>Ga0335079_10002380_pt1 | contig 21744 bp, 26 predicted proteins | sample Lox_Sample_33_FD_206719 | JGI IMG/M metagenome (GOLD analysis project Ga0335079, IMG submission 206719) | Soil microbial communities from Loxahatchee National Wildlife Refuge, Florida, United States - Lox_Sample_3.3 | ecosystem: Environmental > Terrestrial > Soil > Wetlands | place: USA... | reverse complement strand
CGATCTGCTGTTCCTCGACGGCTGGAACAACCTGTATGAGCCGGTCGTCGACCTGCTCCAGCCCGCGTTGTCGCCGGGCGCGCTGGTCGTCGCGGACTTGAGCTCCGACGATCCCGATCAGGTGAACTACGTCGAGCGCATGCACGCGCCTGACAGCGGCTACGTGACGGTCGACATCCCGCTCGATGCCGGGGTGGTCGTGTCAGCCTGGCTCGGCTAGGTCGGCTAGGTCGGCTAGGTCGGCTAGGTCGGCTAGGTCGGCCGGGTCGGTCAGGTCCGCTCGCGACGCAGCGTCTCGCGAAGCGCCTCGAGGCCGGTGTACTGGGGCTGCCATCCGAGCTCTCGCTTGGCCTTGGTCGTGTCCATGATTGCCGGGTGGCTGGCCGCCTCGACCCATTCGGCCATCGGAGGGGCGAAGGAAGGGAGCGGCACCGACGCGGCCGCGCGAGCGGCGCCTTGCGAGATGCCCGCGGGGACGGTGATCGGGGTGAGGCCGAGTTCGTGCACGACATCGGCCGCGGTGACGGTGCCGTCGCCGGCGATGTTGTACGCGCCCGGGGGGCCGTCGGCGACGACGCATTTGAGGAGCGCCTCGCCGACGTCGTCCTCGTGGATGAACTGCATCGGCAGGTCGGGGGCCGGGACGGGGAGCGGCACCGGCAGCCGGCCGGCCAGGTCCAGCGCTTTTCGTGCGACCGCCCCCAGGGGCTCGGGCAGCGCGTTCTTCGCGCCGACGGCGTGTGGCCCGAGGACGATCGGCGGCCGCAGCAGATACAGGGAGAGGGTCGGGTTGGCGTCGGCCTGCTCGCCGAGCAGCTGCTCGAGCTCGGCCTTCTCCTGCGCGTAGAAGAGCCGTGTTGCCGGCCGGGTCGGCCAGTCCTCGGTCATCCCGATCGGGTTGTCGTCGTGGAAGCCGTAGGCGGCGACTGACGAGGCGTACACGAAGCGGTCCGCGCCGGCGGCGACGGCGGCTTTGAACGCGTTCAGCGTGCCCTCGACGTTGATCGCGCGGATCTTCTCGCGGGACGCCGTGCCCGTGATCATGAACGCGAGGTGGACCACAACGTCGGCGTCATCGAACGCGCTCTCGAGAGCGTCCGGGTCGCGCACGTCGCCTTGGCGGTAGTCCAGCTTGGTCCAGCCGTGCTCGGACGGATCGAAGGGACGCCGCGCGATCCCGACGATGCGCTCGATCCGGGGATCGGCCTCGAGCAGCGGGATCAGCCCGAACCCGAACGTCCCGGTCGGGCCGGTAACCGCGACGGTCAAGCCCGCGTCAGACAAGCGAGGCCTCGAGGCCGAATCGGTTGGCGACGAGCTGTGGAACCTCGTCCGGTGCGACGGCGCAGACCGTGGACTTGTCTGGTGTCTCCTCAGTGAATGTCAGCTCTCCGCTCCAGTCGCTCAGCGACATCCGCTCACCGTCGCCGAGCTGCGAGCTGACGATCAGCCCGGTGACGAACGGCGACCGCGGATGCGTGGACGTGTACCAGTTGCTCGTGACCACGTCGATCAGCGGGACCGGCTCGGGAACGAACCCGTAGAGGTCGATCCAATCGCCATCCCGAATGACGGACTGGAGGACGAGCTCGGGACCGTCCTCGACGACGCGAAAGCGCCAGCCCGACTGCTCGTATTCGCCGCCCGGGCCGAGCGGGATTGGCTCGAGCAGGGTGCCGTTACCGAAGCCGACGTCGGCGTGCCACCGCCCGCTTTCGTGAGCGACGCCGAGAACGAGGTGAGTTCGTGGCCGCGGGATGGAGGGGTCGCGGCCCATGCGCACCCGCGCGAGATACATCGCGACGTCGGCGCCGAGCGCCTCGAGCGCGGCCTTCAGGAGAAGGTTCTGCTCGAAGCAGTACCCGCCGCGACCCTCGGTGACGAGCTTTCGCTCCAGCGCCTCGGGCTCGAGCGACACCGGAATGCCGCGCCGGGGATCGAGGTTTTCAAACGGGATCGTGCTCACGTGCGCGCGATGCAGCTTGGCCAGATCGGGGCGCCCGCGCAGCCCCACGCGCGTGAGATATGCCTCGAGGTCGAGCATCGCGCACGACTGTACCGGCGCCGCCCGCGGGGGTCGCAGGCAGCGCCGGCCGCCCCACGCCGTTTCGCTCAGCCCATCACGTCAGAAAGCGCGGCGCCCAGCTGCGGAGGCGCGACGGCGGGCATTTTCAGCCCCGGCCGTCGGATCTGGGACCACAGCTGGGCTCCGGCTTGAATGGTTCCTCCAAACGAGAGGATTGTTCGCTATGCGAACAATCCTCCTACAGGCGAACTCAATAAACGTATTCGGCAAATCTCCTCAATGTCAAGAGGCTTGAGACGTCAAACTCGTTCACGATTTGTTAGGACTCGGCCGGGGGCCTCAGGGGCGGAGATGGCTGACCAACACTCCATACTCGTCCGCGAGGCGCTGGGCGACGATCGACCGGTGGCAGGCCTCGGGATCGCGCTCGACGCAGAATAAGGCCGCCGCGCCGTCGGCCGGTAGCTCGGCGGCGAGCGCGCCGAGCGGCGCGAGGTCGAGGCGCTCGCGCGTATATCGGGTGCGGTACTCGTCGGCCAGCACGGTCCGCGATCGCTTGCCCTCGCCCTTCCGCGCGTCCTCGGCGTACTGGAGCTGACGCAGCTCGGTCGTCGGCGCGAGCTCCTTGTGGTGCTCGTATTCGATGCCGGCATCGGCCAGCGCGGCCTGGAGGCGGGCGGCGTTCGCCCAGGAATACTCTCGGCCGCGGACGCCGCGGCGCTGGCGGACGTCGAGCAGCAGCCGGACGTCTGCGCCGGCGAGCGCTTCCAGGAAGTGGCTGAGATCCCAGTCGTACACGCCGATGGTCACCACGCGCCTCACCCGGCGGACGATGTCATAGGAAGGTACAGTCGGCCCTCGCGTGGCCACACCCGATCCCGACACCCTGCTCGCCGAGACCCGCGCGTTCAATGCCGAGCTCGAGCAGCGTCTGGCGACGATCCCGCCGGTCAACGAGGTGCCGCCCGAGGAGAGCCGCCTGGCGCGCCGTGAGGGGCGCGGAATCTTCCCCGCACCGGTGTACGTGCCGGAAGCGCGAATGGTCGAGATCGACGGCCCCGGCGGACCGCTTTGGCTGCGGATCATTCCTCCTCAGGCAGGCGCGCCGCGAGGTACGTTCCTCCACATCCACGGCGGCGGATGGACGCTTGGCGACAGCGATGGACAGGACCCTCGCCTCCAAAGACTGGCGCGCGATACCGGGCTGACCGTCGTGAGCGTGAACTACCGCCTCGCGCCCGAGCAGCCGTATCCCGCGGGGCCCGACGACTGCGAGACGGCCGCGCTGTGGCTGCTCGGAGACGAGGGCCGAGCGACCGTGGCCGCCGAGGGTCCACGCGCGATCGGTGGGGATTCAGCCGGAGGGCATCTAGCCGCCTGCACGCTCCTGCGTCTCCGCGACCGTCACGGGATCACCGGCGAGTTCGGCGCGGCCGTCCTCCAGTACGGCGGTTTCGACCTGTCGATGTCGCCGAGCCAGCGACTCTGGGGCGATCGCAACTTCGTGCTGTCGGGACCGATCATTGCGTGGTTCGCTGACCAGTTCCTGCCCGGAATGGATCGGGAGCGCCGCCGCGACCCAGACATCTCGCCGCTGTTCGCCGACCTCGGGAGCATGCCGCCGGCGATCTTCACGGTCGGCACTGCCGACCCGCTGCTGGATGACACTCTGTTCATGGAAGCACGGTGGCGCGCGGCGGGCCACGCCACCGAGCTGCGGATCTGGCCCGAGGCGCCCCACGGGTTCGTTTCGTTTCCGATGACAGTGGCGGACGCCGCGCTCGCCGCCGAGCATGACTTCGTCAACCGGACGCTGGGATTCGACGGCGGGTAGTCGAGGGCGAGGGCGAGGGCGCCGGCGCGGGGGGTTTGGTGGGTTATGCAGGTTCTTAGACGTCGGGCCTGATCGATCGGCCGTTGTCGCGGAGCCAGGTCAGCGCGCGGATCGTGACGAACCCGCGCCACGCGGACGTCTGCTCCGGCGACCAGGCCAACCAGTCGAACATCCAGCCGCCGTCCGCTTGCTGGCCGTTCTCGACCTCGTCGAGGTGCGCCTCAATGTCGGCGTCGGAGAACAGCGCGCGGCTGCGGCTCCGCGGGCGGGGCGAGATGTCGAGCGGCCGAAGCCGTTCGCCCTCGGTGCCCGCGGCCGGGGCGAATGAGGCCGGATCGATCCGTGGTTGCAATGAAGCGAGCGCTGCGCGGGCGCGGTCCTCGTCGGGGACGGCGTCGAGGAACGCGCAGGCGAACTTCAGCCAGTAGCCGGTCGGCTTGCGGTTGGCGTCGTCGATCGCGCGCCAGCACCACCCGGTCGCGCGCTCGAGCCAGTCGTCGCCGGTGATCCGTCCCGCGTGAAGGACACCGGCTAGGGCGAACGTCAGCATCGAGCCCGGCTCTGCGGACCACCACGGCGAGTGGGGATAAGACTCAAAGCCCGGCAACGCCGATGGGATGCCGCCGTCGCGCGCCGAGATCTGAGCGAGCCACACGCGCGCCCCCGACGCCATGACGGAGTCGAGCCGGCGGGCCTCGTGCAGCGTCTCGAGCGCGGACAGCGTCGCCGCCGGCTGACTCTGGGGGCATCGCAGGTCCGGCTCGAGCGCGTGACCGAAGCCTCCATCCGGGTTGCGGTAGGCAGCGATCGCCGCGATCACCGGCTCCACCGCGCCGTCCTCGAACAGCATCGTGTACCGATGGCGGTCCACAAGGCGGGCGGCGGACCAGATGAATGTTTCGGCGGCGGCGTGATCGACCGGCATGCGCCGGAGGCTAGGCCGCGGTCGGTGTGCGGTCTTTGAGAAATCGGACGGGTGGAATGCCGGCGAGCTCCGTGACCTCGGCGGTCATGTGCGCCTGGTCGGCGTAGCCCGCCTCGAGTGCCCGTTCGACCAGCGGCGCCGGCGCGAGCGCCTGGAGGCGGCGGAAGCGCAGCACTCGGGCGAGCGTCTTCGGCCCGTAGCCGACGGCATCGGCAACGCGGCGCTGGAGCTGGCGCGCGCTCAGCCCGAGCTCGGCGGCGACGGTCGCAACCCGCGCGTGCGGGCGGTCGAGCGCGGCGACCGCCGCTCGCACCAATGGGTCGACACCCACCGCGGGGTCGAGACCCAATGCGCGGTGCTCGACCGCGCTGAGTAGCAGCGCGTGTGGATCCTCGCCGGCGCGCAGCGAGTCGATCAGCGCCTCCGCGGAATAGGGGCCGAGTACGTCGGCGGCATCGGGAGCGACGTCGCGCAGCTCGCTCGCCGGTAGCCCGAGTACGGCGCCCGCAACTCCCGGGCGCAGGCGGACCCCGACGAGCCGCGCGCCCGGGGCGAGCGCCACGAGCCGAGCCCGCGTATCCGGCCCGGCGATCGTCAACCGCTCGCCCGACCAGATCAGGTCAACGCACGCATCGGGCACGACGCGCTGCTCGGAGGCGATCGCGATGACCTGCTCCCAGGTGCAGGACGCCAGCGGTGAGGACAGCACGCGCTCGGAGTAGGAGCTCACACAGCCAACCATACGACCTGAGATGATCATCGCGATGGGGACGATCGAAGCCGCCGCGACCACTCCCGCCTCCCCCGCCGGCGTGTGGGCGTTGCTGGCCGACGCCTCGAAGTGGTCGCAGTGGGGGGCGTGGTCGAAGGTCGAGGTCGAGGGTGGGGGCGATCAGGGGCCGGGGGCGGTGCGGGTGCTCGACCGGGCCCCGTACCACCTGCGCGAGCGCGTCACCACGTGGGCGCCGGGCGAGCGCATGGGGTACGAGCTGATCGACGGGATGCGCGTGACCGGCTACAAGGCTGAGGTAACGCTCGAGCCGAGGGCGGACGGCGGCACGGTGGTGCGGTGGCGCTCAACCTACGACCGAGCGGGCCCGATCACCGCGCTGGTCCTCCGGCTCGCGGTCCGCGATGCGTGCAAGCGGGTCGCGAAGGCCGCGGCGGCCACTTCGTAGCCCGGCTCAACCGTCGAACGTCAGCCAGTCGGCCAACCCGACGAGCGCGAACACGCGGTGGACCTGCTCGGTCGGCCGCCCGAGCACGAGCGTGCGCCCGGACGACTCGGCGTCCTGCCTGGCCTTGATCAGCACGCTCATCCCGGCGCTGTCGACGAACGCGAGCTCGCTCAGGTCGAGCACGACGCGGTCGTGCGCCTCGGCCATGACCTCATTGAGGCACAGGTCAAGGTCCGGGGCGGACACCACGTCCAGCTCGCCAGACAGCACGAGCACTACTCCCCCGGCCTCGTCCCTGCGGTTGATCGAAAGCTCGGTCGCGACGTCGTGCATTGTATGACGAAGCGCATCATCCGGCTGCGCCAGGTGTTCACACCTGGGACACAAATGATCGCGCGCCCGGCTAGCATTGCGCGCCGCCAAACAGCGCAGCCGGCCGGAGCGGCGCTGGACCCGTGGGGAAGGAGACACACGGAAATGCACACTGTTAGAGGTCCGCGCGCGATCGCGCGGCGGTCGTTCAAACTCGCAGCTCTGGGGATCTGCGCGACGCTGGGGCTCGCGCTCGCGAGCGCCCCGGCGCTGGCGAAGACGTCGCCAAAGAAACCAAAGGCCCCGAAGATCACCACGAAGACCCCGGTCACCCCGGGCTCGACCTATCTCGCTCTCGGCGACTCGGTCACGTTCGGGTACCAGGAAGCGCAGGTGGTTCCCGCCCCGAACTACGCGGACGCATCAAGCTTTACCGGCTATCCCGAGCTGGTGGGGTCGGGGCTGCACCTGAACGTCGTCAACGCGGCGTGTCCTGGTGAGACGTCGTCGAGCATGATCAACCCCACTGCGCAGAGCAACGGCTGCGAGAACGCACCGGGCGGCGGGCCCGCCTACCTCACGTCGGGGTTCCCGCTCCACACGAAGTACACCGGCTCCCAGTTGGGCTTCGCGGTGTCCTACCTGAAGAAGCACCACAACGTCCGGCTCGTGTCGCTCATGATCGGCGCTAATGACCTCCTGCTCTGCCAGGAGACGACAGCCGACCATTGCGCCAGCCTCACCGAGCAGGCCGCAGTGATCGGGACGGCGAGCAAGAACATCGCGACCGTCCTGACGGCGATCCGCAACAAGGCGCATTACGGCGGCCAGATCGTGTTCGTCAATTACTACTCGCCAGCCCCGGCGCAGAACTCCTTCACCGCGCTTGGCAATACGAGCCTTGACTCCGCGACGAAGCCGTTCCACGTCGAGATCGCCGACGGCTTCGGTCAGTTCGCGGCCGGCGAAGCGCATTCCGGGGGCAGCCCCTGCACCGCCGGGCTGCTCACGCAGCTATCGACCGGTGGTTGCGGGATCCACCCGAGCTACGCGGGCCAGGGGCTCCTGGCGCTGGCGGTCGAGAAGGCGATCCGCCTGGGCTGACCCATTAGAGAGATTGCGGCGGGTCGGTGAGGCGCCGAGTCTCACCCCGCGAGCGCGGCCCTTCCAGCCTGGGCGGCCCGCTGCGATCACTCCGTACTCTCGGCAGCTCGACTCAGACCCTTAACGGATGGATGTCGAGCTAGCCCGGGAGTAGCCTTTGGCCATGAAGTCGTGGATGATTCCGTGGCTGTTACCGGTGGGGATGCTCGCGGGGGTGGTATTCGTCGCGATCTTCGACAGCTACTCGGCGTTGGTTGCGCTGGCGCTGGCCTTCGTGGCGGTGCCGTTTCTCCTGCGTTCCCGGTTCTCGGCTGGTGACGACCCGGACGCCGACGTGCATTACTGGCGGATCCGGCGCCGATAGCCACGGCGAGCCGCTCAACCTTTTCAGGGCGCTGACCCCTTAACGGGGCATATGGATCGCCGGCGAGCCGACTTCGAGACCTTTGTAGCCGCGAGCACCGATTCGCTCACGCGGACGGCGTACCTGATCGTCTGGGACCTCCCGGAAGCCGAGGACCTCGTCCAGGAGACGCTGCTCAAGGTAGCCGGTCGGTGGCACCGGGTGAGTCGGATGGAGCACCCCGTCGCGTACGCCCGGCGGATCCTCGTGAATCTCGCGCTCGATGGCGCCGGCCGCCGGACCCGCCGCCGGCGCGAGCTCACCGGCGACGCGCTCCCCGATCGCCACGTGGAGGACGACCGTTCGGGAGCGTTCGACACGCACGATGAGCTTCTGCGGGCGCTCGCGGAGCTGCCGACGCGCCAGCGGACGGCAATCGTGCTGCGCTACTTCCTTGACCTTCCCGAAGCCGACGTGGCGGCCGCCATGAAGTGCTCACTCGGCACGGTGAAGAGCACCGCCGCTCGCGGACTCGCGCGACTCGAGCAGGCGCTGCGCACGACAAATGACACAAGGAGCATCTCGACATGACAGAGCAACTCGAAGCTGAGGTGCGCGCGGCGCTCCGCGAACGCGCGGCCCAGGTGCCCACGGCGAGCGTCGCCCGCCTGACCCAGATCGACTACCACCCGCGAGCCCGGCGGCTGCGGCCGCCGCTCGCCATCGGGGCGCTCACGACCGCGGCCGGCGTCGGCGCCGTGGCTGCGATCGTCTCCCTGACCGCGGGCGCGTCGAACGCGTTCGCGGGCTGGACCCCGAAACCGACGCCGCCATCGCCTGGACAACTCGCGGACGCCCAGGCCGGCTGCGAGGCCGGCCAATCCCCGATCGCCGGGCTTCCGCTGAAGCTCGCCGACACGCGCGGGCCGTTCACCTTCTCGGTGTACGCCGATAGCACGTCGAGCGCGACCTGCATCAAGGGCCCGACGTTCACGGCGGTGTCCGGCAGCGCCTCGAGTGCGCCGATCGACGTTCCCGCAGGCCACATCCTGTTGTCAACCCACGCGGCGAGCCGCGGCGGAGCGGCGTACTCGTTCGCGGATGGGCGCGCCGGCGACGGGGTGAGTGCGGTGACGCTGGTCCTCGACGACGGAACGAAGGTGGAGGCGACCGTGGCGAACGGTTGGTTCGTCGCGTGGTGGCCGAGCGGGCATGCGGTCAGCTCCGCAACGATCACGACGCCGGCCGGCGTGACCAGTCAAGCCGTGCCGGCAGGTCCGACTCCCCCGTGTGGCGCCGCGCCCAGGTGCGCCTCGAGCAGCAACAGCGTGAGCGGAAGCCAGGCCGGCGCCGGCTCCGGCCAGGTCGTCCAGGGCTTCGACGGCGTCTCGAGATGAGTTCATCTGGTTTGCTTGTAGGCCGTGCGCCGAGCATGGCTGACCATCGCCGTGGTCGTCGGGCTGGCCGGCTGCGGAAGCAGCGGCGCTAGCACGTCGAAGACGATGACCACCTCTCCGAGCAGTCCGGCGTCGACGCCGCCGACCACGGCGTCGACGCCGTCCGCGAGCGGGTGTCGCTCGGTCCGGGTACCGGCGCCGAAAGCCAACGGGCACCTGTCGGCGCCGCATCTGACGCTCGACCCGCATCGCACCTACACGGTCACGATCGCCACCAACTGCGGAACTTTTGCGTTCACCCTCGACGTCGCGCAGTCCCCGAAGACCTCGGCGTCGTTCTACTCGTTGGTCAAGCGCGGCTTCTTCGACGGCCTGACCTTCCACCGCGTGGCCGCCGGGTTCGTGATCCAGGGGGGCGACCCGACCGGGACCGGCGCGGGTGGTCCCGGCTACACCGTCGTCGAGGCGCCGCCGAAGAACACCGAGTACGTCCTGGGCGATGTCGCGATGGCCAAGACGCAGATGCAGCCGCCGGGTGCCTCGGGGAGCCAGTTCTTCATCGTCACCGCGGCCAACGTCACCCAGTCGGCCGGGCTCACCCCCGATTACGCGTTGGTGGGCAAGGTCTCCTCAGGGATCGGGGTGGTCGAAAAGATCGGCTCGCTGCCCACGAGCCCGCCGCAGGACGGCTCGCCGTCGCCGGCGGTCGTGATGTCGAAGGTGACCGTGAGGACCAGTGGCTAGAACGGCCCGCGGGGCTCGTAAGCTCCGCGCCGGGCGCCGACCGACACAAACGTGAGGCCGTCGGGACCGGCGACCGGGCAGCGGATGGCCTCGGGGTCGAACCGGACGAAGCTTCCAACCCGGACCGGGACCTCGGTGCCGTCGACATTCACGACGGAGTAGCTCACGGAAGGGACGGTACCGCTTGCTACCTTCTCGCCCGGTGCTCGGCAGCCTGCGCGTCGACGATCCCGAGGAGCGCTATGCCGCCGTGCGGCTGTGTTCCGATCTGCCGCTCGCCGACCCCGCGTTCGTCCGCGAGAACGGCGGCTGGGTGTTGCAGCTGCCCGAAAACGGCCTGGCCCGCCTCGAATACCAGCTCGAGCTGTCCGACCACGACGGCGAGCGGGTCATCGTCTGCGATCCGGGCAATCCCGATCGCGCTCCGGGCGCCTTCGGCGAGAAGTCGGTGCTGTCCGCGGCCGGCTACCGCCCGCCCGCCTGGCTCGAGGAGCCCGAGGTCTCCGGCGGGTACGAGCGGATCGGGCTCCGGGTGCTCGGGCGCGACCTCGACGTCGGCGTGTGGTCGCCGGGTGAGGGCGAGCTGCCGTTGCTGGTCGCGCACGACGGCCCCGAGTACGAGGAGCTCGCCGGGCTCACCCGCTACGCCGGCGCGATGATCGAGGCCGGCGAGCTCCCGCCGTTCCGTGTGGCGCTGCTGCCGCCCGGCGACCGCGACGAGTGGTACTCGGCTTCAGCGGCGTACGGTCGGGCGCTCTGCAACAGGATCCTGCCGGCGATCGGCGAGCACGTCGCCGTGTGCGGTCGCCCGGTCGGCATGGGGGCGAGCCTCGGCGGCCTCGCCATGCTCCAGGCCCAGCGGACCTGGCCAGGAATGTTCGCCGGGCTGTTCCTGCAGTCGGCGAGCTTCTTCGTGCCGCGCTTCGACCGCCATGAGTCGGGCTTCCCACGCTACGCCCGCATCGTCCGCTTCGTCCGCGCGGTCCTGCGCACCTCGGCGTTCGACAATCCGGTGCCGGTGAGAATGACCTGTGGTTCGGAGGAGGAGAACGTCCATAACAATCGGTTGATGGCGAACGCGCTTGCCACCCAGGGCTACGACGCCCACCTCGCCGAGGTTCCCGACCTCCACAACTACACGTGCTGGCGCGACGCGCTCGATCCGCACCTGACGCGGCTCCTCGCGGATCTGTGGGGGCCGCCCGGCAAGGATGCCGGGCGTAACGGCCCCACGGATGACTCGCGAAGCGAGGCCCAACAATGAATGGGGTCGCGGTCTACGGTCACTGGGGACGCCCGGTGCTCGTGTTCCCGGCCGAGAAGGGCGACGCCGGCGAGTTCGAGCGCCGCGGGATGGTCGGCGCGGTCGGCGACCTGATCGAGCGCGGGCGCGTGAAGCTCTACTGCGTAGACTCGTACGACGCCGAGTCGTGGTCAAACCACGGCGTTCCGCTCGAGGAGCGGGCCCGCCGTCACGGGGTCTACGAGTCGTGGATTCTCGAAGAGGTCGTTCCGTTCATCCGGTGGGACTGCGGCGGCGCGACCGAGGTGATCACGTGTGGCGTGAGCCTGGGCGCGTTCCACGCCGCGAACTTCGCGCTCAAGCGCGCCGACGTGTTCCCGCTCGCGATCTGCCTGTCGGGCAACTACGACCCGGCAGCCTGGGACGGCTGGGGCGAGCGCGGGAATGCCGCGTACTTCAACAACCCGATGGACTATGTCTCGCATCTCGGGGGCGACCACCTCGATTGGTTGCGCGGCCGTCTGAGCGTGCTGCTCGTGTGCGGGCAGGGGCAATGGGAGGACACGACCGGCGCGCTCGAATCGACACGGAGCTTCGCCGGGCTGCTTGAGTCAAAGGGCATCCGGTGCGAGCTCGACCTGTGGGGTTACGACATCGCGCACGACTGGCCATCGTGGCGCGCGCAACTGGCCCACCATCTGCCACGCTTCGTCTAATGGTGGAGAGGAACCATCTGATCGGGCTGCTGCTCGGCACCGAGGACGACTGGCCGACGGCGTTCGAGACGCTGGTCGAGCGGCTCGGTCCGATCAGCGTCGCGGGCAGTCGCCACCGGATCGCCACCGAGCGGATCACGATGGAGCCGTTCGACCTGCGCTACCGACCGCGGTACGAGCTCGTGATCGACCGGCTCGCGTACTGGTACTACCTCCCGCGCGAGTGGCTGAAGAAGGTCGCGTTGATGGACGACGTGTACCTGCTCAACAGCCCGTTCACGTTCCAGGCGATGGAGAAGCACGCCGCGTATTGCGCGATGATCCGCCTCGGCCTCAAGGTGCCGGAAACGGTGCTGGTCCCGCATAAGGACCCGCCGGACAACGCCCGCTTCCAGTACACCGCCTCGCGCTACAACCGGCCGTTCGACCTGTCGGCGATCGCGGAGCAGATCGGCTACCCGCTGTTCATGAAGCCCTACGACGGCGGGCAGTGGATCGGGGTCAGCCGCGTGCGCAACCGCGAGGAGCTCGAGCGCACCTACGATGCCTCGGGCCGGCGGTTGATGCACCTGCAGGCGTCGGTCGAGGACTTCGACGTGTTCGCACGATCGCTGTCGATCGGGCCCGAGACGATGGTCATGAAGTTCCGCCCCGAGAAGCCGATGCACGAGCGGTACGAGGTCGCGCACGACTTTCTCACTCCCGAGCTCGGCAACGAGGTACTGACGATCAGCCGTCTCGTCAACGCGTTCTTCCGCTGGGAATTCAACTCATGCGAGTGCCTCGTACGCGGCGATCAAGTCCATCCGATCGACTACGCCAACGCCTCACCCGACGTAGCGCTGACCAGTCTGCACTATTACTTCCCGTGGGCGATGAAGGCGCTGCTCAAGTGGTGCACGTACTGTCTCGTGACCGGCCGGCGCCCGCGGCTGGACCTCGACACCCAGCGGTATTTCGAGATCGGCGACCGCGAAGACCTCAGCTACGAGGACAAGCTCGCGGCCTACCGCCGCACGTCGGACGAGTACTTCGAGGCCGACCGCTACCACGAGTTCTGCGCCAGCAGCCTCCGCCACGTCGACGAGCTCGTGCTCGACTGGGTGAGCTCTGCCGACTTCGACCGGCTGCTCGTGAGCACCGTCCGGGCGACGTATCCCGCGCACGAGCATGAGCGCTTCGTCGCCCACCTCCGCGGGCTCGTTGGCCAGTGGGTGCGGGAGAACGGGCGCGAGGCCGCTTGGGCCTGAGCTAACCGTCGTCGAGCAGGCCGACGAGCGGTCCGAGCAGCCGGCGCGAGCGTCGTGACAGGCCGGGGAGGGCGAGCAGTCGATGCGTCGGCGGCGCGCCGTTCCGGAGACGGTCGAGCTGCCCGAAAGCGATTTCGCGCCACTGGTCGTCGACGACGGCGCACGGGTCCTCGTCGGCGATCGCCGCCGGCTCGACGCCCAGGTGCTCGGCCCACAGGCGGAGCCGGGTCCGCCGGGCGAGATCGGGGTCATCGGTGACGACGTTCATCTCGGTGTCGTTGACCAGCGAGTGGGCGTTGAGGTTCGCCGAGCCAACCGTGAGCCAGCGGTCGTCGACGATCCCGACCTTGGCGTGGACGTACAGCCGATCGTCGCGATGGCCGGTCAGGGAGCGCAGCGTGGACGCCAGGAGACGGCCGGCGCCGTCGTCGGCGGAGGCCAGGACGCCGAGTTGCCCCAGGGTGTCGTCGTGGCCGTTGTTCGCCCTCGAAGGCAGCACGATTACGATCCGGAAGTCGTCGGCGGGCGGACGTGAGAGCTTGTCCGCGAGCAACCGCGCGATCTCGGGCGACCACAGGAACTGATTCTCGAGATAGATGAAGCGGCGGGCGCTGCGGATCGCTCGCACGTAGCTCTCGAGGATCCGGTAGTCGCCGTCGGGGAGCGCGTCGTACATGCCGTTGGCCACCGTCCGCACGACCTGGACCGTGTGCTCGCCCGCGGGGGGCGGCGGCGTCGGCCGCTCGAGTTGCTCGCCGGTCAGCTCGCGCCAGCGGAGCGCGTAGTGGTCGTCGACGTCGGTAATCGCCGGGCCGCGCAGCCGCGTGCCGACGTCGTGCCAGCCGAGCCGCCGCCGGGCGGGGTGGTCGCTCGTGTCGAAGCGGTCGCCGCCGAAGTCGGTCATGTCGATGCCGCCGACGAACGCGACGGCGCCGTCGACGATCACGAGCTTCTCATGGTGGCAGTGGAACGGGTGCTCGCGGGGGTCGGCCTCGCAGCGGATCCTCGTCTCACGGGTCAGGGTCGCGATGCCTTCGCGCACCTCTTTACGCGTCGGGTGGAAGGCGGGCACCGGCGCGCCCGCCCACACGAGCACCCTGACATCGACCTGCTCGGCCGCCTCGGCGAGAAGCTCGCCGAGCACGCCGGGCTGCTGTCCCCGGACGAGCTCGAAAGACGGCGCGACGTGCCACCCGGCGACGTGGACGTAGTCGCGGGCGCCCGAGATCGCCTCCGCGATCAGCGGAAAAGCCTCCGCGCCGTCGACGAGCACCTCGAGCGAACAGCCCGCCCGCGGCGGCGGATCGCCATCCGCCCACAGGCCTTCGTCGGGCGGGTCGAGCGCGCGACTCCAGCCGAGGCGGCGCAGGCGCCACTTGTGCTTGGCGCGCACCGCCGCCTCGACGCCGTCTCCCACGACGGTGTCGACGTGGGAGACGAGTGAGTCATTCCAAGCGGGCATCTCACCCGTGTGGCTACCCGATCCGGGGTACGGGATGAACCTCAGGCCGTGAGCGCCTCGAACTCGTTCTCGCCGCTCACGATCAGCTCGGGCTGGGCGTCGCGTTCGATCTCGTGCTCGCGGACCAGCCAGAGCGCGAGTAGCGCACCGGCAAACGCGACCGCGGCGCCGATCACGAGGATCGTGTTCAGCCCGCTCAGGAACCCGTCGCGGGTCGCATTGGCAACAGCCGCGCGGGCTCCGTGAGGAACCGCCTGAAGCGCCTGCTGAAGACGGCCGCCCGAGGCCGCCTCAATCAGCTGGCGGGGATGATCGCCGGTGGCTGCCGGCGTGCCGGCCGCGACCCCGGAGATCTTGTCCGCGCCGCGAGCGAGGAAGATCGCTCCCCACGCCGCGACGCCGACCGCGATCGCGACCTGCCGGAACGTGTCGTTGACTCCGGCTGCCATCCCGCTGCGCTCCTTGGAGACGACGCTCACAGCGACGTCCGCGATCACAGGGTTGAGCAGACCGACGCCGATCCCGGCGACGATAAAGCCGGGCAGCAGGGCCGTCCAGCCGTCGCTGGGCGTCAGTCCCGACATCAGCAGGAGGCCACCGCCGATCAGAGCCAGGCTCCCCGCCATGAGGACGCGGGCGCGGACGCGCGCCATCAGCGCCACGGCGAGGGGAGCGACCAGGAAGGGCACGAGCGTGATCGGCAGGTAGCGGAGACCTGCTTGCAGCGGCGAGTAGCCGAGGTAGTTCTGCAGGTACAGCGTCAGATACAGGAACAGCGCGAACAGGGAGGCCGACACGGCCGCCGCGGCGAGCTGGACGCCGGTGAACGCGCGCCGGCGGAACAGCTCGAGCGGGAGCATCGGCTCCGGCACTCGCTGCTCGATCGCCGTGAACGCCGCCAACATCGCCGCCGCCCCGGCGAACAGGCCGAGGATCAGGGGGCTGCCCCAGCCGTTGTCGTTGCCGCGCAACAGCGCCAGCACGAGCATCACCAGCGCGCTGCTGAAGGTGACGAGCCCGAGCCAGTCGATACGGGTCGCGTTGGGATCGCGGGACTCGCGGATGCGCAGGAACGTCACGGCGACCGCGGCGATTCCGATCGGAACGTTCAGGAAGAACACCCAGCGCCAGCCAAACGCGCTCGTTATCGCGCCACCGACCAGCGGTCCTACCGCGACCGCGACCCCGATCGTCGCGCCGTAGACGCCCATCGCCGTCGCGCGCTCACGCCCCGCGGGGAACTCCTGGGCGACGAGCGCCAGCGAGACCGCGAACATGGCGGCGCCCCCGATTCCCTGGATCGCGCGGGAGATGTTCAGGAAGGTGGCGTCAGGCGCGAGCCCGGCGGCGAGCGAGGCCGCGGAGAAGATTCCAAGCCCGATCGCGAACACCGCTCTGCGACCGAGTCGATCGGCAAGCGACCCGGCCGTCAAGACGACTGCCGCCAGCGACAGCGTGTACGCGTCGATCACCCACTGCACGTCGGTGAAGCTCGCCGACAGGTCCTTTTCGATCGACGGGAGCGCGGTGTTCACCACCGTGATGTCGAGCAGCAACATGAACGTGCCGACGCTTACCGCCAGTAGGGTCCACCACTTTCTAGCCATTACATACCTCCGGGTTCCGCTTCACTGCTAAACTTGTCAGGCAACCTTGTAAGGCTTCCGAACTGTCTGGCAACCTTATCAGGAGTCCTGACCAAATGTCAATCGAAGTCGACACACCACGTCCGCCGTTGATGATTCGCCTGCTGAGCGTCGCGTTTGACGATTTCTGCGAAGGGCTGGAACGGCGCCTGGCTGACACGCCGTACAACGACATCCGGATCAGTCACGGATGCGTGTTCGGAAATATCGACCCCGAGGGGAGCCGGCTCACGGATCTCGCCGAGCGCGCTCGGATGACCAAGCAGTCGGTTGGCGAGGTCACTAGCGACCTCGAGCAGCGCGGCTACGTCGAGCGGGTACCTGACCCGAGCGACGGGCGGGCCAAGATCATCCGCTTGACCGAGCGCGGGCGCGCCGCGCAGGCGCTCGGCATCGGGGTGATCGACGAGCTCGAGCAGGAATGGGCCGAGCGGTTCGGCGCGGAGCGCGTCGCCGCACTCCGTGAGGCGCTCGAGGCGATCACCGGCGAGCGGTTCGCCCTCGAGCCCGCGTGAGCGAGGCGCGGCTCGAAGGAGGCGTCCCGGTCGCGGCCGGGTGGTTCGTGGTCAACGCGCGCGACGCGCGGTGGCTGCACAACGACATGCGGGCGATATGCCGGTTCGGCGGCGAGGGCGAGGCCCACTTCGACGACCTCGGGATCGGGCTTTACTGGATCCAGCCCGACAAGCCGATGTCGCTCTACCACCACGAGGCCGGCCAGGAGGACTTCCTGATCCTGCGCGGCCGGTGCACGGTGATCGTCGAGGGGGAGGAGCGGGCCGTTGGACCCTGGGATCTGTTCCACTGCCCGCCCCGGACGCCGCACACGATCGTCAACACGGGGTCCGAGCCGGCGCTGATCCTCGCGGTCGGCGCCCGCAAGGAGAAGAGCAGCGTTCGGTATCCGTTCGAGCCGGTCGCTGCCCGTCGGGGCGCCGGCGTCGCCGATCCGGAGGCGTCGGCGCGGGAGATGTACGCGAGCTTCGGCGACCCCGAACCGGGGCCGGCGCCGGACGTGTTCTGAGCGCCGGCAATTCGGGCTAGCCGCTCACTCGGCGCCCGCCCCGCGGTGAATTCGGATTCAGCCACCCCCGCTGTGGTCAACCCAGCACTCGCGCACATGTGCGGGTCGAGTGTTGACTTAGCCGGAGGCGGGTTGCCGGGCGATGAGCTCGGCCACGCCGTCGAGGATCCGCTCGAGGCCGAAGTGGAACTCGCTGTCGGGGTCGTCCTCGTCCTCGAGCGCGCCGGACGCGAGCGCGTCCGCGAGCGCGGGGAAATCCCCGCCCTCGATCAACGCCCCGAGCATCCGGGCGTAGGTGGGCATCACCTGTCCGCCACCGGCGCCGGCGGCGAGGTCGAGGTTCAACGTTGCGTCGTTGCGGACGAAGCCGCTCACGAGCAGCACGGTCGACAGCTTCTGCTGCTCTGAGAGCGGTGTCGCGCCCAGGGCGCGGAGCGCGTTGTCGAGCCACGCGACGTTGTTCGGCCCGAGCGGCGGCGCGCTGATCGGGACGCGGAGCGCCCATGGGTGCCGCTGGTAGGCGCCGCGGACGCCGACCGCCCACCGGGTCAGGCCCGCGCGCCAATCCTCGCCGGGAGTGGGGTCCGGCGGAGCGCCGAGCGCACTGTCGACCATGAGCGTCAGGAGCTCGTCCTTCGCGGTGACGTACCGGTACAGCGACATCGTCCCGACCCCTAGCTCGGTGGCGACGCGGGTCATCGCCAGGGCGCCGATGCCCTCGGTCATCGCGACCTTGATACCGGCGGCGACGATCCGGTCGAGCGTCAGCCCAGGCTTCGGCCCCCGTGTGCCCTTCTGCCGGCGCCCCCAGGCCAGCTCGATGCTTGGGGGGATCAGGTGCTCTTCCTCGGACATCGCGTCGTATTTGACAGGACCGGCCAACTGCGTATATCTTACGCAATAACGCGTATGGCATACGCAGTTTAGAGACGCCGACCGCAAAGGGACGTAATGAACGAGCAGATCCGGGCCGACGGCCTGACGAAGTCATACGGCGGAGTGCGTGTGGTCGACGGCGTCGGGCTCCGAGTGCCCGCGGGAACGGTGTTCGCGCTGCTCGGACCGAATGGCGCCGGCAAGACGACGATCGTGCGCATCCTGGCCACCCTGACCGCGCCCGATGGGGGCACCGCGCGCGTCGCCGGCCACGATGTGGTCGCCGACCGCGGCGCGGTCCGAAGCCGGATCAGCCTGACCGGTCAGTACGCCGCGATCGACGAGCTCCAGACAGGACGCGAGAACCTCGAGATGATGGGGCGGCTCAGGCGACTCAGGGGACGCGCGGCGCGGGCCCGCGCGGCGGAGCTGCTCGAGCGCTTTGATCTGACCGAAGCCGCGGATCGGCGCGTTTCCGGCTACTCGGGCGGGATGCGACGCCGGCTCGACATCGCCGCCGGCCTCGTCGGCACGCCCGAGGTGATCTTCCTCGACGAACCCACTACCGGACTGGACCCGCGGAGCCGCCAGGCGATGTGGGCGCTCGTGAGCGGGCTTGCCGCGACTGGGGTCACGGTGTTCCTGACGACGCAGTACCTGGAGGAGGCGGACCGCCTCGCGGACACGATCGCGGTCCTCGACCGCGGCCGGATCGTCGCCGAGGGCAGCGCCCGCGAGCTCAAGAGGAGAGTCGGGGGCGCGCGGCTCGAGCTACAGGCGACCGATGCCGCGACCTACCACGATCTGATCGACGCCTTACGAGATCGGGTCGTTCACGCCGATCGTGGCTCGCTGACGCTGGGCGTCGCCACCGACGGCGGCGCCTCCGACGCCCGTGCGCTGTTCGACGAAATCGACCCCGACGCGATCCGGATCGCCAGCTTCGAGCTCCGGACCGCGAGCCTCGACGACGTCTTCCTGAGCCTGACCGGCGACAGGCTCCACGGCCACGCCGCCGAAAGCGAGATTGCACATGCCTGATTACGCTGTGCCGCCGCTCGTCGCCCGCGCCTTCCGGCTGGCGCTCCGCAACGTCGACGGCATGATGACCGCCCTGATCCTGCCGGTGATCCTGATGCTGATGTTCGTCTACCTGTTCGGCGGCGCGATCGATACCGGCACGCGCTACGTCGACTACGTGGTCCCCGGCGTGCTGCTGGTTTGCATCGGCTTCGGCTCGGGGACCACTGCCGTCACCGTCGCGAACGACATCGCGGGCGGGATCATGGATCGCTTCCGCTCGATGGACGTGCGCGGCGAAGCCCTGATCGGCGGCCATGTGGTCGCGAGCGTCGCGCGCAACCTGGTGTCGGCGGCGCTGGTGATCGCGGTGGCGTTCGCGATCGGCTTCCGGCCGCACGCCGAGGTGACGGGGTGGCTCGTGGCCGCGGGCGTCCTCGCGCTGTTCGTCCTCGCGCTGTCGTGGCTCGCGGCTGCGATCGGGATCGTCGCTCGCTCGCCCGAGGCAGCGCAGGGGATCGCGTTCCTCGTGAGCTTCGTTCCGTACGTGAGCAGTGCGTTCGTGCCGGTGCGGACGATGCCGGCCGCACTCCGGACGGTGGCGAACAACCAGCCCGCGACCGCGGTGATCGACGCGATGAGGGCGTCGCTCAACGGCGGGCACGTTGGCGCAGACGCGTGGCACGCGGTCGTGTGGAGCCTCGCGATCATCGCCGTCTCGATCGCGCTGTCCGGGGCCCTGTTCCGCCGGCGCGCGCGGTGACGAGCGCCGGCTGTGGGCCAGCGGATAGGCTGCCGCGACGGGGATATGGCGTTCGACCTGGTTATAGACATCGAGAACACCCCCGGGGCGCTGGCGCAGGTAGCGGCGGCGATCAGCGACGCCGGCGTCAACATCGCGGCGGCGACGTGCGTTGGCACGGGGGAGAGGGCCGAGATGCACATCCTCGTCCCGCACGCCGAGGCCGCCAGGCACTCGCTGGCGATATCGCATCTCGCGGTCAGCCGCGAGCGCGAGGTCGTGGTCGTCGACGTCGAGGATCGACCGGGCGTGCTCGCGGACCTCACCCGCAAGATCGCCAAGGCAGGAGTCGACCTCGATCTCGTCTACGTCGCCACGCGAAACCGCGTGGTATTCGGGTCAGTCGACCTGACCGGTCTGCGGGCCGCGCTCGACTCGGCGAACTGACGCCGAGGATGCCGGGCGGAGCGCGCGCCGGCTGCGGGCACGGGCGACGCGAACGACAACGTTGACGGCAGCGTCGATCACGAGGATCGACACGAGCGGCCAGTACTTGGCAAACCCGCGGCTGAGATCACCGGCCAGGATCATCGCGGTCCAGATTCCGATGGCGACGGACTCGCGCTCGGCGCCGTGCGCGCCGCGCGGGAGCTCGGCCTGACGGTGCCTGGAGACCTGTCGGTGGTCGGCTTCGACGACTCGCCGGCCGCGCAGCGAATGGATCTGACCACGGTCCGCCAGCCTCATCTCGCCAAGGGCCGGCGCGCCGGCAAGCGCCGGCGAGCTCCTGCTGGCGCTGCTGGCCGGCGAGACCGGCGCCGGCTGCGAGCTGCTGCCGACGGAGCTGATGGTTCGCGGCTCCACCGGGCCGAGATGAACCGCTGTCACAGCCGCGATGGGTACCTGGTCAGAACTGGTGCAAGTTCGACCAGAGGAGCCTAGAAATGAAAGTGTTCGTTGCAGGCGCTACCGGAGCGATGGGCAGGCAGCTGGTGCCCCGCCTCCTCGACGCCGGCCATCGGGTCGTCGGCACGACGCGGAGCGAGTCCAAGCAGGCGGCGGTGTGGGATCTCGGCGCGGAGGCCGTGGTCGTCGATGCGCTCGACGCCAAGCGGGTCGCCGAGGCCGTCGCCCACGCGCAACCCGACGTGATCGTCCACGAGCTGACGTCGATTGAGGCGTTCGACATGCGCCACTTCGACCGGAGCTTCGCGATGACGAATCGGTTGCGGACGGAGGGGACCGATCACCTGCTGTCAGCCGGGCGCGCCGTCGGTGTGCAGAAGTTCATCATCCAGAGCTACACGGGCTGGCCGTACGCGCGGACCGGCGGACAAGTCAAGACCGAGGATGACCCGCTCGACCCGAACCCCGCGCGCGAGATGCGCGAGTCGCTCGCCGCCATCCGCCACCTGGAGGAGGCGGTCATTGGGGCCGACTGGACCGAGGGCATCGTGCTCCGGTACGGCGGGTTCTATGGTCCGGGCACGGGCCTGACCCCGGGTGGCCCCGAGTTCGAGATGGTGCGCAAGCGTAAGTTCCCCGTGGTCGGCAACGGCGCCGGAGTGTGGTCGTTCGTGCACATCGCGGATGCCGCGGAGGCAACCGTCGCGGCCGTCGAGCGCGGCACGCGCGGGATCTACAACGTCGTGGATGACGATCCGGCGGCGGTCGCCGAGTGGCTGCCGGCGCTGGCCGAGGCGATCGGCGCGCCGAAGCCGTGGCGCGTCCCGCATCTCATCGGACGGATGCTCGCCGGAGAGGCGGCGACCGTGATGATGACCGACATCCGCGGGGCCTCGAACGCCAAGGCCAAGCGGGAACTCGGCTGGGAGCCCCGGCATCCGACCTGGCGGGAAGGATTCGCCGCATGAGCCCGAGCTCGAGCGAGGAGCTCCTCGA
>Ga0335079_10002377_pt1 | contig 21758 bp, 17 predicted proteins | sample Lox_Sample_33_FD_206719 | JGI IMG/M metagenome (GOLD analysis project Ga0335079, IMG submission 206719) | Soil microbial communities from Loxahatchee National Wildlife Refuge, Florida, United States - Lox_Sample_3.3 | ecosystem: Environmental > Terrestrial > Soil > Wetlands | place: USA... | reverse complement strand
TTCTGTGTCGATATCCGGCAAGGGATTCGGGACGAACCCGACAGTCGTAGCACCCTCCGGTATAACTGCGACAGTTCAGTCGTCTTCGGACACACAGATCAGCGCTTGCACGGCCCCTGCTTGCAATGGCCTCGGCCCGGTCAACCCACTCACAAACGGCAGCGTCATTGACATTTACGGAACCACGTTGCTATCGAACCAATGTGGAGTTTATGAGGATATTGGTTACCAACTAGTTGACCAGGAGTCTCCAGCACAGTGGATTTACGGCAACTATACCCTCCACGAGCACTTCTCAAACTATTCGAGCACTGTGACCGGCCAAACGGCGCCCGTCGATGTGAATAATACGATTGTGCTGGCTCAAGTAATTCTGGGGGACACCCAATACTATGGGGCGACGGCGCCCACCTGCCCCGGCCCAAATGACAACGAACAGTTTGATCAGTCACTTTCAGTTATAATCGGCTCGGCCACATACCCGCTTTCGATGGTGAACACGATAAAACGAGGATTCTACTCTGGAACAGGCAATGTCACCGTCACGATCAAGACTCCTTAGAGGAACTCTGATGCCAATAATTGCGTTAATGTGTCTGGCAATCGCCCTCAGTGCGTTTCCTAGCCAATCATCTTCCCAGGCAGCTCAGTTCACCGCTGGAACCACGAGTCCGCTTCAAAGGAGGGTTTCATCCGACGCGGAGTCTGACACCCTCACCGAACATATCGCCTTACTGCTTCAGAAAGCCGGTACCTGGGGAGGAATCGAAGACTACGACTCCGGCTGTGTTTCCGATTCCGAGCGCAAAATACCAGCGTTCGATGGCACGCTAGAGGAGGGGTTAACCAGGCTAAAGAAGGAAACATCCTCTCTACGCTGGCGCATACAGGATGACGGGGTTCTCGTAAGTAGGGGGGCAGTGCCCACGTCCACCTTAGATTTGATAGTTGACCAATTCACTTTCGGGGTCAACGACCCGCCATCGAGAGTCACCGATGCGCTGCTCTCCGCTAGCTCAATTGCGCGGGAAATGGCCGCCCAAAAAATCTTAGTGAAGACCCCTGAGTTAGGATTTGCGCAACCGAAAACAGCCTCTGAGGAAAACGTTACTCTAACAAACGTGTCCCTTAGGCAGGTTCTCAATACGGTCGCTCACTTGAAAGAGTCGCACCACCGCGTGTGGCTTTTTGAACAAATGAGTTGTGCCGGACGCAAAACAGTCCTCATTCAATGGATAGTTAAATAACCTGATCTAAGAACCCAATCTGGTTTCTCGAACCGCAATCCCAACTTATTTCTACTCTCCATCGGACGAAACCCCGGCGAGTGCGAAATCCTTCTGGATTGACAAAGCCATTACCCCCATCTGCTGATCAGTGAGTTATGGCTCTGCCAGGTCCGCCTCCTTGGCCTAGCCCCTTTCGACACTAGCCTTTTTCGTGCGCAACTTCCTCTCCCTCTGAGGGTTAAGCTAAGAACAGCGACCCGTGTCTGTATCGTTTCGGCAGGAGAGACGCATGAAATTGCTGCCAACGCCCGCCGCACCCGCGGCCACCATCCACGCCACTCCCAAATCCTTCTTCGCCACGCTCCTCTCCGTCGCCTGCATCTTCTCCCTCGGCGTCAATGTCCCCATTCTCTCCGCCTCACCGGCTTCAGGTTTAAATGTAGCGCCGCGCTTCAGCGCAGCATCTTCCGCAGACAAAAAGCACAAACCCGATCCCGCCCTGAAAAATCTCCCCGTCACCGAACTCACTGCCGACGAAGCCATTCTCCACGCTCTCAATCGCCTCGCCTACGGCCCACGCCCCGGCGATGTCGAGCGCATCAGGCAAATGGGCCTCGCCAAGTGGATTGATCAGCAACTCAATCCCAGCTCCCTCGACGACAAAGCTCTCGACGCCCGCCTCGAAGACTATCCGACACTGAAAATGTCGACCGAAAAGCTTATCGCCGAATATCCGCAGCCCAAGCAACAGGAAAAGAAAGAAGAGAAACAGGCCGCGAAGCGCGCCGAAGCCCAGTTTCAACAAGTCCAACAAACCCAGCAAGTCCAGCAAACTCGCGCCGACCAGGCTGCCACCGTCGTCTCCCGCGATATGATTTCCACGCCGAAGGGCTCCACCGCAGCGAACTCATCCGCGACAAATTCTTCTGCACCTGCGTCTTCTTCCGCTTCCGCTCCGTCCGACACGTCCGCTGAAAAAGAAAACGAAAAAGAGAGCGCCGACGCCGCTCAGATAGGTGCCCCGGGTTCGCCTTCGGAACCCGGGTCCGACGCTTCTTCTCCGAGCATGAAAGACGATCCCGCTCCTCCCGTGAAGGGCGCCGGCAAACGCAACCTCCTCTCCGCCGACCCCAACACCATTCCCCGCGCCATCGCCGAAGACAGCAAACGCCCGCCGCGCATCGTCGCCGAACTCTCTATGGCCAAAGTCACGCGCGCCATTTACAGCGAGCGCCAGCTCCAGCAGGTCATGGACGATTTCTGGTTCAATCACCTCAACGTTTTTGCGGGCAAAGGCGAAGACCGCTACTACCTCACTTCTTACGAACGCGACGTCATCCAGCCGCACGCTCTCGGCAAATTCAAAGATCTCATCACCGCGTCCGCCAAGAGCCCCGCGATGCTGTTTTATCTCGACAATTTTCTCAGCGCTGACCCGCGCGCCGCGCAACGCGAAGCCCAGGAACGCTACGCCCGCCGCATGGCGCGTTACCGCGGTTTTGGCCCACCGCCGGTTCCGCCCAACGCCCAGAAAAAGAAAAACGACCGCGGCCTAAACGAAAACTACGGCCGGGAATTGATGGAGTTGCACACGCTAGGCGTGGACGGCGGCTACACCCAAAAAGATGTCACCGAAGTCGCGCGCTGCTTCACCGGCTGGACCATCGAAAAGCCCCGCATCGACGCGAAATTCAAATTCGACGAACGCCTCCACGATCCCGATCCTAAACTTGTCCTCGGCAAAAAAATCCACGCCGGCGGCATGAAAGACGGTGAAGAAGTCATTGATCTGCTCGTGCATAGCCCGAGCACCGCAAAATTCATTTCCACCAAACTCGCCCGCCGCTTCGTCTCCGACAATCCGCCACCCGCGTTAGTCGCGCGCATGGCGCAAACTTTCCTCGACTCCGACGGCGACATCAAAGCGGTGCTGCACACCATGATTTATTCTCCGGAGTTCTGGTCCCACGAGGCCTATCGCGCAAAAATCAAGACGCCGTTCGAACTGGTCGTTTCCGCGGCGCGCGCTCTCGGCACCGATGTAGACATTCCGCAACCACTGGTTGGCTGGATCAACCGCATTGGTGAACCGTTGTATCAATGTCAGCCGCCCACCGGCTACGCGGACAAAGCTGACGCCTGGGTGAATACCGGTGCGCTGCTGAATCGCCTAAATTTTTCGCTCGCGCTCGCCGGTAACGAGATGCGCGGTTCGCGCAGCGATGTGGCTTCGCTTTTGGGAGCGGAAGGTTCCGGCGATGCGAAATCCGCACTCGAACGCGCCGTGCAGCTTTTCTTGGGTGGCCAAGCCGCGCCAAGTACCGTCGAAACACTCGAAAAGCAGCTAGACAATCCGCAGGTCGTCCAAGCCAGACTGGACGATCCGGTCAAACAAGTGGATTTGGGTGTAGTCGCTGGCCTGGTTTTAGGCGCGCCGGAATTTCAGCGCAGGTAAGGTTTCCGTGTGTGGCGGGGCGAATTGATTTGATGAGGCGACCATGAGCTACCAATGTTGCGAGGGAGTCCGCGGACTGAAATTTTCCCGTCGCTATTTTCTGAAGCAGGGCGGCGTCGCTATGGTCGGCCTCAGCGCGATGCCCGCATTTCTCCAGCGCGCGGTTGCCGCCACGTCGATGCCCAACAAAAAACAACTCGTCGTGCTTTTTCAGCGCGGTGCAGCCGACGGCCTCAACATTGTTGTCCCCTTCGGTGAACCCAACTACTACCGGATGCGTCCCAGCATCGCCATTCCGCAGCCCAAGCGCGGCGCGGACAACACCGCAATCGATCTCGACGGTTTCTTCGGCCTGCATCCGAGCCTCGCGCCACTCGAGTCGCTCTTCCATCAAAACCAACTCGCAATCGTACACGCCGCCGGTTCGCCCGATCCCACGCGTTCGCATTTCGATGCGCAGGATTTCATGGAGTCCGGCACGCCCGGCCTGAAAGCCACGGACGATGGCTGGCTGAATCGCGCGCTCGAAACCGTTCCGGAGGAAGAATCATCGCCTTTTCGCGCCGTTGCGATGGGACCGAATCTTCCACGCATGTTGCGCGGCTCCGCGCCCGCGATTGCGCTGCCCGATCTCAAACAATTCAAAGTAATGGCGCAAGCGCCTGGCTCCGGCCAAATTGTGGAAGGCGGCTTCGAAGCGATGTACGCGCAGACCGTGGACCACGCGTTGCATGGCACGGGCACGGAAACGTTCGAAGCGATCGATCTGCTGCGCAATGCCGACCCCGCGAAATATCAACCGGAAAATGGCGCGCAGTATCCCACGAGCCGTCTCGGACAAGGCGTGCAGCAAATCGGCCAGCTCCTGAAAGCAAACATTGGCGTCGAAGTTTTATTTGTTGATTGCGGCGGCTGGGACAATCACGTGAACGAAGGCGGCGCGCAGGGTCAGCTTTCGAATCTGCTGCGCGACTTGGGCCAGTGCCTCAGCGCCTTCCATCGCGATATGGGCGACCGCATGCAAAATATTATTTTTGTAACCATGAGCGAATTCGGCCGCACCGCCCGAGAAAATGGAAATCGCGGGACGGATCATGGGCATGCGAACTGCATGTTTGTGATGGGCGGGGATGTGAAGGGCGGGCGCGTTTATGGGCAGTGGCCCGGCCTCGACGATCACCAGCTCAACGAAGGCCGCGACCTCGCGCTCACGACGGATTTCCGCAGCGTGATCGGCGAAGTGCTCACAAAACACATTGGCGTGAAAGAATTAAGCACGATCTTTCCGAACTTCGACAATAATCCGGGGAAATTCGCGGGACTGATGCGGAGTTAGCGGTTCGGTAGCAGGGCAGTTGAGCAAGGATTCGAGTTCGAGGCACGGAAGAGCAAATTCAAAACCCGCACCCTTGAAAAGCGAAGGGTGCGGCACCCCGCCGTACGTGTGCGCCACCCGCCCATCTGGCTTGTGGAATTCGCAAATTCCCGCGACGGTCTATCGCCAGCTCGTGCCGCACGCGAGCACAGCGCGTCATCCGATGCCGGGCGATCCGGAGATTTCGCGATAAGCTGGCCGCCGAAGTGACAGCGCAACAACGCGGAGTGATTTACGCTGAGTATCTTTAGCTTAGCGGGCAACTGGAACGGCTGATTTAGAGTTCTCTGACTCGCGCATCACACCTTCCGCCTTGCGGATCGCTTTCTCGCGCAGAGCCCAGGCATGAATGGCTTTCTGGCATCCTTCCCGCGCCAGAGTGATGGACGTTTGCCTTTCTGCTTCATCGAAGGTGTTTGCCGCGTCCATTCCAGCGCTTTCCGCTGCGTTGTCTGCGTCTACGATCTTGGCAACGAGCGCCAGGATTTGCGGGTCTACAGGCTGAAGCTGTTGCTGGTCCTTCTGGTGTTTTATTGAAGCTTTGCAAGGCTTGGCCGTCAGTTGCTTATAGGCTCCTTTGGCTTCATCGGTCCAAGATGCTTTGACGGCTCGTTCTAATCGATCGAGAGCGGCTTTTGCTTCGTCGGCGGATTCCCGAACTGCCGATTTCCTGAACAGCCAGCTGAAGGCGGACCACTCCATCGCTTCGTACATCAAGTCCCGCGCCCTTCGAACCTCCGCCAGCTTTTGCATACCGCATCCCGCCCGTTAGCCGCGCCGCCGGTAACTCGTCCCGGTTCGTAGCCCTTTGTAGAATATTGTGCTACAGGCTCCGAATATCGCCAAAACGGTCTCGATATGTCGGTTTGGCGGTCTCTAGGTTAACCAGGAGTAACGCGATGGCGAACTCAGTCTTGTTCGGGCTTTCGGGCCCTCCCTATAATCGTAATTCGGGATATTTTCTTGTGTAAGCTCCCAGGAGAACGAGCGACGCGCTAAGGCTGCGGAGACCGCGTGATCGAGCAAAAGATAAATGAATGGTTTGGCGATGCGGAGGCGACCGGCTTGGGGACCGGCTGGTGGAGCGGAATTCTGTCGGTGTTTTTTGGTTTTCTTTCGTTCGGTGGAGTGGTGTGCCTGCATTTTCCGCGGCTGCTGACGTCCGCTGAGTTGCGTCCTTTTTATTCGCTGCAGGTTGTCCGCATTTTGATCCAGTGCCTCATTGTGGCAGCGGTTGCCTTCGGAGTGCTGGCGTCGATTCTGCGCAAGAAAAAAAACCTGGCGCTGACGGGGATGATGTTCGCGATTGCGGCAACGGCTTGGGGCGGCTCCAGCGTGAAGGTCAACGGCGGCCGGCTGGAAGGCGTAACGATCGGTCTGGACTGGTTTTTGCTCGACCTGTTGCTGATGGCGCTTATTTATGTGCCGCTGGAAAGAATCTGGCCGCAGTATCCGGAGCAGGGAACCTTCCGGAAAGATTGGACGCTGGACGTGGTGTACTTCATGTCCACGCACCTGCCGATTCAGATTTTGTCGTTTCTGGTTTTGTTGCCCGCGACGCAAGCCACGAAATATTTAACGGTTCCGGCGCTGCATGACTTCATCGCGCGAATGCCCTGGCTCCTGCAATTTTTCCTCGCAGTCGTGGTCGCGGACGTTGCGGAATATTTTGTTCACCTGGCTTTGCATAAAGTGCCTTTCCTCTGGCGGTTTCACGCGATTCACCACTCGTCGAAGGAGCTGGATTGGATCGCGGGCTCGCGTTCACATTTTGTCGATGACACGCTGGTGCGCGGTTTCATCCTCGTTCCGCTGATGCTGGGATTCTCGCAAACGATGATTCTGTGGTATTTGGTGTTTGTGACGCTGCACGCCACATGGACGCATTGCAATTTTGGGCCGAATGCCAAGTGGATCGAGGAGTTTTTAGTGATGCCGCGATATCACCATTGGCATCACACTTCGCAAAAAGAGGGCATCGACAAGAATTTTGCGATCCATTTTCCGTGGATCGATCGCATTTTCGGAACGTACTACTATCCCCAGGAATGGCCGGCGATGTACGGCTTGGACGGCGAAGCGATTTCGCCGAACTTTATCGGGCAGACGATTGAGCCATTTCTAAAAAGGAAGAAGAGCGTTTAAAACCTGGCGCGCCAAGAGATCCCACCCGCTAAAAACCCAGCGCGTCTAAGGGAACATCGCTGGGCATTTGTGCGCCGCTCACCGTTGCCTTTACCAAGCCAAGACGCTTCATCACTTTCACGGTCAAGAATCCAAAATCATATTCTGAGTTGTCGTGGCTTAGGCGCAGCAGACCCTCATAGTGGTGGTGATTGTTTTGCAGGCACGCGCTAAAGGTTGCTGTCACGGGCAGCCACTCGCCGATGTTCATGGCGTTATCTTCTTCATCCTCGTAGCGGCGATAGCCGAAAGTACGGGTATGGGTCCAATAGTTCTGGATCATGTTCACCCACAGCGCAAAAACTCGGATGCCGAGCCACATGACCAGCGTGAACGGCAGGCTTCCGGCGAGTTTCCACAAAAGGTAGAAACTGAGGGACTGCGCGACGATCGCAAACGGCGGGCTTGCCACGATGCGGAACGTCGGAGATTTCAGAATTTTGTCGCCAGCGAGATTTTCGGTGCATTTGTACGGCAGGACGCAAAGAACCATGGTGCGCCAGAAGCCGTCACCGGCCAGCTTGTTGGGGTCGCCGGCGTGGTCGGAATGTTTGTGATGCAGGCGATGGCGATTCACCCAGGCGATCGGATCGACGTAGATGCCGAAAATATTGTTCACAACGGTGACGGATTTGGTGAACCACTCCTGGTAGTCGAGCGCGCGATGCGCGACGCCCATGTGCAGAACATCAGCCAAATACAAACCCGCGAAAAACCAGCAAAACAGGAAATAGACTCCGCCAATGAGCAGGCCTTTCCACGGCCCCCAATGCGCCGGTGCGGAATACATGCAAGCCAGCACGTAGAGCACAATGATCAGATAACCGGGAACATTGTAGATTTTCACGCGACCCCCCGTTCGGATGATTCAAACAGAAAGCGGCGCTGGTTCACAAGTGAAAGAAGCTGTCCGCTGTCTCGAAATGCACAAGGGGCAGACCGGAAATCTTGGCACGAACCGCACTCTGAATAACCTCTTCTCAAACGACATCGCATTTTCGGTTCCGGGCCTCAGTCGTTTTTCAGTTCGCGGATCCAGATATTGCGGTAGCGCACGGGATGGTTGTGGTCTTGTAGCGCCAATGGCAACTTGTCTGGTCCCGCCTCATAGGGCGGGCGCACATGATGGCCGGTTGGTCCGGTCGGTTCGACGTGATCCTGCGTGAGCACGCCGTTGTGCAAGACCGTGACGTTTGCCGGCCGTGTGAGTTTGCCGGATGCATCGAAGCGCGGGCCGTGCCAGAGGATGTCGTAGGTCTGCCACTGGCCGGGAGGCCGCGCGGCGTTAACCAGCGGAGGATATTGGCCGTAAACGGCGGAGGCTTGGCCATCGGCGTAGGTCTTGCTGTTGTAAGAATCCAGCACCTGAATCTCGTAGAGGCCCATCAGGAAAACCCCGCTGTTGCCGCGGTCCTGATCTTCGCCTTTCGGCGGATCAGGTTCCCGGAATTCGACGTGGAGCTGGCAATCGCCGAAGGATTGTTTGGTGCGGATGTCGCCGGTTTTTGGTGCGACCTCGAAGTAGCCGTTCTCCACTTTCCATTGCGCGGGACTGCCATCTTTTTTCTCCACCCACTGCGACAAATCTTTTCCGTCGAAGAGCACCACCGCGTCGGAGGGAGGTTTCCCCGGCGCGTCCTGCGTGCTTGCCGTTCCCGGCGTCACGACCAAGGGCACTGGCCGGTTGCGGTCATGAATTTCCCACCGCGTATCCACCTGCGCACGGGCTATATTCGCGGTGGCGAAACTTGCTCCCAGGAGAGTAACCGCTAGCATCAATCTCATCGCTTCGCACCTCGCAAAAAAATCCGCGACGGATTCTAGCGCCGATTTGATTCTGAATACAGGAGTTGTTGCTGGAGGGAATGCTTCTTAGAAAAAACTCTTCGAGCGGTGCCAGAGATAGAGGCCAGATCCGAGAATCACGCTCAAACCGAGTGATCCCAAAAAGAACCAACGCGACTCTCGAACGCCGACGAGTGCAATCAAGATGAAGCCGAAAACAATCAATAATCCAACCGGATGGCCGGTCCATTGTCCGCCGCCAAGCGGACCGAAGGGCACGATATGAGGATATGCAGTCGGCGTCTCAAACGAGCGTCCGCCGAGGTGCGAATCCGGGCCTGAATGCGCAAAGCGACCCATCCTGCCCAGTATACACCCTGGCTGCATTCACAACATGCTTGCAGCGGATTGTAAGGCCTTGCCTTTTAAGCAGCGCTGCCTTTGATGCGCATGCCGTAAAAGGAGCGGTGCACGAAGAAGAGCGAAACGACGAAGAAGCCCGCAGCCAGAATGTGCGTCAACGTCGTGCTTTGTTGCGACGCAGTGAGACTCACGGCCAGTTCGACGGCCAGCAAGCCAAACAGCGTGGTGAACTTGATGACCGGATTCATCGCCACCGAAGACGTATCCTTAAACGGATCGCCGACGGTGTCGCCGACGACGGTCGCGTCGTGCAGAGGCGTGCCTTTTTGCTTGAGTTCGACTTCGACGATTTTCTTGGCGTTATCCCAGGCGCCGCCGGCGTTGGCCATGAAGATGGCTTGATACAGACCGAAGGTGGCGATGGAGATGAGGTAGCCGATGAAGAAGAACGGTTCGACGAAGGCAAAGGCCAGCGTAGCGAAGAAGACGCCAACGAAAATGTTGATCATGCCTTTCTGCGCGTAACGCGTGCAGATTTCGACGACTTTTTTGCTGTCGGTGATGCTGGCTTTTTCGACGCCTTCCAGCTTGATGTTGGCCTTGATGAATTCGACCGCGCGATAGGCGCCGGTGGTGACGGCCTGCGTGGAAGCGCCGGTGAACCAGTAAATGATCGCGCCGCCGGTGATGAGGCCAAGGACAAACGGGGCGTGCAGCAGCGAAAGCTTGTCGACATTGGCCGTGAGGCCGTTCGTGAGCGCCATGATGATCGAAAAGATCATGGTGGTGGCGCCGACGACGGCGGTGCCGATGAGCACCGGCTTGGCCGTGGCTTTGAAAGTGTTGCCCGCGCCGTCGTTGGCCTCGAGCAAGTGCTTGGCGCGTTCGAAATTTACATCGATGTTGAAATTCTTTTTCAGGTCGGCCGTGATGTTAGGAACATGCTCGATGAGCGAAAGTTCGTAGACGGACTGCGCGTTGTCAGTCACGGGGCCGTAAGAGTCCACGGCGATGGTCACGGGACCCATACCGAGAAAGCCAAACGCCACGAGGCCGAAGGCGAAGACCGGAGCGGCCACCATCAAACTGCCAAGGCCCTGCAGGGAGACCAGATAGCCGATGGACATCAGCGCAACCATGGAGAGCCCGAGGTAGTAGCCGGAAAAATTGCCAGCCACAAAGCCGGACAAAATGCCGAGAGATGGGCCGCCTTCCTGCGCCGAGGTCACTACTTCCTTGGTGTGTCGAGAATCGACGGAGGTGAAAGCTTTCACCAGTTCCGGAATGATGGCGCCCGCCAGCGTACCGCAAGAAATGATCGTGGAGAGCTTCCACCATAGGGTGGTGTCGCCGCCGAGGGTGGGGATTATGAAGTACGACACGAGATAGGTGAGGCCGATGGATACGAAAGACGTAATCCAGACCAAAGAAGTAAGCGGCGTTTCGAAATTCATTTCATCGGCATTAGCAAAACGGGCCTTGGCGATCGCCCCGTTGAGGAAATAGGCGGCGGCGCTGGCGATGAGCATGATGATGCGCATTACGAAGATCCAAACCAGCAGTTGCACTTGAACCGTGCTTGCGGCAGCGGTGGCGGTAGCAACCGCATCGGCCGAAGCGGTCTGCATAGTTAGGCCGGCGGGCAGGAAGTGCACGGGAGAAACTGCCAGGAGAATAAAGGTGATCAGTGCGACGCCTGTGACGCCGTAAGTTTCGAATCCGTCGGCAGTGGGACCGACCGAATCGCCGGCATTGTCACCCGTGCAATCAGCGATAACGCCGGGGTTGCGGGCATCGTCTTCCTTGATTTTGAAGACGATCTTCATGAGGTCGGAGCCGATGTCGGCGATCTTGGTGAAAATGCCGCCGGCGATGCGCAGGGCAGCGGCACCGAGAGATTCACCGATGGCAAAGCCGATGAAGCAGGGGCCGGCGTAGTCACCCGGAATAAACAAGAGAATGATCAACATCATCAGCAGTTCGACGCTGATGAGCATCATGCCTACGCTCATGCCGGCTTCGAGAGGAATGTGGTTGATGGCGTAGGGTTTGCCGCGCAGGCCAGCAAAGGCAGTGCGGGAATTAGCGAACGTGTTTACGCGAATGCCGAACCAGGCCACGCTGTAGCTGCCGCCCATACCGACCAAGCTAAACAGCAAAATGATCGGGAGGGTGGTCATTACAGATTTGCCGGGAACCGGGGCCAGCACGCCGAAATAGAGCACGATCACGATGGCGATGAAAATCCAGAGCAATAAGAGAAACTTGCCCTGGGTGACGAGGTAGGTTTTGCAGGTTTCGTAGATCAGCTCGGAGATCTCGCGCATGGACTGGTGGACGGGAAGATTCTTCAGGCGAGTGAAGATGACCATTCCGAAGACCAGGCCGAGCACACAAAAGACAATGCCGAAGAGGAGCAGCTTGTGGCCGTCCATCCCGAGGAAGCGGACGCTGGAAAGGTCGGGCAGTTTGAGGTTCGCTTCGCCGCCGGCTTCCTGAGCGCGCGCGGCCGCTGCGGTGAACAGCAGCAGAACTGCCGCGAAGCTCCATGTTGCGAATCTCCATCCGAATGACCGGGCGGTTGCAAGCCAGGTGCGCATCAAAATCCTCCCTCGAACCACGTGGAATCGGGCCAAAACGCTGGCGCTATACACTCAATTCCGGCACACCATCTCGACCGAACGCTGCTCGGCGACGGGAAAGGGCTGGACCGGAGTCTTTAAAAGGCTCCCACCGCGGGGCGGGACAAACTTTTGCGTTACTCCGGTGGAAGGACCGGAGGGAACCCGCGCCGCGCCGGACTATCCGCCCCTGGTGATGCGGGGCTCCCCTGTCAGGCCGAGACACGGGCCAACACAAAACGTGGTTTTATAACATTTTGCGGCAGGGCGGGTCAAACGGCTGCTTTGGCGCTTGAAGGAATGGATCGGGCAGCAACAGTTGTGCGGAGAGGCGTGAAAACCAGCGCAGAGAAACGCCGCAATGCGGCTACGCGGAAGGAAGAAATGGCTTGTAGGACTTGGAGCGGGAATGCACAATTGTGGCCACCGGCAGTAGCGAGACTACAGGTCCTCGTCCAACATTTTTGCAGCTATGTCCCTTTGTGCACGCGCGATCACGCGATTCAGGCCCACAGCAGGCGGAGTGTTTTGGGCCAGGCTGCTCGGCCAGTTCCTGGCAGTGATTATTGGTGTGTGCGGCCTGGCTGGTACGGCCGGCGCGCAGAGCGGGCCACAACTGACGATGGATTCCGTAAACGTACGGCAAGAAGGGGTGGTCGGTTTTTCGACGCTCGCTTTGGGAACGGAAGTGCGGACGGATTTTGCGCCGCCGCGTTTTCTGGTGGGGCAGACGGAAGATCAGTCGTTTCGCTTGTATGTAGACGTCGACAGCATCCAGCAACTGCGCTTTAACGCTTTCACGTTCACGGCGTACCTGGCCAATGCGAAAGACGCGAAGGCGGCCGCCTCTAAATTTCAGGTGACAGGAAATCCGACGGGATCGTTTCGCGACGCGCCGGTGCGCGTGTCGTTCCACGTAAAAAACGGCGGAAGCACCGTGGCCGGCGACATCCTGATGCCGGTGTACAACGCGGCGAAGACTGACTTGCTGGCCGCGGAGAAGCGCGTTGATCCGGTGTACGTGAGCGTATCCGGCGCGACACCGTTCGATGTGGCGGTGGCCAATGGCGCCGATACGTTGCCGGTGGCGGTGACGGACGTGGCGGTAACGCCAAGCTGCCTGAAATGCTGGTCGCGCGTGAGTTCGCCGGTCAGCGATAAAGCAGCCGTTACGATCGAGCCGGGAACGACGACGAACCTGCCGCTGACCATTTTGCCGAACTCCATCCCGGCGCTGCTGCAGGGCGCGCTGATCATCAAGTCGGATGTGCCGCACGATACGTTTGCGATTACGGTGACCTACCACACCGTTCCGGGAGGCGCGGACCGCAAGGCAAAGATTCTGGCGACGCTGCGTTTCGGCCCCGGTTTGCTGGGCATTGCGTTGGCGCTTTTCGGAGGCGTAGCGCTGGGACTGGCAGCGAGGTATTTGCTGACCGGCCGGCTAGGCAACGAGAATGAACGCGCGCTGCACGCGATTCTGGGCGCGGTGGTGTTTGCGCTGATCGCGGAGTTCATCGGGATTCTGATGGTGTCGTACGGAAACTCGAAACTCATTGTGTTCGGACTGGACATCGATCCGCGACAACTTTTCCCGGCGTTCATTCTGGCGATGCTGGTGAGCGGGGGTTCGGCGGTGGTGGCGTGGAGCAAAGGGTTGTTTGGGAAGACGGCATGAGAGCGCACGAGGATTCACGCTGGCGACGGGGCGTTACGAGCGCGGTGCGTTTGCTGGCGTTGCTGTTGTTGCTGGGCTGGCAGGCGGGCGCCGGGCAGAACGAGGTTGCGCTGGAACACCCCGTCATGGTGGACAGCAATGCGTCCGGCTCCGAACTGTTTGTGCTGGATGCTGCGGGTACCTTGCATGCATTGCAAGTGGGCACGAACAAGCTGCAGGAGTCGGGCACGTTTGCGGTGAGCCCGGAGCTGACTCCCGCGGACATGGCGTACGCATCCTGGAGCGGACAAGAGGCGTTGCTGATTGCCGGAATGCAGGCGGGCCACGGCGTGGTGATGAGCTATTCGCTCGACGGACGAGCGCTGAAGACGTGGGAGTTGCCGAATCTTTGTTCGGGAATTGACTTCAGCGCGAAAACACATTCGGCGTTTGTAGCTACGTCCGATTCGCGAGAGATTTTTCGGGTGGACTTGCAAGGAACCAAGAGTACGTTCGTGGCCCGTATTGCGGACGCGACAAAGCTGGGGCCACTGGCGTTCGACGAAGCGCACCAAATGATTTATGTGGCGGATGTGGCGAGCGGGAGAATTTACGGATACGCGTTGGCGACGCGAACAACGAGCGTGTTGCTGACGGGACTCAGCGCGCCGACGGCGCTGTCTTACGATCCGGATGGGCGCCGATTGTATGTGGCTGATCCGGGACGGCGGGCGATCTATCGAGTAGAGATGAATTCGGCCAAGCCGGTGGCCGCGCAGTTCGCGGCTAGTCCGCTGAAAGCGCCGTACGGGATGGCGCTGATCTCGAACAACCAACTGGCGGTTGCGGATTATGCGGGGAATAGTATTGCGGTTTTTTCGGGAAAGGGCGCGTTGTTGTTCCGTTTCCCAGAGTGAGGAAGTGCGAAGCGGGAGCAGGTTCGTTAGGTGGTCGCGGACGTCCGCGCAGTAAACAGCAGGCCAACTGGCGTGCGTAGAGCCCCGCGAAAACACCCTCAGCTTCGTGTAGCACTGCGCGTTCGGGCTGCGGCCCACCATCCAGTTGAAGCCGGAAACGGCAGTTCACCTTGCCGACTTTTTTCCATCGTCATTTCGGAGACTTTAGCAGCAGGCTACACGTGCGGTCGGCCAGGGAGGAAAGAGTTGCAAAGGATGGTAACATTCCGGGATTACTGGCGTTGCAAGCATCCCGGTACACCGACGGGGGTCCATGAGCACAGAGTTTTGTCTGGTTGCGGCACACGACGCAGCCGCAATGAAGAAGACTGCGTTTTTCGAGCGGGCTGGGGAAGTTGGTTGTTGCGCGGGGATTCGGAGTGTGTGGCGCGAAGAAGAGCGGCGTCCAGCCGCCGCACTCCGAAGTGCGCTGCCCGTGGGCTGGATGTTCGAAACGCAGGGAGAAAAACCGCACCCTGAGAAGCGTAGGGTGCGGCACCCACAGAACAGGGCAACGCCGGGGCGCCCGTGAGAAATCATTTCTTTATTACCGGGACGGATGCGGGCGTGGGGAAGACCACGCTGTCTGCGTTGCTATGCGCGGCTCTGGATGCGGTGTACTGGAAGCCGATCCAAACGGGGACGTTGGAAGGGTCAGATCGTGTCACGGTGATGCGGTTGGCGGGAATTGGAACGGACCGCACGCTGGATGAGGTCTACAAGTTTGTGCCGCCGGTTTCGCCGGACCTGGCGGCACGTTGGGCAGGCGTGGAAATCGACCTCGGGCGAATTAATTTGCCGACGAGCTTGATGAACGACTGGTTGGTCGTGGAAGGTCTGGGCGGCGTGCTGGTGCCGATCAATCAGAAGCAGTTCATGCTGGACCTGATGGTGAAGTTCAAGCTGCCGGTGATTTTGGCGGCTCGCAGCGCGGCGGGGACGATCAATCACACACTACTTACACTCGCTGCCCTGCACGCGGCAGAGTTGCCGGTGCATGGCGTGGTGCTGATTGGTGACCAGAACCGCGAAAATCGCGAAACGATTGAGCGGTTTGGGCATGTGCGGGTGATTGGAGAGATCCCACGCTTGCCGAATTTGCATCGCACGGCGTTGATGCAGATTTTTATGAACCATTTTGATCGGGCGGCGTTTGCGCAGTGAGGGGATAACCCCAAGCCATGGCGCTCGTCGCGTTTTTTCTGAGCCTGAACAGCTGGAAAAAAAAGATCATCGCATTTGCCAGCGGATTAGGCGCGCCGGGATTGTTTTTGATTTCGTTCCTCGATTCGTCGGTCCTATCTTTTCCCATTATTAATGATTTGTTGCTCGTGGAGCTGTCGATGCGCAATCACGCGCGGATGCCGCTGTACGCGGTGATGGCGGCGACCGGGTCAGTGCTGGGATGCGTCCTGCTGTATTACATCGCGCGGGCCGGTGGGGAAGCTTATTTTCACCGGCGGGCGGGGCATCGCGCGCACGCGATCCGGCATTGGGTGGAGCGCAACGGATTCGGCGGTGTGTTGCTGGCAGCGCTGCTGCCGCCGCCAACACCGTTCAAGATTTTTGTCTTTGCGGCGGGAGCGTTCGAAGTACCGATCGCGGCGTTCACTTCAGCGATTACGCTCGCGCGGCTTTCCCGTTATTTTCTGGTGGGATTTCTATCAGTGCGCTATGGAGAAAACGCCCTGCCTTACCTCAAGCAGCATTGGCCGATGGTCGCCTTGCTGGCCGTGATTTTTGTCGCGGCGAGCTACGGCGCTTCGCGGATCATTTTGCGGCACCACCCACCAAAGTACGAGGAACCGTGAGCGCAGCGATTCAGAACAGCCTCCGCAGTTCGCGCGCCCACATTACTTCCGCGGAAGTTACATGGTTGGCGGGATCGAGCTCGATGAGGGCGACGATTTCGTGGCGCGTATCGCCGAGGGCTGCGTAGCGCAGATCACGCAGGATCACGACAAAACCGACGTCGGTCTTCTCCACATTGGCGCGCGGCATTTGCGTCGCGGCGAGAAATCGTTTTGCGACGCGAGTATTGCGCGCGGCGTCCAAAGTTGCCGACGGTTCCGGCTTGAAGAGGCGGACACTGGTGTCGGGGTCAAAGGAAGCGGTGGCTGCGAGATTCACATCGATTTGATCGAGCGCGCTTTCGGTTTCGGCGATGCCGTGCCAGGTGATGAGCGAAAGCGCTTCGGGGAAGGCCAGAGCGCGGCGCGCCGGTTCGCCGTGAAACGTGCGGGACTCCATCAGGGCAACTGCATTCGAATGCAGCGTAGCGCGCGCGCCGATATAGACAGCAACGAGCGCCAGGCCGATGAGCGCGCCCGTGCGGCCGCGAGGCTTCTTGGATTTCGCGCCGATTTCAGAACTCACGAGATACAGCAGTTCCGGAACAGCGATGGCAAGGATGAGAATTGTGAGGATCCAGGGATCGAGAGAAGGGAGCCAGTCCATCGCGAAGCGTTTGGCGTTGAAGGGCCAAAATAGCATCACGCCATTGGATTGGCAGACGCTCATCGCCACGTGCAAAAACGCGGCGAAAAGCGGCGCAACTATCAGCGCCGAGATTCGCGCCCGCGGATTCTCGATTGGCTGATTGTTCGAACGTCCGGAAGAAAAACCTCCCAACGAAGTTCCTACAGCCACGACGAAAACGACTAGCGCGATGCCGAGCGCGGCGACTAGGGACTGGAGGTAAGTGCCCTGCCAGGCGAGCGCAGCCGGCGCTCCGAAATATGTAGATAGCTCATCGAGGTTGCCGAGACAGCCGGCCAAAACGGTGCCCACGAGGACGAGTTTGCCGGCACGCGGAAAAAATCCGCGCGCCACGGCGAAGGAAGCCAAGCCATGCGTGAGGAGGTCCACGTCAGGACGGCGTGCTGGCTACTTTCACGGCGGCGTGGCCATTGCCGGGGACCAGCAGCTTCAGCGCGCGCGGCACGATTCGGAACTCGACGGGCAGGCGCGCCAGCGGTTCGCCGTCGACCTGTGCGTAGATCGGGTTACTGTCGAGCGGCTCACAAACTAGAGATTGTGTCTTAAAAAAATCGACACCTTCAGTGCCGCGAAGCTTGTCCATCAGCAAAGACGGCAAATAGCTTAAATAGCGTAGGCCGCTGCGTGTCGCCAGGGTGAGAATCTCGAAGCGGTCCTGGAAAAGATCGGCTTCCGTCGTGATTTTGAAGGGGCCGCCGTAGTTTTTTGTACGGCCCACTACGACCAGCGATGCATCGAGCTTGCGCTCTCCGCTGACTACGCGAAAGCGCGGAAATTTGTATTTGAAAACCTGGCTCGCGCCCTGCCACCAATACGCGAGGATGCCGACGCGCGCTTTGAGGTCCAGGTCAATCGAGTAAACGATCATGCCGTCGGGACCGGCCCCCGCGACACTGAGAAAGTACTTTTTCTTTTCCGGGTGCTGTAACGGTGTCGCGAGCCCCAGCGCAATCTCTTTCACTTCGCCATGCACCAGCTTCTGCGCGGCCTGCGGAATATTCCAGGGCAGGTTCAGCTCCTTGGCCAAAATATTGGCCGTGCCGCCAGGGAGCAGGGCCAGCGGGACGCGATGACCATTCTGGTGGGTCGCCAATCCGTTGACGACTTCATTGAGCGTGCCATCACCACCGCAAGCAATCACCAAACTGCGATTTTCTTCCGCGGCGCGGGCGGCAATTTCGATGGCGTGGCCGGGGCCGGTGGTCTCGGCAAGGTCGGCGTCAATGCCGCGCGAGGCAAAAATGTGGCGGGCTTCATCAAGCAGGCGCCGCCGCCCCTTGCCGCCGTTGCCGGCGTTGGGGTTGTGAATCATCAAGGCGTTCTGCAGTTCAGCGTTCATTCGAAGGCCATTTGCTTTGATGCGTCTCGCAAAAGATCCATTCTATATAATATCGCACGGTTTCCAGCGCACTATCGTAGCGAGGGTTGCATGCCTAAGGCCGCTCCGGCGAACGTGAAAAAAGAGGTCGAACAGCTGCGCGAAAAGCTGCGGCATCACGAGTACCAATATTACGTACTCGATGAGCCGGAAATTTCGGACGCAGCGTATGACGGGCTGATGAAAAAGTTGCAGCAGCTCGAAGGAGAGCATCCCGAGTTGCTGACGTCGGATTCGCCGACGGTGCGCGTAGGCGGCAAGCCGCGCGACGGCTTTCAGACGGTTCGCCATGCGCGCCCGATGCTGAGCCTGGACAATGCGTTTTCGTTCGATGCCCTGCGGGATTTTGATCGGCGGATTCGCGAAGGCAGCGGCTCGGAAAAGATCGAATACATTGCGGAACACAAGTTCGACGGGCTGAGTATTTCGCTGCAATTCGAGGCTGGGAAACTGGTGCGCGGCGTTACGCGCGGAGACGGCACGACGGGCGAAGACGTAACACCGAACGTGAAGACGATTCGGTCGATTCCCCTGCGGGTCGATTTGAGCGCGTTGAGGAAGGCCAAGCTGTCGCCCGATTTTGAAGTGCGCGGAGAAGTGCTGATGACGCGGAAAGCGTTCGAAGCGCTGAACCGCCAGCAGGAGCAGATCGGCGGAAAGATTTTTGTAAACGCGCGGAACTCGGCGGCGGGTGCGGTGCGCGTGCTTGACCCGGCCATTACCGCGGCGCGGAAGCTGGATTTCTTTGCGTATTTTCTTTATGTCGATGGCAAGGTTCCTTTCCCGAAGCATTCCGAGAGCTTGACGGTATTGAAGCAATTGCGGTTCCGCGCTTCGGACGACTGGAAGTTGTGCAATGGCATTGAAGCGGTGATTGCCTATTGCGAAGAGTGGGACGGCAAACGCGAAAAGCTGCCGTATGAAATCGACGGTGTGGTGATTAAGGCGAATTCGGTCGGGATTCAGAACGAACTGGGCTATACATCCAAGGCCCCGCGGTGGGCTATCGCGTACAAGTATCCGGCGCGGCAGGAAACCACGGTGGTAAACGATATTCGCGTCCAAGTGGGGCGCACCGGAGCGCTGACGCCGGTGGCGTTTCTCGAGCCGGTGCAGGTCGGAGGTGTCACTGTCAGCCGTTCCACGCTGCACAACATGGATGAGGTGGCGCGGCTGGGCTTGCAGATTGGCGACACGGTGCTGATTGAGCGCGCCGGCGAAGTGATTCCCCACGTGTTGAAGGTGGTGAAGGAAGGAAAGGACCGGCGGCCGTTTCGCATGCCGAAACGCTGCCCGGAGTGCGACAGCCTGATTCACAAATCGGAAGACGAGGTTGCGTACCGCTGCGTGAATGCGGCATGTCCCGCGAAACGCAAGGAGTCGTTGCTGCATTTCGCGAGCCGGCACGCGATGGACATTAACGGACTCGGGGACAAGATTGTGGATCAGCTGGTGGACAAAGGCATCGTGAAGGATGTCGCGGATTTGTACCTGTTCAAAGAAGACGAAATAGCGAATCTGGAGCGGATGGCGGAAAAGTCCGCGCAGAATCTGCTGGCGCAAATTGAAAACAGCAAGAAGGCGAGTCTGTCGCGGCTGATTTATGCGCTGGGGATGCACTTTGTTGGCGAGCGGACGGGGCAGTTGCTGGCGGAGCATTTTTCTTCGCTGGAGGATTTGGCGGAAGCGAGTGAGGAACAATTGGTAGCCGTTCCGGAAGTGGGGCCGAAAGTGGCCGCCGCGATTGCGGAGTTTTTCTCGGAGGCGGCGAACCGGCAGTTGGTGAAGAAGCTGCACAGAGTGGGCGTCCACCCGGTGGCGACGAAACGGGAAATCAAGAGTCAGAATCTCGCAGGGAAGTCGTTTGTGTTTACCGGCGGCCTGACGAATCGCTCGCGCGAAGAAGCAGGCGAGTTGGTGCAGCAGCACGGCGGAAAAGTGTCAGGGTCAGTGAGCAAGAAGACGGACTATGTGGTGGTGGGAACGGACCCAGGATCGAAATACGACAAGGCGAAGGAATTAGGCGTAACAGTCCTCACCGAATCAGAATTCGAAGAATTACTGCGGTTGTAAAAGGAAGAAAGGTGCCCGCTGATTCGGCGCGTTCACTATTCGCGCTCGATTTCTTCTTTTTCTTTATCCGTTCCGGCGATCCACTCGAGATATCGCCCGAAAATCATGCCCACAGGCTGCAAGACCTCGGGGAAAAAGATTGTTGTGACCAGCAGCGCCACGAACAACGCCTGCAGAACTCTAATCGCATAGGGTCGCGGTGCTGGCAAATACCGCGCCGCCAAGAATAGAAGCGCGAAGCCCACAACAATCGGCGTCAAAATCGCGAGCGTTATTCTCCAACCGCGCACGCCTGTTTCGCGTAGCGAGCCGAGACCGGTATGGCCGGATAAGACCAGGATGTAATGATCGCCCTTTTCGAGGCCGCGAATTGCGTTGTCCCAATAGGCCGCCTTCGCGGGGTCTTCCCTCTTGAGCCTTCGGAGCGCGCGGCTCATCAGCCGAGGAATCTTGGCCTCGAATTGTTCGGTATCGTATTTGGCCTCAAACTCGGCGTTTAGTTGGGCGGGATCCTCCGAAGCGCTTGGACCTTCGGCGAAATACATCATGCGCTTTTCGAGTTCGGACAGGGGCACGCCTTCGAGCTCGGCCTGTTCGGCCGTCTCTCGCACAAGAAAGACCTTCGCTTCTCTTACGCGCATTTGTGCGGATTCTAGGGTCTCAACCTCCGATGCGCAACGGTTGGGCGCGAGAGCTTAGTTTATAGTTGACTAGCTTTTTAGTCGGACCCTGCGCCATAATCCGAGTTCCTACCCAGCCATGAAACGTCTCCTGCCGTTTTTGCGCTCTGTTCTCCCCGCCGATCCCTGGCAACTCTTGCTGCTGATCGGTGCAGTTTTTCTCTTTATCTCTCCACGACTCACCTGGATTCCCGATGCGAATCTACTCTTTCCGTCCAATTCGGTCGGGTTTGGGATGAGTTCCGACGTCTACTTTCGAGAGTTGCGCGCAATCATCGCTTTTGCTTCCATACTTACATTTTCTGGCCTCTCGGCATATTTCATCTGCTTCTATCCCGGGCCAAAGCCGGTTCGCAGATTGTTGTATCTTGTAATTTCCCCGGCCGTGGTTGCACTTACTGTTATCCTAGTTACATTTTTACGGATAACGCATACTGCGGCCTCCGTTGTATCTCACTCGCCGATCACGTTTGCGACGTTCTTGGACTGGGTTCGAGCGAATG
>Ga0335079_10002376_pt1 | contig 21759 bp, 24 predicted proteins | sample Lox_Sample_33_FD_206719 | JGI IMG/M metagenome (GOLD analysis project Ga0335079, IMG submission 206719) | Soil microbial communities from Loxahatchee National Wildlife Refuge, Florida, United States - Lox_Sample_3.3 | ecosystem: Environmental > Terrestrial > Soil > Wetlands | place: USA... | reverse complement strand
CACGCCTCACGCGAAACCGGCGCGCCCTCGGAAGGACGGTGAGTTCGAGAGCGGCGGCGCGGCACGGCCTCGCTCACGATAGCGACGGTGGTGGGGCCGCAGGCGCCGACGGCGCCCGGGCCCTCAGCCCGCCGAGGCCTACGAGGTCTTGCGCTCGAGGTTCGCGACCTCTTCCGCCTTACGATCGGCGCGCTCCTGGTCGCGGGCCAGCTCATCCTTGGCCTCGCCCTTACGCTCCTCCTGGCGACCCTCGCGCTTCAGCGAATCGTCGTCGGCGAGATCGCCGGCGGCCTTCTTGACCCTGCCCGTGACTTTGTCAGTGAGACCCATATTCGAGCTCCTCTCGTTCGTGGTCCATGCTGTGGCGCTACCCGGCAGTAAGGTCCGAAAAACGACAAGCGAAGTACGACTCCGGACGTGGATTGGGTAGCCACCGTCCGTGACTGACGCCGACAGATCCGACACATACCCGTCGATCGGCGACTACGCGCTGATCGGCGACTGCCACAGCGCGGCGCTCGTCGCCCGCGACGGATCGATCGATTGGTGCTGCCTGCCGAGGTTCGACTCGGGCAGCGCGTTCGGTCGTCTGCTGGACCGGCGGCGCGGGGGACACTGCTCGATCGTTCCCACCGCGAAGGGCCCGTGGGACTACGAGCGGTCTTATCTCGACGACACGCTCGTGCTCGAGACTACGCTGCTCGGCTCGGGCGGCGAGGCGAAGCTGATCGATTGCTTTCTCATGGGGGACGGCGACCAGGGCACCGACGCCCGGCGGATCCTCCGCGTGATCGAAGGTGTGCGCGGATCGCTCGAGGTGGAGGTTCGCATCGCGCCGCGGTTCGACTACGGCCAGGTCCGGCCGTGGATCCGCCGGCACAGTCACCGCCTGCACAGCACGATCGGCGGCAACGACGCCCTGCTCGTGTGGTGCGAGCAGGAGCTGTCCGAGGATCCCGCGCATGAGTTGGTCGGGCGGTTTGCGGTCGGCCCGGGGGACCGCGTCCGGCTCACGCTGGTCTACCAGCGCCCGGAGCAGGTGGACGCCGAGCCGCCGAAGGAGCCCGACGCGCAGGCGCTCGACGAACAGCTCGACGACACAGTGAAGTGGTGGCGCGAGTGGGCCTCCTCGCTCCGCCTCGGCACCCGGGACGAGGCCGCTGCGCGCCACTCCGGAATCGTGCTCAAAGCGCTCACCTATGCCCCGACCGGAGCGATCGCCGCCGCGCCGACGACCTCGCTGCCCGAGGCCCCTGGCGGACCGCGCAACTGGGATTACCGGTATGCCTGGGTGCGCGACTCGAGCTTCAGCTCGCGTGCCCTCGCCGAGCTCGGCGCGGTCGAGGAGGCCGACGCGTTTCGCGCGTTCATCATGCGCTCGGCCGCCGGTCATGCGGGCGATCTGCAGATCGTCTACGGCGTGGCCGGCGAGCGCCGTCTGCGCGGCGATGTAGTCGAAACGCTCGAGGGCTATCGCGGCGCGGCGCCGGTCCGGGTCGGCAACGACGCCGCCGAGCAGATGCAGCTCGATGCCTACGGCGAGCTCGTCAACCTGACGTGGCGCTGGCATCGGCGGGGCCACTCCCCGAGCGACGACGACTGGCGCTTCCTGGTGTCGCTGATCGACCACGCCGCCGAGCGCTGCCACGAGCCGGATTGCGGCATATGGGAGTGGCCAGGCGGCCCCGACCACTTCGTGCATTCCAAGGTGCTGTGCTGGTCGGCGCTCGACCGCGGCATCCGGCTGGCCGATGAGTGCCTGCGTCGCGCGCCGACTCGACGCTGGAAGCAGGTCCGCGACGAGCTGCGCGAGGCGATCGAGGACCGCGGCTACGACTCGGGGCGCGGCGTGTACGTCCAGGCCTTCGATCGCACCGACATGGACGCCGCCCTGCTACTGCTGCCCACGGTCGAGTACGTCGCGTGGGACGACGAGCGGATGCTCCGGACGGTGGCGGCGATCCGCGAGGACCTCGGCGCCGGCGACGGCCTCATCTATCGCTACCGGCGCGCCGACGGGCTGGACGGCGAGGAGGGAGCGTTCCTGTGCTGCTCGTTCTGGCTGGCCGAGTGCCTCGCCCGGGCCGGCGATCTCGGCGAGGCCCGGATGATCTTCGACAAGGCGGTTGCCCGGAGCAACGACCTGGGGTTGTTCTCTGAGGAGATCGATCCGAGCACCGGCGAGCTGCTGGGCAACTTCCCGCAGGGGCTCACTCACCTCGCCCACATCGATGCCGCGACGGCGCTCAAAGGCGCCCACGACGAGTTGTAGGCGCCCGGACCCCGCCCGTTAGTCGACGTCGGAGCCGGGTAGCGACAAGTAGGGAGGCCCGCGAGGAAAGGACTGAAAACGGCATGAGCGATACGGTCGGCGATTATCTGCTGGAACGCCTCAGGACGTGGGGCATCAAGCGAATCTACGGATACCCGGGCGACGGGATCAACGGGATCATCGGCGCCTTCAGCCGCTTGAGCGACGGCGAAGGGCCCGAGTTCACGCAGGTTCGCCACGAGGAAATGGCCGCGTTCATGGCATGCGCCCATGCGAAGTTCACCGGCGAGGTCGGGGTGTGCCTGGCCACTTCGGGGCCCGGTGCGATCCATCTGCTCAACGGTCTCTACGACGCCAAGCTCGACCACCAGCCGGTGGTGGCGATCGTCGGTCAGCAGGCGCGCGCCGGCCTCGGAGGCAACTACCAGCAGGAAGTTGACCTGAACACCCTCTTCAAGGACGTCGCGCACGAGTACGTCGAGGTGGCGATGGCGCCGAGCCAGATTCGACATCTCGTGGACCGCGCTATCCGGATCGCGCTCTCGGAGCGCACGGTGACGGCGATCATCATTCCCAACGACGTGCAAGAGGCAGACGCCGTCCCGCAGCCGCCCCACAAGCACGGCACCGTCCACTCGGGCCCCGGCTATCGCGCGCCGCGGATCCTCCCGCTCGACGAGGATCTGGATCGCGCCGCGGAGATCCTGAACGCAGGACAACGCGTCGCGATGCTCGTCGGACAGGGCGCGCTGCACGCCTCAGACGAGGTGGCCGCGGTGGCTGACCTACTCGGCGCGGGAGTGGCCAAGGCGTTGCTCGGCAAGGCCGTCCTCCCCGATGACCTTCCGTTCGTGACAGGCTCGATCGGGCTGCTCGGGACCAAGCCGAGCTGGACGCTGATGCAGGAGTGCGACACGCTGCTGATGGTCGGCTCCAGCTTCCCGTATTCGGAGTTCCTGCCAGAGGAGGGCAAGGCCCGCGGTGTCCAGATCGACATCGACGGCAAGATGATCGGGATCCGTTATCCGATGGAGGTCAACCTCGTCGGCGACAGCGCCGAGACGCTCCGGGCGCTTAGGACGCGGCTCGAGCGCAAGCAGGACCGATCGTGGCGGGAGAAGATCGAGGGAGAAGTGAGCGAGTGGTGGAACCTGATCGACCACCGCGCCCAGCTCAGCGCGGATCCGCTCAACCCGCAGCTCGTCTTCCAACAGCTCTCCGCGCGCTTGCCCGACGGTGCGATCATCAGTTCGGACTCGGGCTCCTCGGCGAACTGGTACGCGCGGGACGTCAAGTTGCGCAAGGGAATGATGGCCTCGCTCTCGGGGACGCTTGCGACGATGGGTCCGGGTGTTCCGTACGCAATCGCCGCCAAGTTCGCCCACCCCGGTCGACCCGTGTTCGCGCTCGTCGGTGACGGCGCCATGCAGATGAACGGCATAAACGAGCTGATCACGATCGCGAAGTACCGCGATCAATGGCCCGACCAACGGCTGGTCGTGCTCGTGCTCAACAACCGCGATCTGAATCAGGTGACCTGGGAGCAGCGCGCGATGGAAGGCGACGCGAAGTTCGAGGGCTCGCAGGATCTTCCGGACTTCCCCTTCGCGAGCTACGCGGAGCTGCTCGGGCTGAAGGGCATCCGCGTGGACGCGCCCGAGCAGGTGGGACCGGCTTGGGATGAAGCCCTGAGCTCGGACCGGCCGGTCGTGCTCGAGGCGGTGACCGATCCCTCAGTGCCGCCGCTGCCGCCCCACATCACTGTCGAGCAGGCCAAGGCGCTCAGCTCCGCGCTACTTGCCGGCGACCCCGACGCCAAGGACATCGTCAAGCAGTCCTTCAAGCAGAAGGTCGAAGAGTTCATTCCGGGCCGATGACCAGCACTGCTACGGCAGCTCGCGCCGAGATCCCGGTCGACGAGCTCGAGGTCGGCGTGTACACGATCCCGACCGACGCCCCGGAAGCGGACGGCACGCTCGCGTGGGACTCGACCACGATCGTGGTCGTGCACGCCCACGGCGCCGACGAGCGCGGCCTCGGTTACACCTACGCAGACGTCTCGACCGCGAAGCTGATCGCGTCGAAGCTCGCCGGCGTGGTCCAGGGCCGCGACGCGATGGCGCCGCAGGCAGCGTGGGAGGCGATGGTCGAGCAGACCCGCAACCTCGGGCGGCCGGGGATCACCTCGATGGCCATCGCGGCCGTCGATACCGCGCTGTGGGATCTCAAGGCCCGCGTGCTCGGCTTGCCGCTGTGCAAGCTGCTGGGCATGGCGCACGATCGGGTGCCGGTGTACGGGTCGGGCGGCTTCACCGCCTATTCGAACGAACGCCTCGCCGAGCAGCTCGGCGGCTGGGTTGCCCAGGGCATCCCCCGGGTGAAGATGAAGGTCGGATCAAACGCCGAGCAGGATCCCGAGCGGGTGCGCGTGGCCCGCGACGCCATCGGACCGGGCGCTCGCCTGTTCGTCGACGCCAACGGCGCGTACTCGCGCAAGCAGGCCCTCGACCTCGCGGGGCGCTTCGCGGACGATGCCCGCGTCAGCTGGTTTGAGGAGCCGGTCTCCTCGGACGACCTCGAAGGGCTGCGACTCCTGCGCGACCGCGCGCCCGCCGGAATGGAGATCACTGCCGGCGAATACGGCTACGACGCGCCGTACTTCAAGCGGATGGTCGGTGCCGGCGCGGTCGACGTCCTCCAGGCTGACGTCACGCGCTGCGGGGGGATCACCGAGCTGCTTCGGGTGGATGCCCTCTGTCGTGCGCACTGCCTTCCGCTGTCGCTGCACTGTGGCCCGGCGATCCACTTACACCCGGCCACCGCGCTCGAGCAGCTCGTCCATCTCGAGTACTTCCACGACCACGTCCGGATCGAGCACATGCTGTTCGACGGAGTAGTCGAGCCGGTCGACGGGGCGTTACCACCCGATCTCGAACGGCCCGGCATCGGCCTCGAGCTCAAGCGCAGCGATGCGGAGCGTTATGCAGCTTCCTAGCGTCGGCCCAAAACTGATCCGCCGCACGACGCCGCCGGAACGGGCGGCGACCCGGTGGTGGCGGAACGTCCGAGGCGGGCGGATGCAGCGCACGCTCGCCGGCGCCACCGCGTTCAGCGCGCTCCCGCTCGGCATCGAGATCTACTTCGAGCACTTCCGCGGCTCGTTCGGGGACAAGTGGATGTGGACCCCGGTCGTGCTTTCACCGGCATTGACCGCTGCGGGCGTCGCCGGGGTGCGGTCAGAGCGTGCGGCCAAGACCTGGCTGCCGGCGCTTTCTGCCCTCTACTGCCTCGACGGCCTGATCGGCGTCGTCACCCACGTGCGCGGCGTCGCCCGCAAGCCGGGAGGCTTCGACGAGCCACTGTTCAACATCGTGATGGGGCCGCCGCTGCTCGCGCCGGGCTCGCTGGCGCTGGTCGGCGGCATGGGACTGGCGGCCGCCGTGTTCGGGCGCGAGCGCTGATGGCCTCGGCTCCCGACTACCGCCGGGCTGATCACCTCCCGAATCTGCGGTCCGACGGTCGCCCGGCGCCACCCGGAGACCTGCCCCGCCAGCGCAACGGCGTGACCCCGCAGATGCGAGGGCGCTACCCGGACTACAACGTGCTCGAGCAGGCCGACCACTGGGACCCGGTCACCCGCCGGATGGTGTTCGAGCGCGCGCGGACCGTGCCGGACGTCCGCTTCTTCACCGCGCCCGAGGCGCTGACTCTCGGCGTCTTCTGCGACCTCGTTCTCGCGCAGGATGCCGAGCCCAAGATTCCAGTGCTGAACATGGTCGACGCCAAGCTGTTCGCCGGCGAGCTCGACGGCTTTCGCTACGCCGATCTGCCCGACGATCGCGAGACGTGGCGGCGCGTGGCGGTCGGTCTCGATGCCGCCTCCCGCCAGCACGGCGCCGTGGACTTCGTCAACGCCTCCGAGGACGTCCGCGAGCGCGTCGTCGAAGCGTTCGCCGAGGGGACCCTGCACGGCGAGGTGTGGGACGACCTCCCGCCCGCGCGCGCCTGGAAGGTCGTGACCCGAGCGATGCTCAGCGCGTTCTATTCCCATCCCTGGGCGTGGAACGAGATCGGGTTCGGCGGGCCGGCGTACCCGCGCGGCTACGCCCGGATCGGTGCCGGGCAGCGGGAAAAATGGGAGGGGGCGGAGGCGTTCGCGCTCGACCCGGTCAAGGACACCCAGCAGCGCCGGGTGCAGGGCTCGTGAGCCGCCGGCACGAGCTCAGGACCCTTCTGCGGGGAGCGCTCCGACCACCGGACAACGACTCGGCGTTCCTGCTCGACGTCCACCGCCGCGCGGTGCCGCGCGAACGGATGGCGCGCTACGACGACGACTATCCCGTCGACCTCGTGATCGTCGGCGCCGGCGCCGGCGGGGGGACGCTCGCCCAGCGGCTCGCCCGGCGCGGCTGGAAGGTCGTGGTGCTCGAGTCCGGGCCGTTCTGGGATCCCGACGAGGACTGGGTCTCGGACGAGGCGGGGTCCCACCGGCTGTACTGGACCGAGGAGCGGATCATCGGCGGCTCGGACCCGGTGGAGCTCGGCAAGAACAACTGTGGCCATGGCGTCGGCGGGTCGATGGTCCACTACGCCGGTTACTGCCCGCGCTTTCACCCGTCGGACTTCGAGGTCCGCACGCGCGACGGCGTGGGGGAGGACTGGCCGATCTCCTACGAGGACCTCAAGCCCCACTACGAGCGGCTCGAGCTCGAGCTGCCGGTCGCGGGCGACTACTGGCCGTGGGGGGACCCGCACCGCTATCCGCACACCGCTCACCCGATCGCCGGCGGCGCGGATGCGGCTCGGGAGGGCGCGCGCAAGCTCGGGATCGAGATGCGGGTGGGTCCGGTCGGGATCACGAACGGGGCGTTCGGCAACCGTCCCCACTGCATCTACCGCGGCTTCTGCCTGCAGGGGTGCAAGGTCAACGCCAAGGCGTCGCCGCTCGTCACCCACATCCCCGACGCGATCGAGCACGGAGCCGAGATCCGCGCCGACTGCATGGCGATGGACATCGAGGTCGACGAGTCGAGCGGGCGCGTGACCGGCGTCCACTACATGAGCGACGGCCGCGAGCGCTTCCAGCGGGCCGAGGCGGTCGCCGTCGCCGGCTATTCGATCGAGACGCCACGGCTGCTGCTCAACTCGATCAGCCGGCGGTTCCCGCACGGGCTGGCCAACAACAACGACCAGGTCGGCCGGTGCGTGATGGTGCAGGGCGCGCCGCAGGTAGCCGGGCGCTTCCCCGAGGAGATGCGGATGTATAAGGCGCCGCCCCCGGAGATCTCCTCGGAGCAGTTCTATGAGACCGAGGAGCGGCGCGGATTCGCCCGAGGGTTCTCGATCCAGACGGTCGGGCCGCTACCGATCGAGCACGCCCAGCACGTCCTCGGCCACGGCCATTGGGGCCAGGCGCTCCGTGAGTACATGCGCGACTACAACCACTGGTACACGCTCGGGATCCTGTCCGAGCTGCTGCCGCTGCCCGACAACCGCGTCACCGTGGTCCCGAGCGTCACCGACCGGAACGGGATCCCGGTCGCGCGCATGGACTACTCGCAGTGCGACAACGACCGCAAGAACATCGCGTTCGCCAAGCAGACCCTGCACAACATCTTCGAGGCTTCAGGAGCCCAGGACGTGCTCGTCACCGACCGCTACGCCCACCTCGTCGGAGGCTGCCGGATGGGCTCGGACGCCGAGCGCAGCGTGGTCGACTCCGATCACCGCGCCTGGGACGTGCCGAACCTGTTCATTGCCGACGGCAGTGTGATGCCAACCCAGGGGTCGGCCAACCCCGCGCTGACGATCATGGCGCTCGCGTCGCGGCTCGCCGACCGCCTGGACCTCAAGCGCGCCGACGAGTCAGGAGCGCGGCAGCGGCGCCGCCCGCGACGGCGGCCGCGGCCAGCCCCGACCCAAGCCGGTGCCGGCTGAGCCAGGCCTGCTCGCTGTGCCGGTGGGCCTTGTCGTCGAAGATGCCGCGCGCCCCCTCGTCATGGTCGCCGTCAACGGGCGCGAACAGGTTCGCGGCGGCGCTGCCGTCGAACCGCTGGTCGGTCTGCTGGCCGTCGACCGCGGTCTTCGCGAGGTAGCGCTCGGCCAGCCACGGCGCGAGCTTGTTGCCGATGATCGTGTACACGGTCGGAAAGCCGACGTACAGCTCGCGCCGGCGGTGGTGGGCGGCCCAGTAGATTGCGCGCGCCGCGACCTCGGGCTGGTAGATCGGCGGCACCGGCATCGGGTGCCGCGGCATCTTGCTCAGGCAGTGGTCGAACTGCGGCGTGTTCATCCCCGGGAGCTGGACCATCGTCGCGTGCACCTTGCTCCCGCGGTTCCGGAGTTCGCACCGCAGGGACTCGAACATGCCTTTCATCGCGTGCTTGGCGCCGCAGTAGGGCGCCTGCAGCGGAATGCCCCGGTAGGCGAGCGCCGACCCGACCTGCACGATCGTGCCGTAGTCGCGGGCCAACATCCGCTCGAGCGCGACCTTCGTTCCCCACACTGCTCCCAGATAGGTGACGCGGGTGGCGCGCTCGTACTCCTGAGGGTCGATCTCGTCGAGAAAGGCGAAGACGGTTGTCATCGCGTTGTTGATCCAGATGTCGATCGCGCCGAGGTGCTTCTCGATCTCGATCGCGGCGCCGCTCACGGCGTCGAAGTCGGCGACGTCGGCCTCGTAGGCGTAGGCGGTGCCCCCAAGCTCCGTGACCTCCCGCGCTGCTGCGTCCAGGCCGGCGCGACCCCGCGCGATCAGCCCGACAGCCGCGCCGTGCTTGGCGAACTCGCGCGCGACCGCGCGGCCCACGCCGCCAGTCGCGCCGGTGACGACTACTACCTCGCGCTCAGCCACTTGGCCACCTCTGTCAGGTCGGCGACGAACATATTCATTGCTTCCTCTCGGTTTTCCTCATCAGTTCGCAGGATCGCCGAGGGGTGTGTGGTCAGCGTGACCAGCTCGGCGAGGTCTGATTCGATCGGCCGGCCCCGGTCGCGCCCGATCCGGATATGTGAGCCGAGCAGGGCCTGGGCGGCGGTTGCGCCCAGACACACGAGCGCTTCCGGCTTGACCACCTGGAGCTCGGCTCCCAGCCACGGGAAGCAGGCGTTGACCTGCCAGCGGTCGGGCGTCTGGTGGATCCTTCGCTTTCCCCGGAGCTTGTAGCGAAAATGCTTGACCACGTTCGTGATGAAGACGTCGTTGCGCGTGATCCCGGCGCGCTCGAGGCCCTGGTCGAGGACGCGTCCGGCGGGACCGACGAACGGATGGCCTTCGATGTCCTCGCGGTCGCCGGGCTGCTCGCCGACGAGCATCAGGTTGGCGCTCTTGGCGCCCTCGCCAAGCACCGGCTGCGTCGCACCTTCCCACAAATCACAGGCCCGGCAGTCGCCCACCGACTCCTTGAGCTTGGTCAGCGTCGGATGTTCTGGCACCGGCGCGGGCGGATAGTCGAAACTCATTCTCCGGCTCCCTTACCCGGCCGATGAAGCAGGTACGCATCGGCTGCTCGGGTTGGATGTACGACGACTGGCGCGGTCGCCTGTACCCCGAGCGCACCCCGAAGCGGCGCTGGCTCGAGGTGTACGCGTCGGCCTTCGACACCGTCGAGGTCAACTCCACCTTCTACCGCCTCGCCCGCCGCGACGCCGTCGCCGCCTGGGTCGAGCAGACCCCGCCGGAGTTCCTTTTCTCGGTCAAGGCGAGCCGGTACCTGACGCACATCAAGCGTCTGGTCGACATCGGCGAAGGGATCGCGCGCTTCTACGATCCGCTGTCGCCGATGGTCGAGGCCGGCAAGCTCGGACCGGTGCTGTGGCAGCTCCCCGAGAACTTCCACCGCGACGACGCGCGCCTCGAGGACTGGCTCGAGCTCCTGCCCCCCGGACAGCACACGATCGAGTTCCGTCATCCAAGTTGGTTCGCGCCGCAGGTCTTCGATGCTCTCCGGGACCGGGACGTGGCGCTCACGATCGGCGACCATCCCGAGCGGCCCTTCCAGACCCACGACGCCACCGCCGACTGGCGGTTCGTCCGCTTCCACTACGGCTCACGCGGGCGCGCCGGCAACTACTCGGCGTCGGAGATCGACACCTGGGCGCGGCGGATCGCGCAGTGGCGCCGACGGGGGGAGGTGTACGCCTACTTCAACAACGACTGGCAGGGCTTCGCGCCGGCGAATGCCAAGCTGCTGCTCCGCCGGCTTCAGACCGCAGCCTGATCGACCGGCCTGCCGAACCGCTCGGCGACCTCGTCCCAGTCGACATCCTCGCGGTAGCGCTGAGCCTCGCCCGTGTGGGTGAACACGACGATCCGGTCGGCGTCGAAGGTCTTGAGCGCGTCCTCGATCGCGGTCTCCGGATCGGCCTCGCCGGTATCGCCGCTGGCGGGGACGCCGGCCTTGTCGAGCTCCTGCACGCTGTCCCGCCGGACCTGCTCGGCCTTGGCGATCGCATCGTCGGCGTCCGACATCCAGAACTTCAGACCGCTCTCCGCGTATGCCGGCGCCACCACCATCACCTCGGAGTCGGAGGGCTCGACGTCGGCATGGAGCGCCCCGCGCAGCTGGTCAGCCGTGATCGGCTCGCTTGTAAGCACGAGAACCTTCATTGGCGGTCGTCTACCCACGGGCGTGGGCGGGGTAACCCGGCCCTACTCGCCGGCGCCGACGACGCGGACGCGCCCGCGCGCCGGCTCCGGGCGGGTGCGACCGGACGCGGGCGCGATCCTCAGCTCCTCGACCAGCGTCATGAACGCCTTGGCGAACGGCGATCCGCTCGCCCGGGTTCCGAGCGAGGGCCAGTCGATCTGCTCCCTGAGCGCCCGGGTGATCGCGAGCAGCTTGGAGTAGTCGAGCGCGTGCTCATCGAGCGCGTACAGCATCGTTATCAAGACGTCCTCGAGTGCCATCACCGGCGTCGCGATCGCCATCACCGAGATCGTGTCCGCGCGATCGACCACCTCGTCGGTCATCTCGACGCCGGACGGCATGAAGATGACATCGATCATCACGTCGCCGTGCCAGGCCTTGAACAGCCATTCCTCTGCCGGGCGTTCGGGCCGCATTCCGGCGCGGGCGAGCGCGTCGAGCGCGGCCTCCGCGTGTGCCGGTGGCACCATCAGATCGAGATCGTTGTCTGGCTCTGGTCCGCCGCGCGCCCACGCCGCCACGCTCCCGCCCAGCACGAACGGGACGTGGGCGTCGCGGAGCGCGGCGACGGCGATCTTCATCGCATCGATCAGGGCGTTGAACGTGTCTCGGTGGCTCATGGGTTCTATTCGAATACCCGCAGCCGGGTAGTTGAATGCCTGCATGGACGACCATCGAAACGGCTCGCCCGCGGGCCCGCGGGCGCGGTGCCTGCGCATCGCGGCCGCCGGCGACGTGCACTGCTCGGAGTCGAACGCTCACGACATCCGGCGCGCGTTCGCGGCCCTGAACGGCGTCGCCGACCTCGTGCTGCTGGCGGGCGATCTCACCACCCACGGTGAACCAGAGCAGGCCGAGGTGCTCGCCGAGGCGTGCGCCGCGATCGACATTCCGGTGTTCGCGGTGCTCGGCAACCACGATTGGCACGCCAACCGTTACGACGAGCTCGTCGCGGCGCTCGAGTCCGGCGGGATTCGCCTGCTCGATCGCACCTGGCAGGTCTGCGAGGCCGGCGGCGTCGAGGTCGGAATCGTCGGGCTGAAGGGCTTCGTCGGCGGCTTCCCCGGCTCGCACCTGCCGGACTTCGGCGAGCCCCTGCTCCGCGCCGTCTACCACGAGACGTCGGTCGACGTCGAGGCGCTCGACCGCGGGCTGCGGGAGATCGCGCTTTGCCCGGCGCGGATCGTGCTGCTGCACTATGCCCCGACCGAGCAGACGATCGCGGGGGAGCCGCTCGGAATCTGGGGCTATCTCGGGACCGATCGTCTCGCGGCGCCGATCGCCGAGCACGAGCCGGATCTCGTCCTCCACGGCCATGCCCACTCCGGCACGTTCGAGGGCGCGATCGGTACGGTGCCGGTGTACAACGTGTCGGTGCCCGTGATCGCGCGGGACTTCTGGTTGTTCGAACTCGACGTCCCGACTCCCGCGCACGCCCCGATTCACTAGGCGATTGACTAGGAGGTCCTCGAATGTCCGGCGACCCGCGCAACACCCCGCCACCTCCCGACGAGCACGACCCCCATCACGAGCTCAACAACCCGGCGACCGATCCGGACCCGACCGAATGGCCGGACCCTTACGACAAGCGGCCTGACCCAAGGGACCCGAACGGGGGCGACGACGAACCGCTCGGCGATGACTCGCACACGCCGACCGGAAGCACGAGCACGAGCGAGCCGCACCACGACCAGGACCTCGTGGCGCAGCCCTCGGAGGAACAGCGCAAGCGCGACAAGCTCGACGACTGAGCCGCTGGGCGCGGCACGTTAATTGCCCGTCGGCCTGGGTAGCCGGGACCCGATGACCAAGTTCGGCTACACGATGATGTGCGAGCAGTCCCGCCCCGATCAGCTCGTGCGTGACATTCAACTCGCCGAGCAGGCCGGCTTCGATTTCTCGGTGATCAGCGATCACTATCAGCCTTGGCTGGCGACGCAGGGCCATTCGGGCTACGCCTGGTCGATCCTCGGCGCCGCCGCCCAGGCCACCGAGCGGATCGGGCTGATGAGCTTCGTCACCTGCCCGATTCTTCGCTACCACCCCGCGGTCGTGGCGCAGAAGGCGGCAACGGTGCAGATCCTCTCTCAGAATCGCTTCCGCCTCGGGCTCGGCGCCGGCGAGAACCTCAACGAGCACGTCATCGGGCAGCGCTGGCCCTCCGTGGGCGCCCGCCACGCAATGCTGCGCGAGGCCGTCGACGTGATCGGGTCGCTGTTCGAGACCGACGGCGACGGGACGGTCAACTACCGCGGCGAGTACTTCGACGTCGAGTCGGCGAAGCTCTGGGACCTCCCCGACGAGCGAGTGCCGATCGGGGTCGCGGTCTCCGGTCCGGACTCGTGCGAGCTCGCCGGCAACAAGGCCGACCTGATGATCGCGGTCGAACCCAAGGCGGAGCTGACCGACATGTTCGACAAGGCCAGCGGTGGCGGCAAGCCCAAGGTCGGGCAGATCGCGATCGCCTACGACTCCGATCGGGATGCCGCCATCGAGCGCGCCCACGAGCAGTTCCGCTGGTTCGGGCTCGGCTGGAAGGTCAACGCCGATCTGCCCAACCCGGACTCGTTCGAGAGCGCGACGCAGTTCGTCACACGCGAGCAGGTCGCCGACGCCCTGTCGTGCGGACCCGACGTCGACGCGCACGTCGATGCGGTCAAGCCGTTCATCGACGCGGGGTTCGACGAGGTCGCGCTCGTTCAGATCGGCGCGGATCATCAGGAGCCGTTCACGACCTGGGCCGAGCAGGAACTGCTGCCGGCGCTTCGGTCGCTTTAGCCCAGATATCTTGCGCCAATGAGCGCGACCACGATGCGGCCTCGACGGGTCGGCGAGGTCCTGGACGCGGCGATCAAGATCTATCTGCGCAACGCGCGGACGCTGATGGGCGCGACCGCCGTGGTCGTGATCCCGCTGCGCATCCTCGCCGGGATCGTGCTGCTGTCGGTGCTGCCGTCCGGCAGCGACGTGCCCGGCGGGACGTTCAACCTGAACTCGAGCTCACAGACGGCGGCCGACCGTTCTGCGGTGCTCGGCGCGAACGGTGCGCTGATCGTGATCGAGTTGATCATCGCCACGTTCGTCATCGCCGCATGCACCAAGGCGGTCAGCGACGCCTATCTCGATCAGCCCGTCGGTATCGCCGAGTCGCTGCGGTTCGCGCTCCGCCGGCTTCCCGCCGTGCTCGCGGTGTACATCCTCCTGTACGTCGGGCTGATCATCGCGTTCATCCTCCTGGTGATTCCCGGCATCTGGCTGTACGTGGCTTGGTCGGTCGCCGTGCCGGCGCTGCTGATCGAGCGGCTCGGCCCGTTCCGCGCGCTCGGGCGCTCGCGACGCCTGGTCAAGGGGCGCTGGTGGGCGTCCGCGGCCGTTCTGATCGTGGCCAGCTTGATGGTGACGCTGATCGCCGGGGCGATCGAGGCGCTCCTGATCGCCGTCGCCAGCCTTCCAAGCCAGCCGAGCCTGGTGCTGGCCGTGTCCGCGAGCACGCTGTCGGGAATCATCGCGACGATCATCACCGAGCCGTTCCGTGCGGCCACCACCACGCTCCTGTACTACGACCTGCGCGTGCGGCGAGAGGGGTACGACCTCCACGTGCTCGCCGACCAGCTTGGGCTTCCCGCGTCGTCGATGCCGGCGAACGGTGGCGCTCATGATTGGGCCGGCGCCCCCGGCGACGGCCATCCGTCGGGCGACTACCCGATCGGTCCGGAATCGGTCGGCCAGCCAGGCGGTCCGCCGTTCTGGCCCCCGCCGCCGGGCTGGACGCCAGGTCAGTGACTTCAGGCGCCCGGCGATGAGCGCACCGGCACTCCTGCTCGCCGACGCCGACTCGGCCCGCCGGGCGGCCGCATCGATCCTGCACGAGAGCCGGTTTCACAACCCGTCCGTACCGAGGCCGTTGCACGGTGTCCTCCACGACCTGGGCGACGTCATCGGGACGGTCGGACGGGCAGTGACCCACGTCGTCGACCGGATCGGAGGCGTTTTCCCCGGCGGGACGGTGGCGGTGTGGATCCTCCTCGGACTGGTCCTGCTCGGGACGATCGGCTTCCTGGCCCGGCGGTACTCGCGCCGGGAGCTCCTGCGCGAATCGAGGCGCCGCGGCCGCGGCGGACGGCGCGCCGGCGGGCCTGAGAGGGCGGCCGACCTGGAGCGCGAGGCGGCCCGCGCCGAGCGCGACGGACGCTTCGAGGAAGCGGTCCGGCTGCGCTTCCGCGCCGGACTCGCCAGGCTGGCCGAGGACGGCGCGATCCGGACCGCCCGCTCGACTCCGAACGCACAGCTGTCGCGCCTGCTGCACTCCTCTGACTTCGACGCGCTCGCCCGGCGCTTCGACGAGATCGCCTACGGGTCATCGCCGGCCGGGGCGGACGACGCCGACGATGCCCGCCGGCGTTGGGGTGAAGTCACCACCGGGAGAGGTCGGTCGTGAGCACCGGCGCCTTGGCCACACCCGCTGTCGCGGCCAAGTCCGCACCTCCGTGGAAACCGTGGGCCGCGGCGGCGCTCGTGGTCATAGGCGCGTTCTTCGTGCTTGGACTGATCGCGGACGCGTTCGCGCCTGCACCGGAGGGCCCGGCCGGATCCTCGTACGCGACCTCGCCGGCCGGGGCCGCGGCCTGGGCGGAGCTGCTGTCGCGGTCGGGTCACCCGGTCGTCGCACTCCGGCAGCCGCTCGAGTCCGCGTCGCTGCCACCACGAGCGACGCTGGTCGTGCTCGGCGCCGATGCGATGTCATCGACCGCCGGACAGAACCTCAACCGGTTCGTCCGCGCCGGCGGCCACCTCGTCATCGGCGGAGGCAACCCGACGGCTACGCTGCCCGCCGTGCTCGCGAGACCCCCCGCATGGACCGGCTCCGGGTCGCTTGTGGTCAAGCGGGTGGCGTCGCTGCCCGAGGTCGACGGGGTCAGCACGGTGCTCACCGCCGGCGCCGGCGCGTGGACGTCCGGGCCGGGTGCACCAGCACTGGCCGGCCCTCGCGGTCCGGCGTTGCTCGTGCGCGGGCTCGGCCGCGGGCGCATCGCGCTGCTCGCTGACGCCGCGCCGGTCGAGAACCGGCTCCTCGCCTCGGCCGACAACGCCCAGCTCGCGCTCAACCTCGCCGGCCCACCGGGCGCTCCGGTGATCTTTGCCGAGGCGATCCACGGCTACACCGAGGCGACCGGCCTGGCGGCGATCCCGACGCGCTGGTGGGTCGTGTTCGCCGGCCTGTGCCTGGCCTGGGCGGCGTGGGCGCTGGCGCGGGGCCGGCGGATCGGACCGGCCGAGAAGCCGGCGCCCGAGCCCATCCCGCCGCGGAGTGCGTACGTCGACGCGCTCGCTCGTGCGCTCGTGCGGGGCCGGGACCGTAATGCTCAGGCGGACCTGTTGCGGATCGCAGCGGCTCGGCGTGAGTCCTTCGTGCGCGGTCGCTTTCGGAGGCAGCGATGAAGGACCTGTTCGCGCGGGTGCGCTCAGAGGTATCCCCGGTCGTGGTGGGTCAGGACGAGGCGCTCTCGCAGCTGCTGGCCGCGCTGGCCTGTACCGGACACGTGCTCATCGAGGGGCCGCCGGGGGTGGCCAAGACGCTGCTCGCCCGCGCGGTCGCCCGGGCACTGGGGCTGGACTTCGCGCGTGTCCAATTCACCCCCGACATGCTCCCGTCGGATCTGACCGGGACGATGGTGCTGCGGGGCGGCGAGCTCGAGTTCCGCTCGGGTCCGGTGTTCACCAACATCCTGCTCGCCGACGAAGTCAACCGCACGCCGCCCAAGACCCAGGCGGCACTGCTGGAGGCGATGCAGGAGGGCCAGGTGTCGGTCGACGGACGCGGGCACGCGCTGCCCGATCCGTTCCTCGTGATCGCGACCCAGAACCCGATCGAGTACGAGGGCACGTACCCGCTCCCCGAGGCGCAGCTCGACCGGTTCATGCTGCGAGTCGTGGTCTCGTACCCGGGCGCCGAGGAAGAGAGGGCGATGCTGTCGCTGCCTCGGCGAGGCCTGGCTCCGAGCGGGCTGGATTCGATCCGCGAGGTCGCTGGTCCCGAGGAGCTTCGCTCGATCCGGCGCGAGATCGACGAGACGGCGATCTCGGACGAGGTGGCCGGTTACGTGGTCGACGTCGTCCGCCGCACCCGCGAGCTGCCGAGCGTCTCGCTCGGCGCCTCGCCCCGAGCCGCGGTCCACCTGCTGGTCGCGTCCAAGGCGGCGGCGCGGCTCGCCGGCCGGACGTTCGTGACCCCCGACGACGTCGCCGGGATCGCGCCTGCGGCGCTCGGACATCGGCTGATCCTGACGCCCGAGGCCGAGCTCGAGCGATTCGGCGCCGGCGACGCGATTCGGGCCGCGATCGACGACGTCCCCGTCCCGCGTTGATGCCGCTGCTCGCGGCCGCGCCCACTTTGCGCACGGCCGCGGTCCTGGTTGTGATCGCGGTGGCCGCACTGCTGGTCCCGATCTGGGCGGTAGTCGCGGCTGTCATTGCCCTGTTGGCGGCCGCGGCGGCGGACGTGTGGTCGGTGCGCGAGCCGCCGGCGGTCGGGCGTACGCTCTCGCCGGTCCTGTCGCGTGGCGTCAGCGTCCCGATCTCGGTCGAGGCGCTCGCGCGAGACAGCCGGCGAGTGCTGTTGCGCCAGCCGGCGATCCCAGCGCTCGAGCTCGACCGCGAGACCGGCGTCGACGAGTTCGCGGGCTCCGTCGTCCCCCGGCGGCGCGGGCGGCACGAGCTTCCGGGCGTCGCGAGCGCGAGCGTCGGGCCGCTTGGTCTGGCGCGACTCAACCATCCGCCCGGCGACGCTCTGACCGTCAGCGTGTACCCCGACCTCGTGACCGCGCACGCCCTGATCGCGCGTCTGCGGCGTGAGCTCGCGGGTCATCCGGGCAAGCTCGCACGCGGTCCGCTCGGCCTCGGAACCGACTTCGAGTCGATCCGCGATTACACCCCCGACGACGACATCCGTCAGCTCAACTGGCGCGCGACCGCGCGGATGGGGCGACCGATGAGCAACCAGTACCGGGTGGAGCGGGACCGCGATCTCGTATGCGTGCTCGACGCCGGGAGGCTGATGGCGGCGCCGATCAGCTCTCGGACGATGCTCGATGCGTCGCTGGACGCGGTCGCGATGCTCGCTCTCGCCGCCGACGAGCTCGGCGACCGCTGCGGGGCCATCGCCTTCGATCAGACCATCCGCCGTGTCGTCGCGCCGTCGCATCGGTCCGGCCGCCAGGTGATCGAAGCTCTGTTCGATCTCGAGCCGGCGCCGGTCGACTCGGACTTCGAGCGAGCGTTCCAGCGGGTCGGGCGTGCCCGCCGGGCGTTCGTGGCCGTGTTCACCGACCTCGTCGACGAGGCGGCCGCGCGATCGCTGGTAGAGGCGGTTCCGATGCTCGCCCGCCGGCATGTCGTCGTGGTGGTGAGCGCGATCGACCCGGCCCTCGAGCAGGCCGCGCTCACTCCCGCGTCGACCGTGCTCGATGCGGCGAGCGGACTGGTGGCGCTCGACGTCCTCGAGGCGCGGGCTGCGGCATCAGCGACGCTCGTGCGAGCGGGCGCTGCGGTGATCGAGGCCGATGCCGACAAGCTGGCCGAGCGCTGTCTCGGCGCCTACCTCGACGCCAAGGCCCGCGCCCGGCTGTGATCCCGACCGCGTACGGCCACGAGCCCCCAGTAAAGGGCGAACCAGAACAGACCGACCGCGAGCGCCGCGCCGAGCGGAAGGCCGAGCGGGGTCACGAAGCCCTCGGTCAGGCCGGCGGCCACCAGCCACGGCGCCGTGCCGAGCGCGAGCAGCACCGCCGGGCGCGCGGCGGCCCGCAGCGACACGCCGCGCGGCAGCGTGCCCGGGTCGATCACCGCCCACGCCAGGCGGAGACCGGCGGCGCCCGAAACCGCGATGCACGACAGCTCGAGCAGGCCGTGCGGCGCGACATAGCGGACGAACACCGAGAAGTTCCCGGCCTGGATCGTGATGCCGGCGAGCGCGCCGAGGAGCGCGCCGTTGTAGGCGAGCAGGCCGATCGTCCCGAACCCGAGCGTCAGCCCACCCGCGAACGCCAGGAACGCCACGCGGATGTTGTTGGTGAAGATCGAGCTCGCGAGCAGGGCCTGAGTGGCGGCTCCGAGTGGAAGGTGCCGCACGTGCGGGTGCGCGGCTCCCTTGAACACTCCGGGGACGAGCCCGAGCGCGGCGGCCGGATCGTGCAGCGCCCAGATCGCCGCCAGCACGCACGGCCCGGCGAGCGCGATCACGGCGATCGCGAGCACGCCGGGCTGGCCGATGACCAGTCGCCAGTAGCCCGTGGTGGCGAATTCGACGAGCGCACGGGCGTTGCGCCGGCGACCCGAGTAGATCACCTGGCGCCCGGCGAGCGCGAGGCGCTCGAGCCGATCGACGATCGGATCGCCTGGGAAGCGCCGGCGCGCGTAGGCCAGGTCGGCCACCACCGCGCGGTAGGTGCGGCCGAGCTCGAGCGTCCTCTCCGGCGGGTTGCGGCCAGGCCGTCGCGTGTCCGCGAGGTCGCGCTCGAGCGCATCCCACGCCGGTGTCCGCTCGACCAGGAAGGCCTCTAGGTTCATCGCGTGGACCTCGACGAGAGCATCACGATCGCCACACCAGAGGGCGTCGAACTCCGCCTCCAGCTGGCCGGTCTCGGCTCGCGCTTCATCGCGGGCGGCGTGGACCTCGTCATCATGCTGATCCTGCTCGGGATCCTCGCGGTTATCACCGGCCCGGTCGCGGGCCTGTCGGGCGGAGTGGCGGGAGTGGTATTCGTCATCGGCTCGTTCGTGATCCTGCTGTTCTACCCGATCCTGTTCGAGCTCCTGGCCGGTGGACAAACGCCCGGCAAGCGCATGAGCCATCTTCGGGTCTTGAGGGATTCGGGCGCACCGGTCGACCTGCCGGCCAGCGCGATCCGCAACCTGATGCGTCTTGTCGACGGGCCGCTTCTCCTGTACCTGCCGTCGATCATCTCGATCGCCGCGACCAAGCGAAATCAGCGTCCGGGGGACATCGCGGCCGGGACGATCGTCGCTCGTGAGCAGCCGGCGGCGAAGGCACCGCGGAAGGCCAAGACCATTTCGGTCGGCCGTGCGACTCCCGGGGGTTCGGGTTCGGGTTCGGGCTCGGGTTCGGGCTCGGGTTCGGGTTCGGGTGAGCCCGGCGAGCGCTGGGACACGAGCGCGGTCACGCCCCAGGAGGTCGCGGCCGTCCGGCGCTTCCTCGAGCGTCGCGCGAGCCTCGAGCGAGCGGCTCGGCGAGAGCTCGCTGTCCGGCTAGCCGAGGGACTCAGGTCCAAGGTGAGCTCCGCGCCGGCGGACCTCGCGCCCGAGCAGTTCCTCGAGGAGCTCGAACGGATCAAGCGGACCCGGTGACGACGGTTCAAAGTTGCGCGTCCGCCGCTGGGAGGGCTAGCGTTCCCAGCGGCTTTGCACCGGCGAGCCAATCCAACAAGGGGGATCCATGGCCACAGCCGAGTACACACCGACGGGCAGGGCGACCGGCCCTCGGTCTGGGTTCTGGCGCCGGTTCGGCGCGACGTTCATCGACGGGCTGATCCTCGGCGTCATCACCTTCGTCTTCATCGCCTTGATCAAAGGCGGCGGCTATGCGGTGGGCTTCCTCGTGGCCATCTCCTACTACACGTATTTCGAGGGCGGCCCACGCGGTCAGACGCTCGGCAAGCGCCTCCTGGGGATCCGGGTCGTCGATTTCAGCACCGGCGGCCCGATCGGCTACGGCCGCGCCGCGATCCGCTACGTCACGAGCATCGTGTCCGCGATCGTCATCTACATCGGGTACCTGTGGATGCTGTGGGACCGCGAGAAGCAGTGCTGGCATGACAAGACCGCGAACTCCGTGGTCGTGCCCGAGTCCGCCTACCCCGTGTCATAGATCCGGTCGACGAACCGCATGACCGCCTCGGTCATCTGACCGAGTCCGGCTAGCGACGCCGCGGCGTCAGCCACGCTGCGGGCAGCGCGCTCCACCCGCCATCGACAGGACCGTAGCGCGCCCGGCACGATTCGAACGTGCGACCTTTCGCTCCGGAGGCGAACGCTCTATCCCCTGAGCTACGGGCGCGGGGTGTTCCTCGGAACTCTCGGAACAGGAGGGAGCTTACCTTGCAGATCGCTGTCATCTCGGACACCCACATGCCGCGGGGGAGCCGGCGGCTCCCGGAGGCGTGCCTCGAGCAGCTCGACGCCGCCGATCTGATCGTGCACGCCGGCGATCTCATGCGTCTTTCGGTGCTGCGTGAGCTCGAGGCTTTCGGGCCGGTCGTCGCCGTGTATGGGAACGCCGACGACGCGGACGTGCGCGCAGCATTGCCGGAGATGGCGTCGGTAGACGCCGGCGGGATCACGATCGGGCTCATTCACGACGCCGGTCCGGCCAAGGGGCGGCTGGCCCGGCTCCGCCGCCGCTTTCCGGAGGCGGATGCCGTCGTGTTCGGCCACTCGCACATCCCGCTGCACGAGGAGGACGCCGACGGATTCCAGATTTTCAACCCGGGCAGCCCGACCGAGCGCCGCCGGGCGCCTCAGCGCACGATGGGGATCGCGACCGTCGCCGACGCCGGCGTGAGGTTCGAGCTCATCGCCGTCGGCTGACAGACTGGGCGGGATGGATCTGTCCGTCTTTTTCGCCGGCACCGCCGGCTCCATCCCGACCGCGCGGCGCGGCTTGCCGGCGCTGCTCGTGCGCCGCGGCGGCGACCGCGTCCTGTTCGACTGCGGCGAGGGAACGCAGCGCCAGCTCGTGCAGTCGGTCGGACTGACCGAGCTGACCGAGGTGTTCCTGACCCACTATCACGCCGATCACTGGCTCGGGCTGCCCGGCCTGCTCAA
>Ga0335079_10002373_pt1 | contig 21770 bp, 20 predicted proteins | sample Lox_Sample_33_FD_206719 | JGI IMG/M metagenome (GOLD analysis project Ga0335079, IMG submission 206719) | Soil microbial communities from Loxahatchee National Wildlife Refuge, Florida, United States - Lox_Sample_3.3 | ecosystem: Environmental > Terrestrial > Soil > Wetlands | place: USA... | reverse complement strand
TGCCCGGGGGGGCGCGACGTGGTCGGCACCGCGGGGGAGGCGTGTCATCGGCGAGGTGCTCCGGTTGCGGCCTTTTCCCCCCGCGAGGCGACCAACGGATTGCCCCCGAAGACAGCAAGGGCTATCCCACCGATTGTGCTCACGGCACGAGCAGGCGTGCGGCGATGCCGGAGGCGGCGCCGAGGGCGCCGCCGGCGATGACATCGAGCGGATAGTGCGCGCCCAAGTAGACCCGCGAGAGGGCGATGCCTGTCGCGAGCAAGAGCGAAACCGACCCTGCGCCACCGGGCTCGCCCCCGAGCGCGATCGCCACGCCGAAGGCGGCCGCGGCGTGGCCGGAGGGGAACGAGAACATGTCGGGATTTTCGGCGAGCGCTTCGAACCCCTCGATGGCGTTCGTGGGGCGTGCCCGGTTGAGCACGCGCTTCAAGATCTGGGTCGTCGCCGCGCCGAGCAGGCAGCCCGCCCCGAGCCGCAGCCCGATGTGCACCAGGGTCGGTCGCCTGCTCGCCACCAGCAGGGAACCGGCTGCGACCCAGGTCCGCGCCTCTCCCGCGCCGGTGAGGAAGCGCGCAATCCGGGTGCGCCACGGGCTGTGATAGCGGCTGAAGTGGAGGAGGAGCCGCTCGTCGTACCCGAGCAGGCGGGCGAGGCGGGCCGCGCGCCCCGGCTCGACCGGTGCACCTTCCAGCGCCCCCTCGGCAATCGCCAGCTCGAGATCGCGGCTCTCCATGACGAGTCAGTATTGCGGTGACGTGAGACGCTTGTGCACCCTCGCCGCAACATCTTCATGGCGGGCGGTGCAGGCGAGGGTGGTCTCCTCCTGGACGAGCGGCTTCTTCGAGAGCCGATGCGTCGACCATCCGGGAGACGTCCCCGGCGGGCGCGAACTTCATCGCTTGGGCCCGGCGGACGCCGATCTCGAGCTGCCGCTCGAGCGGATCGGTGGTCGGCTGCAGGCGCGAGAAGGCATCGAGGAGCACTGCGTCGGGCAGGGGATGCGCAGTGAGCTTGCCGTACTGGGCGTTGGCGGCTCGCGCGAAGGCAGCCGGGTCGGATCTCCAGCGGTCGGTGAGCGCCAGGTGGACGCGCAGGGCCGCCACGACCTCCCGCCGCCGGGTCGCGAGCGCGCGGCGGCTCGCCACCACCACCGCGACCGGAAACTGTCGCCCTTCCCACAGATCGCGTTCGTCGACGACGAGGTGTCCGCCCGCCTTGGCCACGAGAAGAGCTGCCCAGGGCTCCGGTACCCAGGCCGCCTCGATCTCGCCTCGAGCAAACAGGCCCAGGATGTCGGGATTCGAAAGCGGGAGCACGTTCACATCGGAAGGGCCGCTGCCCACTCGCAGACCCTGCGATCTGAGCCAGAAGCGGAGCGCGATGTCCTGGGTGTTCCCAAGCTGGGGTGTGGCGACGCGCTTGCCGGCCAGCTCTCGTGCCGAGAATGCCCTGCGCGCGACGAGGCCCGCGCCGCCCGAGGCGGCCCCCGCGACCACCCGGAGCGCCTCCTCACCGGAGCGCAGGTAAGCGATGCCGGCCGGGCCCGGTCCGACGTAGGCCATGTCGATGTCACCCGCCAGGAGAGCCTCCATGGCGGCCGGTCCGGCGTGGAAGTGTCGCACCACGACGGGCGCGGCGATGGCCCTCGCAAACAGTCCCTCGGCCTCGCCCACGAGCCCCTGGGCGTGGGTGAGGTTCGGGAAGAGAGCCAGGCGGAAGGGCGGCGAAGAGGAGGACCCCCTCTGGCAGGTGGCGGGGCCGACCAGGCTGAGCGCGGTCAGCAAGAGCGCGGTGGTTCTTTGGCGCGGGGGATTCACGCGGTTTGGGCGAGCCCCCAGCGGCGGCGCACGCGAACCTCGAGCAGGTGGAAGAGCACCTGGTCGACCGCCGTCCCCGCCGCCACGATGGCGAGCATGACCGCCATCACCTGGGGCACGTCGAGCAGCTCCCGGCCCTGTTGCAAAAGCTGACCGAGGCCCCCCGCGACGAAGAGGAGTTCACCCGCCATGAGAGCGCGCCAGGCGAAGCTCCATCCCAGCTTGAGGCCGGTGATGATGCCCGGGAGCGCTGCCGGGACGAGGACGCCTGCGTAGAACCGCAGCCCGCGAATGCCGAGCACGCCCGAGGCGCGCAAGAGCAAGGGGTCGATCCCTGCCACCCCGTCCTCGGTCGAGATGGCGATGGCGAGAAGCGACCCCATCACCACCACGAACACGATGGCCCGTTCAGAGAGCCCGAACCACAGCAGCGCGAGGGGCAGCCAGCAGACCGAAGGAAGCGCCTGCAGCCCGAGGACGAGCGGCCTCATCGTGTCTCTCAGGATGCCCACGCGCGCCAGCGCCATCCCCAGCGGCACCCCGATCAGCGCGGACAGGCAGTAGCCCTGCGCCAGTCGGCCGAGGGACTTCAGCATGGCCTCGCCGAGTCGGCCGTCCACGGCCATGCTGAGCAGGCTCCGCGCCACAGCGAGCGGTTCCGGGAAGAGGTAGCGCGGCCAGGGCCCGATCCTAGAGGCCAGTTCCCACAGAAGGAGAAGTCCTGCCAGAAACGCCACCCCTCTGCTGGCCGTCTTCATTCGCCTGCTCCTTGCCCTTCGAGGCGAACGGCGCTGGCGTGTCGGAGGCGCGCTCGGCCCGCGCCAAGAGAGAGCGGATCTGGCGGGAGAGCGCCACCAGCGCCTCGTCGTCCGGATCGCGCGGGCGCGGTAGCCGTACCTCGAGGTCCTGCAACACGCGGCCTGGCCGGCCCGCCAGCACGATCACGCGGTCCCCCAGCACGAGCGCCTCGCGGATGTTGTGGGTGACGAACAGCACCGTCTTGCGGTCGCGCATCCAGATCGACTGCAAGAGGTCGTGCATGTGAGAGCGCGTCTGGGCATCGAGGGCGCCGAAGGGCTCGTCCATGAGGAGGACGGCCGGATCCATGGCGAGCGCGCGCGCCAGCGCCACCCGCATGGCCATTCCCCCGGAGAGTTGGTGCGGTAACGCGTCCTCGAACCGTTCCAGGTGCACCTGGCGGATGAACTGGCGCGCGCGTTCCTTCGCGGCGGCGCGTGCCAGGCCCTTGGCCCGCAGGGAGAAGAGGAGGTTCTGGCGCACCGTCAACCAGGGGAAAAGCGCCGGCGCCTGGAAGACGAGCACCCGATCCGAACCGGGCCCGCTGATGTCGCGGCCATCGAGCGAGATGTGGCCGCCCGAGGGCTTGACGAGCCCGGCCAATGCATAGAGCAGGGTCGACTTGCCGCACCCGGACGGCCCGAGCAGGCAGATGAACTCGCCGGAGTGCACATCGATATCGACGTTCTTGAGCGCCACGACCTCGTTCGCGAAGGTGTGCCCGACATCCCGAATGGCGAGCTTGGCCAGTCCGGAGCGAGCCCGGACGGGCACCAGCAGGTTGCGCGTGGCAAGTCTGTCGCGGATGCGTCTCAGCACGGCGCCCACAATTCTGGGGCGCCTGCGGCGGGTTGGCTCGCGGTGCCATGGGCTATCTTGGGGGTTTTAGGCACCCGCGTGAGGATGACGGCAGGGGTGAGAGCCCTGGCCATCTTGGCTTCCGCCTGTCCCGGTCACTTTCCACGAGAATCGAACTCCGCCCCTCCTGGAACGTGGTCGAAGGAGAGAATCAGGCAGGAAAGTCCCCCGTTTCGCACCCTCACCGAGCGGGAAGGCGCTCGACCGATGAATCGCTCGAAGGAATGGTTCGGAGCCAGGACGGTGGCTCTCCAGGTGGACATCCGCTCGAGCAGAGCTCCGAGCGACCGCCAGCTCTCGAAGAGCCCGCCCGTGAGCCGGACCCCGTGGGGCGGGTTGGCGGCCAGCAGGCCCGGACCAGGGGGCGGCGTTGCCCGGGCGGCATCGCGGCGAGCGAACCGGATGAAGCAGGCGAGGCGGGCGCTCTCGGCGTTCTTCTGGGCGAGCCTGAGCGCGCCCGCGTTGTGGTCCGAGGCGCAGATCGGTGCGGGTGGGTCGCGCTCGCGGGCACAGAGGCGTTCTCGCACGGCGCGGGTGCGGGCTGGGTCGCGCAAGGGCCACGCCTCGAAGGCGAAGCGACGGCTGCGCCCGGGAGCGCGCCGCGCCGCGATCTCGGCGGCCTCGATGGCGAGCGTGCCCGAGCCGCACATCGGATCGAGGAAGGGCTCTGTTCCGTCGTAGCCGGCGGCGAGCAGCATGCCGGCGGCGAGCGATTCCCTGAGGGGCGCTTTGCCCACCCGGGCCCGCCAGCCTCGCTTGTAGAGCGGCTCCCCCACGGCGTCGAGCGACACCGTCGCGACCCCTCGCTCTCGCCGCACCACCAGGTCTACTTGCGGTCCGTGGAGCCGGCGGGCCGATGCGAGCGCTTCCTTCAGCCGGCGTTCCGGTCCCTCGAACAGGCGCAGGGCCACCGCGTCCGCGACGCGCGAGCCGATGCAGGCGAGCGCGATGGCGTCTTCCCCGTTTCCCTCCGCACCCCCCGGGACGGCCCGGGCCTCGACGCCGAGGGCGGTGAGCTCCGCCGCGAGAACCGGTTCGAGCCCCGGAGCACACGCCGCGAAGATTCTCTCGACCTCAGTCGCCCTTGCTGGCATCGGCCGGTCTCTCGTTCACCTTCGCCGCGCGAGCGCGCGGCAGAGGCCTCGCCAAACGGCGGGAATTCGGTTAATACACCGCGTCCTCGCAGCGCGAGGCGGTTCATATGATATCGGTCCAAAACGTCAGCAAGGCCTTCGGGCCGAAGAAGCTCTTCGAGGACGTGAACGTCTCCTTCCCTCCCGGGAGGCGCTACGGCCTCACCGGTCCGAACGGCGCCGGCAAGACGACCTTCATGAAGATCCTGTCCGGCGACGAGGAGGCCGATGGCGGAGGCGTGCAGCGGCCCAAGCGGATCGGCATCCTGAGGCAGGATCACTTCCGCTACGAGGGCGAGCGGGTCCTGGACGTCGTCCTGCGGGGAAACCGCCCCCTCTTCGAGGCGATGAACGAGAAGGACCGCCTGCTCTCGAAAAAGGAGATCTCCGACGAAGACGGTCATCGGCTGGGCGAGCTCGAGGGCATCATCGCCGAGGAGGATGGCTACACGGCCGAGGCCGGTGCCGCCGAGCTTCTCGACGGGCTGGGCATCCCGCCGGAGGCTCACGAGCAGCCGATGGGGGCGCTGGCGGGTGGATACCGCCTCCGGGTGCTCCTCGCGCAGGCGCTCTTCGGAAACCCGCAGGCGCTTCTGCTCGACGAGCCCACCAACAACCTCGACATCGACTCGATCCGCTGGCTGGAGAGGTTCCTGCGCGAGTACGAGGGCGTGCTCATCACCATCTCCCACGACCGGCACTTCCTCAATGCCATCTGCACCCACATCGCCGACATCGACTACGAGACGATCATCACGTACACCGGTGGTTACGACGACATGGTCCGCCAGAAGGGCCAGGTGCGCGCCCGCGTGGAGAGCGAAAACGCGGAGAAGCAGAAGAAGGTCGCCCAGCTCCAGGAGTTCGTGGCGCGCTTCCACGCTGGCACCCGGGCCTCCCAGGTGAAGAGCCGGATCCATGCCATGGAGAAGCTCAGGCTCGAGGACCTGAAGCGCTCGAACATCGCCGCGCCCTTCATCAAGTTCGAGGTGGAGAAGCCTTCCGGAAAGCAAACGCTCGTCATCGAGGACATCTCGAAGAGCTACGGGCGCCGCGAGATCATTCGCCCCTTCTCGGCGCTCGTCACGCGGGGTGAGAAGGTCGCCATCATCGGGAAGAACGGCGTCGGGAAGACCACGCTCACCCGCATGCTGGTGGGGGACCTCGCAGCCGATCACGGCACGGTGAAATGGGGTCACCAGGCCTCGGTGGGCTACCTGCCACAGGATCACGCCGGCCTCATCAAGCCCGGATCGACCGCTTTCGCGTGGCTGCGCGAGCTCGATGACAAGCTCACGAACGAGGAGATCTCGGGGTTGCTCGGCCGCATGCTCTTCTCGGGCGAGGAGCGCATGAAGCCCACCGCCACCCTCTCCGGTGGCGAGACGGTGCGACTGCTCCTCTCGAATCTCATGCGCACGAAGGACAGCGTGCTCGTCCTCGACGAACCGACCAATCACCTGGACCTGCAGGCCATCGCATCCCTGGGGGAGGGGCTCTCCCGCTACGAGGGCACGGCCTTGATCGTCACGCACGACCAGCAACTCATCGGCGAGGTCGCGACGCGCATCTGGGCCATCCGCGAGGAGGAGCCGATCCTCGACTTCGGCGGCGACTTCGACGAGTTCCTGGAAAAGCATCCCGACCTGGCGGCGCACCATCGGTGAGCGGCCGTGCCTCGTCGCGAGCGCGAGGGGGGGCCGAAAGCAGAAGATGCCCCGCCGCGTCGTCAGGTGAAGGCTCTCCGCGTGGGCCCCGAGCTCGTCCCCGGCCAGTCGATCGCGCTGCTGAAGGAGCTCCACCTCCTCACGCGCGACGGCGATCTCAACGCAGATAGCCTGCGCAAGCTCAAGCAGGTGAACCACCTCGTGCGCCTCCTGGAGCCGGCCCTGCGGGACGTCCTCGAACGCTACTTCGACCCCGTCATCGTGGATTGCGGCGCCGGGAAGGGATATCTCGGGTTCATCCTCTACGAGCTCTTCATCGGCCCGGCCGGCAAGGGCGCGATCATCTCCATCGAATCTCGGGATGCGCTCGCGACCGCCGCCGAGGAGCGGGCGCGCCGGCTCGGCTACGCGCGCATGCGGTTCGTCGCGGGCGACCTGGAACGGGCCGAGCTTCCGGCCCGCGTCCACCTCGTGACCGCGCTGCACGCTTGCGATACCGCCACCGACGATGCCATCGCGCTCGCCATCCGCCACAACGCCGATCGCGTGGCGATCGTGCCCTGCTGCCAGGCGGAGGTGGCTCGCCAGCTTCGCGCGGCGAGCTCTTCCCCTCTCTTGGCGCCGCTCTTTCGACATCCCTTTCACCGGCGCGAATTCGGTTCCCACCTCACGAACGTGCTGCGCGCGCTCGCGCTCGAGGCAAGCGGCTACAAGGTGGCGGTGACCGAGCTCTCGGGATGGGAGCATTCGCTCAAGAACGAGCTCATCCTGGGCAAGAAGGTGCGCAAGGGAGACCCGCAAGCCAGGGCGAGCCTGGAAGCGCTCGCGAACGCAGCCGGCGTTCGCCCGAAGCTCGTGCGAGTTCTCGACGGCTCGCGCGAGCCGGCCAGCGACCCCTCCAGGGCGAGGTAGCGGGGCTGCTCGCTGGTTCACCGAAATTGCCACCGGGAAGCCTTACGCGTCGGGAGGAACGTTGGCGGCGAGCGTGTCAGAGGTCGGTGGGTAAGCTCCATGGTGTCGTGGCTCTTTGAAAACTGACGACACGCTCGATGTCCGGAATGCCGCAGCGGCATTCCCGGCTGCGAAACCGCTGCTGCGACGGGCGGCACCGAGCGAGCAGCATGAACCTGCGAGCGGGGTGGGACTCCCCATCCCCACGCGCCCCGGCCTCAGAGCGGGTCGACCGTCGAAGAGAGTTGCCATGCGCGCGTCCGCGCACCCAGTGCATGAAACGGTCCGGCAAGGGGGAGTTTCTTAGGAGGCAAACACGGTCGCGAGGCCGGAGACGTCGTAGCCGCAAGGCGAGGGCTCCGGAGAGCAACCGACGCTCATCTCTGCCTCGGAACCCCTCATCCCTGGGGAGGTTTGGCATCGCCCAGCAGCAATCTCGGGACGCGGACACCGCCGCGGCCATGGCGGAGGACGCCCTGCGGCAGGCCCGGCTCGATCTCATCAGTTCCCCTGAGACCTCAGCGTGCCGCAGGTGCCGCCGCGCCTGTGCCATGCCCGAGGAGATTCACCACGCCCGTGGTGATGGGCGGCAAGTAGGTGATGAGCAGCACGCCGAGCGCCATGATGAGGAGGAAGGGCAACGCGCGCCGGTACAGGTAGGGCAGAGGCTTTTGAAAGCGGGAGGCCGCGAGAAGAAGGTTCAGGCCCATCGGTGGGAAGAGAAACCCGAGCTCGAGGTTCGCGAGAAAGACGATCCCGAGGTGAACCGGCTCGATGCCGTACGCCACTCCGAGGGGGGCGACGAGCGGCGCCAGCACGATGATGGCCGAGTAGATCTCGAGCACGCTGCCGAGCACGAGCAGCGCGAGGTTGAGGGCGAGCAGAAAGAGCGGTGCGCTTCGCACGTGCTGGGTCATCCACGCGACGAGCTGTGTCGGCACCTCGGCGTCGACCAGCCAGTTGGTGAGCCCGAGCGCGACGCCGAGCAAGATGATGACGGCCCCCACCAGCGTCGCGGCGAGTGCGAGCACGCGCGGCAAATCGTGCAGGGGGAGCTCGCGGAGGATGACCGTCTCCACCAGGAGCGCGTAGGCGACGCCGATGGCGGCGGCCTCGACCACCGTGGCGTAGCCGCTCCCGATGGCGAGGACGACCAGTGCCGGCAGCCCGAGGTCCCACTTCGCATTCCAGAGTGCCGCCAGGGCCTCCCGCGGGCGGAAATCCTGGCGCGGGGTGCGCGCCCTCACCCCGACCGCGATCCCGTAGGCTGCCACGAGGAGCACCATCAACGCGCCCGGAACGAGACCGGCGATGAACAGGTGGGCAATCGGTACCTGCGCCACCACCCCGTACAGGATGACCGGCAGGGAAGGAGGAAAGAGCAGCCCCAAGGAACCGGCCGCGGTGACGAGGCCCAGCGAGAAGCCCTCCGGATAGCCCTCGTCGAGAAGGGTCGGCAGCAAGAGGCCGCCCAGTGCCAGAATGGTGACGCCGGAGGCGCCCGTGAAGGTCGTGAAGATCGCGCACACGCAGGTGGCCATCACCGCGATGCCGCCCGGCATCCAGCCGAAGAAGCCCTTGTAGGCGCGCACGAGCCGCCGGGCCGCTCCCCCCTCCGCCAGGATGTACCCAGCCACCGTCAGCAGCGGGATGGCCGGCAAGGTGGCACTCGTGACGAGGCCGAAGGTGTTCGTGGGAACGGCTGCGATGGGGGTGGCATCGCGCCAGAAGAGCACCATGGCGGTGCCCGCCATCGCGATGAAGACGGGCGTTCCCAGCAGGAAGGCCACAACCAGCGTCGCCAGAAGCCCCTCGACCAGAAGGGGAGAGGGCGCGACCGATCCCAGCGCGAGGACGCCGCCCGCGGCGAGGAGCGACAGCGCGCAGTCGAGCCAGCGTTGCCGTTCGCGGCTTCCCCATGCGAAGCGCAGCGCCATCAGGGCCGAGCCAGCCGGCATGACGGTCTCGCTGCACCAGAAGGGAATGCCGAAGGGGAGCATCCGGTCGGAGCTGCGTTCGGCGGAGACCAGCTTCAGCGAAGCATAGGCGAGGAGGGCGCAGACCGCCGTCGAGACGGCGCGCGTGAGCAGGAGCGCGGCGCGCCGCGGCCAACCCTCCGGGAGCACCTCCGCGGTCGCGAGGGCGAGGTGTTTTTCCCTCCCGGTGGCGAGGAGAGCGCCCAAGAAGCCTACCCACAGCGTGATGTGCTGCACGAGGATGCCCGAGCCCGTCAGGCCGCGGCCCAACAAGCGCCGGGCCAGCGTCTCTCCGGCCGGTAGTGCGATCATCGCGATGAGGAGCACCCCGACCGCGGCGCCCTCGAGGCGCTCGAGAAACCCTCGCTCTACGCCGACGTCCGGCTCGCCCATCCTTGGCGCGGTGCCTCCATTGGCCTTCACAAGGTTGACTTTCCCAGAGGGGCGTCTATCACTACCGCGTTCATATCATCGGGAACAGCGTGAAACCCACAGTGCCCTTGGCGGCCCTTGCGCTGCCCATCCTCCTGAGCTGCTCCGCTCGCGCGGCTGCCACCAGGGTCGTCGCGAACGCGGTCACGGGTTCGCGGGGCCTCATCTACGAAACGGACGACGACCCCGAGCTCATCCGCGCTGCCGTTCCGTTCGGCCTGAAGGCGATGGAGGCCTTGCTCGATGAGCACCCTGATCACGTGGGCTTGCTCACCTCTCTCTCCTCCGGCTTCACGCAGTTTGGCTATGCCTTCGTGCAGGCCGACGCCGAGCAGGCGGACCTCGAGGGACAGAGCGCCGCCGCCCGCGTGTTCCGCGAGCGCGCGAGGAAGCTCTTCTTGCGCGCGCGCGACTACGGCCGGCGGGGACTCGACGTCCGTCACCCGGGCCTGTCCCGCAAGCTCTCCAGTGCTCGCGATCTCGACCCCGCGCTCGCGGAGCTGAAGCGGGAGGATCTTCCGCTCGTCTACTGGACCGCGGCGAGCTGGGCGCTCGCCATCGCCGCCGGGAAGGAAGACATGGGGCTCGTCGCGGAACTGCCCGTACCGGGTGCCCTCATGCGGCGCGCCCTCGCCATCGACGAGGCCTGGAACGATGGGGCTCTCCACGAGTTCTTCGTTCCGTGGGATGCGGCGCAGGGAGGGGCCGAGGGGCTCCGCCGTGCCACCGAGCACTTCGACCGCGCGATGGTCCTCTCGCATGGAAAGAGGCTGAGCCTCATCGTCTCGTTTGCAGAGGCGGTCCTGGTGGCGAAGCAGGATCGAGCCGAGTTCACGAGGCTGCTCACGCAGGTGGCGAGCGCCGACGTCGAGAGCGACCGGGATCATCGATTGGGGAACGTGCTCGCCAAGCGGCGCGCGAAGCTTCTGCTCGCCCACGCCGAGGAACTGTTCGCATCGCTATGGCCAAGCGGGCAAGGAGGCCAGACTTGAAGATCGCACTCACGCTTTTGCTTCTCGCCGCGGCGCCGGCCCGCGCAGAGGAGGTGGTGGTCATCAAGCTAGGCACGCTCGCCCCGAGCGGCTCGACCTGGCACAACATCCTGAAGGAGTTGGGGGAAAGGTGGGCCAGCGTCTCGGCCGGCCGGGTCAAGCTTCGCATCTACCCGGGTGGCACGCAGGGGAACGAAGGCGACATCGTCCGCAAGATGGCCGTCGGGCAGCTGCAGGCCGCCGCCATCACCGACGTCGGCATGCACGATGTCGCGAAGGAACCGCAGGCGCTCTCCATCCCTGGCATGATCCGGAGCGAGGCGGAATTCGAGGGCGTCTTCGCCCAGGTGGAGCCGCAACTTCGCAGCGCGCTGGCGCAGAAGGGATACATCCCCCTCCAGTGGTCCGAGCTCGGCTTCGTTCGGATCTTCTGCAACCACCCGTACCGCACGCCCGCCGCGATGAGAGAGGCCAAGATGTTCGCATGGGACGGCGACCCGGCCAGCGTCGAAGCCTGGCGGGCGGCCGGCTTCCGGCCGGTGGTGCTCTCGTCGACCGATGCGGTCCCTGCCCTGCAGACCGGCATGATCGACTGCATCGCCAACGTGCCTTCGTACATGCTCACCTCCCGCCTGTTCGAGCGGGCGAATCACATGATCGACACGCCCTGGGGGTATCTGATGGGGGCGACGTTGTTGCGCAAGGAGGCCTGGGAGAAGATCCCGGCCGAGCTGCGGCCCCGGCTGCTCGCCATCGCGCGCGAACTCGGCGCGAAGGTGGACGCGGAGGTTCGCAGGCTCAACGACGAAGCGGTGGTCGCGATGAGAAAGCAGGGGCTCGATGTGGTGGTGGTCGATCCCGCCCCCTGGCGTGCCGCCGCGGAGAGCGCCTGGCCCGTGCTGCGCGGGAACGTCGTGTCCCAGAAGTTCTTCGACGAGGTCCTGAGGTTGAGGAACGACCCGCGCGCCAGGGCGGGCAGGCGACCCCCGATCGCGCCCTGAACCTGGAAAGAACGCGCGGTTTGGCGCGGGCAGGTCAATCGAACGAGCAGCATGAACCTGCGAGCGGGGTGGGATTCCCCACCCCCACGCGCCCCGACCTCAGAGCGGATTACCCGTCGGAGGCAAACACGGCCGCGAGGCAGGAGACGTCGTAGCCGCAAGGCGAGGGCTCCGGAGAGCGACCGACGAGATGGCATCATCTCGCGGGCTGACGCCCGCAACCCAAGAACTCAGAGGCGTCCCGTCTCCGATACGGAGGCGGTTCCAGAGAACAACCGGCCGTTCGGAGGAGGACGCCATGATGACCTTCCCAATCCGCCACCCACCGCTCATTGCCTGCGCCCTGTCGGGGTTCGACCGGCTCGCATTCCGGGGCACTCTGCTACCCCTCGTCCGCAGGCGAGGGATGCACGTGATGTTGTCTCGTGCCAGGGTGCGCCTGCTCGACTCAAGAAGTTCGTGGTCAAGACGAGCGAGCGCGCGAAGAAGGCCGCGCTGGCGGAGGTGAGACGCGCGGGGCGTCCGGACCCTGGGCGAGGTCAACCCGCCTGGATCGTCGGCCCCGGAGATGAACCGACCCGTGCGAGCTGCGCTTGGGTGGTTCCCATTCTGGTCCCGCGGGTCGCGAAAGGGGCTCTCAATCGGCGAGCCCTTGCGAGGGGCAGGTCCCATCAAGGGGATATCGTGCAAGCGGGGCGACGGCGTGTCCCGGGCCGCGCGGGTTCGCGGGGCCCTAAAGGGTCTTAGCGCGGTTCGCCTCGTTGACTTCCCGGGGGGCTCGGAGAAAGAGTGCCCTTGCGCGGTTCGCCTGCGGGGGCTTCTTGTCGGCGATGGTGCAGAGGCGTCGCGTGCCCATGCAGGCTTCAAGAGAGAGCGCGAGGATCGATGGCGAGCGAGAGCGATGGGAGCGGCAGCGGTTCTGCGGTGTGGGGACGATCCCCGCCAGCCAAGGTGACGCTGCCCCAACGCGGGACAGTTCTCGGGATGTCGTGGAGCGGCCTCGAGGGCGCGGGAAACCAGATCGTCGCGGCCAAGGTGGAGTGCAGCAAGGGCAAGCCGAAGCTGACGCAGGTGTGGCGGCCGTTTCAGGATGCCCCCGGGCGCCGGGACGTGCGGCAGCAATTCCCCGCCTGGCTGGGCGAGGAGGCGCGCTGGGCGGAGGGGCGCCTGGTGCTCGGTCTCGACTTTCCGTTCAGTCTGGCCGAGACCCATCTGCGCCAGCTGGGGCTCTTGCGGCAGGCGCTGCGCGGGCCACCCAGCCTGGGACGGGGACTGGAGGAGCGGTTCATGCCTTCGGGAGGTGATTTCTCGGAGGGGGCCGAACACTTCCGGGCCCAGCTCGGAAAGGACCGCCTTCGACTGGCCGATTGCTACCGCGCGATGGCGTTTCCACCGTCACACCTGCGCCTCTATCGCCAGACCTTCTTCGGCCTGGCCGTGCTGGCGCTCCTGGATGACGTGTCCTTCGTCCCGTGGGATCCGCCGAAGAACGGCCGGACATGTCTCGTGGAGGTTCGCCCGGAGCACGTGTCGCGCGTGCTCAGCGGAACCGTCGCCTACCGGGACGATACGCGCGACGGCGTGAGCCGCTCGAGCGCCCGGGCGACGGCACTGCGCACCATCCGCACCGCGTGCGGTCTCGAGTTCGAGATGGAGCTCGCTGCGAAGGTGGTGGAGGACGAGAAGGGCCTCGCGCTGGGCGCGGTCCTCGCTGCCGTCGGCGCGGCGGCCGCCAACGAGGCGGGCTTTCTCGGCGTCCCTTCCAACGTGCCGCGCAGCGAGGGCTGGATCTACTCGGTCAGGGAGGAGCCCTGGCGCGACGCATGAGGGCACTCCTGGCGCGCGCTCTGGAACGGGAATGGGTGAAGGGAAGAGCGCCGCGCGGGACGTCGTCAAGGCCCTTGAGCGCGTCCATGCCGATATCCGCGCCATGGCCCCCGCAGGACCTCCGGATGGCCCCGTCCACGGGCCAGCCATTCCGAGCCGGATCTACCTCATCGGGCAAGCGCCGGGTCCACATGAAGCCAGACTCGGGCGCCCCTTCGCGTGGAAGGCGGGCAAGACCCTCTTCTCATGGCTCGAGCGCGCGGTGGGGGCGGGCGAGGAGGAGATCCGGGCTCGCATTTACATGGCCGCGGTGGTGCGCTGCTTTCCAGGCAGGACGGCGAGCGGTGGCGATCGGGTTCCGTCGACGCGTGAGATCGCCGCGTGGCGCCCATTCATCGAGCGCGAGGTCCTCGTGCTCATGCCAGCGCTCGTCATCCCGGTGGGTCGGCTCGCGATCGCGGAAGTGCTGGGCCGTGACGCCCCCATGGTGGAGGTGGTCGGCCGGCGATTGCGCACCACATTTCACGGATTGAACCTCGACGTGATCAGTCTGCCTCATCCGAGTGGCGCATCGAGCTGGTTCAAGCTCGAGCCCGGAAGGGCCTTGCTCGAGCAGGCGCTGCGGTTGCTCGCGCGCCACGCCGAGATGCGGCGCGCCTTTCCAGGCAGGCGTGCGGAGGCCCGGTGATGAGAATGACCCCGATCGGTCTTGCCACCGCCGCGATGATCTTGGCGATGGCCGCCTGCTCGCACGCACCTCCCCGAGGCACGGCGGGCGTGCCGGGAGGCCGCGCCGAGGTCGGGATTGCCAGCTACTATGCCCGCAGCTTCGAGGGTCGTCGCACCGCCAGCGGAGCGCGCTACGAATGGCGCGAGATGACTTGCGCGCACCGCTTCCACCCATTCGGGACCGCGCTTCGCGTGACCGATCTTCGAAGCGGGCGCAGCGTGGTGGTGAGGGTGAACGATCGCGGGCCGGTGGTGCCTGGCCGGTTGATCGACCTCTCCTACGCCGCGGCCCGCGCTCTCGGGATGCTCGATCGCGGGCTCGCCCGCGTGCGCGTCGAGCTCGCGCCCTGATCCCCGGAGAAGGGCTTCAGCCGCGCGCGGCCCTGGCCTGGTCGCGGATGGCCGCGATGGACCGGGCGTAGTCCCGGGCACCGAAGACGGCGGTGCCCGCCACGAACACGTTCGCCCCCGCGGCAGCGGCGGCAGCGGCGGTCTCCGGATCGATGCCACCGTCCACCTCGATCTCGAGCGCCTGGCCCCGCTCGTCGGCCAGCTCGCGCAGGAGCCGCACCTTCCGCGTGGAACCCTCGATGTAACGCTGGCCGCCGAATCCGGGGTTCACGGTCATGAGCAGTACCATCTCGCAGTCGCAAAGCACCCATTCCACCGCCGACAGCGGCGTCGCTGGATTGAGCGCCACGGCCGGTTTCGCTCCGGCGGCCCGTGTCATCTGCAACGTTCGGTGCAGGTGGACCGACGCCTCGGCATGGACCGAGATGAGGTCGGCGCCCGCCCTGGCGAAAGCGTCGACGTATCGCTCCGGCTCCACGATCATGAGGTGCGCGTCGATGGGAAGCTTCGTCACCTTGCGCACCGCTTCCACCACCGGGGGGCCGATGGTGATGTTGGGAACGAAGCGGCCATCCATCACGTCGAGGTGGATGAGGTCGGCTCCGGCCGCTTCGACGGCGCGCACCTCCTCGGCGAGCCGACCGAAGTCGGCGGACAGGACCGAGGGCGCAATGCGGATGGGCAAGTGCATCCAGCCGATTCTAATCGAGACGAGCAACGCGCGCGGAAGCGGAATCGACCCCCCTCGGTCGGCGACCCCGCGCGAGGTGTAGGTCAGGCGCGGGGGAAGAGGCGTGCGGCGTAGAACCCGTCGCAGCCGTGCCGGTGCGGGAGGGTGAGCAGCGTGCCGTCTGGCGCGAGGACATCGCGCGGCAAGTCCGTCGGGGCCTCTGCGCGCGCGTGCCCGCGCCCCGTTGCCCATTCGACGATGGCAGGTCCCTCCATCCGGGTGAGCGAGCAGACGCAATAGGTGAGGGGAGCGCCCGGCCTCGGATAGCGGGCGCAGGCTGTCAGCAGCGCGCGTTGCTCCTGGGCGAGCCGCGGCGGGTCCTCCGCGCTGCGGCGCAGCTTCAGCTCGGGATGGCGCCGCAGCGTCCCGAGCCCGGAGCAGGGCGCGTCGAGCAGCACTGCATCGAAGCTGGCTGCCTGCAGGCCCTCGATGGGCTGCGAAGCGTCGGCGCACAGCACGCGAATCCGCGAGGCCAGCCCGCGCCGCTGCACCTCGAGGCGCAATCTCTCCGCCTTGCCGGGGTGAACCTCCACTGCCACCACCTCGCCCCCCGGACCAAGGAGGTCCGCCAGCTGAAAGGTCTTTCCCCCCGGTGCCGCGCAGGCATCGAGGATCCGCGCGTTGCGGCCGCGAAGCGGAGCGGCTGCGTACAGTGCGACGAGCTGGGCACCCTCGTCCTGCACCTGGAAGCTGATTGGGCCGGCGGCCCGCGACACGGCTGCCACGTTCGCGTTCCGTACCAGGATGCCCTCGGGCGAGCGAGGCGCGGGCGATGCCCTGACGCCGGCGGCGACGAGCCGCGCGATGAGTGCATCCCGCCTCGAAGAGCGCAGCGTGAGCAGCGCGGGCTCGTTCATGGCCCTCGCCAGGGCGAGTGCCTCGGCTGCGCCCAACCAGGTCACCCACTCCTCGGCGAGCCAGCGGGGAAGTGCCTCCGCCTTCGAGATGTGGCCAACCGGATCCTCGCTCAAGGGGGGCGGTTCGAGCGGTCGCGGATCGCGGGCCAGGGAACGCAGCACGGCGTTCACGAAGCCGGCGGCGCGGCCGTGCTGCACTGTCCTGGCGAGCGCGACCGCCTCGCTCACGGCAGCGTAAGGCGGGGTCTTGAGATGGAGCATCTGGTACGCTCCCAATCTAAGCGCCACCCGCGCAGCTGGGTCGACATCCGACAGCGGGCGGCTCATGTGCCCCGCCAGCAGATCATCGAGCGAAAGCGTTCTGCGGAGCGTACCGTAGGTGAGCTCGGTTGCGATGCCAGCTTCGCGCGGATCGAGGGTCCCGGCGCCGGCAAGCGCCGCGTCGAGCGTACGGGAGGCGAAGGCGCCCCCTTCCTCCACCCGGCGGAGCACCTCAAAGGCGATGAGGCGGCCAGTCATGAACCGAGTACCGTCCCCGCAGCAAGGGGCTGACCCTTCACGAATTCGGCGGCGTCGACGCGCCGCTTGCCTTCGAGCTGGACCTCGGCCAAGAGAAGTGAGCCCCCGGCGCCGCAACCAACCAGAATTCCATGCCCGGTCGCTCGCGCCTCTCCCGGGGCAAGCCCCTCGGCCTCGGCAGCCCGCGCCGAATGAATCTTGAGCAGCTTGCCAGCGAGCGATGTGAACGTGCCCGGCCACGGGGCGAAGGCGCGCACCCGCGCTTCCAGCTTCTCCGGGGGAAGCGTGAAGTCGAGGCGACCATCCTCCTTCCGGAGGAGGCGCGCCAAGGTGGCCACCGAGCCGTCTTGCGCCACCGGCATGAGGCGCCCCTTCGCCAGCAACGGTAACGCCTCGACGATGGCCTCGGCGCCCAGGCCAGCCAGCTTGTCGTGCAAGGTCTCGGAGGTATCCGCGGGCGCGATGGCGACCACGCGCTGCAGCAGGATAGGGCCCGTATCGAGCCCCGCGTCCATGCGCATGATGGTCACGCCCGTCTCGCGGTCCCCTTCCGCGAGGGCCCAGTTGATGGGGGCGGCACCGCGCCAGCGGGGCAAGAGCGAGGCGTGCACGTTGAGGGCGCCAAACGGTGGCAGCCCCAGGAGATCCTCGCCCAGGATCCGTCCGTAGGCGACCACGACCAGGATGTCGGGCACCAAGGCGGCGAGCTCGGCAAGCAGGCGACCATCGCGGATCTTCTCCGGCTGCAGGAGCGAGACGCCGTGGGCTTGCGCCCACATCTTGGTGGCGGGTGGGCGCGGCAGCTGCCCGCGTCCCGCGGGCCGGTCGGGTTGCGCCACCACGCAGACGACCTCATGCCCCGCCCGGGCCAGAGCGTCGAGTGGGGGAACTGCGAACTCCGGTGTGCCAAGGAAGGCGATTCTCATCGCGATGTGCTCTCTTGCGAAGGGCCACGAGCCGAGCTTTCGATAGAGCAGGAGCGGCGTGGCTCGCTACTACATTGCCAGCGCTCTCGAAGCGGGTGTGGTGGGCCGGGGCTTCCCCCTGACCAGCACGCGCGAGCGACGCATCCGAGCCCCACTTCCCCGGGAGGCCTTCTGCTGAGAGCAGGAGTCTGTGCCGTAGCGTGCTGATGTCGACCGGGGTTCCCCCAAGAGCGCGATGCCAGTCTGCTCTTCGGACATCGACAAGCTTAGCACTTTTGCATGGCCACGGCTTGCACGCCGTTCCTCAGCAGAAATGCAACAGTTTCAAGGATCGCGAAACGAGGCATACCAATGGTGACAGGGCTTCAGCTTAACCGGACAGCAGGCGGGATCGACCCGCTTTGCGCTTGCCGTTCCAGGCCGAGGGCAGGACGCTGAAGGGGAGCAACTTGGCGAGGAGAGGCAAGAGCAGCATTCCGCCCGGGGCCGCGAAGAGGGCGAGGGCCGGCACGGCCTTCGCGAGGTCGAGGAGCTGCGACTTCACCTTGATCTTCTCCTCGGGGGAAAGCCCGTGACCCGCCGCCGCCTTGGCGAGGAGCTCACCCAGCTCGCCGGTCTTCTTGAACTCGGTGACGATCGCCTCGAGGTTATCGGTCACCAAGCTCGCGACCCGGTCCATCAGGTGGTCGGTCACCCCGTTCCATTCCTTTACCCAGTCTTCCTCCTCGGCGGGAGAGCTCTCGAGCCAATGCTGCTGGTCGGCGCAGAGCAGCCCGGCGTCGGAGTGAAGGGCAGCCACTTTTTCGGGTGGGATCTCCGCTGCCCCGGCGAACGCCCGCACGAAATCGGCTCGGCTCGGAGAGCTCTGGGCACTTGCAACTTCGGAGAGCAGGAGCTGTTCGAGCAAGAAGGCGCGCAAGCGGTCTGGAGTAGCCAGCGCCAGATCGATTGGCCCGCGCGGCGATTGCACGGCGGCGCGCGCTCGGCGAGCAAGATCCCGCCCGAGTCCGAGATGCGCCACCTGGGAAAGAATGATCCGCCGCCGGCGCGCGTCAGCCGGTCCGCCGGCGGCGGCGATTGCCGCCAGCGCCTCGACGAGCAGCAAGGCATCGAGGCGGGCCTGCGCGAAGAGCTTGCGGGCGATCTCCACCGAAAGCCGACCGTCGCCGTAGTAGGAGATGGCGAGCCGGGCGAGCTGGCGCCGCTGAATGCAGAGCAGACCGGCGCGCAGCGGCAGGCCATCCCTGGGATCGCCGGGCGGATAGCCGGTCGCCTTGAGGAAGATACCTGCGCGCACGAGCGCCCGCTGCACGGGCACTACAGCTCCATCCAGTGCGCGGCGCGGGTCGATGGTGCGCACGAGGTCGAAGGCTCCGATGAGCGAGCCGAAGAAGATGGCGAGCTCGGCGCGGCGGATGCGCGCGTCGAAAGGGGAGCCGTGCACGAGCGCGATGTCGAGCGCGAGGCAGACGTGCCCCTCCAGCGGGCTCAGGAAGATGTCCTCGCTCTTCCTCTGAGCGGGATTGAGGAGCTTGCGGTGTAGCGAGCGGACGAGCAGAGCCCGCGCCCGTCCCTCGAGCGAGGGCCCATCAGGATCGGCTCCCCGCAGTTCGGTGGGGAGCCGCAACAGCGCGACCGTCGGATCATAGCCCTGTAGCGTGGTATCGATCAGATCGGCGAGCCAAGTCTTCTTCGCGAGTTCAACGGGCACGTGCGCCTGCATCCTAACCCAAATGGGCGCTCACGGGCGAGCTTGATCGCGGAACCGCGGCCCTGAATCCGCGAGAAGCATGGGAAGGCGCGAAGTTCCGCCCACCGCGGCGCGCGAGCCAGGGTCAACGCACAGGGTCGGAGAAGGCAAGCGATGAAAGGGAAGGGCCGGTCCGCCCTTCAGATCCGGCCCCGAGGAGAAACGCGCTACTTCACCGCTTTGACGCGGGGCCTCTTTTCTGCCTCGGGTGTCTCAGGCACGGGCGAAGCGGTGGGAAGAGCTGCTCTCTTCACCCCGAAGCGCTCGCACAGCTTTGCCTCGATCTGCAACAACACCGCCGGGTGTTCGCGGAGGAAGCCCTTTGCCTGCTCCCGACCCTGCCCGAAGCGCTCGCCGCCAAAGCTGAACCAGGCGCCGCTCTTCTCGACGATGTTCTCATTCGCGGCGAGGTCGAGGGCATCGCCTTCGCGGCTGATGCCCTGGCCGTACATGATGTCGAACTCGACTTCCTTGAACGGAGGAGACACCTTGTTCTTCACCACCTTGACGCGCGTTCGGTTGCCGATGACCTGTTCGCCATCCTTGATGGCGCCGATGCGGCGGATGTCGAGTCGCTGGCTGGCGTAGAACTTGAGCGCGTTGCCGCCGGTGGTCGTCTCGGGATTGCCGAACATGACTCCAATCTTCATGCGAATCTGATTGATGAAGATGACGATGGTCTGGGACTTGGCGATGGTCCCCGTGAGCTTGCGCAGTGCCTGACTCATCAGTCGCGCCTGCACGCCCATGTGAGCGTCCCCCATCTCGCCCTCGAGCTCGGCGCGCGGCACGAGCGCTGCCACCGAATCGACCACCAGAACGTCGACGGCGCCCGAGCGCACGAGCGTCTCGGTGATCTCGAGCGCCTGCTCTCCCGTGTCGGGTTGCGAGATGAGCAGGTCGTCCGTGCGCACGCCCAGCTTGCGGGCGTAGCCCACGTCGAGCGCGTGTTCGGCGTCGATGAAGGCGCAGATTCCGCCTGCCCGCTGCGCCTCGGCAATGGCGTGCAAGGCGAGGGTGGTCTTGCCTGACGATTCCGGACCGTAGATCTCGATGACGCGGCCGCGCGGGAAACCGCCCACGCCGAGCGCGATGTCGAGCGAGATGGAACCAGACGAGACCGCCTGGACATCCTTCACGAGCGCTTCCTCGTTGCCGAGGCGCATGATCGAACCCTTGCCGAAGGCCTTCTCGATGGACGATACGGCCAGCTCGATCGCTTTCTCTTTTTCCGGTCCCACGGGCATGTGTCCATCCCTTTCCAGCGCGATCCCCGCGCTGCTCTCGGCATCGTGTGCCAGTGTCTGTAACAGCGACCCCTGACAATGCGCGACGTCCAGGCCATGGTCGCCGTCCACTCCAATACTGAACGGATGATACCTGTACAAAGGTTTAGAGTACAGGTCAAGCGGCTGAAGGGCCTGGAGGCCTGATCCAGCCGGGGCGGGACCCGCACGGGTTCGCCCTCTCCTCCAGGGCCTTGGGGCCCGGGAGGTGGCCGGCTGGTTCGGCTGTCGGGCCGCGTGCTCGAGTCAGGTGGCTCCCGAGCGCGGCCCCAGGCAGGTCTGGACATCGGCGAGGCCCACCCGTGCGGCAGGTCACTAACGCGAACGACTCCCAAGCGTCTGACTGGGCTCGCTCGCGAGGCTTGCCGCGCGAACTATTGGTGGGTCCCCATCTTCTCCGCCGCACTTTCCTCGCGATAGCCCGGGGGGACCCGGAAGCGATCGGCCGGCACGGTGGCGCGCTCGATCTTCTGCAGCTTTACAATGCGTGTAGACTTGCCGTCCGGGTTGAGGTGCGCGATCACTGCCGGGAATCCGGGTGCCTGGTCGAACCACATGGCGATGCGCTCATTGGAGCTCTCCTGTGGCCCCCGCGTGGCCGAGCTGCGCAGCGAGCTCATGATGTTCTCGACGAACTTCCCCATCTCCTGGAAGGCGACCAGGTCGGGCTTCTGAACCGCGCCCGCACTCCAAGGGATGAAGCACCCCTCCTCGGTGGGGTTGCCGTTGTCGATCACCCGGAAACGATCGCAACGGTAGCCGGCCACCGTCTCACTGCCGGAGGCACGCTCGAACTTCCAGACGTGCGGTTTGTTCGACTGGGCGTCTCCCTGGCCGTGCCCCATCGCCGCCTCGAAGCGGGTGCGCTGCTCCGGCGTCATGCCGGCCTCGGCGCGCTCCATGGCCTCGCGCATGCGGGCCGCCACCTGCTTGCCCGATGCCTCGTCGAGCCGCGTGGCGACCTTGTTCGCGGGATCGAGCTGGTAGAGGACGCGCGCGCTTCCGTCGAAGATCACGCTCACCTTGGCTGGACCCGAGCCGGAGAAATGGTCGATGCGTACCTTCGTTCCCTCGAAGGAGAGAATCGAGTGACCCTGCGGCTCCTCGAGCGTGATGATGACGTCGGCGCGGACGGCGATGGGCAGCGATGCAAGGGCGATGAGGAGGGCG
>Ga0335079_10002371_pt1 | contig 21772 bp, 17 predicted proteins | sample Lox_Sample_33_FD_206719 | JGI IMG/M metagenome (GOLD analysis project Ga0335079, IMG submission 206719) | Soil microbial communities from Loxahatchee National Wildlife Refuge, Florida, United States - Lox_Sample_3.3 | ecosystem: Environmental > Terrestrial > Soil > Wetlands | place: USA... | reverse complement strand
TACATGCCAAAACTGTTCAGGATAAAGGTTTATCTCCACCGATATCAATCAACAGCGCAGGAACAGAAGTGTCGATGCTCATCCGATGCAAAGTGAATATATTGCTCCCCTTTGTGAGAATCAAGAAGGGGTGAGGAGATGCGTTGTTTTCACTGCGGCTTTTTCTTACATTTCACTGCTCGCAAAATCAACCCAAGTTCTGAAATTTGTCGCCCCAATTGTGCGCATTCCACAGGAAAAAGTCGATCAGGTGCGCGATGCGACCGACATCGTCGATCTCATCGGTGCATTCGTCAAGCTGAAGAAGCGCGGGAAGAACTTCGTTGGGCTCTGCCCCTTCCATTCCGAAAAGACTCCTTCCTTCAATGTTTCACCAGAACGCCAGATGTATCATTGCTTCGGATGCGGTGTTGGGGGAAATGTCTTCACGTTTGTCATGGAGTTCGAAAAAGTCTCATTCATCGAGGCAGTGCGCTCGCTGGCAGAGAAGGCGGGCATTGTTCTTCCCCAGGGTTCCGCGGGCGAGGATGAAGCAGCCAGCGAACAGGAAAATCTCTATCAGCTTTGCCGGGAAGCAGGACTCTTCTATTACAAAGCGCTGACAGAATCGGGAGAGGGAAAATTTGCGCTCGAATATTTCCACAAGCGCGGCTTCAGCGATGATACAATTCGTTCGTTCGGATTGGGATATTCGCCGAATTCCTGGGATGCGTTTCTGAAGTTTGCTCAGCAGAAGGGCTTTCCCCTCGAGCTGGTCGAGAAGGCGGGACTGGTCCGGAAGCGTGACGACGGGAGCTGGTTCGATTACTTCCGTGGGCGCGCGATGTTTCCGATCTTTTCCCCGACCGGCAGAGTGCTTGGATTCGGGGCGAGAAAACTCCGCGAGGATGACCCGCTTGGCAAGTATATCAATTCCCCCGAAACGGCAATCTACAATAAGAGCAGGGTTCTCTACGGACTTTCCGAGTCAAAGGAGTCAATCAGAGAGAAGGACTTTGCCGTTCTGGTGGAAGGATATGCCGATCTGATCAGCGTCTTCCAGGCGGGTATCAAGAACGTGGTCGCGTCGAGCGGAACCGCGCTCACACCCGACCAGATCGTCCTTCTCAGCCGGTATACCAGAAACATCACGATCATGTACGATGCCGATTCGGCCGGTTCCTCTGCTGCCCTGCGCGGCGTCGATCTTATTCTTGAACGGGATCTTGACGTGCGGGTTGCGCCGCTTCCCCAGGGGGATGACCCGGATTCCTATGTCCGGAAACATGGACCGAAGGAGTTCGAACAACTCCTGGAGAACGCGGTCTCATTTGTCGATTTTATTGCTCAGACGTTTGAACGTCAGGGCAAGCTCTCCACTCCCGAGGGTCAGGCACAAACCGTCCGCACGATCGTCAGGACAATTGCCAAAATGAGCGACGAGCTCAAGCGGAATTTCTACATCAAGCATGTTGCTGAAAAATATAAGATTTACGAATCCACAGTGTACCGGGAGATCGATAAAATACTCCGAACGGAGAAATCTGCGTTTACACGTCCGAAGGTTGAGAATGTGCCAGCTTCCCAACGGAACGGTTTGGAAAGCCGTCCTTCATCGCTGCCCGAAATTCCCCGGATCGAGCGCGAGCTCATCGGGGCGCTTCTGAGGGGAGGATATCAGACAGTATCCGCGATCATGCAGGTCTTGAATACTGAAGACATCGCGCATCCGGAGTCGAGGAGGATTATCCAGAAACTCTTCGATGCCGCGGAAAATCAGGAAGATGTCAATCCTTCCGAACTGATTGATAAGTTCCCCGAGAGCAAAAGGTGGCTGAGTGATCTGATCGTTTCGAAGCATCAGCTCAGCAAGAGGTGGGGAAATGAAAAGGGAGGAGTTGTGGAGGGCCCGCCGCTGAAAATTGCAGTGGACTGCGTCTTGAAGATGAAGCATGATGCGCTCAAGAAGCTCCAGCAGGAGAATGTCCAGAAACAGAAACGAGCTGCCGCACGAGGTGAAGATCCTCTCCCGTATGTGGTTTTGGGCAAACAGCTGCAGGAAAGAATATCGAATGAGATGAAAGACCTCGAATTACAGCTGAAAAGCCTAACTTCGGAAGAAGCCCCAAGAGCCCCGGAATGATAAAAAAGGAAGGGTGGCCGGAGGTAGCCACCCTTAGGGATTGGGGATATGTAGCCCATTGCTTTGGAGATTTCCCCAACCCAAATTACAAAACGGGATTGCGGGCTTCAAAGGGCGTGTGTTCCGTATCAAGTCTTTTATTTTCAACCGATCTGAAGAGATTCTCCCAAAACAATCAAAATGAACCGATTTCGTCTTCATTTCTTTTTAAAATCGGGTAATTGAGGTAAAGGGTCTTGAACCGAATACGGTCTTTGGTTATCATGTAGATGTCCAAATTCAATATCTACCTAATCCACCGCAGGGCGGTCATCATTCGATGATCGCCCTTTTGATTTCTGTAATGTGATCCCCCTGTGACGCTCTTAACCGGCGCCTTGTACTTCTCTCACCTCAGCAGTATATTCAGACTCGCAATGTCAAAGACAACAACGCTTGGCCCCAATCGTGCTTCCGCGGCAGAACCTGCGGATTTTTCGACGCTTGACGGCATAGTAAAAGCCCTCTACGATTCAATCTCATTTCCTCCGGGCAAACAGCCCAATTATGAACGCATGCGCGTCCTTTTCCACAAAGATGCGCGCCTTATCCCGCCGTCATCTGAGAAGAACGGTGAGGTCTGTGCACTCGACCTGGAGACCTTCATTACGAAATCGAGGGAGTCGATAGTGGTGAGCGGGCTCGAGAGGAAGGGATTCGTCGAAACCGAGATAGCCCGCCGGACACAATCGTTTGGGAACATTGTCCACGTCTTCAGCACATATGAATCCCGGAGCAGGGCGGATGATCCGGCCCCGGCCCAGCGCGGGATCAACAGCATACAGATCGTGAAAGAGCTTGGAAGATTCTGGGTGATGACGATCCTCTGGGATGTGGAACGTCCCGGCCACCCGATTCCCCGCCCGTATCTCCTCTGAATCTCCGTCTTCTCCGCTCGACGCGGATGCCGGAGCGTTAATCTTTTCGACTCGAAGTTCGTCTAATACTACTGGATGTGGATTTAGCGCAGGGTTTGACCCGAAGCGCCGTGGCAGTGTTAGTGGCCCTTCCCGGTTGTTTCCGTGCTTGACATTCATCCCGTGATTTTCTACCTTTAGACTAATAGAGTCAAATAGTCGAATTTCCGGTTACCCATCATTTGTCCAGTTCTCTACTAATGAAGACGCAGATTCTGGATGCTGCCCAGCGCCGGTTCGAGCAGTACGGCCTTCTCAAAGTGACGATGGATGAAATTGCGCAGGACATCGGCATGGGCAAGGCGTCTCTCTATTATTATTTCCCCACCAAAGAGGCGTTGTTCAAATCCGTCCTTTCGCGTGAGCATGAAGGGCTTCTCGATCGGGTTACGGCACTGGTTGAAGATCCGGCGCCGGTATCCGAGAAATTGCACCGCTATGTCTCTCTCCGTCTGGAACATTTTTTCCACCTGATTAATCTTCAGGTTCTCGAACTGCAGATTTCTGCGAAGCTGAGGCCGGTTCTTCGCGCAACATTCGACGAGTTTGCAAAGCGGGAAAGCAAATTGCTTGAGGCGATGATCCGCGAGGGAAAGGCAGACGGGGAATTGTCCGTGGGTTCTCCCGAGTCCGTAGCGGCCGCGTTTCTCCACGTCATGCAGGGGCTTCGACTGCGGCTGGTCCGGGATGCGACGACACACCGGTGGGACCCCGATGCGCTGGGCGACGTCCGAAAGGAGTTTGCACTTATAGCGGAGATTCTCATCCGCGGGATGTGCACTCCGTGCGACAACAAGGGCGTTCGCAGGCATCGCCACAACCGAATCCGATCAACATGAACTCCTCAACTCACTGAACAACTATGAACAAACGCACAAAGTACCTCCTCCTGATTTGCGCTGTCATCATTGTAGGGCTCTCGGCGTGGAAAATTGCTGCGAGCAGCTCCGCCAGTAATGCCCGCCGCCAAACCGTACCGATCGTGAAGCTCGAACCTGCCCGACGGGAAGATGTCGTTTACGCGCTGCGCTTTACGGGAGATGCCGTGCCGATTCTCCAGGCAAGTATCTATTCCAGAGTCAGCGGTATCCTGGATAAGGTCTATGTCGACATGGGGGCTGTCGTCGGGGAGAACCAAATGCTTGCCCTCATCGACACGACGGAACTTTCGACACAGTATATGCAGAATTCCGCAACCTATCAGAATGCCAAGATCAATTATGAGCGTGAACAGCAGTTGTCGGAGCAAAATCTTGTCGCGAAGCAGGATCTCGACAATGCCGATGCGGCGATGAAGGTTGCTAAGGAAAATTATGAAGACGCAAAAATCCGGCTTGACTATGCGCGCATTACGGCACCGTTTTCGGGCATCGTGACGAAGCGATTCCTCGATCCCGGATCGAACGTCGTCGCAAGCAGCTCGCAGCTCTTCAATCTCATGAATCTCGATCTGATGAAAATCATCGTCAATGTGCTGGAAAAAGACATTCCGCTGGTTAATATCGGGAGAACCGCAACTGTAACGGTTGACGCGTATCCCGGCAAACAATTTTCAGGATCCGTGGTCCGGATGAGCCAGGCGGTCGATCTTTCGACCAGGACGATGGAGGTGGAAATTGACGTTCCGAACCGTGATCATCTTCTCAAGCCCGGAATGTTCTGCACCGTCGCTCTCATCATCGAACAGCATCGCGACGCGGTCACCATCTCGACTCAGTGCATCCTCAAGGACGAAAAGGGGCCGTATGTGTTCAGTGTGGAGGGCAATACCGCTCACCGGCATGATCTTACGCTCGGCGTTGAACAGAACGCACGTACGGAAATCATCAAGGGGCTTTCCGGCAATGAGCAGATTGTCAGTATCGGCGAACAGTTCGTCCGAGACAGCGGAACCGTCAATGTCCAACAATAGATAGATCGCGTATGTGGCTCACTCGACTCGCTCTTCGGTATCCCATTTCGACGTTTCTTTTTGCGCTGACGATTGTTGTCCTGGGATTCGTGTCATTCTCCCAGCTTCCCGTTGATCTACTGCCGAACGTCTCCATTCCCGTTGTTTCGGTGATAACCTACTACGCCGGAGCTGGTCCGCTCGATATGGAGCAGGCGGTGACGGTTTTCATCGAGCGCGGTGTCAGTTCCGTCAATGACGTAGATTATGTATATTCGGCCACAAAGGAAGGTGCATCCCAGGTCCGCGTCTATTTTAACTGGGATGCCGATCTGAATGTCGGATTGGTGGATGTCGTGCAGCATATCAACCGGATACTGAATCAGCTGCCGACCGGCATTTCCCAGCCTATCGCTTTGCGGTTCGATCTTACCAGCTTGCCAGTCTGCAATATTGCCGTATCGGGGAATATGGATCCGCGCGATCTTTATGACCTTGGACTCAATGTGATCGAACCCCAGATCGAACACGTTGCCGGCGTGGCATCTGCGCAGGTTCTTGGCGGTCGGATCCGCGAGATTCATGTAACGCTCGACCGGGACCGCATCCAGGCCCTCCAGCTTCCCGTCCAGACCGTACTCGTGGCAGTGGCAAATTCCAATCTCATCCTGCCATCGGGTGATCTCAAAACCGGCAAGTTTGATTACGCGTTGAAGACGGAAAGCCAGTTTAACGTCGTGAAGCCCATTGAGAATGTGGTGGTAAAAGTGATCAACGGCGTTCCGGTTCGCATCGGGGATATCGGGACTGTGGAGGACAGCTATCAGGAAGAAACTGAAATCATCCGGATCAACGGTAAGCCGGGGCTTACGCTGCGCGTCCAGAAACTGGCGGAAGCAAATACGGTTGACGTGGTGGAAAATGTGCTTGAAGAGCTGCCGAAGATGACCGGCATCCCGGACAACGTCAAGATGTCGCTCTCCTTCGATCAGTCGGTCTACATCAAGCAGACGATCGCCGGACTTCAGCGGGAAGCGGGCCTGGGCGCGGTTCTGGCAATGATCATCATTCTCTTCTTCCTGCGGAATCTCCGGGGAACTCTGATCATCATCGTTGCGATACCGCTCTCGATCCTGATTGCGCTGATTTTCTTCCGATTTGGCGGCGTAACGCTGAACATCATGACCTTCGGCGGGCTTGCGCTTGCCGTGGGCCGGCTCGTCGATGACTCCATCGTGGAGCTGGAGGCAATTTCGCGCCACTACAACGAGCGGAAGACCGGACAAACAAAAATCCAGGCAACACTAGAGGCGGCCAAAGAAGTGGCATCGCCGATCTTTGTGTCGACGCTGACAACCGTCATCGTGTTCCTCCCGATAGTGTTTCTCTCGGGTGTTGCGAAACTTCTTTTTATACCGCTCACGATTACGATCACGGTGGCGTTGTTTGGCTCGTTCTTCGTCTCGAGGACCGTTACTCCCTTGATGTGTCTCAACTTTCTGCCGCCAGAAAAACATCTGAACAGGGAATCAGGTAAGTTTTCCGACAGGATGCGCGTGAGGTCGCATGACTTTATCGCGTCAATGGACACCTGGTATGCAAAACGGCTCGAATGGACGCTGAAGCACAGGCGTAGTGTCATTATCGGAATACTTGTCATCTCTGTCGTATCGTTCGGTCTGTTTAAGTTCATTGGAACGGAGTTTTTCCCCGATCAGGACGAAGGGCAGTTTACCATCAATGTCAAATTACCGGTCGGCACGCGTCCTGAAGTGACGAACCAGTTCTGCTCACAGATCGAGGACATTCTCAGGGCGAATGTTCCGGAAATACAGGCAATGATCACGGATGTCGGAGTTCCTCCTACGCGAAGTAATAATTTCTTTTCAAGAAACTCCGGAAGCCACGCGGCAAACATTCAGGTTGCGCTTATCCCGTCAGATCAGCGCAAGCGGTCAATCTTTCAGATCATCAGTGATATCAGGCCCAAAATATCGGCACTTCCGGGAGCAGCCATCTTTATTACCCCGAGCGGTTTCCTCAGGTTCCTGCTGAATTTCGGATCGAACGCGCCGATCGATGTGGAGATCCGCGGGTTTGATCTTCAGACAGGGTCTGATCTGGCGAAGCAGGTCGTGAATATTGTGCGATCCACTCCCGGCGCAACCGACGTGCAGTCGAGCCGCGAGGACAATCTTCCCGAACTGCGGGTGAAGATCGACCGGGATAAGGCCGGAATCCTCGGGATCGACGTCGCACAGATTTCCAACATCATCAGTACCTGTATCAACGGGACCGTGGCATCACTTTACTCTGACCCTGTCAATGGCAACCAGTACAACATTCTCGTCCGGTTGAGCGAAGACTATCGTTCGAATATCGATGACCTCAATAATCTGGTGCTCACCACGAACAGCGGTCAGACCGTTCTTCTGGGGAATATCGCCAAGATCGAGAAAGCATCTTCACCGGTAGAAATCGACCGGAAATACCAGCAGCGGTTGATCGACGTGACTGCAAACGTCTTCGGCCGGGACCTTGGGAGTGTCGCATCGGATATCCAGGCAAAGATCGACCAGCTTGCTCTCCCCTCGGGTTTTGAGATTAAGATGACCGGAAACGTGGAACAGCAAAAAAAGACGTTTCGCGATCTCGGACTCGCGTTCCTTCTGGCAATTATGCTCGTGTATGTGGTGATGGCATCACAGTTCCAGTCGCTCATTGATCCCTTCATCATCATGTTCACCGTTCCTCTCGGGATCGTGGGTGTGCTGTGGATGCTCTTCCTCACGGGGACGACGCTGTCGGTGACTTCATTCCAGGGAGTTATTGTTATGGTCGGAATTGTCGTGAGCAACGGGATCCTCCTGGTCGATTATACGAACCATCTCCGGATGCGCGGGGTTGATCTCCACCAGGCGGTTCTGCAAGCGGGTATTACCCGGTTGAAACCAATTCTGATGACTTCGCTGGCGACAGTCCTCGGGCTCATCCCGATGGCGCTGGGCATCGGCGGTGAGTCGACGCAGGCGCCTCTCGCAGTGGCTGTCATTGGAGGGTTGAGCGTTTCGACGGCACTGACGCTGTTTTTCATACCGGTGCTGTATACAGTATTCGAAGAACGATTCAAGAGAGAGCTTCGGCGGGATGAGGAGGGGGCAATCGTAGAAACTCCTGTCCAGGAGGTTGTCGCATGATCAGGCGATCATCTTCCATGATGAGTAGTGTTCTGTACCTGGTGCTATTGTGTGCCGCGGCGACATATCCTCAATCAACCAATATCTCCGGAGTGCTGACGCTTGATCAGGCAGTACAATTCGCGCTTGATCACCATCCGGGCGTCCAGATCGGAAATGCCACCGTCAATCTCGCATCATCCGGCGTCACGCAAAACGTCTCCAACTATTATCCGCAAATCAGTGCAGTGGGGTCTTTTACGCGGAACGACGGCACATTTGTGTTCAATACTCCCGGCTTTCCGATCCGTACACAGACTTACAACAATCTCACCGGTGCTCTCCAGGTAACTCAAACGATTTTTGATTTCGGCAAGACCATCAACAGGGTTTCTGCGACGAACCGACTCTATGATGCAGCTCTTGCAAGTCTTGATTCGACGAAAGAATCGGTGATCATGAACGTAAGAATCGCCTTCTATGACTACATGCAGCAGGAGCAGGTGGTGGCGGTCAACCAGGAAGCCGTTGATCAAACCTCACAGCATCTGACGGAGTCGAAGGCATTTTACGCAGTCGGAAAGCGCGCGCAACTCGATGTTACGAAGGCGGAAGTGGATTATGCCAACGCGCAGGTGGGCCTGATTGTTGCCAACAACCAGCTGAAGCTTGCCCGCCTCCAGCTGAATAATGCGATGGGAGTTCAGGCAGCGACGGAATACTCGGTCATCGATACATTTAGCGTTCAACCGATGACGATGTCGCTTGATTCCGCGAAGGCAGTCATGGAGTCGACGCGGCCCGAGCTTCTCGCAGCGCGGGCGAGGGTAGAAGCATCAAAAGCCCTCGTCAATGCGTCGTGGGACCAGAACCTCCCCACAATCTCCGCCAGTGGGACGTACACATGGAGCAACTTCGATTTTCCTCTCTACAGTCACTGGGGTGCAGGAGTCACAGTTTCGCTTCCGATTTTCCAGGGTTTCAGTATCACGGCTCAAACCGACCAGGCGCGCGCTTCCGAAAATGCCACAGAAGCGGCACTCGATTTGGAGGAACAATCACTTGAGCTCGAGATTGAACAGAATTATCTCGGAGTGAAAGAAGCTGAAGAGCGTATTGCCGCGACTTCGAAGCTGGTTGAAGAGGCGGAAGAAAGTATGGTGTTGGCAGAGCGGCAGTACGTGGCAGGTGTCGGTTCTGCGCTCGACGTGACTGACGCCCGGCTTTCCCTTTCCAATGCCCGTATTACACGAATCCAGGCCCTCGCGGATTACAATACTTTTCTTGTCCGGCTCCAGAGATCGATGGGGGTCGTTGCCCAATAGATTCGATGGCGGGAGCGGATTTCTGAAGGGAAGATCGATATGCGCCCCATGCTTGTGAGCCCGCGACTGCTCGTATCCCTGATCCTTGTCGGATGTGGAGTATCCTTCGCCGGAGCACCGCTACCGCTTGAGACGATCAAGCTTCCCCCCGGCTTCCATATCGGGATCTATGCCGAGAATGTTCCCGGTGCACGTTCGATGACGCTGAGTCCGGATGGAATTCTCTTCGTCGGGACGCGTGACGCCGGAAATGTGTATGCAATTCTCGACACCAACCATGATCAGCGCGCCGACAAGCTCGTGATCATTGCACGCGATCTGGATATGCCCAACGGCGTTGCATTCCGAAACAGATCACTGTACGTGGCCAAAGTAAACCGCGTTCTTCGATTTGACAATATTGAATCACGCCTCTACAACCCGCCCGATCCCGTCGTAGTGAACGACAGCTTTCCGTCGGATCACGCACACGGCTGGAAATTTATCCGGTTCGGCCCCGATGGAAAGCTCTATGTCCCGGTCGGCGCACCCTGCAACGTCTGCGAGAATTCTGATCCGAGGTATGCGGCAATCCTGCGCATGAACGCTGACGGCACAGGCCTGGAAGTCTATGCGAAGGGTGTCCGCAATACGGTGGGCTTCGATTGGCAGCCATCGACGCGGGAGCTCTGGTTCACAGACAATGGGCGGGACATGCTGGGTGACGATCTGCCTCCCGATGAACTGAACCATGCCCCGCGCGCCGGGATGAATTTCGGTTTTCCGTACTGTCACGGCGGCGATATCCCTGATCCGGAGTACGGTTCGAAGCACTCCTGTTCAGAGTTCACACCTCCGGCGATGAAACTCGGCCCCCACGTCGCTTCCCTTGGTATGCGATTCTATACCGGGTCAATGTTCCCGAAGGAATATCGGGATCAGATCTTCATCGCAGAACATGGCTTCTGGAACCGGTCGGTCCCGATCGGATACCGCATAACTCTCGTTCGTCTCGACCAGCCGAACCATGCTGCGAAGTATGAAGTCTTCGCTCAGGGTTGGCTCCAGGGGAGAGAACGGTGGGGCCGTCCGGTCGATGTTCAGGTGATGCCTGACGCAGCACTCCTGGTGTCTGACGACTACGCGAACGTTATCTATCGGATCTGGTATTCTCCCTGAAGTGATTCTCCAGGGTCGTGATTTTTCTCTTCACCCCCTCGCGAACGACCCCTCCTGTCCTATTCTAACCCCTTCATTTCATTGCAATTCACTCCCATTCCGCGTATATTGCACTGTGAATATGGAGCATTGCGATATTGGAACGCAAGATTGAACGGGTTCTGATCGTTCGGAACGACCGGATCGGTGATGTGATTCTGACGCTTCCGATTGCACAGACTCTGCGGCTGCAATATCCCACGATCCATATTGCCATGCTGGTGCAGCGGTACACTTCCGAGATTGTTGAAGACAGCGGGTGCGTTGACCAGATTATTTATTATGATGACGGTGCCCATCCGGTTCCTTTTTTCCAGCTTATCGCCACACTACGGACAGGAAGATTCGATGTCGTGTTTCACACCCGCCCGCGGTTCCGTCTTTCCCTTATGACCTTTCTTGCCCGTATCCCGCTGCGTGTCGGTACCGGATACCGATGGTATTCCTTGCTATTCAACCGAAAAGTGTATGAGCACCGCAAGGACGCATCATATCATGAATCGGAATACAACCTTCATCTCCTGGGAGCGATCGGCTATCCGGTTCCCCGGGAACGCGTCTATCCGGTCCTGAGAGTACGCGATGAACATATCCGGACGATCCGGCATCAGCTGGACGAATCTGGATTTGGAGCCGATGATATCCCGGTTATTCTCCATCCTGGGAGCGGCGGTTCGGCTCGGGACTGGAGTCGTGAGAAATTCGGAAAACTGGGTTTGCGGCTTGCAGATATTCCGCATGTGCGGATTTTGATTGTGGGGCGGGAGCAGGAACGTGAGCTCGTTTCCTCTCTCTGCACGATGATCGGTCCGCGTGCCGTTCCCTGGATCAACCGCCTCACCCTCCGTGAGTATGCTGCGCTTGCACACGAAGCAAAACTCTTCATTGCGAATTCAACGGGGCCGCTTCATATCGCAGCTGCGGTCGGCACGCCGGTCATCGGTCTCTATTCGCAGATTGTTGCTCTGAGTGCCGCACGATGGGGGCCGTATACGCAGAGCGCAATTGTTTTTTCGCCTGTTGGCAAACCCGCCGATTGCAAAATCTGTCTCTCCCGAGAGCATACCGTGTGCGAGTGCATGGATTCTATACGAGTCGAAGATGTGTACGATGCTGCGAGGCGCTTCCTGAGCGTATCTTCACCCGTAAAGGTCTCGTGAGGCCGGATGACACGTGCCACAAATCTCTGCTTCGGACTCGTCGCCCTCGGATGCCTCCTCATCGGAGAAACCGGAAAACCAGAATCACTTCCTCTTCCGGACGGCGTGGCACGGGATACGATTGTCTCGTCATTCGATTCGTCAGGCCACGATCTAACCCGCCCTCTCACACTCAACGACCTGAGGAAGGTCCGAAATATCGCATTCAGGGATGGCGAATACCTCCGCTTTGAGCTCAACTATAGCTTTGTGACTGCCGCCGAAGCGCTGCTCAGAACGCGGGATACCCTTTTCCGGGGAAGAAGATGTTATCTTATTGATTTTGCGCTCAACAGCAAGCCGTTCTTTGATGCATTCTACCGGGTGCGGGACCGCTATTACACATTTATTGATGTCGACGGACTTTTCCCCTGGCGCTTTGAACAGCACATCCGTGAAGGGGGATATTCGAAAGATTTCTCGGTAGATTTTGATCAGCTTACACACACGGCAGTTACGCCCGATGGGAAGTATTCCATCCCATCCTATGTTCAGGATATCATGTCGGCATTCTATTATTCGCGGACAGTTGATTATTCGGGATTCACGGTCGGCCAGCGCATTCATTTTCAGAACTTCTATAAGGATTCGACATATCAGCTTGATGTCAAGTATTGGGGAAAGCAAACGGTAGAAGTGGATGCCGGAAAATTCAACTGCATCGTGATCGAACCGCTCGTGAAAGAAGGCGGGTTGTTTAAAGGGGAGGGAAAGATATTTATTTGGCTCACGGACGATGACCGGAAAATGCCCGTGATGGTAACGACGAAGATCAAGATCGGGAGCGTTGATGCTCAGCTTGTTGAATTTGTGGGTATTGCAGGGCCCGTTACCGCAAAAATTCCGAAGGACTGACATCATGGCAAAATACAAGCAGGCGGACCTGAAAAAAGTGAGGACGATTTCCATCACATCGAGAAAAAGCAAGGTTCGGACAGACGATTTCGCAAGAGTCTTTGATCCGAAGAAAGAATCATTCTCGGCCTTTGTGAAATCCATTCCCCATATTCTTGTTGCAGAAGACTTGCGCCGGCTCGTCGGGGGTGTGGTCGCAGCCCGCCGGAAGAAGAAACCGGTTATCGTAATGATCGGCGCACATGTAATCAAGGTCGGCCTGTCGCCGATCCTTATCGATCTCATGAAACGAAAAGTGATAACGGCGCTCGCCATGAACAGCGCCGCTGCGATTCATGACGTTGAGACTGCTCTCTTCGGTCAAACTTCCGAGGATGTCGAGGCATATCTTGTCGACGGGAGATTCGGGATGTCGAGGCAGACGGGGGAGTTCATTAATGGGGTTCTGACACGAGGGGTCCGGGATGATAACGCCGGATATGGGGAAGCGCTCGGGAGATCACTTTGTGGAGCTCGTTATGAGCGCTTGTGCCTGCTTGCAACGGCCTACCGGCTGAATATTCCCGCCACGGTCCATGCGGCAATCGGAACCGACATCATTCACCAACAGCCGACCATGAACGGTGCCGCGACGGGGGAGATGAGTTTCCGGGATTTCAAGGTGCTCTGCAACATTGTAAAGGATCTCAAAGGCGGCGGAGTGGTCATGAACATCGGTTCGGCGGTCATCCTGCCGGAAGTCTTCCTCAAAGCCCTTACGGTCGCTCGCAACCTCGGCACAGACGCCCGGGGCTTTACTTCTGCCAACTTCGATATGCTGCAGCACTATCGCGCACGGATGAATGTCGTTCATCGTCCGACAACGGGAGGGGGTAAGGGCTATCTCTTCACGGGTCACCATGAAATCATGATACCTCTGGTTGCGGCGATGATCAAGGAGCGCCTCCGGACACGATGAGCGAAGATCAGACACCGGTTCCTTCACAGGAACCCGTATTGCTTCCGCCTCACCAGCCCACGCTTCTGGAGCGGTTCGGATTTTCGCCGGTGGTGTTTGCATTTCTCTCGCTCTTTCTGGTTTCGGTCATCTATGTCTTCGGAGGAATCGTCTTTGCGCTCTTCTTCGGCGCAACTCCCACGGCGGCGAATGTCTATATCTTCCGTCTCACCGCGATGTTCAGTGAGATCGCATTCTTTCTCGTGCCTGCCCTGATACTCGTTTGGGCGATCACGCACACGCCGTCGGATTTCTTCCGCCTCCGGCGCCCCGGCGTGCTCCAAATTGTGCTTCCATTGATCGGCGTGATCTGCCTTCAGGTGATGTCGCAGATATACATGGTGTATCAGTCGCGTATTCCCCTTCCGCAGGGCCTCGAAGATTTCATCGACCAGTACAAACAACTTTACGATCAGGCCACTCTGCTTATCGCAGGATCTGGCTCGGTCAAAGAGCTGATCTGGGTCATCGTCGTCATTGGCGTTACTCCGGCCATCGCCGAAGAATTTCTTTTCCGCGGTCTGATCCAGCGGAGTCTGCAGAGGGCTATCCCGCCGTTAAATGCCGCGGTCATTACCGGTATCCTCTTTGGCGTTTTTCATCTCAATCCATCGTCGCTCATTCCCCTTGTTGCGATCGGCGTCTATCTTGGGTATCTGGCATATTGCGCGGACAGTATCTGGGTGTCGGTCATAGCGCACTTCTTTTATAACACCGTGGTCGCCGTGGTTCTCTATTTTCGTTTTGATGACGATTATGTCGTGACAGGAAATGCTGAACAAATGTCGAACGGCATGCTCCTCTTCACGTTCTGGTTGTTCGGCCTCATCTTTATTCTCTCCACTCTGTACTTCGCGCGCATCTCCCGACGCCGGGATATCGCCCCCGAACCTCACGAGGATGATCAGGATCATCCCGTATGAGACCTTGCCATCTCAAATCACCAGTTCAACTACTATTGACGGTACCGTGTCCAATCTGACGCAACGAGTTCTCACCGCCGTTGTCGCGATCCCGCTGATCATCGCACTCTGCATGCTCGGTGAAATCTACTTCTTCCTCTTCGTTGCAGCAGCATCCACCGTCGCTTTGATCGAATACTATCATCTCGCGGAAGCGAAATCGACAAAACCGCAGACCGCTCTCGGCGCTGCAGCGGGAGTCTGCATCACACTATCATTTTTTCACGCAAAGCTTCAATCATATCTTGTCGGAATCTTTCTGGGACTTGGAATCCAGATTCCGTTTCCCTCACAAACCCAGCTTCTTCTGATTATCATGATCGTCGCAGTCGCCGTCCTGACGCTCGTCGAGCTTTTCCGCAATGACGGCTCTGCACTGCTGAATCTCTCCTCGACTCTTTTTGGTCTCCTCTACGTTTCACTGTTTTTCGGCACGTTTGTGGGTATCCGGGAGCTCTTCCAGATCGACGATCCGCAGGTCGCATCGTATTTCCAATCGGTTTTGCGCATGGCTGACAGAGCCGCAATTTATCGGTACGGCGGATTTACGGTTGTTTCGATCTTCGCGATCATCTGGATTTGTGACAGTGCGGCATTTCACTTCGGCAAGTCCATGGGCAAGCACAAGCTTTTTCCGCGTGTCAGCCCGAACAAGAGCTGGGAGGGAGCGATCTTCGGGTTTCTCTTTGCGGTCGGGAGCGCCATCGCGGCGAAATACCTTGTGCTCGAATATCTGCCGGTTCAGGGAGCTGTCATTATCGGTATGATTGTGGGGATATTCGGTCAGCTCGGAGATCTCACAGAATCGCTTCTGAAGCGCGATGCAGGAGTGAAGGACTCCTCAACGCTCATACCTGGTCACGGCGGTGCCTTCGACCGGTTTGACAGCTTGCTTTTAGTATCGCCGCTTGTGTATCTTTATTTAGATTTCATCCTTTTCAGTTAGCTCACGATGACCGCTGAGCGGAAAAAAGTCAATATTATCACTCTCGGGTGCTCGAAAAATACCGTCGATTCCGAGGTTCTCATGCGTCAACTGCAGTTGAATAACTGGGAGATGACGGAAAGTTCGGATGGGAGTGATATTGCCGTCATCAACACCTGTGGTTTCATTGATGCAGCGAAGCAGGAATCGATCGATACGATATTGCAGGCGGTGCGACTCAAGAAGGAAGGGAGACTGCAGAGGGTCGTCGTGATGGGGTGCCTTTCGGAGCGATATGCCGATGCGCTGAAGAAAGAAATTCCCGAAGTCGACGCGTTCGTCGGTGCGAACAAGATGGATCAGGTGGTCCTTGAGCTCGGAGGTGTGCTCCGGCATGAACTTCTGGGAGAGCGTTTTCTGACAACGCCGCGGCACTTCGCGTATCTGAAAATTTCGGAAGGGTGCGACCGCCCCTGTTCATTCTGTTCAATTCCGTTGATGCGTGGAAAACATGTGAGTAAGCCCATCGAGCGAGTGATGACCGAGGCGCAGCGGCTCGCAGCGCTCGGCGTGAAAGAAATTGTGCTGATCGCGCAGGACAGCACATATTACGGCCTCGATCTGTACGGAAAACGGCGACTGGCAGAATTGCTGGAACTCCTCGGCGGTGTTGAGGGAATCGAATGGATCCGTTTGATGTACGCGTTCCCGACCGGATTTCCGTACGATGTCCTGGAGCAGTTCAGTGCGAATCCGAAACTCTGCCGCTACCTCGATATTCCGGTTCAGCATGTTTCGGATCCTCTTCTGACGTCGATGCGGCGCGGGATCTCATCGGGAGCGCTGCGCAGACTTCTCGCGGAGGTCAGATCAGCCGTTCCGGGTATTGCGCTCCGGACGACGCTCATCGTCGGATACCCTGGTGAAGGAGAAAAGGAATTTCGTGAGCTCCTTGATTTTGTGGGGGAAACAGGATTCGACCGGTTGGGGGTGTTCACGTATTCGCAGGAGGAGGGAACGACTGCATATCCGCTCGGCGATCCCGTGCCTGCAGGCGTGAAGGAATCCCGCCGCGAGAAGATCATGGAACTGCAGAAATCGATCTCTCTGGAGAAGAACACCACGCTGGTCGGCAAGAGAATCCGCGTGCTGGTCGATGAAAAGCACGACGGTATTGCCCGGGGGAGAACGGAACGGGACGCTCCGGAGGTCGATAATGAAGTATTGTTGTCTGACGCAGGGCCGCTGAGGGCGGGTGATTTCGCTGATGTCGAAATCATCGATGCCGCGGAATACGATCTCTTTGCAAGACCGTTGACCGCGGTGTCGGTAGAATCGACTTCTAACCCGGCCTCCTGAAGAGGATCTGCACCTATGAAGTACACATATGTGGCATATGTTCTGGGGCTCATGGTTTTGGGCACGGCTGCTTCCGCACAGCCGGACTTCACACAACGTCTCTCCCCCGATGTCCCCGTCTTCTACGTTGATGCCCTGAATTTCAACTCAACGGATCCCGATTCAAGCCGCCTCGATCTGTATATTGAAGTCCCATACGAATCGATGCACTTCACAAAGGACAACGATGCCTTCAAATCAAAATACGAGGTGATGGTCGAGGTGCATGATTCGACCGACCGTCTGGTGGCGGAAAAATGGTGGACGGAAAATGTTGAAGTGAAGAGTTATGAAGAATCGGTCTCACCAAAACTCGGGAATCTCACGAACCGTTCATTCGTCCTCTTTCCGGGAAACTACAGCATCCTTGTGCAGATTAAGGATTCGGAAACGGAGAAAACCGCCCGAATCCGAAAACGGGTCTCGGTGGAGAATTTTGCGGCTCTTCCATTCTCCGTCAGTGATGTGATGCTGGTGAACCGCGTCGATACCGTTGACGGCAAAAAGATCGTGTACCCGAACATCTCGGGAAATGTCGGCGATCTTCTCTCGGGCTTCACGATATTTTTCGAAACATACAATAAGATTGCTGCCGACTCGGGGCTGGTCATTCTCCTGGTGAAGGATGTTCGGGGAGAATCCGTGGCAAGCGACACATTCATGCTGCCGCTCCATGAGACGAGGGTCTCGTGTTTCCATGAAGTCGGGACAACAAAGCTCCTGGCGGGCGATTACATTCTTGAGTTGAAAGTATTTCCGAAGGGACTGACGAATCCTGATGCGGCAAAGGATATTGAGGCGAATACCTCCCGTCTTTTCGTGGTGCGATGGCGCAACATGCCGGTTTCCATCGTCGATCTCGATGCTGCGATCGATCAGCTGGTCTACGTTGGTGAAAAAGACGAGCTGGATGCCATGAAGAACGCTCCTCTTGATCAAAAACGCAAGCTCTTCGCGGATTTCTGGAAGAAGCGTGATCCGACGCCGAATACGGAACGAAACGAACTGATGGAAGAATATTACGCACGGGTCAATTACGCGGATAAACATTTCAGCCATTTCATTACCGGCTGGAAAACAGACATGGGAATGGTCTATATCATCTTTGGTCCGCCAAATAATATTGAACGCCACCCGTTCGAGATCGATTCCAAACCATACGAAGTCTGGACCTATTATGACCAGAACCGCCAGTTCGTCTTCATCGACCAGACCGGATTCGGCGACTATCGGCTTCAAACTCCTATCTGGGATGTGGATCGAACGCGGATCCGTTGACCGTTTGCGGTATGCGCACCGTCTTGCTTTCGGCTCTCCTGCTTGCATCAGCGCTCCCTCTGCTCGGCACTGTGCCTCCTACGGTTGTTTCGATTTCGTTTCTCGGGAATCATTCCTATTCGTCCGGCGAGCTTCTTGACCTCATGGTCAGCCGGGAAGGAATGAAGCTCGCGTTGTCGCAGTGGATGAATGATCTGAAATCCGTGCGTGACTATTATGTGCGAAACGGATTTTGTTTTGTCGAGGTCGCGGGCGATAGTATGCTCTGGAAAGCCGACAGTTCCGAGGTCCGTCTCTTCGTGGATATCCGGGAAGGAGATCGGATCCTGATCGGTGCAATGCGTATCGGAGGCAATTCACTTTTTCCCGCTGAGGATATTCTCCGTCAGTTCGAGACACGGATCGACGGCATGCTTTCCAGTGCAACCCTGGAAGCCGATATTGCGGCGTTACTCCAGCGGTATGAACATGCCGGTTACCCGCTTGCAGAAGTATCGGTGGATACGCTCGCCCCGTATGCCGACAGCGCCGGAGAGCGGTTGTACCTGCATCTGACGGTGAACGAAGGGCCGCGCACCACGATAGAAGAAATCCGCGTAACAGGAAACAAGGAAACTCACGCGGATGTCGTTGTGCGGGAGACACGAATATCGCTCCACGAACTTTACAACCCGGACAAAGTCGACAAGATCACGGCGCGGCTGAATCGACTCAATATTTTCTCACGGGTCGATCCCCCGGAACTGTATGTGAACGACCGCGGAGGCGGACTCCTTATTCATGTGGAGGAGGGAAATCCAAATTTCTTCGACGGGATCATCGGCTATGCGCCGCCCCAGCAGGCCGGAGGCGGTGGTACCGTCACGGGATTTGTTACCGTCACGATGCGGAACCTTTTTGGAACTGCGCGCAAGCTCGATGTTCGCTGGCAGCGCGATGAATCCGATGCACAGGAGCTTGGGCTTCGGTATGTTGAGCCGTGGATTTTCGGGCTTCCACTCGATGTCGCTGCGGGTTTTTCGCAGCGTCAGCAGGACAGCAGCTATGTTCAGCGTTCGGTGGACGGGAGGGCAGACCTTCTCGTCAACGAATCGCTGACGATTTCCGCTCTTGGGACGCTGGAAACCGTCATTCCGTCCAGTACGATTGCTGTTGCCGTGGTCCAGTCGAGCCATACTGCAACCGGAGGACTCGAGCTGAAATATGATACGCGCGATGATGTTCTCAGCCCGACCTCGGGAGTCGACTACGCAAGCAGTTATCAGTTTGGCACGAAATCGACGGATAATGCCGCTCAAACGCAATCTTCATCGGTTCAGAGATTAAGTATTGATGCCCAGTTTTTTGCCCCAACAGCGACCCGGCAGGTGCTTGCCATAGGTGTGCACGGACGCGAACGGACGGGGGGAGGCATCGAACTGAGCGATCTGTACCGGCTGGGGGGGACGAATTCGCTGCGCGGGTATCGTGAAAACCAATTCCTCGGTTCGCGGATTGCCTGGACGAATACCGAATACCGATTCCTCCTTTCCAGGCGTTCGTATGTGTTTGGTTTCTTCGATACGGGATATTATTTTCTGCCGGCTGATGAGACAAACGCTCTTTCTTCCAGCCAGGAAATGAAATACGGCTATGGGATGGGTATCCGGATGGATACATCGCTCGGAAATATCGGCGTCAGCTTTGCCTTCGGTCAGGGGGATTCGTTTTCCGACGGCAAGATTCATGTTGGATTGGCAAATACATTTTAACGCACCGGTTCATCGATGAGATCAAAGATCGACTATTCGATTGAGAAAGCACTCTGGCGGAATGGTGTGGAGCATATCGCGGGGATTGATGAAGCAGGCCGGGGGCCTCTCGCCGGTCCCGTCGTTGCGGCAGCGGTGGTCTTTCCGCACGATCTCTGGATCTACGGAGTAAATGATTCCAAAATGCTGAAACCCCGGCAGCGCGAAGAACTCTATGATATTATTTGTGAAGCCGCTGTCGGGGTTGGGGTCGGAATCGTTCCGCACGACGAAATTGACCGGATCAATATCTATCAGGCGACCATGAAGGCGATGCACGAGGCAGTAGAGGGACTCGGCATTGTACCCGATCATCTGCTTGTCGACGGGCCCCGATTTACCGGTTCCACATTTTCACATACGGCAATTGTCGGCGGGGACGCACTGTGCTTCACCATTGCGGCTGCGTCGATCGTCGCGAAAGTCAGAAGGGATCGGCTCATGATCCAGTTTCACGAACAATATCCGGAATACGGTTTTGCGAAACACAAGGGCTATGGAACCCGCGAACACTGCGCGGCGCTCAGAAAATACGGTCCGAGCCCGATCCACCGGAAATCCTTTCACGTCCGAATGGAAGGATAAAGTTGTGCGTCAGACACTGAAGAACGGCGCGGTCGGTGAACAGCTTGCCATCGAATATCTGGAAAAAAAGGCATATCATATCCTGCAACGGAATTACCGGTTTGAGCATGGCGAGATCGATATCGTCGCCGACGACCACGGCGTGCTGGTTTTTGTGGAAGTCAAAGCGCGTTCCAGCAGGGAGTATGGTGAACCCGAGGAGGCGGTAACCGAATCCAAGAGAAGAAAAATACGGCATACGGCGGATGGGTACCTCTTCGAAAACGGGATTGATGACCGCATATGCCGGTTCGACGTTATCGGGATTGAGTTTGGACAACAACGGCCGGTCATCCGGCATCTTGAGGATGCATTTTGAGAGGTGAGAGATGAACGCTTTGCCATTTATTGTGGGAGCGCTCTGTGTGCTGGCAATTGCCTACCGCTACTACAGCGCCTTCATTGCGGCGAAGGTCGTCGCGCTGAACGATGCCCGCGTCACACCTGCCCATACCCTCCGTGACGGGCAGAATTACGATCCGACAAATAAGTGGGTGCTCTTTGGGCATCACTTTGCGGCGATCTCCGGGGCAGGGCCGCTGATCGGTCCGGTGCTAGCCGCGCAGTTCGGATTTCTGCCAGGATTTCTCTGGCTGCTGATCGGTGTGGTCCTCGCTGGAGCAGTCCACGATTTCGTCATTCTCGCCGCCTCGGTACGCCGCAGGGGAAGATCGCTTGCGGAGATCGCACGCAGGGAAATCAGCCCTCTCGCCGGAGTTATCGGGTCTGTTGCGATCCTCATCATCGTAATCGTTGCCCTGGCCGGTCTTGCCCTTGCCGTTGTCAACGCGCTCAAGGAGAGTTCCTGGGGGACGTTTACCATCGCCATGACGATCCCGATCGCACTCTTCGTCGGTCTCTACATGTACCGGATTCGCCCCGGCAAGATCGCCGAGGCAAGCCTGATCGGCGTGGTCGCGGTATTTGCTGCTGTGATCGGGGGGAGCTTCATTCCCACATCCCCGCTCGCGCAATACTTCACGCTCTCGCGCGAGGGAATAGTCATTTCGATCGGCATTTATGGATTTCTTGCTTCCGTCCTGCCCGTCTGGTTGCTCCTTTGTCCCAGAGATTATC
>Ga0335079_10002370_pt1 | contig 21777 bp, 22 predicted proteins | sample Lox_Sample_33_FD_206719 | JGI IMG/M metagenome (GOLD analysis project Ga0335079, IMG submission 206719) | Soil microbial communities from Loxahatchee National Wildlife Refuge, Florida, United States - Lox_Sample_3.3 | ecosystem: Environmental > Terrestrial > Soil > Wetlands | place: USA... | reverse complement strand
TCAGAAAGCCCTGCAGTTGGAGCTGCCCGTGGTTGTCGGCAAGCCGATTCCCTTCCTGTACGTGCAGATGGATGGGACGGGAGTTCCGGTGGTGAAGAAAGAGACGGTCGGTCGGCAGGGCAAGACCCGTTCACGCTTTCCAACGTTTGCAGCACGCCCCTGGCGAGTATCGGCGCCTCCATTAGCGGGCAAGATGCCGGGGATTTCGAAATGAGCAGCGCGCACGGCATCCCGTGCACGGGCTCGCTGGCGCCTGATGCGTCTTGCAATTTCAACGTCGTCTTCACACCGCTCGGCAACGATTCGCCAGAGCTAGCGCCCCTGAGCGTTTCCGATCTCGACGGTTCGAGTCCACAACGAGCCTCGTTGACGGGGACCGCCACGGCGAGCAACGCGCTGTTCACGATAACGCCCATCGCAGCAAATCCGGCCGGAAGCGGTTGTCCGCCTACGACACCGGACTCGGCCTCCTGTACCGCAACTGTTAAATCCGGTCAGGTCGCAACCTATACGTTTCAGCTCACGTCCGTGAACGGATTCAATTCGCCAGTGCCCCTTAAGGTTTCGACTGCCCTCAGCAATCTGCCCAGCAACGCCGGACCGATGACGTTTTCCAGCACCTCTGTCGTCCCATCCGCGACGGGCACGACGGTCACGATGACGGTTGGAACGCAGCTGTCATCGCAGGCGCTTCTTTTGGATCAGAGAAATTGTGAGATCGCGGTCGAGCACAATGTGGAAGATGTGATTCGACGAGCGGCTTTTTTTTCAACCCGATGTTGCGCTCATTGGATTCATGGGGATGGATGGAAGCACGACGAGGGTTGGGCCTTCCTACCAGTAGGCTGGGGTATTTAACCCAACGGAAGCCACCATTTTTATTCAAAATCATTATAAGCAGCACATAATAAGGCACTTGAAATAGGACTGAATTGGCCCGAGATGTGCTATGGTATTAGGTCAGTTGCTAATTACTTGCAACAAGAACTTGGGGCAGTGCGGAAAACTCCGGTTTGGCGAAAGCCGGAATCAGAACAATGGGCTGGAAAACGGACATTATGGGAATGCGAATTCTTCAGTTTGTGCTATTCGGCCACCTACTTCTAGCGTCTGCTCTCGCAGCCACTACAGATGGGAGTATTTCTGGGACCGTTACCGATCGAAGTGGAGCGGTCATTGCGAACGCCAGAGTCATAGTTCGTGACATCAACAAGAACGCAACGCGGTCGGTTGATACCAATGACGCAGGGTTTTATGCGTTCACATTTTTGCCCGTAGGAAACTATTCACTCGAAATCCGCAGCGAAGGCTTCAGACCGTTCTCGGCCACTGGCTTAGTGATAGACATCGGTTCATCGCTTAAAGTGGACGTCACCATGGAGGTTGGGGAACATACGGACGCAGTTACCGTGGAAGAAAACGGAACTCAGGTGGAGACTTCCAGTTCACAGATGGGCGAGGTGGTAACCGGAACGAAGATTACCGCGGTTCCGCTGAACGGCAGAAGTTTCACGGATTTATTGGCTCTACAGTCAGGCGTAGTGCCGGTCAGTTCGCAACAACCCAATGCCGTGGTGATGAGCGGAGTGACGAGTACGCCGCCCTCAGGTGATTTGAATCCCGGAAACATGTCCGTCAGCGGGCAACGGGAGACCTCCAATGGCTTCCGGATCAATGGTAGTGACGCGGAAGAAGATGTAAACATGGGAACGGCGATCATTCCCAATCTGGATTCCATCGCCGAATTCCGAATCCTGACAAACAACTTCGACGCAGAGTACGGCAATTACAGCGGAGGCCAGATTCTGGTAACTACCAAATCTGGCCAAAGTGAATTCCACGGTAGCGCGTTTGAGTTTGCGAGAAATACCAACTTCGACGCTAAGAACTATTTTTCCTCGAACCGTGCCATCTTCCTGCGCAACCAGTACGGTGGAACGTTGGGTGGCCCGATAAACCGAGAAAAGGCTTTCTTTTTTGCAGATTATCAAGGGACCCGGTCAACCGAGGGAGTCGACACGGGTCGCATTTCCGTGCCAAGCTCCAGTGAGCGCACCGGCGATCTGTCCGGTGTCGCTAGTTCGTTGACGGGCACAGTACATGGAGACTTCTGGGCGAACCTGCTATCCCAGAAATTAGGCTATCCGGTTTTCCAGGGTGAGCCCTATTACACACCGGGATGTGTAAGTTCCTCACAATGCGTCCTTCCAAATGCGCGCATTCCTCAAACTGCGTGGTCCGCACCCGGTAGAAATCTCCTGCAATACATCCCATCACCCAACAATTCTGACGGGACCTTTTCTACGGCCTCGTATAACCAAACACTGCATGACGAGAAGGGGGCTGTACGCCTCGACGCCAATACCAGATGGGGACCTCTTTCCGCATACTACTTCTTAGATGACTACTCACTGAACAACCCCTATCCCACTGGTCAAGGTGGCGCAAGTATTCCTGGGTTCAACGCCATTACAACCGGTCGTGCCCAACTGCTTAGTCTCGGAGCGACGAAGGCCATTGGCGGAACCATGGCCAATGAATTTCACTTCAGCTATATGCGCGATGACAACAATGTGGGGCAGCCGGTTGGAGGCGTTGGTCCGAGCCTTGTTTCGCAAGGATTCGTTGACACGACGGGTCAACCGGGAATTTATCCCCTGGCGCCACAAATTGAAGGGGTCGAAAACGTCTCTTTCAATGACTTCACCTTCGGAGTGGATACCACAGGGCTGAAACAAGCCAACAACACGTATCAGTGGATCGACAATTTTTCGAAAGTAATTGGAAAGCACACGGTCAAAATCGGCGGTGAGTTCCATTTAGACCAAATTAACGTCAATGCGGATACGGTCGATAATGGGTCGTTTTTGTTCACTGGCTCAGAAACAGGACTGGATTTTGCCGATTTTCTGTTGGGGATTGCGAGCAACTACAACCAAGCGCAGGCCAGAGCTTTTTATTACCGCAACAAGTACATCGGCCTTTTCGGGCAAGATACTTGGCAATTTCGACCCAACTTTACCTTGAGCTACGGCTTGCGCTGGGATGTCCTTCCGCCTTGGTACGAAAAATACAACCAGCTGCAAACACTGTCTCTCGGAGATCAATCCCGCGTGTATCCTGGAGCACCCGAGGGGCTTGTCTTCCCCGGTGATTCTGGCATTCCGCGGACCCTCGCTCCAACCAGATACGACAAAGTTGCCCCACGTATTGGAATTTCCTACTCTCCGAATTTACACAATGGATTGTTGCGGAGCCTCTTTGGTGAAGCTGGAAAGAGCAGCGTGCGTGCAGGTTATGGCATCTTCTTTACGGCATTCGAGGGGTTATCGGCAAGCATCATGACCGCCAATCCCCCCTATGGCTACGACTTCAACAGCTTTGCTCCTCCACTTTTTGCGACACCCTTTGTGACGGCTGCGAATGGCCAGGACAATGGCCAGCGGTTTCCTCTCGCGTTGCCCCCTCTGGGAGCCACATCCAGTAACCCCAACACAAGCGTGAACTGGCCTCAATTCTTACCGATCACGGGCGTGCCATCCTTCTATAGGGGAAATGTGCCACCGTACGCCGAGAACTATATGTTGTCCCTACAGCGGGAAATTGGCTCGAAGACCGTGGCCACTTTCAGCTACGTTGGCACGCAAGGGCATCATCTTTTGGTGCTCACCCCTGCAAATCCCGGCAATGCTGCCTTGTGCTTGAGCCTTAGCGAGCCGAACGATGTTCTACCGGGCACTTCGACGTGCGGCCCATTCGGTGAGAGCAACACGTATTCAACGCCCTCTGGCCAGGTTATCTCCGGAACGCGGGGGCCCTTCAGCCCGCAATTCGCTTCCGTCACCTATCAGAAGACGATCGCCAATTCCAATTACAATGCGCTCGAATTCAGCCTGCGCCACACCAGTGGCCCATTGGAATTTCTCGCCGGCTATACCTATAGCAAGTCGATTGATCAGTCCTCAAGTCTTTCAGAGGAAATCTACCCTTTCGATAGTGGACTGAACCGCGGTCTTTCAGCATTTGATATGCGACACAATTTCGTTGGCAGTTTCCAATGGACTATTCCCCTCGTTCACTTTCTGCGGACAGACAATCGATGGACACAGGGATGGCAGATTTCTGGGCTAATGCGGTTCACTACGGGGTTGCCAGTGACGTTATACAACAACAACGATACTTCGTTACTCGGGAGCATTCCGAACGGCATCAACAACAACGGCGTGGATACCCCCGACTACTCTCCTGGCAATCTTCAAATCAACACGAACCCACGCAATGGGAGATCCGCTTTCAATACTTCGCTCTTCAGTCTCCCAGCGCTTGGTCAGTTCGGCACGGCCTCCCGGCGCTTTTTTTGCGGACCGGGGGTCGATAATTTTGATCTCGCGCTCTTGAAGGATCTGCGCTTGAGCGAATCGAAGTCCCTGCAATTCCGATTGGAAGCGTTCAATGCCTTCAATCACGCGCAATTCTTCGGACCAGCGTCCGTAAATGGCAATATCAGTAGCCCCCTGTTCGGGCGAGTTGTGAGTGCGGCGCCGCCGAGAATCCTCCAACTCGGGGCGAAATTTACGTTCTAGATTGGGCTACCTCGATTCTTCCATTAGGATCGGAGGAGATCAGAACTCAAGCAATCCTCGCCGAGACCTCACTTCCCAAATCGGGGCTTCTGGCCCTGAGTAGTTTCCGGACAGTCCGTATGAAATTGGCGCGCCTCTTGGTAAAGGTGGCATGGGGGCGCGCCATACGCCCCCCGAGCCTGGAGAAGGGACGGCTTCGGTTTGCCGATCCAAACAAAGGCAACAGCACGAAGTTGACGGCTACTTTTCCGCCGAGCTCAGGCAAGGTCGAAGCGATCGAGGTTCATCACCTTGTTCCACGCCGCCACGAAGTCTTTCACAAACTTCTCCTTGGAGTCGGCGGACGCATAGACCTCCGCGAGAGCGCGCAGCTCGGAGTTAGAACCGAAGATCAGGTCGACACGGGTGCCGGTCCACTTAAGCTCGTTCGTCTTGCGGTTGCGCCCTTCGTACACGCCTCCCGAGCCATTGGACTGCGGCTGCCATTGCGTGCCCATGTCGAGCAGGTTGACGAAGAAGTCGTTCGTGAGCTTCTCCGGCCGCTTGGTGAAGACGCCGTGTGGGGACTTCCCGGCATTGGCACCCAGGACGCGGAGGCCACCGACGAGAACCGTCATCTCGGGCGCCGTCAGCGTCAACAATTGCGCCTTATCGATCAGCAGCTCCTCCGGTGACACGCTGAATTTGGCCTTCTGGTAATTGCGGAACCCGTCCGCGACCGGTTCGAGATAGGTGAAGGACTCCACATCGGTCTGCTCTTGCGACGCGTCCGTGCGCCCCGGCGTGAAGGCGAGTTTTACGTCGTTTCCGCCGGCCTTCGCGGCCTTCTCGACCGCCGCACAGCCGCCGAGAACGATCAGGTCGGCAAGCGAAACCTTTTTCGCCTTCTTCCCCTTCCCGTTTTTGCCGTTGGGCTGCGAGCCGTTGAACTTCTTTTGGATCGCTTCGAGCGTGCGCAGCACCTTCGCCAATTGCGTCGGCTGGTTGACCTCCCAGTCCTTTTGTGGCGCGAGTCGAATGCGCGCGCCGTTCGCTCCGCCGCGCTTGTCGGAGCCGCGGAAGCTTGCCACCGAGGCCCAAGCGGTCGCGACGAGCTCCGAGATGGAATGTCCCGATGCGAGAATCTTGGCCTTGAGAGCAGCAATGTCCTTCGCGTCGATCAGCTTGTGATCGACCGCCGGAACGGGGTCTTGCCAGATCAGGTCCTCCGCCGGGACCTCCGGGCCGAGATAGCGCGGACGTGGGCCCATGTCGCGGTGGGTGAGCTTGAACCACGCGCGCGCAAACGCGTCTGCGAACTCATCCGGATGCTCGTAGAAGCGGCGGGAGATCTTCTCGTAGACCGGATCCATCCGCAAAGAGATGTCCGTGACCAGCATAGTTGGCGCGTGACGTTTCGACGGGTCGAAGGCATCCGGAATTGGTGTGGCGCCGCCTTGCGCTTGAAACTCATAGGCGCCGGCCGGGCTCTTGGTCAGCTCCCATTCGTAGCCGAACAAGTTCTCGAAGTAGTAGTTGCTCCACTTCGTTGGCGTCTGAGTCCAGGTGACTTCCGGGCCGCGGTTCGGGTGGCGATTCCAAATACGCGACAAAGTTATCCAGACGGAGAACGACTACGACAAGGAGGTCTTCAACGGGGACATCGGAGTCGTTGAACGCATCGATCCCGTTGAGCATGAAATCACGATCCGCTTCGACGGTCGGCTCGTGAAATACGACTTTGGGGAATTGGATGAGGTCTCGCTCGCCTACGCGATCACGATACACAAGTCGCAAGGCTCAGAGTTCCCGGCAGTAGTGATTCCGCTGGCTACGCAGCACTACATGCTGCTGCAACGCAACCTCATCTATACGGAAATCACGCGGGGCAAGCGGCTACTCGTGCTGATCGGACAGAAGAAGGCGCTTGCCATCGCCGTCCGCAACGACCGTCCGCAGAGACGATATTCGGGGCTTCTCGCCAGGCTGCACGGCAACGAACAGAGAGGTCGAAGCGGCATGAAATCATGTTCCACATGAGGACGCTGGGCTAGTCATCACGCCCCAGCCGCCCGCCATAGAACGTCACCTTCCCATCGACCACGTTCGCCACGTAGCGTCCTTCACTAAGGAACTGCATCACTTTCTTGCCAGAGCGTGCCATCTGCGCCCACCGGGATTTTGTCTGGGGGTTCTGTTCCAGACCGCGAATCTCTTTTCCCTCGCAGGAGAAATCTACCTGCCGCAGGCCACGCTTGGGCGTTCGTCGGACAGTGAATAGCTCGTTGCCGAGAATGACGGTCTTGGCGTTTTCCACGAGGGCTTGCCGCCAGACTTCGATGAGTGCTCGTTCAAGTGAGGCCGTCATTGCTCTGCGTGGATTATATGCTCAACGGCAGGGTCGAAGCCGTGCAGCGAAATGTTCTCCCTCGTTGTAAGCTCATGGGGATCATCGAGAAACTCCGAAAAGAAAGGCTACGAACGCCATGCGAAAAGCAATCTTGGCGGCGACGTTGGGAGCGGGGATGCTCATTGCGTTTGTACTTGCGGCGCAGGTTGGCGGCACAAAACGCGAGCCGCTGACATTTGCGTTGGACTGCGCCGCAGGCGACTGCCCGCTGCTCAAGGGCACACCGCAAACAGGCGGAATGCGGGGAGGGTCAGTCAAGCTGAAGCCCGGCGAGAGCGTGGGTTGGCACTCGACCAGCGGAAATGAAGAGGCGCTTGTGATACTACATGGAAAAGGAGCCGCGAACATCGAGGGCCACGTCGATGTGCCGCTTCACGAGAAGATGCTTGCGTATATTCCGCCAGCGACGAGGCACAACGTCACGAACACCGGAACAGAGATTTTGGAGTATGTCTGGGTGGTGGCACCAACAAAATAGTCCGAAGATTTTCAGCGGGTGTGCGTGTGAGGATGTCGGTGTGTTTTTAGCTTGTGCTGGATTTCGTTAACCTGTTTTCCCAGCCTCTTTACCAGCTTTTCGAGTGTCTTGATTCGCTTGTTGTAATCCGGATGCTGATGGCTGTGCTGTGGCTCGGCCATATCGCCTCCCATGGCTTGAGAAAGTGTGGCTCCTGCTGGCAGTCTGTTCCAAATGCAGTCCCGCAGGGGAGCGCGGGGATTTTAGCATCGAAGTTCCTCAGGTCGGCGGAGTTTCTCCATGCCTTTACCCAAACTCAGGGACGCCGAGATAGCGTGGATCATTCAGCAGGTCGCCGAATATATTGAGCGGCAGCGCGAGACCTACAGAGGCAGGGCGGTGCCGCTGGACGGCCACCAGAGGTCGGCAGTGCAAGCGTTCTTTCCGGCATCCACATTGAACGCGGCGAGGGTCATCGCGCTCGCCGAGGAGCGGGTCAGCAACCCACCCTTCTACCCGGAACTACATAGGATGGGATTCGAGCCTTCCGCCCTCCCCAACTTCTCATTGATGGCCGCAATCACGTTTGTGGACACAGTGGTCTCCCACGAGCAGTTCACGGACAGGCTGCTGTTCCATGAACTTGTCCACGTCATCCAGTACGAAAAGCTGGGATTGAAAGGGTTTTGCCAGCAAATACGTCCGAGGTTTCCTGAGAGGCGGCTCGTACGAAGCCATTCCGCTGGAAGCAAGTGCGTACGAACTGGAGGCACGGTTCGCCACAGCCGCAACGACGCCGTTTTCAGCAGAGGACGAGGTTCAATCGTGGATTGATAGCCAGCGGTTCTAGCTCGGAGTACAAAGTCGGGCTGCCGTTGGAAAAGTGACCATGCCGAACTAACCCTTGGTCCGAATCACACCGATCCCAATCGCCTTGCGCTCACGTTCCGAATACTTCAGCCGTTCCTTTTCTGCGCGTTCCTTCGTCTTGAGGGGCTTCGAAAGGGGCGTGAACTCGCCGCCGACGTATTTGAAGAGGAGCCACTGCTCGGTGATTTTGGGCATGAGAATTTATAGCATGTGCTGGTGCTGGGCGCTCCAGCGGGTTAAATGTGCCAAGTCAGCGATGTTGGATTTTTTTCTTCGAACGCCGGAGCGCCCCGCCGCAATCAGACACCTCAGCAGCCTAGCTGTCAAGGCGGGCGGTGGCATTTAGCTCGAATTTAGCTCGAAAAAAGTGGCGATTGAAGGGAAATCGAGAGACTGGAGAGACTACAGCGGAAGAAACGAAAACAGCTAACGTTCTGATGATTCAAGATTTTCCAATAACACTGAAAGATTTTAGTTGACATGGCGGAGAGGGGGGATTCGAACCCCCGTTGGAGGTTTTGGCCCCCAAAACGGTTTAGCAAATTCCCCGTTTCACAGCCTGGTGTTCGGAATCAACAAGTTATGGTCGGACGAGCTGCCCTACTTTGGTGCAAAACACCCTTGTTCGGCGGTCATTGTGCAACTATTGTGCAACCAAAAATCCGACGGTTTTTCGCACCGTCAGGCTCGACCTCTGATGCGAACCAGGTGAAGGAAAATCTTCAACTTAGTCACTGCGCTTGTGTTCCGATAATCACCGCTTGGTCTCAGATTACTTCCGTGGAGGTAGCGGACGGTTCTGGCGCCCGCGATTCGGGCTCCGGCTCGAGGACATCCGTGCTTCTTCGGCCCCAAACTGTCCCCACAGGATGATGTTTCGAGGCTTCGGGGTAGACTGCCCTCGCTCGATTAAGCGCTTCCGCGATGCTGTTGCACATGTTCTCGGGCCCGATGTGGTGTTGAAACTCAGCCTGATGCATAAGTCTCGAAGGTTGTTCCCTGGCTCCGCAGAGAATGATCTCTCGTCCAGATTGGTGCACTTGGTCCGCCAAGCTCTCCAAGGCTTGGAGGCCGGTGGAATCGATTGCGGTCATGTTGCGCAATCTTAAAATCAGGATCGGGGGCAGGCTGGGCAGCCGGGTGGTGATCTCGTCGATCTTGTCGGTCGCTCCAAACAGGAAAGGCCCATGAATCCTAAAGATCGCGACATAAGCAGGGATTACCTTGTGCTGCAGAATGTGAACATGTCCTTCGCGGACGTACTCTTCGGTCACTTCTGAGACCGAAGTGGTTTGTGTAACTTTCTTAATGAAAACCAACACAGCGAGAATCATGCCTGCTTCCACAGCGACCGTCAGATCCGCAAACACCGTAAGTAGGAAGGTGGCAAGCCAAGTGGCAATTTCCATCCGTGAGAGCTTCAGGAGCTCCGGGATTTCCCTCCACTCCCCCATGTTGTAAGAGACGACCAAAAGGATCGCAGCCAGAACCGACAACGGAATGAATCTTGCCAGAGGAGCGGCGAAGACCACGATGGCTAGAAGAGTTAAGGCGTGAACCATTCCTGATACTGGTGTTTTCGCGCCCGAACGGATGTTCGTCGCCGTTCTCGCGATGGCGCCGGTGGCCGGGAGCCCTCCGAACAACGGAGACAGAATATTCGCGACCCCTTGCCCCACGAGTTCCACGTTGGGGTTATGCTTGTCTCCGCTCATGCGATCAGACACCACTGCGGACATTAGCGATTCGATTGCGCCCAGCATCGCGACCGTGATTGCCGGCGAGATCAGGGGCCGGAGCAGATCCAAGCGAAAGTGCGGAACCTTAAGCATCGGTAGCCCGGACGGAATGCCGCCAAAGCGAGTGCCGATCGTTTCCACGGGGAGCTTGAACAGCAGAACCGCCGCGGTACCAAGAAAGAGAGCAACGATATATCCGGGAACCCTCTTTACATAACGCATGAAAACAATAATCACTGTGAGCGCAGCAACGGCAAGAGTCGTCTCGAGCGGAGAGAAGGAAGAGAAATTGCGCACAACCGTCTGAATGCGACCGAGGAACTCTCCTGGAACCTTGTCGATCTTCAGCCCGAAGAAATCCTTGAGTTGCGTGCTGGCGATAATAACGGCAATGCCGTTCGTGAAACCCACGACCACGGGCCGCGGTATGAATTTCACGGCCGTGCCCAAGCCGGTTACTCCCAGAATGAGCAGGAGGATGCCAGCCATTAAGGTGGACATAAACAATCCGTCCACACCGTACTTTGCGATGATGCCGAAAACGACGACCACGAAGGCTCCGGTCGGACCCCCGATCTGGGTTTTAGATCCGCCCAGAGCCGAAATCACAAAACCCGCGACGATCGCGCAGTACAGACCCGCTTCGGGGGGAACGCCGGACGCAATGGCGAATGCCATTGCCAGAGGGAGCGCGACCAGACCGACGGTTATGCCGGAAAGAAGGTCGGCAAGGAATAAACGCTTCGTATAAGACTTAAGACACAGTACGGATTTAGGTAGCCAGTTATCCATTGTGTTTTTTTCTAGCGTCCGTTCTTTCAGATTTCGAGTGAGTTGCCGTTTCGTGCAGACAGGTTGAGAGGAGTGTACGCAGCGAATCTCATGGATGTGACACTTTGCTATTCCTCGGCGCGATGAATCAAAGGTTTGATTGTGGCCGCCCGTCTTCCTTCCCTCGGATCCAACTCGTCGTACTCCACCCAGTCCCCTATGAAGAGCTCCTGGGGGTCCAATCCTTGAAGCGAGGATTCATCAAACGCGACCAGGCACCCGTCTTCACCGAGGATATAGCCGGGACGCCGATTTCTGAGCACTTGTGTGATCGATCCTCTTGGTTTCATTTTCTTGCTCCTAAACTCACTCGAGGCTCGACTAATCTGAATTTGCAAGTTAGGCGTCCAGCAGCGTTGCGAGCTGCCGCGCGGCGCGTCCCGTTTTTTCCTTGAACTTGATGGCGATGCCCAAATCCGCGTAGCTCGCGCGTACGATACCAAGCAAGCTCACTGACTCTTGTTTCTTGCAAACTTGAATCTCGACCGGAGTCCCGACTCTTAATTCCACATTTCGCACGAAAATACCCTCCGACCCAACGATGGCGTGTTCGCCGGGAACGAAAAAGTACTCCTCACCCGCTTCAATCGCAATCACGAATCGCCCATGCACGCTGGGCTCAGCCATTTTCTACTACCTTCTCGACCGGCACAGGGCGCACCTCGATCGCTTCCTTGCCGAGCCAACCGTCCTGGACCCGGTAGCTGACCCTCTGGCCCGAGGAAAGCAGGTGAAACTCCGTCCCACTCAAGGCCGATCTTCGGAAAGGAACTTGTGCTCCGTCATCACCGCGAATCATGCCTTTTTGCTGGTTGCGATAGATGTGCCAGATCACTCCTTTCATGATTCGAACTCCTGTTCGTTCCGAAATACGCAACCTCTATTTGCTTTCGCGCATCCGGAGAATGGTCCCTCTGCCTTCGTGCAGGCCAGCCGAGCGGCCTCAGAATACGAGGAGCCTCTCCTCCGAGCCTGACGAGTCGCAGAGCTACACGACTCCAATCCCACCGGCTTTTGTCGAAATTTCTGATGTTTCGCAAGCGACCAAGGCGAGAGATGAGCCAGATGTGCCAGTTTGGCAATCTACGGGAATGCCAACTCCTCGCTGCCATAACTTAATCCTTAGTCGCGCTCGTGTGCGCAAGCCAGCGTTCCTCCACTTTCGCGAAAGCTTCCTGTAAATCTAGTTTGTCTTTACGTGCCCACCGGACGGCTGCGCGTAGCCGATACGCTTGCTGCGAAGAAAGGAAAGATTTCCCGTCCTTCATCATTGGCTGAAGCAATCCCTTGCTCTGGAGTTCCGTGATGGTAGCTTCCGCGATTCCCAACAATTGGGCTATCTGCTGAGAGGTGTAGTAATCGGGCATGATTATCGATCTCCTCGCCCAGACTTAACAAAAAGAACTCAGCGGCCTGGAGACGTTCTTATACCTGCGAATACTTGCAGATGGTCGACAAATTTCCCCCCTAGGGAACCGTTTCCATCTGCTGAAGCATGTCTCTCACACCCACCAAGTGGTTGTTGAAGATATCTTTGGCTACGTCAAGAAGCCGGAACAGCGTTGCATCGGAAACGGAGTAATAGACATTGCTGCCCGCTTTCCGTCCGATCACGATGTTGCGCATTCGTAGAATTGCAAGTTGCTGAGAAACGTTTGCGGGCTCAATTTGCAGGATTTCGCTGAGTTCATTCACACCTTTCTCGCCGTCTCGAAGACAATCCAATATCCGGATGCGGATGGGGTGCGCGAGGGCCTTGAAGAACTCAGACTTGAAGTTGGCAAGCTGCTGTGGCATGCTGATCCTCAGTTACATGCATACTCTAATCTGCGAAATTCACTATGTCAAGTGCTAACCTCTGTCATCTGAGTTCGTTAGACGTTAAGAGCTGGAACACCACCTAGTGGGTGGCGGGAGGCGCTCATGTCTGGCGAACCCAAGTTCTCTCCTTTTCGACCTTGGGGAGAGCTTTCACCTTTGAAGAGAACAAATGGCGACAGGTTCGGTTTGGTTCCCGTCACCGCTGGTGAAGCAGGCGACGAACGAAAGGACAACATCAAGCGCGCGTGGTTTTTCATCACGGTCGCAGTCCTATTTGTTCTCGCCGATCAGCTAGGTCGTGTGAAAGACGCGTCTCATTCAGACTCTGGCTTGTCTTCTGCAGAACCTGTTAGTTTGACCGTGTCTCCCCGGGACGAACCAGGAGATCGACCTGGATTGTCCGTTCGGTTCCGATTGAACAACCGGGGGAACCATTCCGTCTTCTATCCTATGCGCGTAGGGACAAATGTTCCGCTCGGACAGATTGTCGCGCGGAGTCTCCCATCATCGGAGTGGATCAGTCTAACCGCTACCTCGGAAGAGCCGGTTTCGGCTGTCCCGGGATTCATGGAGACGAATCTCACTTGGATTGAGATGCCGCCGGGCGGTTGGGTTGACGGTGAATTTCATGATCCAGGCGAACCTCCCGGAGAGCATGCCTATGTAATCTACGTGAAGCCAGCACGTGACGCGAGTCGAATCAGGATTCTCTCAAGTTCTTATCATTCTCTTGCTAACTAGTAAGAGACTCGTAGTACCGTTCAGAGGAACCAAACAGCAATATAGATCGTGAAACTCTGGAGCTTTTGCGCCGGAGGGTTCAAAGGACAGCAAGAAGTCACCGAGGGGAAATGACGCAGCGTAGAGGGGCTGCCCATCGTAACGAAAAGTCCCACGGAAAACTGTGCGGCGATGGTATCCGAAAGTTCTATCATTCGCGACGTGAACAGGTCTCATGAACACGCTTCCAGTTGGCCCGGCCTTCACACTTAGTCTCGCGGCATACTTGACTGGCGCTCTTGCTAGTCTTGCGACGTGGCGAAAGCCAGCGCTCTGCCGCTATATCTGTTGCGGCAGCGCCTTGGCAGGCGCGATCTTCGGTGGGTTCGCCGCAGTATACGGGATTCTTCAAGGCACGCCGGTTCGCTGGTCGGTATCCTCAGGAATCCCACTGTTTAGATACAGCTTCGACTACGACGCTCTGGCCAGCTTCTTCAACTTAACGCTGGCAATACTCGCAGGCGCGGTTTCCATCTATTCCTTCAGCTATTTGAAAGAGTTCGAGGGTAAGAGAAACATCGGCGTCTTCGGGTTCTTATTTCATTTGTTGTTTCTCAGCTTGACGATCGTTTTTACCGCCGCCAGTGCGTTCTTGTTCTTGATCGGGTGGGAAGTGATGGCGCTGGTGTCCTACGGGCTGGTCACGTTTTACCACGAAGATCGGGAAACCCGGCGAGCCGGGTTGCTCTACATCGTCATGGCCCATATCGATGCGGGGTGTTTGCTCCTCGGTTTCGCTCTGTTGATGCAGGCCAGCGGCAGCGGAGATTTCGCGAGCTTCCACGCCGCCGCGGCGCACTTGTCCAAGGGTCAGCAAGCGGCCGCTTTCGTGCTTTTCTTTCTTGGCTTCGGCATCAAGGCGGGTGTCATTCCGTTCCACATCTGGCTTCCTGCCGCGCACCCGGTCGCGCCTAGCAACATCTCGGCTCTGCTTTCCGGAATAGTGCTCAAGGCCGGCATCTATGGAATGGCCCGGATTTTCCTGGACAGCCTGGGCGTGCTCCCTTCTTGGGCCGGTTTGCTGGTGCTCATCGTGGGCGTGGCCTCCGCCGTTCTCGGTGTCTTGTACGCTTTGATGGAGCATGACCTCAAACGCTTATTGGCCTACCACAGTATCGAGAATATCGGGATCATCCTCATCGGTCTCGGCGCCGCGTTAGTGTTCCGCGTTTCTGGACATCTGCAACTCGCGGCGGTGGCACTGATCGCCGCGCTGTTTCACACTCTGAATCACGCCATCTTCAAGTGTCTTTTGTTCCTGGGCGCAGGGTCGGTGCTGCATTCGACGAGATCACGAAATATGGAGGAATTGGGCGGCCTGATCCGTCCCATGCCGGTCACAGCCTTCTGTTTCCTGATCGGAGCCGTCGCCATTTCCGGCCTTCCGCCACTCAACGGATTTGTCAGCGAGTGGCTCACGTACCAGAGCCTCCTGGCTGGTTTTGGAGCGACCGGAGGCTTAACACGAATCCTGTTTCCGCTTGCTGGCTCTATGCTCGCGTTGACGGGAGCCTTGGCTGCGGCTTGTTTTGTGAAGGCCTTCGCGATTACGTTCCTGGCTCTGCCGCGTAGCGCGGAGTCCCGCAGCGCTCACGAGGCCCCTCGCTCCATGGTCGTTGGCATGGGTTGCCTAACGGTGGCTTGTCTGTCCCTAGGCTTAGGGGCTACCTGGTTCCTCCATGTATTTGACACGCTGACGGAACAACTACTCGGACCGAGAGTCGGCACGAATCTGATTACTGCGCATGGATGGGTCCTCTCCGCAGGAACACCTCATGGCGGTTTGGTATCCACCTCGGTCATTGCGATTGCACTTCTGTTCCTTATGATTCCTGCTGGTCTCCTCGTCTCGATTGCAGGCAGGCGGTTCGCTCGGAGACAGGGGCCAGCGTGGGACTGCGGCTTGCCCAGCCTCTCGGAAGAGAATGAGTACACCGCCACCGCCTTCTCAAAAGCATTGCGGATGATCTTCTCCGTGCTGTACCAGCCGCGCCGCGAGATTCAAACTGTTTTCGATGTGTCCCCTTATTTTCCGAAAGCGATCCGTTTCGAGAGTGAGATCGAGCCGACGTTCGAGAAACGACTCTATGTACCACTGAAGGATCTCCTGCTGCGCTTCGCTACCAGAATGCGAGCCATTCAGGCCGGCAGTATTCATGCCTACTTGGCGTACATCTTCGTAACCCTCGTCTTGCTTTTGCTCTTCGGAGTTCGCCCGTGATGGGCCTGTTAGCCAAAGCAGGCCTGCAATTGATATTGGTCTTGCTTGTCGCTCCGCTCCTCAGCGGCATCATCAAGACCCTGAAGGCCAGACTGCAGACACGTCGCGGGCCGGGTGTCCTCCAATCCTACCGGGACATGTTCAAGTTGTTTCACAAAGGAATGGTTATTCCGGAGAGCGCGTCGTGGATTTTCTCCGCGACTCCCTACATCGTCTTTGTGACCGCCGCTCTTGTCGGGCTCATGATTCCGATGACCACGACGGATGCCCCGTTCAGCCTTTTCGGTGGTGTTCTCGCGGTCGTCTATCTTTTGGCGCTCGGGCGTTTTTTTCTGGCCCTTGGCGGGCTCGATGCCGGCAGTTCGTTTGGCGGCCTGGGTAGCAGCCGGGAAATGACGATTTCAGCGATCGCCGAGCCTGCCATGATGCTCGCAATTTTCACCGTGGCCTTGGCGGCAAGTTCCACAAACTTGAGTGAAATGGCCAAGGTCGCCGTAAGCCAGAGCTGGAAGTTTCTGGCTCCGTCGCAGATGCTGGCATTTGCGGCGCTGTTTATCGTGCTGATTGCGGAAACGGGTCGCATCCCGGTTGACAACCCAGCGACGCATCTCGAATTAACCATGATTCACGAGGCCATGATCCTTGAATACTCCGGGCCCTATCTCGCTTTGATTGAATATGGCGCCGCGATCAAGCAGCTCGTACTCATGACCCTGGTGGTTAACACATTCTTCCCGTTCGGTTTGAGTTCTGACTGGACGCTGCGCGGGCTCGGTGTGGGCCTGCTGTTTTACTTTACCAAGATCCTTCTGCTGGCCTGTCTCATTGTTCTGGTGGAAACGACCAACGCCAAATTGCGGCTCTTTCGAGTGCCAGAACTGCTCATGGTTTCTTTCATCTTTGGAGCGCTTGCGCTCATTTCCACGTTCCTATTTTGAGGTTTTGCATGCCCTTGCTCCAAGATCCTGCGTTCGGCAACCGAATCATCACCCTAATGGCGGCGCTGGTCCTTGTGCTCCAGATCGCGGCGGTCGGCCAGCGCTGGTTGGTCTCCAGTATTCGCATCTTCGCCGTGCAGTCGTTCCTGTTGGCGGCGATCGCGGGCATCATCGCGTACTTCAACCACGCCAGCCATATCTATATCGCCGCCTTGCTGACGCTCATCCTGAAAGCGGGAGTGCTTCCTTGGCTGCTGGAGGGTCTGGTGGCAAGAATCGGAATCCGGCGGGAGATTGAACCGCTGATTAACGCCCCGCTGTCGATTCTCATCGCAGGCTGTCTGACTCTGGTGGGCTACGTTGTTGCTCAGTCCTTCTACCATCCGGAAGAGACTTCGGTCCGGGCGGCCCTGGGGCACAACACGCTCGCCGTAGCCATCGCGCTATTTCTGATCGGTTTCTTTACGATGCTGAATCGTCGCAAGGCCTTGACGCAGGTGCTCGGGCTGCTTTCCCTGGAGAATGGTCTCTTCCTGGCTGCGATCTCGTTGACATACGGAATGCCATTGGTCGTTGAACTCGGAATCTTTTTTGATGTCCTCGTCGGAGTTCTGGTTCTCGGCATACTCGTCTTCCGCATCCGCGAGGCGTTCGATTCGATGGACGTCAGCAAGCTTCGGAAGTTACGGGAGTAGGCGAACGTATGATTTTGCTATGGCTCCTTATCGTTCCTCTTGCCGCCAGCACTCTGGTCTTCGTTTTCCGAAGACGGTCTGTCATGGAGCTGGTCAATCTTGCTGCCTTCGCCGTTCTGCTGTGCCTTGCCGCCACATTGGGGATTCAGGTACTTCGGACTGGCCCCGTTGCGCTTTGGAATGGATTCTTTTACGCGGACGCCCTCAGCGCGTTGGTTGTTCTCCTGACGAGTTTCGTCGCTCTCGTATGTTCCATCTATGCCGTCGGGTATTTCCGTCACGATGAGAGAAACGGGGTTTTCCAGGAGAAGGAAGAACTGCCCGCCCTGCTTGCCGTTCCTAAGTTGCGAGAGTACTACACCCTTACGCCCCTGTTTGTTTTCTCCATGGTTCTGGTAGCTCTCGCCAACAACCTCGGAATACTTTGGGTGGCGATCGAGGGAACCACATTGGCGTCGGTGTTTTTGGTCATGTTTTACGGGCGCGAAACGTCTCTGGAAGCTGCATGGAAGTACGCCATCATCGGGGGCGTTGGCCTCTCCATGGCCTTGTTCGGTACGCTTCTGACCTACTATTCCGCTCATCAGGCCCTTGGAACGGACACGCTTGCAGGTCTGAACTGGTCTGTCCTCGTCGGAAACGCCGGGCAGTTTGATAAGCCGACGATGCGGCTGGCCTTTATTCTGATTCTGCTTGGGTACGGGACGAAGGCAGGCATCGCTCCCATGCATACTTGGAAGCCAGATGCCTACAGTGAAGCCCCAATCCCCGGGGCAGCGATGCTCGCAGCGGGTGTCCTCAACTGTGCTATCTACGGCCTCGTGAGATTTTACATTTTGAGTGCGAAATGTTTAGGCCCCGCGTTTGCCTCGCACCTTTTGATTCTTTTCGGACTGCTTTCGATGGGAGTAGCCGTTCCTTTCATTCTCGTCCAGAAGAACTTCCGGCGGATGCTGGCCTATTCCAGTATCGAACACAGCGGGATCATGGTCCTGGCCCTCGGCTTCGGAGGTCCCTTGGGCATCCTGGGCATGCTCCTTCACATGACATTTCATTCGATTACCAAGCCCCTACTTTTCTTCTGTGCTGGAAATGTCCAGCAACAGTTGAAGACGGACCTGTTCCCTGAAGCAAGGGGAGGGCTGATCAATTCGATGCCTTTAACCGGTGCAGCCTTTCTCATGGTGACTCTTGCGGTCACGGGAGCGCCTCCTTTCAGTCTGTTCCTAAGCGAGTTCACCATTCTTCGCGCGGGATTCAGCAGTGGCTATCTCGTTCTAGCCGCTCTGTTCATCACTTTTCTCGTGGCGATTTTCTCTGGATTCCTCATCCACATCGCTAACCTTGTGCTTGGTCCGGACCCAGGCCTTCCCCCGGCCGAGAATTGCCGGTGGAAGAAGTCCTCTGTCGTGGGCTTGGCTGTGGTGATTATTGTCATGGGTTTCTGGATTCCAGCCCCCTTGTTTAGGCTCATTCAGGGTGCAGTGGAAATTGTGACGAGCGGACGATGAGACAAGCCATTTCTGCGTTCTTTGAGGTTCTGCAACAGAAGTTTGGCGCTCTGATTCAACCGATGTCTGCGGAACGCGAAGAGGAGGTCTATCTACATGTCGGTGATCCTGACGTCCGGGCTCTGGTCGAATACCTCCGAACTGGGTTCGAAGCCAGACTGGTTACGGTGTTCGCCGAGGACCGGCGTTCCGCGGAAAGTGTCTTCTTCAACTACTACGTATTTGAACGGAAGGGTGACACTGGGTATCTGATTGTGCGAGCCCCGGTGAGCGCTGATGGTCCCGAGTTTCCGTCGCTCTCAGCCCAACTCCCGGCCGTGAACTGGCAGGAGCGAGAGATCCAGGACTGGTTTGGCTTGAAAGCCGTCGGACACCCCAATCCTCGCAGGGTCGCCCTGCATGACAACTGGCCGGATGTTCATCCGTTGCGCAAGGACTTTCCGCTTGAGACAGTACTGCCCCCGTTCGAGGGGGAACGCCACATATACCGACCCGCCCTGGGTGAAGGAGTTTTTCAAGTGCCAGTAGGGCCGGTTCATGCCGGAACCATTGAACCCGGTCATTTCAATTTCGCGGTGGCTGGTGAGCCGATCCTCTACCTGCAGCTTCGCATGTTCTATACCCATAAGGGCACCGAAAAACTTTTCGAGAGACTGCCAATACGCAAGGCCGTATTTCTCGCGGAGAGCATCTCCGGGGATTCGAGTTTCTCTCATGGCACGGCTTTCTGTCAGGCCATTGAACGTGCGGCTCAGATCGAAGTTCCGCTGCGGGCTTTGATCATGCGAACGATCCTTCTGGAGCTCGAACGAATTTGCAATCATGTTGCGGACATCGGAGCGATTGCGGCGGATGTGGGCTTCGTCGTAGCCAATTCCCACGCCAGCCGGTTGAAGGAGATGCTGGTCACCCTAAACGAAAACTTGACGGGCAATCGCCTCTTGCGCGGCATGGTCTGCGTCGGCGGTGTGCGAAGGTGCTGGGATGCCGCGCAACTGGTGTCCCTCCGTACCGGAATCGATGCGTTCGCAGGCGAATTTCAAGATCTCGCCGTGCTGATCGACTCCTCTGAATCCACTCGTGACCGTTTGGAACAAACTGGAGTCCTTCGGCCGGAAAAGGCAAAGGATTTGGGAATCGTGGGTGTGGCCGGACGCGCCTCAGGGATGGATCTCGACGTTCGGCGCGATCACCCTTATGCAGCCTACCGTCGCTACTCCTTCCGCGTGCCTGTTTATCAGGTCGGCGACGTCAGCCACCGAATGCAGGTCCGCGTGGACGAGGTGCACGAATCTGTGAGCATCATCCGGAGCGCTATGAACGAGAGCCTGGACGGAGAGTTCCGCGCGCAAGTCCCACCCATTCCTGCGGACCGCTGTGCGTTGAGTGCAATCGAGGGATGGCGCGGGGAAATCATCCATTGGATTCGTACAGCGCCTAACAACCATCTGGAACGCTGCAAGATTAAGGACCCCTCCCTCAACAACTGGCCGGCTCTGGTCGAGGCAGTCCAGGGAAACATAATTGCGGACTTCCCGGTCATCAATAAGAGTTTCAATCTTTCTTATTCGGGAACGGACCGATAGGCGATGTTTAAGATCATTCAGAAGACGATCCGCACCGGCCTTGTAACGAAGGCCTACCCGGCCGAGCTGGCATGCGTTTCTGAACACTCTCGGGGCCGGCCATACTTCGATTTCGAGACATGGACCGACGCCCGGCCGGCGGCGGAGGCGTGCCCAACTGGAGCGATCTCTCTTCACGACAGCAATGACTCTCGCAAAGTGATCGTCGACTATGGGCTGTGTATTTTCTGTGGCTTATGCGCCGAAGCCTCGCCCGACAGAGCCGTCCGGATCACGCAGGAATTTGAGCTGGCGGCGAGGAGCCGTCACGACCTCGTCTACACAGCGGAATACACGCTGAATGCCGACCGCACGCATCAGCAAATGAGAGCGGCGCACCGAGGCTTCGAGAAAATCGATGCGGACATCGAAGCCGGTGGACAGAAAGCGCGGGAAACGATCCACAGAGTCCTGGGACGTTCTCTCGCCGTCCGAGAAGTGGATGCCGGGTCATGCAATGGATGCGAAGTCGAAATTGTCGCGCTCAACAATCCGATCCATGACATCGAAAGGTTTGGAATTCAGTTCGTAGCGTCTCCCCGTCACGCCGATATGCTCCTGGTCACCGGACCGGTCACCCGCAACATGGAGTTGGCTCTGTTAAAGACGTACCAGGCCATGCCGGAGCCGAAGGTTGTCGTCGCGGTGGGTGCTTGCGGCATCAGTGGCGGCATCTTCGGCGAGAACTACGCGTCTCTCGGAGGGGTTGACAAGGTTGTGCGTGTGGACGTTTACATTCCCGGGTGCCCACCTCGGCCACAAGCTCTCCTCCACGGAATTCTACTCGCTGTCGGACGTCTCGGAGAGAAGATAGGACCCTGAGCGCGCTTGTTAATCCAGAATTTCGGATGTCCGCTGCTGCCTGCTCTACTCCCAGCAGTAGCTCTCCTGGCCAACGCTGATCATGCGCAAACCGGCGACCCTACCCGCCGCATCGAGAACATTCGGCTCAGAACCGAAGCGTGCTTCCAACAGTTTGGTCAGCGCGAGAACAACGGTTTCCAAGACCGTCGCATTATTTACTATTAGGATAGCTATACTGTAGAGAAGACCGCGTTTAGGGACAATGGCCGTAAGTCTTGATGTTGAGAGTACTTAAGGCATGGCGGAGAGGGGGGGATTCGAACCCCCGGTACAAGTTTTAGCTCGTACAACGGTTTAGCAAAACGAGTGATTGCGTCTGGCTCGCTGGTAAGTTGATGAAAACTAAAGACGCCGTTCGGCTGGCTCTGGACGGTTTGGGCACGGTTGGCAGCGTATTGGGATAAATTGGGATAAAGGTTTTTGGATATGCGGAGGAGCTGAAGGCGGCGGTTT
>Ga0335079_10002368_pt1 | contig 21799 bp, 7 predicted proteins | sample Lox_Sample_33_FD_206719 | JGI IMG/M metagenome (GOLD analysis project Ga0335079, IMG submission 206719) | Soil microbial communities from Loxahatchee National Wildlife Refuge, Florida, United States - Lox_Sample_3.3 | ecosystem: Environmental > Terrestrial > Soil > Wetlands | place: USA: Florida... | reverse complement strand
GACATTTTGATCGCCAAGCCCGGTTCGCCTGGGGCAGCACTCACCGGCAAGGAGCCGCTCGTCCCTGTTTTGGGTCCCACGGGTGTTTCGGGGTATCCGCTCAATGCCTCGATAGAAGAGCCCTACGCACTGGCCATGGACGCAACGGGCGCTCTCTATGTTAGCGACTACGACCTCGATACCATTCTGAAGATCACTCCCGGTCCGGATGGCTTCGGCGCGGCAGGCGAAGGAAGTGTCGTACTTTACGCGGGAACCCCTAGATCGGGTGGATACACCGGCGACGGTGGCCTTCCTCTGAACGCGCAATTAAATAATCCCGTCGGAATCGTAATAAACACTGCCGGAAATCTGTTCGTTGCCGATTATTCAAACCACGTCATCCGCGGTCTGATCACTGGCATCCCCACCGACGGCACGAAGCCCGTCGTTCCTCCCGACCAGAACGGAAATCCATCGCCACTAACCTTGGCATTTACCGGCGGTGCCACCCAGTCAGGCTACAGCGCTGTCGTGTTCCGGTCGTCTGCGCCTCCGTTGCCGGCCGGCTTGCAACTGGCAGGAACTCCCCCGCTTTTTTATGATGTCGCAACCACAGCGAAGTACGCCGCACCTCTCTCCGTGTGCTTCAACGTCAATCCCGTCCCCACGGGAACGGAGGTGCTGCACTTCAACCAGGCAACGCAGCAGTGGGAAGATAAAACGGTCGAGCCTGTGCCGTCGACCGGACCCGTCTGCGCCCAGGTGCAATCGCTTTCGCCTTTTGCTGTTGTGACCACAACCTCGACGGAAGTAAGTGTCGCGGCAAGCCCCGCCAGCTTGAACTTCGGCAGCCAAAACGTACAGACTCCTGGCCAGCCCCAGATAGTGACCGTTACTTCCACCGGCGTTGCCTCAGCCGCCTTTGGGCCGAGCACTTTGTCTGGCCTGAACCCGAGCGACTTCGCCATTACTAACGACGCCTGCTCCGGCCTTCACCTCCCCAACGGAGGAACTTGCCAAGTCAGCGTCGTTTTCAATCCGACCGCCGTTGGCGCGCGCGCGGCGAGCTTGCAGATCAATGACAATGCCACCGACTCACCGCAGACCGTGTCTCTGAGTGGCAATGGTGCCAGCCTTTCGGTCACTCCTTCGTCGTTCGATTTCGGTTCGGAGACGCTGGGATTTACTACGTCGCCGGTCCCGGTGACGGTGACCAACGGAACCGCTGCGCCAATCACTATCGTTTCTGCATCTTTCACCGGCGCCAATCCAGGCGACTTTGCCGACGCGTCCGACAGCTGCACTGGCGTAGCCCTTGCTTCCCAGGCCTCTTGCACTTTTAACGTGACGTTCACCCCGGCTGCTGTCGGTTCTCGCAGCGCAATCTTAAGCATCTCTTCCACGGCACCGGATTCGCAGCGTGCAGTGAATCTAAGCGGAACGGGAATTGCACCAGTTGTTCTAGCATCCGTCTCGCCGGGGTCGTTTGACTTCGGCTCGGTCACGATCGGCAGTTCCTCGCAAGCTCTGAGCGTTTCGCTCACCAGCTCAGGGACTGCTCCCCTCATCGTGACCAGTGTCGCTTTGACAGGCAACCAGCCTCGCGATTTTGTGCTCGCTAGCGACACATGCACAGGCGCCACGCTTGCCCCCAGCCAGAACTGCACGCTTCAAATTACCTTCGCGCCAACAGACGCCTGCAACGCGAGCGCCTCTATCTCGATTACAGACAATTCCCCCAACAGTCCGCAAGGTGTAAATCTCACTGGCATCGGAAACCCAGGAGCGCTTGCTCCTTTTCAATTCATCTTGTATTGCACGTCGAATGCGGCGGAGCCCCAGGATCTTTCGGCATCAGTGGACGGCCGCGTATGGTTCGACGAATTTGGATCTATCTATGAGCCTGGCGCCTTGGGAATGGTCTCCACTGAAAGCGGTGTTCACGAACAATCAAGCGCCGTTTACTCCGGCTGGAGGCCAAGCTATCTGACGCTTGCCCCGGATGGCTCCTACGCGTACATGCAGGGACGCGGCGAAGGGTACCCGCTTTATCTTGATGTCGTCAGCGCAGCAGGCGTCAAAGACGAGTATTTGCCAAGCGTTAACACGGGACCTATGGGATTGGGACCCGACGGCGCCTTTTGGTACTCCAACTTATTCTCTTGTCCCAACCTGACTCCAGGAGCCAATCCTGTGATCGGGCGGTACCTTCCTGGCCAAGCTCCCGTGAATTATGAGGCCGGCTTTTATTGGCTCGCGGCAGCCACGAATGATCATTATTGCATTGAGCCAAGCTTGGTCACAGCGGGACCGGACGGAACTGTATGGATCGGCTTGACCAACGCCCCTGCGATTCCTGAGGTTCCTGAGGTTCCGCTGGGCTTCTTGCGCATGAGCACCGACGGAGTCTTCGTTGACTACATTCCGACCGACGTCCCCCCGTCTGCGGCGGCGATCGGCTCAGACGGCAGTCTGTATGTTCTTATGGGTAACCCGCAATGTACCCTCGAGAAGTTCGATGCAGCTGGCAGTGTTACGGTCCTGCCCCTGGGTACCACCAGCTCCTCCCAAACCACCGACATCTTTCTTTCTAGCTGCGCTTCCATCGCCAGTGGACCGGACGGGCAGCTGTGGATGATCGGCTCCTACTGGAACGGGGCGAGTTTTGTCCCCTCGATGGTTTCATTCAACCCCTCAACTGGCGCCATCAACTCCTATCCCGCACCCGCTACCCGATATCTCACCGCCGGGCCAGATGAGGGTATATGGTTCAGCACAGTGCCAAGTGATGTCGGGCGTTTCGACCTCGGCGGAGGGCCTGCGGCTGCGTTTGTCACTCCTAAAGTCCTGGGACTTCCCTCTACTCCGGCCGGTGTATCCTCCGGCTCGCAACAAGTTACGATGCTCAGTTCCGGCACTGGACCGCTGACTATTTCGAGCGTTTCCCTTGGGGGAGCCAATCCCGATCAGTTCGTCATCACCAATGATGGATGCACGGGGAAGGTCTTGGCGCCCGGCGCATCCTGCACGGTGCTGGTCGCGTCCAAGCCTTCGCAGAACGGAAGCCATGTCGCCACTCTTCTATTCAACGACGACTCCAAGTTCTCTCCGCAGGTTGTGAGACTTGCGGAGTTCACCTTGCCTCCGCCGCCCGTCGTGAGTCCGGCTGCGCTTACATTCGCCGCCACTGCCCTCGGGACGCAGAGCGCCACAAAGACGCTCACGCTATCCAACCCTTGGACCAAACCTGTCCCTGTTTCCTCAGTAGGCCTCGGCGGAGCCGACCCCGGCGACTTCACCATCTCGGCCGATCAGTGCTCGGCTACCAGCGTTCCCGCTGGCGGTTCTTGCACCGTGACCGTTCAGTTCGCGCCCACTGCTTCGGGGACGCGCACCGCGACGGTGTCCTTCACTGATGCTGCCAATCCGCCAATTCAAACCGCCTCTCTGACCGGAGACGGAACGAGTGGAGGAACGGGTGGAGGAACGGGTGGAGGAACGGGTGGGACCGGCGGCTCCGGAGGTAGCGGCGGGGGCGGCACCAATCCACCCTCTGAGCCTGCTACAGACCTCGTCCTGGCGGCAGGGCCGAATAATGTCCCCTTTGCCGTGATTGACTTTACGAATCCTAGTAGTCCAAACGTTGGGAATCCCAATCCTGGTTATTTGGGTGGCTCCGCTGTGGATTGCAGCGGCGCTCATGCTGCGGTCGGCAACCAGAACGGCGGGAACGTTGTGATTTACGACCTCAGTAATCCCGCTAGTCCCGCAAAGCTGGGCAGCATAGACACCGGATTTGGTGGCATCGGCGCGATAAAGGTTGATGGCAATCGGGTTCTGGTTGGCGAGTTAAATCCCATAAACTCGCGCGTCGCATTAATTGACGTGAGCAATCCGACCGCACCTCAGCTAGTCTCCACTATCAACGTAGGTGCAACGGTTTCTAGCGTTACCTCGCTTGGGCTCTCCGGGTCTAAGGCAGTTGCCGCGGGTCCCAATAACTCCACGATTGCGATTATTGACTATACTGACCCGGCCCACCCGACCCTGATTTCTTTCAACCCGCAAATAGCGGTAGGCCTTGCGGGCTTGACCGTCGACCTCGATGGCAATTTGGCAGCAGTAGGAGCGCAAACGAATTCGCAAATCGCGCTCGTCGATATTACGGGACCCACGGTGCTTGGCACTGTGAGTAGCGGGCTTTTGGGCGGCGTGGCTGGAGTACAAACCCCCTCGATCAGCATCAAGGGTTTCCAAGTTGCGGTAGGCTCAAGCAACTTCCAAAACGTCGCGCTCATCGACTTCACCAATCCTTCCAGTCCCATCGTTTCAGACTTCGACCCGGACTCGAGCCTTTCAAGCGGTTGGACCGTCAACCGTACTCCTGGACTTCTCGCCATTGGCGAGATTAACGGTTTCGAGGTGGAACTGTTCAGCCTCTCCGGAAATTCGGCGACCTTCTTGGGAAGGGCAAACAGCAATGTCGCTTCCCCGAGCACAGTCTGCATGCTTCAGATCAACTCCAACGCGACACCGGTCGGCAGTAATGTTGTGGTTCAACCGAAGGACACCTCTACCGGAAAGAGTCCCGTGACTGTCACATTCCCCGGCGTGACCCAAGCAGGCCAAACGACTCTGACGAGTAGCAACAGCGGTCAACAGCCCCCAGATAACTTTAAGCTGGGAAATCCCGCCACGTACTATGATCTGACCACTACCGCGTCGTTCACGCCACCAGCAACGGTGTGTATTAGCTACGCAGATGTCCAATACGGCGACCCATCTTCTATCCAGCTCTTTCACTTTGTGAACAATGCTTGGGTAAAAATTACGACGTTCAACGACACGGTTAACCAGCTCATCTGTGGAACGACGAGTTCGTTCTCACCGTTCGCAGTATTCGAGCCGCTCCCCGTGCTCACGATTACTGCCAATAGCGCTTCGCGACAATACGGCGCGGCTGATCCGGTCTTTACTGCCTCCTACTCCGGATTTGTGAACGGCGACAGCGCTGCGACCCTCTCGGGTCAGCTCTCTTGCACGAGCAATTCAACGCCTGCAAGTCCGGTCGGCTCATACACCATCGATTGTTCAAGCTCTAATCTAAGCTCACCGACCTACACAATCGCTTACTCCACGGGTGTGCTTACTGTCACGCCTGCTCCGCTGACGGTCGCCGGCAACAACACCGCGCGGCCCTACGGCGCCACTAATCCTGTCTTCACAGGAACCATCGCCGGCCTCGTGAACGGCGATGCGATCACCGCGACCTATACCACGACGGCGACTCCGGCGAGCCCTGTGGGTATGTACGCGATCGTTCCCACGCTGGTGGATCCATCGGGCAAACTGGCCAATTACAACGTCACTTCCCTCAACGGCACATTGACCATTATTCAAGCCTCGACGAGTACTGCGTTGAGCGTGACGCCCAGTCCGTCGAACTTCGGACAATCGGTGACCCTGACCGCGACGATCTCGCCGCTCGCACCTGGCGCGGGGACGCCTACAGGAACGATAACCTTTTCCGATGGCGGCACCACCCTAGGCACCAGCATGGTCAGCACTGCCGATACCGCGACGTTCACCACTTCGGCGCTCGCCGGAGGCAGCCACCTCCTGACTGCTTCTTACAGCGGCGATGCCAATTTCACCGGCAGTTCTTCCTCGACTGTGAGCGATGAAGTGCGTTGCGGCGTTTTGCTGAGCATCTCCCCATCCACTGCCCCCGAAGGGGGGATCGTCATCGTGACCGCGAAGGTAGTCTCCTGCTCGACGCAGACGCAAACCGTAGTTGTTCAATTCACTCTGGACGGGCCGTCACAGCCGAGCTGCAGCACTAGCAAGTCGGCGATGTTCACGACGCCGCCGTTCCCCTTGCTGCCAAAGACTTCCCAGACCCTTTCGTTCCCGTTCAAGGTTCCGAAAGTCGCGTGTCCGGGAACTCATACCATCACCGCAACGACTCTGGTCAACGGCATAAATCTTAACACTTCAACCGCCTCACTGACCATCACGGCGCACTAGCATTGGTGCCCGCCGGCGTAACCGCCGTTTTTCACCCACGGCGCCCGACGTCGTCGATGGCACTGACCGTCGAGCGCTTTCCGAGGCACTGCCTTTCCACGGTGGAACGAGTCGCGAGAAACGTGAAACGGCTGGCACGGCGGCGGCCAGCCGCTGTGCTGGACGGCCACGGCGGTGTTGGAGGCGGAGAGAAAGCTCCGCAGAGTGAAAGGCTATCGGGAACTGCCGTTGTTTCATCGCAAACCGAATCCGTCATTGACGCAACAAGCCCAGGTCGCATAACGTGCACTCCTCCGAGAGCCGCCACTTTCAACTAAACTTGGGACGATTTCCCCAGTCTTGGACTCGCAGCATAAAGGAACCACGCCAACGCAGAGCAAAAACCTGCTAAGGGGAAGAGCGATTGGAAAGGGGCAAGCCAAAAGTATGGGGTTCCAAGGAGCAACCAACCCCACAAACTGAAATGGAAAACAAGCGGTACGACGCTAGCCCAACCCGGAAAAAACCATTTGCCGTACAAAAACAGCACAACACAGATTGTCGTGATCAGGAGTTCCAACCAGAGCAGGACGCGTGTGGGCCCGGACACAATGACAGTTAGTCTGTACAGATGGGCGCGGTAAAACCAAGCGGCCGGCAGGCCAATCAATGACAGTATTCCAGCGACCGAGCGAAGGAATTCGCTCGATAAGGTGGTGCTGGACAAGACCCTAAGAAGCAAGAAGATGCCTAAGGCCACCCCTAAAGCCAGAAGCAGGAAGGCCAGATTGCCGCCAACAGCACTGTGAGGATGCAGGTGTAGGAGGTTGTTGATCCACGCCTTTATTGCTAGTTCGCTTGCAACGTAGTTGGCTTGGGCCATAACCCATCTGATCAGCAGTCCGTAGTTGATGGAGAATAGGGCTTCGTGAACGATTCGAAAGCGGTTTGTGGATGCTGGTCGATTTTTGTTTGTTAGCATCGAGATATCACCTTGTGTGCTCCTAGGGTTTCTTGTTGCCTAGGATGTTGGTTGAGCTCACGTCGGCATTTCCGTGCTCCCAATGAATCGGAGTCTTGTTGGCATCGGTTCCGACGCCGGTAAATACCCATGGAGCGTTGGAGCCATCGCAGGATCCCGCATTATAAGTATCCATCGAGCTATCATCTAACCCGAAGGACCCCACGACCTTGGAGCGAAATCCATTATCAAGTTGATGTGCTATCTCGTGAGCCGCGTTGTTGCCCATTCCCTCGCCGATTGCCCTAAGCAGAGCGTCCGTTGGGTTCCCGTTTGTCGCGTTGATGGCGTATTATGCCTGAGATATATTAGCTTGATAGTATACTCTACTAACCGCAAGGTCATTGCCTTCAGTAGCGCCGCAGGCGATCGCTGGTTGGTCTCCAACGATGTAAACAGTGTTTGATCCTTCGCGTCCTGAGCCGACATGGACGTTGTACGGCGCAAAAGCGGTTTGAAGCGCGCTCAGGGCACTTGATTTTATCGTCGCTATCTGCTGACTGTTCAAGGTGATTACGTTATGCGGCAGGTCATTCGCGCGAATGTTGAACGGGACGTCTTGATTCGTGTCTCGAAGGCCCGTGCAGCTTGGGTTGCCACACCAGATGACTTCAAAGTCGAACCTCGAGGCGTTTTGGACCTCCGGGTCTCCCGAGGGTTCGCCCCAAAATTCAGTATCAAAAGCGAATGGTCCGGCGAAACAGGAGTTCGGTCCGCCAGCTGAGCCCGGGAAACCGAGCCATGTGCCATCACCGAAATATTGAATTCTCTGCGACGCCACGTGTCTGTAGTGGGAACACCATTCGAATCAAAACGGACTACTGTATCGACCGATGAGCTCTGATCGGTGATCTTTCCCACGAAGCCATCCCCCGCCGACGAGCTGATGATTGAGAAGGCGGCCTGCGTAGGGGAGGGGTAGCTCCAGGCAGGTTGGCCAGAATTAATGTCGAACGGTCCCACCCAAAACAATTTGTGTGGGTTGCCCAAAGCTCTGGTTTGGGAACAGGATCTGGGAAGTGTCGGTTCCACCAAACGTTAAGTTCGTATGTGTCAAAGCTTAAGTTACTGTTCTGACCCCCTCACGTGTCACAGTTTTCGATGGGCACACTTTCCGATTTGTTCGATCTCTTTCCTATCTCCTAGCAAGGGTTGGGGTCCGGGGAAGGGGACGGCGTCGCGTACCACCAGTTTCGCCTGCCAGCCGGCAAGGCAAATTTTATTGTGCTAAGCGGACGTCGTGCAGAAACTTCTGAAAGCGCGGATCGGAGCGCAGGCGATCGTACATAGGGTCGACTTTGAGGGTAGTCAGAGGAGAGCGCGCGTAGTAGCATTTTTGCAGCCAGGCGAAAGTTTCGTCTTTGTTGTCCATAGCAATGTGAGCCATCAACATGGCCGCCGGGTCCAGAAACTTTCGCTGGTCCAGGTGTTGCAATTTTTGCAGACTGCGCCGAGCTTGAGCCATCTGCCCGGAGCGGGCGTATACGTAGACTTGTACAGCCAAGGGCCAAGGGGAATCGACTACTCGTTTCCATTTGTCGACGTCGGCCAGCGCTTCGGTGAATAAGCCTTTTTCCACGAGCGGAAAAATCACAATGTAAGCGCGTGGGAAGTTCGGCTCCATTTCCAATACTCTGCGAAATTCCTCAATGGAGCGATCATATTGCCGTGAGAAATATAGCAGTGCCGCGAAATCCGCAGAGACGATCAGCGATAGGGGATCGAGCTTACGGGCGCGCTCGCTCTCGGCAAACGCCTCGTCGAAGCGACCCTCAAAACCGAGACACTCGGCATACCAATGGTGCGCGGTAGCGTAGCCCGGATCGATTTGGATGGCTCGTCGGTATTCGCGCTCGGCTGTCGTCCAATCCCAATCGTAGTTTTGAGCGATCACGGCAAGTGAGACGTGCGCTCCCGCGAGCGAATCGTTGATTTGCAACGCCTTCAAAGCCGCAGCGCGCGCTTTCGGCATGAACTCCGAGGGCGGAGCGTAACCATAACTGCTCAGCAGCGCGAACGTGTCCGCCAGACCAGCATATGCCGGGGCGTAGTTGGGGTCTTTGTCGATAGCTAGCTGAAAATATTCGGCAGCCTGATGAAAACTCTGCGGGTTCCGCTTGTTCCAGAAATATCGTCCTTTCAGATAGAGATCGTACACTTCATAAGACGTTGGTTGAGCGGCAAGCGTGGCGCGCTCGTTCGCCGTGTGGCGGCCATCGCCAAGAGCCAACTGAATCTCTTCCCCGACTTCGTGTGCGATCTCGCCCTGGAGCGCCAAGAGATTGCTAAGCTCGCGATCGTACTGCCGCGACCAGAGCGGAACCTGGTCTTTCACTTGAATGAGCTGAACGTCGATTCGCACTCTGTCGGCACCACGCCGAACGCTGCCTTCGAGCACGTACTGCACCCCCAGATCCTGGGCGATCTGAGGCAATTGTACGGAGGTGTTTTTGTAGTGCATTACCGACATGCGTGCGATCACGCCAAACCGGCTCGGGTCCATGCGACCCAGCTGGGCGATCATTTCTTCCGTAAGGCCATCGCTGAAATAATCCTGGGACGCATCCCCGGTGAGGTTCTCAAACGGCAGAACTGCAAACAGAATCTTGCTTGAAGGGAGTTTGTGCCGCTCTCGCATGCGCGAAGAATGGACGTATGCTAGAACCGACACGAGCGCAATCGCGGTTCCCAGAGCGATCCCCCGACGCGAAAAATGCTTTTGTGGCTTGCTGTGTAGCGAGGGTATGTGTGGTGCCGCAGCTTCCTGATCCGATGATGTTACGGCCACTAATTCGGGTTCCGGAGGAGCCGCGCGGAGAGATCGCTCACTGACTTCCACCGGGGCTACGAAGCGGTAGCCGATCTTGACTAGCGTTTCGATATAACGACCTTCTGCTGCGGAATCCCCCAACGCGGCTCGCAGCTCCATTACCGAACTGTTGAGGCCGCGCTCGAAATCAACGAAAGTATCTGAGGTCCAAAGCTCCTGACGAAGCTCTTCGCGGGTTACCACGTCCCCCGCTCGACTAAGCAGCAAGTTCAGAATCTGCAAAGGCTGAGGGCGAATCTTCAGCCTCGACCCGTGTTTGAAGAGTTCGCGAGTCCGAGGACGGGATTCGTAGGGTCCAAAGCGGAAAATGGGATCGCGGGGTGCCATCGCCGGCCAAAGAACGTACCGGGGATGATGCACTAACAGCCGGCCGTTGGCAAATTAAAATTCTTGTAATGAGAGAGTTAGGCCCTTATCTAGAATTCACGCAGTCCTTACACCACAACTATTGCCTTAAACCTTCGAGTCTGAGATTCCAGGGCGCCTCTTGAGCAGAGGCAGAATTCGGCGAGCTGCGATTGCTTACGATAAGCACGTCGCGATCAGCTCGAGAGCATCAGCGTGTACAGGGTGTTCCCCCAAATTGTTCTTGGAGACGGCAATGAAAAGTAGACCTCAATTTTCCAAGCTCTTCGCACTGTTTTTCGCAGTCATCGTCCTTGACGCTGGCGCTTACGCTCAAGATTCCAAGGCCTCCACCAGACAAGTAGTGGCAACCATTGCTGGACGGACAATCTATGAAGATGAGTTGCTGCCATTGCTGGAAGAACAACTGCAGCAACTTCGGAACCAAGCGTATGAATTGAAGAGCCGCGCCCTCGAAAAGCTGATTGACCAGAAGTTGCTGGAAGCCGCCGCAAGCCGGAAAGGCGTCACGACCGACGTCCTCCTTGAGCAAGAGGTTTCGTCAAGAGTGTCGGATCCAACCGATTCCGAAATCCAAGCTTTTTACTTAGGACAGCGAGAGCGGCGGCCGCTGGAGGAAATGAAGCCGCGGCTTCGGGAGGCATTGAAGCAGGCCCGGTTGGACCATGCGAAAGAAGTGTACATCGAGCAACTTCGCCGCGAATCCGCGGTGGCAGTGCTGTTGGTGCCGCCCAAGGTGGAAGTTGGCTATGACCCCTCGCGCGTCCGCGGGAATCCCGACGCGCCGATTACCATCGTGGAGTTTTCCGACTTCGAATGTCCCTTTTGCCGGGGCTCGGAAGAGCTGATCAAAAACCTGCTTTTGAAATACGGCGACAGAGTCAAAGTGGCCTACCGGGATTTTCCGTTGCGGCAGAACCACTCGCACGCGGAGACGGCGGCGGAGGCCGCGCGCTGCGCCAATGAGCAAGGCAAATTCTGGGCCTACCACGATTTGTTGTTCGGCAATCCCGCCAAGCTCGATAATGGCGGTCTTCTGGAACAAGCCCACACGGCCGGGCTCAACGAAGCGCAATTTCTCTCCTGCCTGAACACGGGAAAGTACCGGTCCGCAGTAGACGCGGACGTGAAGGCTGGAGTGCGAGCGCACGTCGGTGGCACTCCCGCATTTTTCATCAATGGGGTGTCTATCGCCGGCGCGCAATCGGCGGCGGTTTTCGAGAAGACGATTGATGCGGAGCTCGCCCGCTTGAGTATGCGGAGCACGCAGGGTAACCCGCAGGGCAAGTAGGCCAGGCCGCGGGCAGACGGCCGAGATTTTGTCGTGGGTGATGCAGCGAGGACCCGATGTTGAACACGCGTGTGGTCTCGAACGATTTACGCGGAACAGGTGGTTGCCAAGCGCCCAACCTCGGACTGGGACGGAGTTCTCTATGCCGCTCCATTCGGCCGTTTCTGACGCTATTCGCGCTGGTGGCGCTCGCGCTTCCCGCAGTGGTCTCGCGTGTGAATGCCGATGACGCAACCAATCCCGTCGTCTTTCGCCCACAAACCTTTGTACGAACGAAGGGCAATCCGAACAGTTATACCGCGACCTTCAAGGTGCCTGGCTGGGTTGTGGCTCCTTTCAACATGCACGTAGTCAATGGCAATCCTGACGGACGCGAGCGGGTCTCCTCGGCCACGGTTGTGCTGAACGGCGTGCAGGTGCTCGGTCCATCGGACCTGAGCCAGAGCGTCGGCACGCTGGACGTCCCGGCGTCTCCTGTGACCGGCGACAACACGTTGCAGGTCACCCTCAGCGGCACCCCCGGCGCGGAAATCACCATCACCATCTCGGCCACGAACGCCGATCAGGTACCGCCGCAGGTAACCATCGTCACGCCGGCTAACGGCAGTTACATTAACACCGCAACGCCGCGAATCCAGATTACTTATTCCAAAGCGCCAGGATTCGATGACGACAGGCATTCCGAATGCGATGAAACTACGCTCAAGATAACACTCGATGGCGTGGACCGCACCAAGCTGTTCACCATTCGCAAGGGCGACGCGACGGCTACGATACCTGCCAGCTTGGCACTAACGCCCGGGCTGCACACACTCGTCGCCACGCTTTATAACGAGGCACGAAACCAGGGGAGCGCAACCTCGCAGTTCACGGTTGTCCTAAACGCGCCAACGATTCAAATCGTGCAGCCTGTGCTTGGGGCATATCTGAATACCACCACTCCGGCCATCACCATTCAGTATTCCGCCAGCGGGGGCATCAATCTCTCCAGTCTCAAAGTCCTGGTGAACGGCGCCGATCTCTCCTCTCTGTTTACGAAAACCAATACGAATGCCACCGCAACACTTCCTCCGGCCAACGCGCTCCCGCAAGGTGCCAATCAAATTGTGGCCTCGATTCAAGATCTTGCCGGGAACCAGGCCAGCGCCTCGACCTCCTTCAATACTGATACCACCCCACCGACTGTTTCTTTCTCCCACCCGGTGCCCAGCTCCTATTTCGGTTCGTCAACCGTAGCGGTTGCTGTGCAATATGCCGATGATCAGGCCATTGATCCTACGCAACTCAAAGTCACAGTTGATGGGATTGCACTGCCTATGACGGCTTTGCCGACCAGTGCGACCGGCACTGCTTCTGGCCTCGCCAATGGCGCTCACCTGCTCCTAGCGACGATCAAGGATTTGGCGGGTAATGCTGCCTCGGCCCAAATCACATTCTATGTAGACACCACCATCCCCACCATTCACATTTCTCAGCCTGCATCAAACGCCCTTCTTAACACGCATACTCCACAAGTGATGATTGATTACACCGATGTGGGAGGGGTGGATCTGACCACGTTGAATGTTCTCGTTAATGGCGCAAACGCTTCAAGTCTATTCACCGCCACTTCAACAAGCGCTTCCGCCCAGCTAACCAGTGCCTTTGCCCTCCCTGATGGTCAAAATACGATTACGGCACAGATTGCGAATCTTGCTGGGAGTGTAGGAACGGCAACCTCCACCTTCCTGGTAGATACCACACCTCCTACGATTGCAATTCAGGCTCCGTCAGCGAGAACCAACAGCAACGCGCCAACGGTGACGATCACCTATTCCGATGCGACGTCAGGGGTGAATCCGTACTCGCTGGTTGTTACCTTGGACGGTGCGGACATTTCGTCGCTGGTTGCGCCTGGCGCCAGCTCCGCCACCGGAGTTCTGCAGTTGAACCCTCCCCTTGCCGATGGAACGCATGTTCTGACCGCATCTGTGAAGGACCGCGCTGGCAACCAGTCGCTGCCTGCCTCTTTCTCGTTTGTCGTAGATACCCAGCCACCCACCGCTTCTTTCACGGCGCCGGTTGACAACTCCTTCCTCAACAATCCGACACCCACGATGAGTTTGCACTATTCAGACGGAACGGGAACTGGCGTCGATACCACCTTGATCAGAGTGTTCCTGCAGCAGGGAACAAATCCCGCAACCGATATCACCAATTATTTCCAGATCGCCGCGCAACAGGCGACGGGGGCGATCCCGAGTGCAGCTTCTTTGAGCGACGGAACCTACACACTGAGCGCCGTGGTGAACGACTTGCTCGGCAACTCCGCCAACGCCCACGCTACGTTTGTTGTAGACACAGTTCCACCTACAGGAACAATCCAAGCCCCGGCCGCAAATGCCATTCTGAATACCTCCTCGGTGATGATGTCGCTGCTGTATCAAGATGATCGCAGCGGAGTGGATACATCGAAACTCGTCCTCACCGTGGACGGCGTAAATGAAACGAGTGTTTTGACGTTAAGTCCTACGCAGGCGACCGGGCTGCTTCCGACGCTTGCCGATGGCGTGCATACGGTGCAGCTTACGATCTTTGACCGTTCCGGGAATTCTAGCGGGGTTATCTCGCAGACCTTCGAAACGGACACGACACCGCCGGCCATCAGTGCCGCAGCGCTGCCTGTGCCGAATGTGGCCGGATGGAATAACTCACCTGTTACAGTCACGTTCAGCTGCGGCGACTCCGTCTCGGGCGTGGCCAATTGTCCTTCGCCCGTCGTCGTCACCACCGACGGCGCTAATCAACTCGTTGCGGGAACAGTTACCGACAACGCCGGCAACAGCGCCACGGCCAGCGTCACCGTAAATCTGGACCGCACGCCTCCGACGATCACGGCGACCGCTACCCCAGCGCCGAATGCGTCGGGAATCAACACCACCGACGTCACCGTGACGTTTGCATGCAGCGACGCAACCTCAGGCATCGTCAGCTGTCCACCTCCGCAAACCGTGACCACGCAGGGCACGAACCAGGTGATTTCCGGCACGGCCACGGACAAGGCGGGGAACGTCGCCACGGCCAGCGTCACGCTGACGATCCTGAAGAATCAGGCTCCGCCGCCCACAATCACTGCGGCGCTCTCGCCCGCGCCGAATGGCAGCGGCTGGAACAACTCACCGGTTACCGTCACGTTCACCTGCTCCGGTGGAGGCGGCGGGATCGCTTCCTGCACCTCACCAGTTACGGTGAGCACGGAAGGCGCGAATCAAGTGGTTACTGGGACCGCTGTAGATCAAGCAGGACAAATCGCGACCGCCTCGGTAACAGTGAACCTGGACCTTTCTCCGCCGGCAATTACGGCGACAGTTAGTCCGTCGCCGAATGCGGCGGGCTGGAACAACTCGAATGTCACTGTAAGTTTTCAATGCAAGGACAGCCTGAGCGGCGTCGCCAGTTGCCCTGCCGCCGTTCAGGTAACTACTGAAGGCGCGACCGTTGTGACATCCCAACCAGCAATGGATTCTGCGGGCAATACCGCCACGGCATCCGTCTTGGCACAGCTTGATAAGACTGCCCCCGCGATTACCATCACCTCTCCTATAGCTGGCAGCAACGTCTATGCCGTTCAGACCACGGTGTCTGGAACCGTGAGCGACGCGCTATCCGGTGTCTCCGGCGTCACCTGTAATGGCGTCGCGGCACAGGTCAATGGGGGAGCCTTCAGCTGCGCGGTTAATTTGACGACTGGAGCGGACACAATCTCCGCCACAGCTGTGGATGCTGCCGGCAACGCCGCCTCCGCGAGCACCAGTGTCACGTTGGTTCCCGCGCCGGTGGTGACTATCACATCGCCGGCAAACCTCAGCTACGGCAACTTCAGCCCGATCACGGTGCGCGGCACCGTGAACGATCCGAACGCCACCGTGACCATCAACGAGGCTGCGGCGGGATCAAGTGGGGGCACCTTCTCTCTTTCCGTCCCGCTGGTCGAAGGCACCAACACGCTCACCGCCGTGGCTACCAATATCGGAGGCAATCAGGGCTCCGCAAGCGTCGTCGTCACTCTTGATACCACTCCGCCTCACGTAACTATTGATTTTCCTCCGAGCGGTTCCATCACCACGGACTCGGCCGTGAGTGTGACCGGTCTCGTTAACGACATTGTGGTGGGAACCGTGAATGACCAGAACGCCAAAGTTACCGTCAACGGCGTGCCGGTTCAGGTGGCCAACCGCAGCTACTCCGCGGCGAACGTGCCGCTGAACCTGGGTGCCAACACCATTCAGGCCGTCGCGGTGGATCAGGCAGGAAACGCCACCACGGTCACCAGCACTGTGACGCGCGTGGCGGCAAACCAGCCGCCGCCAACTGCAGCGGGGCAGGCCGTAATCACTCAGTCGTTGAGCATAAGTTCTGGAAACAATCAGAGTGGAGCGATTGGCACCCAATTGACCACGCCGCTCGTCGTCAGCCTGCAGGACTTGTCGGGCAATCCCGTTGCGAATCAGCCGGTCGTCTTCCAGGTCACCGGCGACAGTAGCACCCTCAGCCCAAGCGGAGGAGCTGGGTCGTCATCTGCCCAAGTGAATACCAATAGCGCCGGACAGGCGCAGGTCTTCTGGACCCTGGGGCAGCGCGCCGGCACAGGCACCAACACCTTGCAGGTTTCATCGCCGCTCGCTATCGCGCCCGAATACTTCGCTGCGACAGCGCTAAGTGGCCCCGCAGCACAAATCGTCGTTGATTCCGGTGACGATCAGAGCGGCACAGCCGGACAAGCACTCATCTTCCCCCTAGTGGCTGTGGTCACGGATGCCGGCCACAACCGCATTCCCAATGTGCCGGTGACTTTGCGAGTTGTCGCGGGTGGAGGTTCCTTCAACGGAGTGGCCAGCCAGGTGATTAACAGTGACAGTGATGGCCGCGTGCAGGCGGTGTTCACACTCGGCCTGCAAGCCGGCGCGAACAACAACGTGGTCGAGGCTACTTTTCCGGGCAACACGGGCTCCGTGGTGGCCTTTTCCGCGTCGGGCAGGATCGCTGGCAACCCGGCGAACACCACGATCAGTGGCGTGGTTCTCGACAACAGCGACAACCCCATCCCGAATGTGACCATGCGCCTGTACAAAACCAATCAGGCCAGCTCCAACAATCTTCCCGTGCAGATCGGCACGCCAGCGCAGACCGACGCAACGGGCCACTTCCTCATCCCGAACGCTCCCTTTGGTTATTTCAAACTGATGGCCGATGGCTCGACGGCCACGGTTACAAGTAAGAGTTTTCCTACCCTCGAATACGACATCGTGACTGTCGCGGGGCAGGACAATAACGTCGGCACGCCGATTTATCTGCCAGTCCTCAACACCATCAATCAGCTTTGCGTGGACGCGTCCCATGGTGGAACGCTGACGCTGCCGGAGGCTCCGGGTTTTGCTCTCACTGTTCCACCTGGTTCGGCAACTTTCCCCGGCGGTTCCCGCCAGGGCTGTGTCTCAGTAAGCTTAGTCCACGGGGACAAGGTGCCCATGCCACCGGGTTTTGGGCAGCAGCCGCGCTTCATCGTGACCATTCAACCCGTAGGCACCACGTTCAATCCCCCCGCGCCGATTACTTTGCCAAACGTGGACGGACTGCCCCCCCGCCATGTGACAGAAATGTACTCGTATGATCACGATTTAAGCATGTTCGTGGCAATTGGCACGGGCACCGTGAGCGCGGATGGCTCGGCGATCGCCTCCGACCCCGGAGTCGGCGTATTGAAAGCGGGCTGGCATTGCGGAGGCGATCCCAACTCAGCGGGATCAGTTGGCCACTGCAATGACTGCGCCGCCGTCAGTGGGAGCCAGTGTGTCCCTACAGTGCAAAGCAAGATAAATGCCGTTCCTTGCACGGATTTCACTAGAAACACAATACCGATTCCAGAAGTGCAAGCGGACGGATCTTTCGAAGATGAGTCTCATATTGTGGGCGAGTACATTGCAGAAAATATCGGAACGGACAATGCTTCTGTCAAAGTGGCCATTGCAGATAGCTGCTTCGGAGAATGTGACGGTAACGGGAACTGCGGACCTAACGAGCAAAACGGCTTTGACACGGCTTCGATAGCGAGTGCTCTCAGCGTCGCGCTTAACAAAATATTCGATAACAGCCAGAACAGTTGTCTGCCGCCGGACCTAAGACTTACCTCACAGAGAGCCCTCTCTAGCAACGGCATCACAATCCAATGCAATTCAACCGCTAAGGATTGTGCCGACACAGATCTTTGCTCTAATGTTATTACACTTAATCCCAAACTACTAAAAGCAGGCTGTAATGACATTGGCACTCCGTCCGTTATTTTTCATGAGCTTCTACATGGGCCCGGATGCGAAGCAGGAGCGCCCGCGCACAATGGGGCCGGAAATGTTCCGATTGACTGCACAGACCGGGTTTACGGCTGCCAGGCGCTGTGCTTCCCGGGTAGCACCGACGGATACGTAAATAACGCAAACACTGGCGCAAATGGAGGGAATGAAGCGGCTTGTTACCTCTCGCCACTCCAGGCGCAAATGGAAAACTGCGGTACCTGTGTGCCCGTAACGTTCCCGGATCAAAATGGACAACTGCATACCGTCCAGAACTGTCCGTCCACTGTGACGCACCTCGGGTGCATAAACTGCTCACCCTAACAAGGGTGCGGGTACGAAACTCTTGACCCTCTAGTAGTAGACAACAGTTTCAGATGCGGCAAGAAGAACAAGGTATCTCACAGCAAGCGACAGGCCCAAAGTCCGGAGCGGATGCGATGAGGCGATTGTCAAACATTTCAGAACTCGAGGGTGCCTCGACTGCCCTGGTCGAAGCCAAGCAGCTCGAGTGTGTATACGTATGCCGGCCGAGTCCTATAAGGTGGTTATTACGGGCCTGGATCTGGCCCAATGTCATTCTGGTTACGCAGCTTCTTTTCTTGTTGTCGATTTCACGAGCTCAGGGCCTGCCAGGTGGCTACGAGCGGGTTGGTCCGGGCCCTGGCCCGATCGTCCCCCTTTCGCCAGCCCCCCCGGTTCTGGATGAGAATTGCGTTGTCAGCGTGCTTAATCGGACCACGAACGCGAACCATGATGGTACTTGGATTCTCCCTAACATCCCCGCTAACTTCGGTCCGGTGCGCGCGCGCGCGACGTGCGTAAGAAATGGCGTTACGCTTTTCGGCCAGTCGGATCTGTTCACCATCGCAACTAACCAATCTGTCTTGTTGCCCGTGATCACTCTGGGAAACTCCACGCCGATCCCCTCTGGAATCACCATCAACACGACGGCAACTACACTGACGCAAGCTGGCCAGACGACCCAGCTTACAACCGTGGCTACTTACTCCGATGGCAGCACGCAGAACATTTCTGCGTCGAGTACGGGAACGCAGTATCGCACCAGCAATGCGGCGATCGCGGCCGTAGGCTCCGAGGGTCTGGTAACTGCGGTGAGCACCGGGACGGTGGTCATTCAGGCTTTGAATGAGGGCACACAGGGCATCCTCCTCATCCATGTCGTCCTGGCAGGAGCCTCCAACGGCGGCATTCCAAATTCTTGGATCCTCGCGAATTTCTGTCCGAATTTTTCGCAAGGAGTTCCTTGTCCCCAACTCACGGATCCGACATTTTCCTCACAAGACACCGACCACGACGGTCTAACCAACCTTCAGGAATTTCAGAATGGCACCGACCCGAACAACCCGGACACCGATGGCGACGGCCTGACGGACGGCCAAGAGGTACTGCTCTACCATACCAATCCATTGCTCTTTTCCACGGATGGTACCGGCATCCCAGATGGGATCGAGGTCCAGACCGCAACGCTGGGCGCGTCATTCTCCGCCCGGCTGGCGGCAGCTATGAAGTCGCTCGAAGTGAAGCCGAATAGTTTTCTGCTGGCGGTGAATTCGCTGACTCAACAAGCCTCCCAACAGCTTACCGTCCTTGGACACTTGATCGATGGAAAGACAACGATTGACCTGACATCAACGCAAAAGGGCACCAACTACACTTCCAGTGATCTGACTATTTGTAACTTTGGCGCTCCTGACGGGAACGTCTTTGCGGGCAATGTCGGGTCCTGCGCGATCACGGTGTCGAACAGCGGATTTACAGCTATTGCTAGCGGAACGATCACCGGCTTCAGTCCCACGCCGCTTTCCTTTGTCGCCATTCCGGGCTTCGCTAACGGCGTCGCGGTGAATGGCAACTACGCGTACGTTGCGGCGGGCTCGGCCGGCCTGCAAGTGGTGAACGTTTCCGATCGCACGCACCCGGTCATTGCCGCGTCGCTCGCCTTGGCGGGTAATGCGGACGGCGTGACCCTGGTGGGCAACCTCGCCTTTGTTGCTTCCGGTGCCGCAGGTCTTTATTGCGTAGATGTCTCCAATCCCCTTGCGCCTGTTGTCCGTGGGCAAGTCGGCACGTCCGGCACGGCACTTGCTGTAACCGTGCAGGGAAACACAGCCTATGTCGCCAACAGCACGAATCTGTTTCTGGCGAACGTCTCGAATCCCGCTTCGATTACGGCCATTTCTTCGCTTCCGCTCACTGGTTTGATCCGTGGCGTCAGCGTGGACCCGAAACGCAATTTGGCCGTGGTGGCTGCGGATGCGAGCGGCATCTACGTGGTGGACGTCTCGAATCCCGCCGCGCCCGCCAAGCTTTCCCAATTGTCCACGGGAGACGCCCACCAAGTCGTGATCAGTGGGAATTACGTCTTTGTGGCCGATTACCAGAACATTACGACTTCCGCGGCCTATCAAAATAGCCTGGTTTCCGTGGACATTTCGAACCCCGCTGCACCCGCCATCAGCTCAAGCATCACTAACGAAACGTTGGGCGGCAATTTGAACGATTTGGCTCTTTCCTCGAATCTCGCACTCGCCGCCGACGTGTATTTCATAAACGGGATTCCCATCACAGACATCAGCGATCCGACAAATCTGCGTTCCCGCGCTATTCTCAATTTCCTGCAGCGTGACGACAACGGCATGGGCATTGCCGTGGATAACCAATATGTTTATCTAGCTGCCGATCATTCCGCGATCGAGAAATTCGGCACTACCAGCGACAGCCGCCTGTACATCGGCCAGTATCAGGTCCTGCAGGACACGAAGGGCCTCCCGCCAACCGCTTCGATTGTTTCGCCCGTTCCTGGGGCGACCGTTGTCCAAGGTTCGACGATTCCGATTACCGTAAATGCTTCCGACGACGTCGCCGTGGCAGCCGTCAATTTGCTGGTGAATGGCGTCTCGATATTGACGGACACTGCTTCCCCCTACATTTTCTATTACCAGGTACCGTCGAACGCTACCACTCTCACGATTGGCGCTCAGGCCGTCGATTTTGGAGCCAACGTTGGGAACGCCGCGAGTGTAGTCGTCACCGTCATTCCAGACCCGGGAACAACCGTGACCGGCCGCGTCTTGGACGGAAGCAATAATCCGCTTTCGGGATTCATCGTGGAAACGGTGGGACACTCTGCCTTTACCGCAAGCGATGGCACCTTCTCGATTCCTGGTGTTCCAACAATCTCTGTCAGCGTCAACGGAGTCACGGTGAACGCTCATGGCGTTTCGGCCGGCAGCGTGAGAGCTGGCACTTCCGCTACCGTCACGGCCGTGATCGGTGGAACGACCAACGTCGGTGACATCGTCACGGTTAGCCGGCCGTTGATCGTCGTTGATAGCTCGAGCGGAGCCATCTCTGCGCTCGATACGTCGCAAAATCCGCCAACCGTGATTGCAACGATCGGTGCGTTCGGAGCTTCACCGGCAGGCGCTTCCGTCACTCCGGATGGTGGCACTTCGCTATCGGCATACGGCCAAGGGATCCGGACCTTCAATTTGACCACTAATCCACCGTCGTTTGCAGGTGACGTGAGTTTTGGCGCTTCAACCACTTCCTCGATCGCCATTACTAGCGACGGGCGCTTTGGCGTGACGGTATGGGGTCAAAATACATTGGCGTCCATCAACCTGGCGACCAAGGCTACGGCCAGCAGCGTATCGATCCCCTTCGGAAACTCCGTGGCAATCACGCCTGACAATACGACTGTACTCGTGCTGGACAATTCCAACCAGTTGCTGAGAATTTTCAATCTCTCCCCGCTAGGCGCCCTCACCAGCACTGGCAAGACGGTTGCCGATAGTTTCGGAGCATATTCCGGCGCGATCACTATGGGGCCGGATGGACAGTTTGCACTGTTCCCGAACCAGAGTGGCAATGCGATTTCTCTTATCTCCATCGATTCGCAGCACAATGTAACCGTAGGCGCATCCGTGGCCGTTTGTTGTTCGCCGCAGGGG
>Ga0335079_10002365_pt1 | contig 21806 bp, 16 predicted proteins | sample Lox_Sample_33_FD_206719 | JGI IMG/M metagenome (GOLD analysis project Ga0335079, IMG submission 206719) | Soil microbial communities from Loxahatchee National Wildlife Refuge, Florida, United States - Lox_Sample_3.3 | ecosystem: Environmental > Terrestrial > Soil > Wetlands | place: USA... | reverse complement strand
GTGCAGGGAGCGAAGAGCCCGCCGTTCACCGGTCCCGGCTGCGGAGCCGCGGCCAGCGTGACATCGGTATCGGAGCCCAGGTACAGCACCTCACCGTTTCGATTCAGCGCCAGTCCCGCGGTGACCGTGACAACCTGCTGTCCGAAGGGAATCGAACTGGCGGAGATTTTGACGGCCAGACCGCTATCGACTCCGTCGCCGACGCACTGGCCCAGGTAGCGCTGGCGCTGCAGGTTGGCCCGGCGCTCGGCCGTCAGGTCATCGGCGGAGAGGACGCGGCCGTTGACGAAATTGACGTTCTGGATGCCGCCGTCGAGCACCGGCGACAACAGGTTCACCGAGCTCATGAGCCGCCCCCGATCTGCGAGATCTCCACCATGAATCCGAAGCCGGCGCCAAGAGCGGCCTGGGCGGTGTTTTGAATCCTGACCCGAATGGCGGTGTCTTCGAACCCCACGAACTCGAAGGTCGCCCGTGCTGCGCCTGTTGCCGTGGTGTCCTGCACCGTGCCTTTGACGATGTAGTTGATCCCCGCCGTGGTGTTGGGGTTTTGGTAACCATTGAATTGCAGCAGAAACTCGCCGCTGGGCGCGGCCGTAGCCGTCAGGTTGAAGACCGGGCCCCTGGCCGTCCCGTTGATATTGAAGAAGCCCGCTGCGACGGTGCGGTAGGGCGGTGCGCCGATGGCGGAAGCGGGTTCCTCGAAGAAGACTTCCTGCAAGAGGCGGGTTGGGACGACGAAGGGCCGGTGGCGATTGTCGACGGTTACGCCGCTGGCAATCCAACCCGGGTTCAGCATGATCGCGAGGTGGGCCAGCAGCACGCATTTTTCGGGTGGGGGACAACAGGGGCCGGCGCCCTGCGGTGCGACGATGAAGGGCCGCACCTCCGTAATCCAGGTGCGGAAGGCGGCACGCAGGAAATCGCCGGCGTCCTGGCTCTGCATCAGGTAAGGCGGCCCGGAGGGCGGGGAACCGAAGGGCGGGGAACCCACGTTTTGCGCCAGCTCGCGAACCAACAGCTCCACTTGCTGGAGGGTCAGGAACGGTCCTGTGGCCGAGACCTGAAACTGCGACAAGAGCCTTGCGAAAGCCTTAGCGGCCACTTCTTCGAGCTCGGGAGGGCGGTACAGACAAAGGCCGCCGGCAGCCACGGGATCATACGGCGGAGAACCTAGCGGCGGGGACGCCAACTGGTCCAGACACAACATCAATTCGAAGGAATCGGCGATGCGCGAAGCCGCCATGGAATCGGCCTGCGTCCGGCACAGCTCGCCCGGAATGGGCACCACGTCGGTCTTGCACTCGCGATAACAGAGCACTACGACCAGGTTCAGCATCATCGGCATGGAGCCCAACGCTGTGCCGAGGGCGTCCTTGTTGGCCTGCAGCCAGTCCTGGATCTGCACGCACATCAGTTGGGGAACGCGGATCTCCTGGCCCTTGGGATTGATGGCCCACCCCGGAGTAACCTGCACCTCGAGAGTGGGCGACGTCTGCACCAGCACATCGAGCCCGCACAAGGTGCCGTACCCATGCAGCATGCGGTTCTCGAGATGGTGCTTGGCCAGAAAGTAAGCGTCCGATTGCAGGAATTCTTCCGCTCCCAGGACCAGGCCGAACGTATAGTTGACCCGCTTGGAAGGGTCGAGCTTCTGTAAGCTCGGCGATGCAGTCTGGAATGTTGTGCTCATATGCCCGATCCTCCGCACCGGACTACGGCCGGCTGCTTCAGTTGATCTCTGCCGGCCACAACGCGGCCGCGCACGTTCCAGGGCTCGACATAGCCCAGGAAAGAGGCGGCCATGGAACCTTGGCCCAAGAGCAAAGCCGCGAAACGGCTGCTGGGGCCCACCACGGTTTCAAGGCCCACGCGCGACAGGCCGGCGCTGAAAACCGCCCAGTACAGCTTCACGTCAAAATCCGTGTGTGAGGGCTTTTCCTGTTGGGCAACGCGTTGCGCCAGGTCCCGGCGGGCAAGCTGCGTGGATACATCGGCGTTCAAATCCACCGGCACCACCACGCTGAACCGGTGCGCGTTGCGGCTTGCCGGAATCACAACCGAAACGAAGAGGATCCAGTCCTGCAAGAACGTGCCGCCCGCCGGCAGCGCAGTCGCTAATATGCCCTGCCACAGTTTCGCGAGGACGTCCGCAAAGCTGGTCAGCGCGGAACCGCCTGCCAGTCCATAGGCCAGATTCAGGTCCGCCGGCTGTTTGTAGCGCCTCGCCAGGAAGTCTTCGTAGGCCGGCTCGTCGGCATCGGTGACGGCCGCATAAGGAAAACTCAGGTTCTGGCTTAGAAAAGTCTGCCAGTCGGACGCCTGTGCCGATTGGGCCGGCTGAATCGCCGGTAAGAGAAGCCTGGGATCGTCGAAGCCGGAGTAGCGGGTATTCCACGCGGCGTTCAAAGCGGCGATGGTTCCGTACTTCGTGCTCAGAAAGTTGAGGAACTGCTGGTTGAGCGCGGCCGCGCCCTGGCTCGGACTCCATCCGCCCGCTTGCGTGACCGTCCCTGGCGACTGCACGGCCGTGGGATCGCCTAAGGCCACGGCGGGCGCAGTGCGCAACTCGTAGTTTTCGACAATCCGCACGGAAAAATGCTGGAGGTCCGCGGGGTCGAAGAGGCTCGAATTGGCACACTGGTCGAGCGCCAGGCGAATCATACGAACAATTCCGTCCCTGGTGCCGCGCGATTGGAAGAAGCGCTCCGCGTTCGCGAGAAAGAAGCGCCTCACGGTCTCGCTCCACGTGAAATCGAAGCTGATGCCGAGCCAACCCGCCAGCCACGACAGGTACTCGGCCGGAGCGGTCCGCGGGTCGAACAGTTCCTGCACCTGCTGGATGCGCCCCTCCAGCACGGTAAAGAAGCCTTCCGGGTTCGCCAGGTAGCGCTCCAGGAAACTGGCGGACGCGGCGTTGTCCTGATACACGGCGGGCAGATATTGTTTCAAATAGGAGAACCGCGGGTAATAAACCCGTACCGCCTGGAGGCGCGGCGTGCCGCGGCCATTACCCGTGAGCGTGAGCTGGAGCTGGAGGTAGCGCCCTTTCGCGGCCTGGAAGAGCAATTCCCACGTACCCGTGCGCCCGCCCGAGCAGCTCAAGCCGGGCTGGTAATACGGGAGTTCTGCGCCGGTGGAGCGCAGGTAGGGTTGCGGCTCCGCGTTCCAATCCGTTGCGTTTAGCAGATCCACGGAATCGGCCGCCCGGCTGGCAATGCTGACCTGCGTGCCCGGGGGAATGGTGCCATCCAGGAACAGCCGGTGCCAGACGCACCCCGGCTGCTTCCCGTCGAACGCGCGGCGCAGCGGGTCGGTCTCGAGCGTGGCGTCGCGCCGGGGCAGCATCCACACCGCGCTGGTTTCGAACCGGTTTCGCGGCTGCGCCACCAGCGCCGCCCAGCGCTGGTCGAAGTCATAGCTCACACCGGTTTGCCCGGTGGACGGGGCCTGCCCCGTGACCAGCGCGTTGCCGCCGAAGCGCAGCATGGGCAGAAACTCCGGTTCCGGTTCGAGCGCCCAGGATGCGTCCGTTGTGCTGTAGTCGAAAGCGAACGTCTGCGCGCCCTTGGCGTCCGCGATATACAGGACCCCGGCGGCAAACGCCAGATCCTGCCCGAGTAACTGGTACGGCGAGTCTTCTCCGACGTCCACCTGGTTCAAGGCCACCGGAGGCGCAGTCAGGTTCGCCAACTGGTATCGGTAGATTTGCGAGTAGCCGAGCGTGCGCTGGCTATCGAGGATCAGGACAGTGCCATCTGGGAGAGCTTCGATGCCGATGGGCTCCGAAGCTGCAACAGGCATTGCTTGAGCGCCCGAGATTGCCTCCGCCGTGTCACAAGCCGTGCGATACACGGTCGGGCTGCCTACCGGCTGAAAGTCCTCCGGCACGGGCGGCCGTCCCACTCCGCCCGAGGGAGCGATCACACGGAACAACGGGTCAAGGCCCCAATACCGGCGGTTGGCGCGATCCAGAATCCATACGCCTCCACCGGCAGCAGCCGCCAGGTCGAACGGAACGAACGCCACGCCCGCGGGCCAGCGATATTGAAGCGGGGGGCCTTGAGTGTACAGATCGAAGACCAACAGGCCCGCGGGATCGACCAGGCCCACAACGAGGTAGTGGTCCGTGGTGACCGCGAGTCCTCCCATTTGGAAAACGGCGGGAGCCTTTGGGTTGACCGGCGAGAACCCGCCCGAGGGCGCGTTGGCGCACGCGGCGCTGAGATCAGCGGCGGACCAGAAATGCTGTGCCTGCTGCGTGGCGGGGCCCGCGAACAGTATTTCGTCCTCACCCGGCGCGATCCAGTAATAGTTGCCGTAGAGGTCCTGCGCCGCGCCACGGCGATCCGCGGCCGACAATGCCGCATCTTTCGCTATCGCGAACACGAAGACTCTGCGGGGCAGCGCCACTGTGGCGTCCGAGTCGCGGAACTCCAGTGGCGCGAGCGGCGGTGAGCCGCCGGCCTCATCGCCCAGCCAGTCCTCTTTGCCGTAGACCAGATGGAATCGGGTTTGGTTGGCGTCCATCCGTTCTCCTTAACAGCCCACTGGCAGCACCGGCACCGGCACCAGCGACGGGCCGCCCGCGGGCGGCGTTCCGGCCTGCGTAATGTCTTCTGGATCGCCCAGGTTGGCTCCCACCTGAACGAGCCGTGGTAGTTGAAGGTTGGTGATGGACAGCGTCGTGATCGCAGCGCCGCTCTTGTCCCACATCGACACGTTGCGAATGTCCGAGACGCCATCTACCCGGGCCGCCTGCGCAAGCAGCTCGCGATCGACTACCGGCTTTTGCAGCGGCCATCCCGTTCCGGCCGCTCCGCCCGCCAGGGGCGAAAGAAAGCTGCGGATCGCACCCTTGATCGCCTCGCGGACCACGGCCACGTCTTTGCCGGGTACGAGATCGAAACCTACCGAAACGCTCAAATCCTGATAGTCGGGGCCAATTACGTGAACCTCCGTGGTCACCAGCCGCCGCGGATCCAGATAGGAGCACACGCTCTGCAGAAACTGACGGTCCGGCACCGGCCCCTGCGGTGTGGACGGGTCGTTGGGAATCACCATCACGGTCACGACGCCCGGGATCGATACCCCGGTGTCGGGCTGATACAGCGGAACAATCTCGACACGACCCAGGTCGATGCCAGGCGTGCTCGCGACGATGTCCTTGAAGTCGTCAGCCGAAACCGCGCGGCCGGCATTTTGCAGAAACTGCGGGATGCGAAGCTCGGCATCGTCGAGCGATTCACCAGCCGTGCCGCCGGACGCAGGCAGGGGATTAGAGACCTTGAAGCCGGCCGGAAGCTGCGGACTGGAATTGATGGCGCCGATTCCCACGTTGCCGCCAACACCGCCGCCATAGGAATATGCGGCGAAAATCTTGGATTGTGCGGCCGGCCTCGCGCCATGCACGCCCGTCCCGAAGGTCACGGTACCGGATGCGCTGTCGGCGATGTAGACGCGCGACGCGGCGCCTCCCGTGACTTCCGAGGGTGCGGCAAAGAGATCGTCGGTCTGCTGCCACAGGACTCCGTCGATCGTAATCTGGAGCGTAGACGTGAGCACCGGCGTATTCCGTAAGGTGAAGGATTGATCCGGCTCGCCCGTTCCTGTGCCGACGAGTTCCACGGGAACCGGAATTTCCTGAGTCACCTTGGTGCTATTGATGCCGACCCAATTGAAACTGGCGACCGCGGCGGCGGTCGCCTGAGAATCCGAGGGAAGGGGCAATCGTACGCGAAGCCAGGTGACCAGCCGGCTCTCGACGTTTTGGTCCTGAAGGGCTGGCGGAAAATCTCCCACACCTTCTTCCAGCGGTCCGAGCGACCAGTTCCCGATGGAATCGCGGGCGGGCAGGGTCAATTGCACCAGGGTCGGTAGGGTGAGCGGGTCGCCGTCGGGAATGTTGTCGAGGCGCTGATAGATTGGCGCGGTGCCATTCAGCTTCCCGGTAGCGATCTCGTACACCAGTGAGGAAGGCGGCTGTGTCCCTCCCGGCGCGGCTGGCGGCAGCACCAGCTCGTTAACGTCGGATGCGGGAACGATTCCGAGGGTCAGCGTCTTGCCGGCGATTTCATCGAGCACCGCGCTGTTGGCCCCCGCATCTACTGCACGGGTGAGAATCGCGATCCACAGGGCGCGATCGACGATGCTTCCATCGCTCAAGTTCGCCACCGGAAGATTCGCCGCGGATGCCGGCGGATCGAAGGTCTGCGTCTGGTAAAACTGCAGGGCCGTTGCGGGTCCCGCAAACGCGGCGTATAGCTGCGTATAGGTCTGCTGTGCCTGAGCCACGTCCGACGGGGATAACGCCGCGCGGATGTAGATTCGAGCTTCGACCGGGAGAACGTCCAGACCATCGCTGCTGGCAAACCCAGTGGCTCCGGCGAAAACCGGCAGGCCGCCCGGCAAGGTCACCGTCTGCAGCGGTCCGCGATCGTTGCTGAATGTCACCATTGCGGAAGCCGCGGCCGGAGGCAGCATCGGAATACCCAGGAGGTTAAGGAATTTGATGCGGTTCTGGTCGGGTACCTGGTTGGCGATGAAGGACAGGTTGTCCGCCATGAAGGCGAACAACTGCAGGATGGTTACGCCGGGATCGGTGTTGTTCTGATAGTTCGTGTACTCCGGGTTGTGAACCGGAATCCGAACGAGCGCCTCGCTGAGGATCTGGTCGAATGCCTGCGATTGAATGGGGGGCGCGGTGAGTAACATCGATCAACCTTGCAATTGCAGTGTCAGCGTCACCTGGTTGGGAAGCTGATTCGCCACCAGGCGATATTGAATGGTGGCGATGGCCGCCTGGCCGTCCGAAGGGTCGGGATCGACCAGGATGGAGTCCACGATGATCCGGGGCTCCCAAATCTGTAGCGCCCGCGTGATCTCGTCCTGCACGGATTTCCGCGTGGCGGCGTTATTCGGCGCGAACAGATAGGTGCGCAGTGCCGAGCCGTAGTTCGGGTACATGAGCCGCTCTCCAAACCGCGTCAGCAGAAGAATCTGGATCGATTCGCGCACGTTCTGGCCGGCGACGGAGGTGGCCCACTGGCCGGTCGAATCGAGGCGCGGGGGAAAGGCCACTCCGCGTCCGTATATCTGGCCTTCGTCGATCGCCATGCTCATTTTCCTTTCAGCGTCGGAACCGGGAGACAGATTTTGAAGAACGGAATCCAGAAGAAGACCAGGTTCAGCGCAATGACAATCACCAACAGAAGAATCAGCGCGCAGATGGTGATGATCGGGATCGAGAACGAACAGATCATCCCGAAATCTACTCCCGGCGACGGCGGGCCGATATTGCCTTCCGACAGATCCTTGAGACTGGCCACGCGCGCCATCTGCTTTTTCAGCTCATCGGAGATGAGGAACGCCACGCCCTTGTCGTACTTGCGCAGTGCCGCGGGCGAAGTGTCTACCGGCAGAGCCACTTGGATGCGGCGCGCCGGTGCATCCGCATCGAAGAACGAGGCCAGTTGAAATGGCTGGCTGGGAGGACTCAACACGGCGCTCCCGCACTGTGGCCGCAGATACGCGCACCGCACAATGAAGTAGAAATCGCCCTGAGCGTTGGCCGGCTTCTGCGGCACCGGCGGCGATATGGAGCCCGGGCCGGGAGGCGGCTGGGGCGGCAATGCAGCACTGAAAGGCGCAACCAGTGTACAGGGATCGGTTGCGTCGGTCGCGAGCGAATACGGCGTGTAATCCGCGGGTAGGGGCGGGTCTGTGAGTCCGGCAGTTTCCAACTGCCCTTCAAACTGCTTGGCGTTGACCAGCGCCGCCCGAAGTCCGGGGTCGAGGCTGTTGTACAGCGCCGCGTCGGCGCCCGTCGGCGCGGCAGCTTTAGAGCCGCCGGTTATGGCAGTCCAGATGGGAAGGTCAATCAGGATGTTCGCGAAATCCAGCAGGATGAGTGCCGAGGACAGATTCGCGCTGGTCTGGTTCCGGGAATCCGCCTGATCGGCGGCACTCAGACCGGTCCACCACAGGTTCAGACTGGCCCACGGCTGCACCACCTGTCGATTGAACATGTCGGCGCGCGGATCCGTGGTGGGTGCGCCGCACAGACCATGGACGGTCGTGTTGCCGTTTCCGTTCCCGTTGGCCGTCCCGTTGCCATTAGAGAGAGTGCGCCCGGCCACGTATTGCTGCCGCCGGGACGCGGGAATCAGCCCCGTAAGGACGCGCCGCGTCGCCGCAGTTTTCACCGTGGTCTGGGACGCCTGCATCGGCGAGAGCGGGATCTGCTCCTCTCCAGTCGCCAGGCCCGCGCCCGAAACTTTGGTCCATCCCGGCTGGTCTCCCGGCATCCACGCGTACTCCGTGCATTTTGCCGGATCGTAGACGGCGCAGTCGGCGGCGGAAAAGCCGGGATTCGGTCGAAGCTGCCGCACCACAAAAACGGCGTTCTCTCCCTGGGTCCGATTGATGGAGTGGTCGGGAAGGCCCGGCTGCCGGCAGGTCAGCGAGGAAGCCACCATGTAGAAACGTGCCTGCGCGGGCTGGTAGAGCTTCAGCGGGAGGCCGCTACCGGCGTCATCCAGACCTGCCGCCGGAGCTTGCCAGTTCTCGCCCTGTGCCACGTAGCCGCGCAGGCTCTGCGGCGTTTGTTGCAGAACACCTTGCAACTCCGGCACGAAATCGTCGGTGGTGAAGCGCAGGATCGCCGGCCGGCGGAAGGGAGTGAGGTCCGCATTCGCGCTCAGTTCCGTCCAGAGCGGAGACGGCGTCAGCCATTGAATCTGTGTGCTCATAGGTTCACCAGATGTTCCCCGCGCCCGGCGTATAACTGGCGCTCACCACGCTATTGGTGATCACCGTGTCGGAGTTCACTACACCGCTGAATTTGCTCATGCCGGCGTTGACGCTTACCATGCCGGCGGTGGCTTCAGCCTGCGACGCTGAGATCGAAACTTTGGCCGACGCGGTGAGGGTGATCCCGCTCGAGTCGAGCTTGATGGAGTTTCCGTTGCTGTCCTGGATCAGGATGGAACCAGGGCCGTCCTGCAGGGCGATCTTCTGTCCACCCGGCGTTTCGAGCGTCAGACTCTCGCTGCCCTGTGTGTCGTCGATGGTGATCGCTACCCCGTTCCGGGAGCGTATTTTCTTGATGTTGTTGTTGCCCGCGCCATCCATGGATTGCGGAGGAGCATCCTGGCCGTTCCACAATGCTCCGATCACGCAGGGATTCCGCGGATCGCCTCCCAGGAAGATCACCAGCACTTCCACGTTGGTATCCGGAATGAACCACGTGCCCTGATTGTTGCCGGCCATCAGGGTGGAGACGCGCGCCCATGTTTCGTACGAAGCGCCGCTGGGGTCGGGCGACCACGGCAACGCCACCTTGACCCGACCCTGGTTGTCGGGGTCGCGCACATCGCGAACCAGCGCTGGGTAGGCTCCGTAGAAGCGGCCGCCAAATCCCTTGGCCGCCCGTGCGTCGATCACTTCCTCGAGTTCCAGATAGCCTTGCATCACGAGTTCCCGATTCCAGGACGCTCCACCGCGAACCACGTTCGATACCCGTTCGCCGGATCGAACATGTGCCGCACTGCGGTCACGTAGTAATGGCCTTCAAACAACTTGCCCAGGCCGTTCAACGTCAGGCTTGTGCCCACCTGGATGCGGCCGTCTCCGTCCGCCGTGCCGGTGCCCGTCACAAAGCGTCTGGCCCAGCGGCGATAGTGCGCCTCGGCCAGCGCCTGGGCTTCCTGCGAAGTGAACGGAAGGGTATGTACGACCTGCTGGTCCCGCTGTCCGATGGCCTGCTGAAGAACTGCGCTGCCTCCCAGGTCGCCGTTCAACTCGCCTCCCAGCGCCGAGCTGGTAGCCCGGAACGTGATGGCCTGCTTCGAAGACACATCCCATCCAGTAACGCTAAATCCGCTAGTTTGGTCGGCCAGGTCGCCCATGGCACTGAATTCGAACAGGCCCTCTTTGTAGGTCAACGTCACTTCGTTGGTCTTACGCTTGCTGCGTGAAGCGACATTGAGCTGTTGATCGTCTACCCACAGCTCAGCGTCCACGGCGCGGGCGCGCTCCCGCAGAAACGCCAGATCGCTCTGGTTGACCTGCGCCAGGACCTTGTAAGTCGGTCCGCTCACATCCACGTTGGCCTGCAACCCCTGCTGCGAGGCAACCTGACGAAAGAGGTCGGCATCGCTGATGTTTTCGAAGGTACGCGTGCGGCGGGTCATGCGCAGGTCCTGCAGGCGGTCTTCCGCCATGAAAAGAATCTCGGGGGGACGCAGATGGGGAAAGCGGCCTTCGAGAGCCATGATGCGGCCGGTGAAGACCGTGCCAGCCGCCTGGCCGCCGCCCATCTGTATGGTGACCTGTTTGCCGAAGTCGAGCAGCTTGCGGTCGAAGTATACAAAATCGAATCCGTTGCCCACCTGGTCGAAGTTTGCGAGGGTGCCCTCCGCACGGTACAGACCTTCCACCGTCTCCTCCACCAGGAGGCCCAGCAGCCGGTCGCTGAGCAGGGTCTGCGTCTGCCCGGCCACGGTGAAAACGGGCCGCCCACCATAAACTGCAGGAGCTTGTCCGGCGTCAGGCATCGAGGTTCCCTAATGCGCCAGCGTGCGAAGACAGATGCGCTCTTCGCGATCCATGAGCGTCATGATGTCGTGCGGGCTGACCGGAGGCTTCTCCGGAGCCGGGGTCTTGCCGCCGGGCTGCGGCGGCGCCTGCGACGGCTCCAGCACCACTTCGAGTTCGTTGATAATTACAGCCATCGTTTGTCTCCTGTCACGCGCTGATCGAGAGGTTCACCATGGTGCCGGGCTGCATGAGGCGCGGATTGGTGATGCCATTTGCCCGGGCCACTCCTTGCCAGTTGCTGATCCCGGCCTTCGCGGCCATCTGTTGCAGCGTGTCGCCGGCCTTGGCGAGCGAAAGCGGTGTGGTGCCCGCCGGCGCGCCCGAACTCGCGCCCGCGCTGGACTGTGCAAACTCGAACGTCAAATCGTGCTTCGACAGATTGATCGAGACACTCGCGCGCAAGGGAATGCCATCGGCGGAAAACAGGTCGATGGTCTCGTCCATCGAATCCATCGTGCCGTTGAACAGGAAGGAGCCCCACTGAAACTTCAATTTGGGCGGAACGCGGTTCTGCTGATTGGGATCGTTGGGGTTCTGCACGGTCATGAAATAGGCGATCAATGCCGTGAGGTTGCGAACGTCGCCGCGCGGGTCGGGGAGGCCGGGCGGCAGCGGCAGGGTCACATCGAACCACAGCTCCATGCTCAACTTCGTGGTGCTGGTGCCGACGAACTGCGGCGACGAGCCCTGCGGCTGGTTCCCGCTGGCCCACTGGTTGGAAAAGTTCAGCTTGAGCGACTGCGGGTTGAACTGCACGGGAACGGTCTTCCCATCCGATCCGTTCACTACCTCGATCAGCTTTGCTTTTTCCAGTTTCTGCGGTTGCGGCATAATCCCTCGCAATTACAGCAGCGACGCCAGCGCTCCCAAAAGATCGAAGCCGGGCGCCTTCAACGTCATGGACTCGTACACCAGAGTCATTTCTTCGATCGCAATCAGCCCGTCCTTGGCGTTCAGCGCCGGCGCGCGCAGTTTCACGGGCAGACATCCGGTCAACTGAAACTGCACCTGTTCGGTCCCATCTCCCGCGAGCACGGTGATATCGGCGGATCCGCGCAAGCCGCCGTGCCCGGGCGATACCGTGGCTTCGAACCAGGTCCACAGATCGAAACTGGAGGTCATGCCGCGCTTGAGCACAAGTTGGCCGTACGAGACCTGGCCCGCCATATGCACCGGACCGGTATTGCGTCCCCCCTCTTTGATGGTCTTGGGCTCGATCGTCATTTCCAGGCCGTCCACATCGGAGAAGACCGCCGAGCAAACCATGTCGGATACCCCGTCCACTTCGATCTCCACCAGGAAGTTGAAGGTCGTGAACGGACGTGCGTCCGGTGTCAACAGGCTGCCGATGGCGGAAGCGATGCTTGCCATTTATGCCTCCTCCAGCGTGAGCGTGCCGCCGGCCTGGATGAGCCGGACGGTCAGGAAGCGCATTGGCAGCGACGGTGCGATGCGCAGTTCGATCGTGAAGATGCCCTGGTCGAGGTCGTCCTGCGAGTTGACCGTCGCGTCCGCGACTACGCGATAGGAATCGGCCGCGGACTGTCCGGCGAATGCTCCCTGCGCCAGGAGTTGCTGCATCCACTGCTCGAACTGGCGCGTGACCGAGCGCTGTAAGGTGGGAGTGACGTTCTGGAAGACGTAGCGCACGCCTTCGCGCAGCGCCAACCGGCGCAGCAGGATCAGCAAGCGCCGCACGTTCAGCGGCTGGAATTCGAGGTCCGAAATCATGGTATTTTGGTCCGTGATCAGGAAGCCTTCGGGCTCCTGTGCGATCAGGTTGATCTGGTCCGCGGCGAACACCAGCGGGGCATCGTCCTGAAGGGCCGGCGTCAAGGCCAACGCGCTATTGATGGGCAGGTTTGCCGGCGCCGCCCAGGCCCCCGACGACAGCGCCTTGGCGGCAACCACACCACATACGCTCCCGTCCGCCGGTAATGTTCGCAGCGCCTGTGGCAATGGCAGAGTATTGTCACGGACAACGGTCCAGGGATGATACAGGGCGCCATAGCTGAGCATGCGGCCGGTGATGTCTTCGGGCGCCAGCGCTTGCGCCAACTGCGTGCGGTAGGCGGTCGCCTCATCCCGCCGGTACGATAACGGCACGCTCAGGATCGCTACCATGTCGGCGCGGGCCGAAGACATGCGGATCAGGGCTTTGTGGATTTCAAGAAGCAGCTCCGGCGATCCCGATTCCGCCTCGGGAATGATTTCGAATGGCGTTACCGGCTCCGGCGTCGTGTTGACGGTATTCGACCACGGGCCGGAGACGCCCGCGAGTTGCCGTCCCACGCGAAAGTAGGTCGCCGGGCCGGGCACCCGCCAGTAATCGAACTCCGCGTCTGGGCCCTGGTAGAGCGTGTACCCCGAGTGGAACTGCGGGTCGCCGGCGGTCTGGAGCGTGAAAGCATCGCTTGCGCCGGCAGCCGTCCATTGGAGGACAATCCGGTTGCGCTCTTCGAAGATATCCAACTGGGGAGCGGCAAGCGGTTGGCGACTGCATTCCTGGAAGTCGCCGCTTCCGAGTTCCACACTGGCGGTTTGTGAGCAGGGTCCGACGCCCGCGGTGCCATACGCTGAAGCCCGGTAGTACAGCTCGATTGGGCACTGCGCGGTGCTGGTCAGAGCGATCGACCGGCTGGCGCCCGTGTCGCGGGATGTCACGGCACCCGCGAATAGCGGATCGGACGACTCATCCAGCCGATAGCCGGAAGCGCCTGGCACCGCAGCCCACGAAACTACATAGGTACCGCCGGCATCGGGAGTCGAAACCTGCAGCGGATCGGGCGCCGCCAGCAGGTCGACTTGTGCCGGACTGGGACGAAAGCCGGTTTGCGTGGCGTCCGGTACGGCAACCAGGCTAGCCTCGTCAACCCGGAGCAGGGAATATATGCCGGTCGGCGGACCGGGAATCTCCGCCTGATATTGCCAGAAGAATGCGTCTTGCAGCAGCGTGGCCGCTTTCGAGCCGGTCAGGCGGGAATCGACGAACAGCCCTTCACCGCTCAAACCCACGCCGAACGAGATGAGTCCGTCGCGCTCCAACGCGGTGGCGCCGGGGAGGCTGGCCCCCTGCGTGAAATCGCTGCGCACCAGCGCGGTCATGCCCAACGGCAGGCCGATAACCGGCGGCTGCCCGGCCGGTCCGGCCAGGGGGAACCGGGGATGGTCGATATCATTGGCCAGTGCGGCATAAGGAATCGGAGTCGGCCGCTCGACCGGGGCATAGAGAACCGAATCGGTGGGAAGCAGCTCCCAAAACCTCGAATCGTCCGCGGACATTCCCAGATCGGCGATGCTCAGGGCAGGGGAGTCCTGTGGGAAGGCCCAGAGCTGGAAAGTCACCGTGGAGACTTGCGCCGTCACGTTGCGATTGGCATTCCACGCGGCGTCAGGATCCGCGATCCACCACGCCAGAGTGCTCGTCAGCGAGGCCGTCGCCCCGGTGACGGGCGAAGTGGCGGCGCTCGGACCCGCCTCGATGGACTCCACCTGCAGGAGCAGCACTCGCGTGCCGAAGTGCAGGCGCAACCACGAACCCGGAGAGATCGATAGTGCCGTCTCCCGGCTTACCTGCAGAACGATCGCGCCGTCCTCCGAACAGCATTCCGAAACGGTCACCGCTGCGTCTGTGCCGGGGCCCAGCAGAAATACGGCGTCGGGCTGCGCGCCGGGCAGCGAAGAACACGGTGCAAGCTCGGATGGAGCCGCCTGGCGAAACCAGAACCACCGCGGGTCGGAAGCCGCGTGGTACGCCAGCGTTCCCGTGGAAGGGAAGTAGAGCTGAACCAAGTCGCCGGGGTTGAGCCCGGTAACCGAGGGAATGGCGCCCGTCCGCACCAGCGACCCCGGGGCCAGCGGGCTTTCGAGAAGAGTAGCGTTCACCTCCAGGCCATCGGACCAACTACCCTCTGATCGTGCCTGCGTCCAGCCGGCGTGAATGCCGCCGAAGGTGTCGACTGTCAGCAGCCCCGGTATTACCCAGCGGTTTGCCAAAGCGCCCAGTGCCAGCCGCACCACCCAGCAGCGGCGGCCTCCGTCGCGGAAGAAACTGCGCACGGCAGGCGCGGTAAACGCCATACGCATTTCATTGCGATCGAGGTCCCAGGCCAGGGGAAGGTCGAGACCGAAGATCTCCTGGAACCTGCCGGGGTCTTCCACCATGAACGGCAGATTGACTGGCCCGGATGGCAGGAATCCCGCAAACGCGGCGATATCCATGCGCGGCAGCGGCGCCGGCACGGCCGGCGCCGCTGTCTCGAAATAGATCCCGGGCAGACGCGCTGCAACCATAGGCGTTCTTAGCTAGGTATGCCTGTGATGTCGATTCGCTCGGCGGACAGCACGAGTTCTTCGATCGAAAGATCCGTGCCTTTGCCGGTCAGTGCGGGGCCGGTGTACTTGATGGGGCGGGCATTGGTGAGCACCCACTCCTGCACCGGACCGTTGCCGGCCTCGTCCATCTGCTGGATCTTTACGGTACGCAGTTGATTTTGATCGCCGCTCCGCACCAGATCCCACCAGCCGAAGAGTGTCGCCGGATCGCCGATCAGTCCACGCTTCAAAGTGATGTCGTTGGTTTTGGAGGTGCCGGTGACCTTCATCGTCCCCGGATCTTTATGGTTGCCGGGCCGGTATTCGGCCACATGAATTTCCGCCCCGAGTCCGCCTACCTCCTGGAAACCAGCTTTGAAATCGTCCACGCCCGGGTTGTCCGCGCCCAGGTCCACCCGGAAATTAAACTGCCCGTAGGGACGGTCGCGAAATATGGCTGCCATGGTCTTTCTCCTTTATGTGCTTCTTATGACTGTGCGCTGGCCGTGAACTGGCCGATGCGGAAGATGACGAATTCGGCCGGCCGCAAGAGCGCCACCCCGATCAGGCAGACCAGCCGGCCGTTGTCGATATCGTTCTGGGTCATGGTGGTGAGGTCGCACCGCACGAAGAACGCCTGGTCCTTGGTGGTGCCGAACAACCGGGCATTGCGGAATTCGTTGAACAGAAAGTCGCTGATGAGCTGCGTGGTATTGGCCCAGAGGATCGGTCCGTTGTTCTGAAACACCACCGACTGCGTGCCGTTGTCGATGCTGTGCTTCAGATAATTCATGTAGCGCCGCAGGTTGACATATTTCCATTCGGGGTCGGAGGTCGCGGTGCGCGCGCCGAACAGGCGGAATCCGCGGTTCTCGAAGAAGCGGAAACAGTTCACACCCAGCGGATTGAGGAGATCCTGCTGCGATTTGTTCAGGATGACCTCAAAGCTGATGGCGTCCGTCACGACCTCGTTTGCCGGCGCCTTGTGGACTCCGAAATTGGTGTCGTTGCGCGCATAGATTCCCGCCACGAATCCCGACGGCGGCATGTTGGTCTCGGCATCGGTAACCGGATCCAGAATCCGAACCCACGGATAGTAGAACGCCGCGTAGCTGGAATCGATCTGGCCGCGCCACTGGGCAACCTGAGTCACGCTCTCTCCGTCGGGCGAATCCAACACCGCGATCCGGTAACGCATCTTCTCGGCGTGCGCGATCAGGTTATAGGTGATCTGCAGCGCGTCCAGCCGGTAATAAGACTCCCCGGCATATGTCGATCCGGGCGCGGCCACGATGGAAACATCCGTCACGTCTTCCATCGCCACGAGGCCGGTCTTCTTTTGCGGGTCGAACGGATCTTCCGCGCCCTCGAAGTCGCTGGCGAGCGGCCGGATGCCGTCCGATCCCCCGGTCAATACCTCGGTAAATTGCGCCACCTTTCCCGCGATGAGTCCCGGCATATCCACGCCGGTCTGCGCCAGCATGATCTGGGCGATTTCGATCCCGGCCGCGGCGGTGGTGTCGGAGAAGCTGAAGGTCACTGGGACGGTGAGCTCCAGTTGGCGGTTGCTGAGACTCGGGCCGAAGAACTGGCCGAAGGATTGAGCGGCCCGGGGATCGAACGTAAGGCCGGTGAATACGTCGGAGCGAGTGACGGAGTCCGGATAGTCGATCTCCACGCTCGCCGTCAGGATGCGGACCTCGTCGCTCCCCGGTCTCAACGTGGTGATGTCCGTGACGGCGCCCGACAGGTTGTGGAAACGGAAGCTGTCTCTGCCCGTCGTCTTATCGAAATACTGCTCTGCCCAGTAAAAGTCCCCGCCGGCGCCGGGAGGGCTGCCCACCGGGCTGATCCACACCATGTCGAAAGCGTTGGCGCCGCGCAGCACATTGCCCGCGCCCGGCGGACTGGTGACGGCCGCTCCGCTCCCCGTCAACACATTCTGGCCGATCGAGAGAGTGATCAGCAGCGTGACGTTGCCCCCGCTGCCGGAGTACCGGGCTTGCCAGGTGATCGTGTTGGGCACGCTCCCGCCGCTGACCTGCGCCTGTGCCAACCCACTGCCGCTGGGACCCGCGCGGAAAGTCCGAACCACGTACAGGCTGGCGCCGCCGTTATTGAAGAACGACCGCACCCCTTGCGCCAGGTAATTGACCATGGGCCCGACATCTTCAAAGGTCAGCGGATCGATGCTGCCGTAGATGGCTTCGAAATCCGACAGGCTGGTAAGCAATTCGGGATAGCCGCTCACCGGGCCCATCCGCGTAGGCCCGATAAATCCGGCAGTGCTGGTGCTGACACCTTCGATGGTCTTGGTTCGAAAGCTAGTTTCTTCGACGTAGACGCCCGGCGCGAGATAAGATGGCATGCTTTTGTCTCCTTTACTAAGGAGGGGATGTCCCCTGCGATATGTTCAGACTCGACGACATGGACGGAGGGCTGGCGCCGGCCGAGCGCAGAATCAGGTCCTGACCCAGGTTCAGGGTGGCTGCAAGCTGCGTGACCGGAGTGCCCGGGCCGGCCCAGATGGTTGCCGGCTGCTGGTCCTCCAGAATGCCTTTGAGATTCGGCGTAACAGTAAACGGCCAGACGATGCCGTTCATATTCGTCAGCGGAAACGTGAGCGCCCCCGGAGAGTAGAGCACCTGCACGGTCACCGGCCACGATTGGCTGTTGAGGGTCCCCTGACCGCTTCCCGGCGGCGAACCCAACCGCAGACGGTCCACGAGGGGATAAGGCACCAGAATCAGAACCTGTCCCCGGTCGTCCGCGATGCCGGGCCACACCTCCGCCTGCCCGTCCACCTGAACTTGGACTACGGCCCAAGCGGCGGGCGCGTTGGTTGCGTCGTCGATCAGGTACGCGCGCACTCCACCCAATCCGGGAGGCACGGGCCGAGTGGGAGCGGAAAACAGGTACGCGAGGCGGGCTCCCCGGGCTGAGTCCGGAATACCGTTGATCGATACGGCGCCCGTTTGATCCAGCGTGTATACCAGGACTTCCGGGAGAAATCGTCCAACCGTGTCTTGCACCGTTACGATGTATGTGAACGTGCGCGCCGGGCCGGTCTGGTCCTGGCCCTCGGGATACTCGGCAGTGCGCAGACCCGGCAGTCCGAAGAACGCGAAGGCACCCGATGGTGTCTGCCGGGCATAGAGTGGCGGCGCCTGAGAATTCAGCAGCCTCAGGTTGACCACCAGGCCGTCCGTGACTTCGCTGTTCAGCGCCAAGTCCCAAAACCGGATGCCCAGCGGCGTAAAGATCCGCAGGGTTTCCAGTGGGATGCCAGGTCCAAACGCCGGATTGATCGCCGTTCCCATTGCTCTTTACCCGTTGATCAACTGGGCCTTTCGAAAGTCCATCAATCGTTCCTGTACCTCTATGCCTTGTGCATCGCTTAGCGTGGACTCGATGCGCACCACGCGTGCCACATAGGGCACGGAAAGCTGGTAGACGTGGCGGATGATGACGTCCCAGATGTTGAACATGTCCTCGACGCTCAATTGCGCGAGAGATATCTCAACGGTCTCTTCCGGGAAAAAGACGCCGGGCTTGTAGGTGTTCAACAGGGCAGGAAAGAGGATGGGATTGTCTTCCAGGGTGCGCATCATCCAGCCGGCGATCTCGTGCTGCAAGGACGCTGTCTTGGCCCATGCGGTAAGCAGGAAGTGCAGCTCTACCGGAAGCTTGGAGCGGGTCCGCTGGCCATTTGGCAAGACGCGGCCGGGCGGGGTGCGGCTGGTGCCGTCGTGATAAATCCGGTAGAGGAGAATCGAAACCCCTTCGTCCATGGGATTCAGAAAGTCGTTCGCTACGTAGACCTGAAAATCCAAGGATGCGCCGTTGAAGTCCGCGGGATTGTAACTGCTCCGCAGCAGGCGAATGATTGCTTCCGTAGTGGCCGCAACAGCGGATGTGGTGGCCATCAGGGCTTCTCCGTCTTGCGCCGCCTGGTTGTCCGCGGTTTGTTCAAAAGAAGCTCCGCCTGGTCTTGCCGGTCGGGGTTCAGTTTGTACAGGCGTCGGGTGGCCGTTGGGGTTGTTTCGATCAGCAGCCCCTCGCGAACCAGCCACGCGAGCGCCCTCCGGGTCTCCACCACTTTGCGGTGAATCTCCTCCTCCAAGAGCCGCCAGCGTGCGATGCCTTCGAGGGAATCAGCCGCCGACGGATTTCGCAAAAAATAGGCCAATATCTCGCGCGCAGGCCGCGATGCGCGACGGGGCATTGTCACGTGATTGTTCCAAGCTCCCGACTCGGTCGCCTTTCCATCGCAAGCCGCCTTCCAAAGCAGTTCGCATTGACGTGGAAGGAGATTTCCGGAGCCAACTTGATCCGGAGGCTCGCAAGTGGGTCGTGCCGAACCCGGTACCGAGCGAAGCACAAGTGCGCGGCCATTGGGTCAAAGTGGAAGTCCTGGAAGGAGGATGAGAACGGAAGAAAGACCGGTTTTCCTGCCGGGTCAGGAGCGACCCGCCGCGCGCGCCTGCGCAGCGAGGCCATACTTCTTCACCAGTCGCCCGAAGGCACGGCGTTCTTTGCCAGCCTCGCGCGCGGCATGCGTGATGTTTCCGGCGTGACGCTGCAACAACTGATAGACATATTCCCGCTCGAAGTTCTGGATGTTCTGCTCCCGCGCCTGCCGGAAGGCGGCGGGAGCGGTTGTGGCCGGAGAGGAAGCGGGAACCGCGATGTCGCATCCGTTGATCTGCGCACCTTTCGAAAATGCGATCGCCTGCTGCACGACATTCACGAGTTCGCGAACGTTACCCGGCCATTGGTAAGCCCCCAGCCGGTGCAGGGCCGCGGGAGAGAACGATTTCTGAACTCCCGCAGGCAGATACATTTTCAGAAAATGCTGCGCCAGCAGAGTGATATCCCGCGGCCGGTCACGTAAGGGCGGCAGATCGAGATGCAGCACCTTCAACCTGTAATACAGGTCTGCGCGAAACTGTTTCGCAGCCGTCTGTTGCTCCAAGTTCCGGTTGCTGGCGGAAACGATCTTGACATCGCTGTAGACAAATCGCTCGGAACCCAGCGGCTTGAACTGGCGATCCTGAAGGAAGCGCAGGAGCTTGCCCTGGGCCGCCTGCGAAAGCGAGTCTACTTCATCGAGAAACAGAGTTCCGCCATGCGCCAGGGCTGCGAGTCCCCGCTGTTCCGCGTGGGCGTCGGTGTATGCGCCGCGTGCGTGACCAAAGAGCTCGTTTTCGATCAGATGGTCCGGCACACTCGCGCAATCCATGGGAATGAACGGGTGGTTCCGGCGTTCGCTGAGGAAGTGGATCGCGCGAGCGAACATCTCTTTTCCGGTCCCCGTCTCGCCGGTGATCAGGATGGGGAAAGCGGTGAGAGCGCAGGATGCAATCTGCTCCGCGACCCGCAGGAAGACCGGATCCTGCCCCACCAGATTGGCCCGGCCGAGCTCGCGGATGAGGTTCTCATACGCCTTGCGGCCTTCCTCTTCCGGTCCGAAATCGACCAGCCGCCGAACCCGCTGCCGCAGAGTCTCCTGCTCCTCCGGCCAGAGGATGAGATCATCCGCGTTTGCAGAAGCTGACGCGATCGCGGCGGGTTCCGCGTCTCGCGGGAGTATGGCCAGAACGCTGCTGCGCACGTTGTGGCGCTCGATCCACCGCAAGGCATCCAGGGCAGGGGAAGGATCGGGAATCCCGATCAACACGACCAAATCCACGCCGGAGTGGAGGAGGCTCTCCCCAGGGAACTTCTCCCAGGACTCCCGCCGCGTGGCGCAGCCGGACACACACGCCTGCAGAGCACACACGCTTCCCGAGCCCTCCGAATCGGCTGTGTGCTCCGGGCCTCCGATCAACAGGATCTGTGGTTTCACATCTCACCCTGCTTGTCCCGCAGCTACTGCGTGGGAGTATATACATCGCGGGCTCTATTTTCAAACGGAAAGAACCCGAAAATTCCTTTACGTTGTGCGCTGCCGCACCCTCCAAGTCCGGGGATAGGTCCGCCCTTGAGCTCTATTGCAAAAGTTAGTGAGATTGGCTGTGACGACGTTTCACTGGAGGTTCCCGGTGTCGACTGGCGCGCGCGACATATACCATGGGCGATCCCCCCGGAGAAGCCTCATCAAAGGCAATCCAAGCGCCATTGGGCGAGACTCTCGGATTCGTCAGCGAGCGGTCGCTGCTGGCAAGAATGTCGGTTTGGGACGCAGTTATCGTATCCACGACGACGAGTCGATTGAGTGGAGACCCGAATGTCTCAATTAGCAGGACTTGGGTCGGCCACCACATAAACCTCACCATCATCTCGGGTACGCACTACAGCCGAACCGAGGTACACACGGAAGAGCCACGTCCAGTTCTGCCGGACCCGGCAAAAGCCAGGGCCGATGAGTTGCGCGCGGTTTGGGGTCCGTTCGTTGGTGGGTCCCTACTCAGGCATACCGATATCCTCCTGAGGCGGGACTTGCACGCGCTGGTGTTCTGCGCTGCAAGAGCGCACATTGGGTTCGTTCCCGGGAAAGTGTTCTTTGCGGTGCGCAGCCATACGATCCGCCATATGCTCAACGAGTTCGGGCGGCAATTCGAGCAGGCGATCGATGTCGTCCAGATTGGCCTGTTGGTACTCGCGGCGGATGCGGCGGAGCTCGGCCAGGGCGCGGGAGTGAGCGCGCTCCAATGAGGCGATCTGGGCGAAGGTTTTGCGCAACAACTTGCCGGTGGGGGAGTCGCGGAGGATTTCGACGTCGATCTCCTCGGGCGTCTGGCCTTCTGCCAGGAGGGCGCGGTAGAGTTTGGCTTCGATCCGTCTAAGGCGGCGGCGCTGCCAGTCGGAGCGGACGATGGTATCGACCTGGAATTGCTCGATAGCGGAGCGGGGACCGAGGTCGTGCTGATATTCGGCGGCGATGCGCTGGT
>Ga0335079_10002364_pt1 | contig 21806 bp, 16 predicted proteins | sample Lox_Sample_33_FD_206719 | JGI IMG/M metagenome (GOLD analysis project Ga0335079, IMG submission 206719) | Soil microbial communities from Loxahatchee National Wildlife Refuge, Florida, United States - Lox_Sample_3.3 | ecosystem: Environmental > Terrestrial > Soil > Wetlands | place: USA... | reverse complement strand
GCAAGACAACTCGCAACAACAGCAACCGCCAGCGCAAACTCAGACGCAGACGACTCCCCAGCAGCAAACTCGCCGTCACGGCCTGATGCAAAACCTGAACCTGACCGACGATCAGAAATCGCAGTTCAAGAAAATCCGCGAAACGACCAAATCACAAGTGGAAGGCGTCAAGAACGATTCTTCTTTGACTGCCGATCAGAAACAGGCGAAAATCCGTGAACTGCGGCACGATTCCCGCATGCAAATGGCCAAGCTGCTCACACCCGATCAGCGCGCGCAGATGAAAGCCAACATCCGCGAACTTCGCGCCGCGCGCCGCGAAAAGCAACAGCAGCCCACGCCGCAGGCCCAGCCGCAAGGCTGAACCGCGCAACTTTGGAGCGGTCCGTCCTGCAGGGTGAGCCGGCAGCGGCCGAAACAGAGTTCGTTCATTGCAGGTGAAGTAAGAAAAGGGACGGTCGGCGTGACCGTCCCTTTTTCGTTGCTCGCGCTCGTTCTCGTGACGAAGCCAGCCGCCCGAATTTGATATGCTGCTCGACGTGCGAAATTTCCGACGAATGCTGACGCACGCTTGGGACCGCCGCGAATTTCGCTTGGCGTTCGGCGCCGCATTAACGCTTTTCGCGTTCGCTAGCCTCGCATTTTCCTTCCAAGTCTCCACGTCAACTCCGTCGCAAACTCCAGCGGCTGCCGCTCCCGCCGCCAATCCGCCGGCGCAAAACCCCGCGCTACAAGCGCCCCCTGCTTCGCGCAGCGGCCTCAATGTCGTCGTCCTCGATCCCGCTCACGGCGGCACCGACACCGGCGCCCGCGGCACTGGCGGCATCCGCGAAAGTGAAATTGTTTTGGATTTCGCCGCGCAAGTGAAACGAGCTCTCGAAGGCCAGGGCTTCCAAGTCGTTCTAACCCGCCAGGCCAACGACAATCCCTCTTTCGACGATCGCTCCGCTATGGCCAACGCCCAACTCGGCGCCGTCTTCATCTCTCTGCACATCGCTTCCACCGGCCTGCCCGGCACTGTTCGCGTTTACGTAAATTCCGATTTGCCCACCAACACCGATCCCAGCGGACTTATCTCCTGGGACCGTGCGCAAATGCCTTTTCAACCTTTAAGCCGCAAACTGGGTGACACGGTGCAAGGCCTGCTCGCGCAAAAATTCAAAGGTTCGCCGAACAATGCACAGGCGGCCGCCGTCCGCCAGCTCCGCACTACCGCCGCTCCTGCCATCGCCGTCGAAATCTCCAGCGTTGTCGTCGACGATCGCGCTGATCTCGATCGCATGGCTCCCGGCGTTGCCGACGCCATCGCCACCGGCGTGGCCATGTTCAAGCCGTCCTACGTGTTGCCTTCCAATTCGCCGGGAGGTACGCCCTGATGTCGCGTGGATTGCGCTGGCTCATCGCTTTTCTGTGTCTGGGCGTGATCGTTGCCGCGATTTATCTGCCGATTCTTCGGCGCCGCATGAAGCTTGCCGCAAAACTCCAGCAGCAAAGCGCGGAGCAGGCGCGCCGCGAACTCACGCAACCTGTTCCCGTCAATCCCGCCGATGCCCGCGTCAAGGCAACCATGTTCTGGGCCTCGGGAAATAGCGACGGCTTGTTAACGCAAACTGTGGCCGAATTACCCCTCTCGAGTGATCCCGTACTTCGTTCGAAGCAAGTCCTCAACACTCTCCTCGCCGGACCGGTGGACGTGGAACGTCGCACTCTCCCGCCGGATGCCGCGCTTCTGTCGTTTTACATCTTGCCCAATGGCACCGCGGTCGCCGATTTTTCCGAAGCTCTCGCCACGGCCATTCCTTCCGGCATTCAAAGTGAGCAACTCGCCGTCGACTCCATCACCCGCACGCTCGAGGCCAATGTCCCGCAGATCCAGCGCCTCAAAATTTTGATTCACGGCCAGGAAGTGGAAACCCTGGCCGGACACCTCGATTTAACCGGGACCTTCCAAGTCAACACGCGCGAAACCGCACCTGTCGCCTCGCCAGCCGTTTCTACATCGCCGTCCGCTTCTCCTGCGCCCTCTGGCGCCTCGCCCGCATCTCCGACACCGACAACTGCCGCTCCCACTTCGTCGGCGCCCGCCGGCGTTGCGCCTGCCGCGTCGCCTTCACCCAACGCTTCAACTCCGTCACCAAAACCCGCATCGCCCTCGGACAAGCCCCCGACATCGCCGCCCGGTTCGAAGCCAAATCTTTCACCTGCACCACAATCGACGCCCACCAGACCGGCCGACTCCAATTGACAGCCGAGCGACGCCTCGGCAAACTCATTCCACGCTCGAGGGCGACCCAGCAAACGCGGTGAGCGAAACCGGTGATTACATTCTGGTGAAATAAAGGAGCAAGGAGTGGGAGTGACCACAACGGGAAATGCGCGAGCCGACGGACGCGGGCCAGACCAGATGCGCCCGGTGAAAATGACGCCCGATTTTATCTCCACCGCCGAAGGCAGCGTGCTCATCGAACTCGCCCACACGCGCGTGATCTGCACCGCTACCGTGGATGACGGCGTGCCCGGCTTTCTGAAGGGCAGCGGCAAGGGCTGGGTCACCAGCGAATACGGCATGTTGCCGCGCGCTACCGAAGAGCGCACCGCCCGCGAAGCCGCCCGCGGCAAACAGTCCGGCCGTACCCTCGAAATTCAGAGATTAATTGGCCGCTCGCTCCGCGCGGTGACAGACCAGGAGGCACTCGGCGAACGCACCGTCTGGATCGACTGCGACGTGATCCAGGCCGACGGGGGAACCCGCACCGCTTCCATCACTGGCGCGTTTGTTGCTCTGGCTCTTGCCTTCGAACGCCTGGTTGCCGCCGGAATTTTAAAAGCTTCGCCGCTGATTGATTCCGTTGCTGCCACCAGCGTCGGCATTGTAGACGATCGCCCGCTGCTGGATCTCGCCTACGAAGAAGATTCCCGTGCCGAAGTGGACATGAATGTCGTCATGACCGGGAGCGGCCATTTCGTCGAAATTCAGGCGACCGCCGAAGGCCGGCCCTTTAGCGGCAGTGAAATGCAGGACTTACTGGCGCTCGCCGCCGCCGGCATTCGCCGACTCACCGAAGAACAGCGCGCGATTCTGCCCGCCCGGTACAGCGCGCGGGCGCGTTAGGCTTCGGCTTGGCGAGCGACTCGTCTTCTCACACGCTCGGCGCATCGCGCCATCTCGTTTTACTTCTGGCCTCCAGCAATCCCGGCAAAGTCGTGGAATTTCGCGCTCTCGCTGCAGACTCGTCGGAAGCTCGCGGTGTTCCCAGAGATTCGCCTGGTGCCAGGGAATCGTCATCATTCACAATCGAGCCGTTACCAGGATTCGCGGAGTTACCCGCGTTCCCGGAAGACGCACCTACGTTCGCGGAAAATGCTGCGGGGAAAGCACTGCACTATTCGCGTTTTGCGAATGAACTTGTGTTCGCGGATGATTCCGGTTTGGTCGTACCCGCTCTCGGTGGCGCCCCCGGCGTCCGCTCGGCGCGCTACGCGGGCGAACACGCCACCAGCGCCGCACGCAACACCAAATTGCTCGCCGCGCTACGCGGCAAGACTGGCGACGAACGGAGGGCTCATTTCGTTTGCGCGATTGCGCTCGCGAGACAAGGCCGCGTTTTGGCGGTAATCACCGATCGCGTTGATGGACAAATTCTCGAAGGGCCCCGGGGCTCCGGCGGATTCGGTTACGATCCTGTCTTCTACTTCCCTCCCCTCCAGAAAGCTTTCGCTGGGCTCACCGCCGAACAAAAAAATCAGCACAGCCATCGCGGCAAAGCCTTTCGCAAGCTGTTGCTCGCCTTGCGTGCTTGCACATAGAAAGTTCTGCCGATTCCCGAAATCGTTTCTCTTTTTGAGCGAGCAGGCAAGGCCCCGCTAGAGTTGGAACTGGCAGCGTCGAAACAAGCGCACAGGCAAGCGTGCCTGTGCTACTAACCCCTTCCCTCAGATCGTTTTGTCTTTTGCATAGCAGATGTTCTGCAAGCTGCATTCGGGACAATTCGGTTTACGGGCGAAGCAAACGCGGCGGCCGTGCCAAATGACCTGGTGTGAGAACTGAATCCACTTTTCCTTGGGAATGACTTTCATCAAGTCCTGCTCGATTTTTTTCGGATCTTCGTTGCGCGTCAGGTCGAGGCGGTTCGAGATGCGGATGACATGCGTGTCCACCACGATGCCGCTGGCAATACCGTACGCTGTGCCGAGCACGACGTTTGCGGTTTTGCGCGCCGCGCCCGGCAGCGTCAACATTTCATCCATCGTGCGCGGCACTTGGCCGCCGAACTTCTCGACAATTTCTTTGCTCGCGCCCATCACAGATTTTGTTTTGTTGCGAAAAAAGCCCGTGGGCCGAATCTCCTGCTCGAGGTCGCTGGGATTGGCGTAGGCCAACGCCTCGGGTGTCGGATATTTCTTGAACAGGGTTTCGGTCACCTGATTCACGCGGACATCAGTACACTGCGCGGAAAGAATGGTGGCGATCAACAGCTGAAACGGATTTTCGTGCCGCAGCTCGCAGGTGGCGTTCGGATACGCTTCATCGAGTTTAGCCAGAATGGCGGCGACGCGTTTGGGATCGGTGCCTTCTAGACCTTTGCGTCCACTGCGGTTCGCCGTCTTCCTCGCGATGACGGCAGCCTTTCCCGACGTCGGCTTACGCGTCGGCTTCTTTTTTCCTTTGGTGGTGGCCATGTTTCCTTTCGATATTGCCGTTTCAGGTTTGCGGTGCGTGCTCGGTGATTTCTTCGCGGGCGGCGTCCCAATACTGCTTGCGGCCGGTCCAGTAGGAGGCGGTGGCCATCATGTTGGCGACGGAGTGCGCAAAACCGTGGCGGACGGTGCAGTGCGGCTGCCGGCGCGAGCGCAGGCACTCGAACCAGTTGGCCATGTGCTCGAGGGTGCGGTCGTCAATGCCTTGGGGCGGCATGCCGGTCTGGCCGGCGGGCAAAATGAATTTTGAGGCGCGCTTTTTATCGATTTCGGAATCGTCTTCGTGCGTGCCTTTTTCTTCCACCCATTGATAGCGTGGACTGCCTTCGCCGCCGATGTTGGTCAGTGTGGCTTTCTTGCCCATGTAACGCGTCGAACTGGGCGCGTCGTTGCCAAAGCTCGTGGCGTAGCTGACTAGAAATCCTTTGGGATACTCGAAGAGCACCTGAAACGTGTCGGCGTTTTCGCGCCCATCGTGCCAGGCAAAAATGCCACCGTGCGCCATCGCAGATTTCGGAAAATCGTCTTTCATGAACCAATGGACGAGATCGATGGCGTGGCTCATCCATTGGTCGGGAATACCGCCGGAAAATTCGCGATACAAGCGAAATTCGCAGTAGACCTGTGGATCGAACGGACGATACACCTTTGTCAGCAGCCACTTCTTCCAATCGGTGTCCGTTTCACGAATCAGTTTGGTTTCTTCGCGACCACGCCAGCGCGGGCCGTGATAGTTCCAGACGATTTCCACTTTACTGATGTCGCCGAGCGCGCCGGTCTGGATGAAGTCGTGCGCAGCGATTTGATACGGCTCGCTGCGGTGCTGCGTTCCGACCTGCACGATGCGATCACTCTTTAAGACTGCGTCGCGCGCCGCTTTCACTTCGGCGAGTGCGTTGCCCATCGGTTTTTCGACGTACGCGTCTTTGCCGGCTTCCACAGCCATTTCCAGAATCGGCGAATGGGAATGCTCCGGCGTGGAGATGATCACGGCGTCCACGTCTTTCAACGCAAGGACATCTTCCATGTATTGAAGACTGCGCGGCGCGCGGCCGTAATACTTCGCGTTGGTTCCCGCCGCTTTTTCGCGCTTCAGCTTCCAGAGGTCGCAGACGACATTTATTTCCGCGTTATGGCTGGTTTTGAGTTGCGCCGCGATCCAGGCCAGGTCTTCGCCGCGGCTCCCGGTGCCGATGTGAGCGAGGGAGATGCGGTCGTTCGCGCCGAGAATGCGCTCGTACGAAAGCGCGGTGCCGGGCAGAGCGGCGCTGGCGGCGAGTGCAGCGGATGCGCCGATGAATTTTCTGCGGTCGAGTGTGTCTGAAGTTTTTGTCGGTTCCGATTTTGAAATTTTCAAGAGTTCTTTCATACAGCACCCCTGAGTGGCCGAGAGGCGGTCATCCTCAGAAGGATGACCCGACAAGAGCGGCGAACCACTGCTGCGGAGGCCCTCGCTGCCCCAAGGTGGGCCGCCGCTACGTAAGCGAGTGAGATGAAGGGATGCATGAGTTAGGCGAGGTATTTCAGGGTTTGCTCGATGAGTTGGGTGGTGGGCGGGTAAGGGTCGCCGGGGGCGTCGTATTCCATGGAGCAGTAGCCGCGATAGTTGGCCGACTTGAGGATGTCAAAGGATTTTTGTATGTCGATGGTGAAAGGCTTGCCGTGCTCGTCGGTTTCGCCGGCTTTCACGTGGCAGATGTTGTAGGCGTGCAAAAACATGTGCTTCAGGGACTGATAGTTGAAGTCGGCGTTGCCGGTGAGCATGGAGTTGGCGAAGTCGGGCAGCGCGCGCAGATAAGGATGGTTGACGGCGACAACCGTTTGCACGATGAAGCCGGCATCTTCGCTAACCAGGTCGTCGTTTTCGAGAGTAACGACTACATTTTTTTCGGCGGCATAGTCCGCGAGGTGGCGCAGAGTGATGGCGGCGCGGTCCACATTGGGCGCAGAATTTTCTGCGCGGCGAACGTGGGCGCGAATGCCGGGCGCGCCGATGCGAACGGCAACATCAACCCATTGTCTAGCGTAGTCGATCGCGGCTCGGCGTGCGGCGGGATCGGCGTCGTAGAAGCTATGATCGTTGCCGATGGGAATGTTGACGGCGCGGACGCCAGTTTTTTCAAGGACAGAGCGGAAAGCATCTAGGTCGGCGGGTTCGAGCGAAGGAAAATGGTCGTCGAGCGGCTCGATATTGTGGACGCCGAATTTCTCGACAACGTGCGCGGGAAAATCGGAGAGCGTCATGCCCGGGAGATTGGCGTCGCGATCATGATTGTTAGGAGCGTTGATGTACGCACGGAACGGGTAAGAGGCGACGGCGATGCGATCGCGGGGCTCGGTGGGAAAAGCGATGTTGGGCGGAGGCACGCGCTTTGACGTAGAGCCTAGTGCGGACGTTGTGGTCTGATCCTGAGTAGCGCTTCGGGATACGCGGATGCTCGTTGCAGGCGCTGCCCACCTTTCAAAACCCGAAAGGTGGGGCACCCAAGCAGCACCGGCCGTCAGGGTGCCGAGAGATTCAAGAAACGCGCGACGCGAATGGCGTGAATCTAGGGTCATAGTTTGTTGGACCGGCAGAGCCGGTTCGGGGAGCATATCATTTTTGAAGAAGTGGGTAGTGAGCAATGGGTTGGGAATAGGCAGAAAGACTTCGTCCTTTGCTCCGCGCCCAGGTTCGTGAGCTGTGAAAAGAACGGATACCCCCACCCCCCGGTTTTTCGGAAATTTGTGTGAGTAAAGGAGTTAGAGGAGAGGGTCTGCAAAATTTTTGAAAACAAAAGAGATAGCAGAAGAAAGAGCGGACTGGCAGGCGAGGACACGACGCATAGTAGCATGTAATCTGTTTACTGTCAAGGTATAGTACTTAATGCAGACGATTCGAATTGGGACGAAATAAGTGGAGCGGATGGAGAAAGTTGGCGGGAATTCGGGGGTTTGGTGAGACGGTTTGGAAAAAGAGTGTCGATAAAGAGGCAAGAAATCAGTAAGGCGAACGCCGACCTCGGAATGTGGGCGGCGTTGCCGAACGACTTCAACTGCACGGGTCTAAAGACCCGCTACTACGATCCAGACCATCGCGCAGGGGCCTGGGCTGATGGCGGGAATCACGATGATGCGGGAGAGGCACAGGTAGGTGCCTGTGCTACTGGGTCAGTGGCAGGTGGCGGAGCCGGAGTCGGTGAAGGATTTGCCGGCTTCGGGGAGGAATTGCCAGTCGTAGGAGTGCGGATGGAGAGTGAGTTTGAGGACGCCGAAGGCGGTGGCGTCGCGGACCTCGGAGTTGGGCTGGGTGGCGCCGAAGGGACGATGGTTTTTGCCGCCGGTGCCGACGACGAATTCGCGGATGCCGCGGGCGGGGTCGGCGAGGCCTTGGGGATTTTGCGGAGCAAAGCGCTCGTAGTCGTGATCGTGACCGTTGAGAACGACGTCGGCATGGGCCGCGTAGAGACCATCCCAGAGCGGCTGGACTTCAAGATCGTTGCCGTGCGCGCCGCCGGAACTGAAGAGCGGCTTGTGCCAGTAGGCGAGAGTGCAGGCGGCGGGATGCGCGGCGAGATCGGCACGAAGCCATTTTTCCTCAGGCGAACCGGCGCTGCAGCCGCCAACGTCGGCGCATTCACTGTTGAGGACGATGATGTGCCAGGATGCGAGATTGTAGCTGTAGTAGCCGGTTTTGGGGTCGCCCGCAGCGGAACCGAAGTAATCAAAGTAGGGAGTGGCACCGGAAGAATGAAATTCGTGATTGCCGGGAGCGGGGCGGGTACGGGACTTGGCGCGGCCCCAGGTCTTGTCGTAGCAGCGGAAATTTTCGGCAGTGCCGTCGGGATAGGCGAGGTCACCGGCAGCGAAGACTGTGCCGGGGATTTGGTCGAGGAGCTTGGCGGTGGCTTCGGCACCGGAAGGGTCTTTGCAGTCGGAGATATCGCCGGCGCCGACGAGGACGGCGGGTTGGGAGTTAGACTGTTGGGCGCGCGAGGAAAGAGACAAAGAAGAGAGTGTGAAAAGGAAGAGAGTCGCTGCGACGAAGAGAGTCTTCGAGCGTGCGCGTGAGTTCATTCGTGAAGCAGCCTACCTTTCGGATTTGTCATGAAACCGGAGTAAACGAAAACTTTCTTCAGGGGCTGAAGCCCTTCCTTGCTGTGATATACGTGGGGGCTGAAGCCCCCACCTCCTAAAGAAAAACCGAACCTCAGCGGCTAAAGCCGCCTGATTTTAGCTGCGTTTACGGAACGACTAAAATCGTGCCCTCCCGCCAAGCAACAATCCCAGACCGCCTCGGAACCTCGCTTCGGAATGGCGCACCAGCGAAAAGTAGAATCCGATGCCACATCAACTGGAGTCCGCGCCCACGAGGATCACACTGACGAAAACCCGGAAGCGGGCTGGTCGGGCTCGCTCCCGGCTTTCGTCTTGGGGTGGTAAAACCATTTCGCGGTGTCGTCAGGGGCGCAACGCAAGATTTTCGCCGGTTGAGCACGCCACTACGGCTTTTCGCGGAAGGGCGTCCAGCGGAGGCCAACGGAGTAGGTTGGTTTGTAAAATTCGCGCTGGATCAAGTACTGCGTGCTGCCGTTGTAGAAGCCGAATACTTCGTTGTTGGCGTTGAGGATTGCGCCGATCAGCGTGAGCCCTTTCTTCAGGCCAACGCTGCCTTGCATATCAATCTGAAAGTGGGAATACAGGTAGGTGTCCGCGTCTGGACCATGAACGCCGCCAGGCGTGGGAGTTGTGGGAGAGCCGTCTATCGGAGTACCGTCCTGAAACTGATAGGAGAAAATGTTGGCCTGATTGTAGCTAAGCCCAAGCCGATACGAAAAACGGCCTTTGTCGAAGGTTGGGCTGATGTTCCAGGTATTGGGCGCTTGCCGGAGCAAGTGAGGATGGTCTGAACGTCCAGGGATCCCTTCGGTGCCTGAATCGGTGTAGCTGTAGTTTGCGGAAAGACCGAGTCCGCTGAGGAATCCTGGAAGCGAGGTGAAGTGTTGCAGATAGGCGATTTCAAAACCAAAGAGGTGCGCCGCGCCCGCGTTGAGGGGTTGGCTGACGATATAGCTGCCTACGAACCCAGGGGTGTTGTAGGGAGCGGGTGGAGTGAAGTTCTGTACGGTATGCGACGTGTCGACGATAGGGTTATAGAGGCTCTTGAAGAACACGCCGGCCTGGATGGCCCCAAAAGAATTCATGTAGTGTTCGAATAAAAAGTCGTAGTTATTCGCCGTCTCGGCAGCCAAATTCGGGTTCCCGAAGCTAATGCTTCCGAGGCCTCCTCCGGCAGGCGCGGTGATGGAGAACGACTGGGCAATGTCTTGGGGATTGGGGCGCGACAATCCGCGGCTGTAAACCAGGCGGAAGTCATCATTACTGGTCAAAGCATAGCGGACAGAAGCGCTGGGCAGCACTTTGACGTAGTCCCCGCCGGCTTTCAACGAAAGCGTATTCGCCTGATTGTCGAAGGTTAACGCGTCCAGGTTCGTTCCTTCGATGCGGACGCCGGCGACGAAGCGGAACTTGTTGAAGTCCAGAGTATTCATCAAGTAGCCCGCGGAAACCTGCTCCACGTATTGATAAAAATTGGGAGCGCCGGCCGCACCGGTCGTGAAGACGAACTGACTGGGATTAGCAAGAACGTAGGCCTGGGTTTTGTAGTAGTTGGCAAACGGTCCCAGAGGATACGTGCCGTTGTAGTAGCCGGGATAGTGAAAAGGCATTTGAAACTGGCTTATGGGGAGCAAGGGCGCGCCAGGAGCAAAGTCGTTTGCATCGTTGCCGTTTCCACCAACCAAGGGAATGGCGTAATCATCCGAAAAGGAATGATCATACTTGTGAGCGTTGCGGAACTTGCCGCCAACCTCGAAGGTCGCCGGATGCGAACCGAGATGGTAGCGCCTTCCGATGGCGCCGGTAGCCTGAAGGTTGGTCTGGGCGGTTTTGCCGCGGCTAATGTTTACATCATTCAAATCCAAGAGATTGGGGTTGTAAGCCTCGGTGAAGCAGGCTTGCGACCAGCGCGGACGCAAGCTGTTGCCGGTAGCGCTGGGATCGTAGGTGCAGGCCGGATTCGCGTACGTCGAAGGAGATGGCAGACCAAAGGAGCCGCCGCCGTAGCCGTTGTCATTTTCGCTGGCGAAGGAGGCGGATAGATCCCACGCAATCCAGGTGCTGGTCAGTTCATGCCTTCCGCCAACGACCAGACTCTCAATGGTGTAGCGAGGACGGCGAATGGAGTTGTTGAAGGAAGGCGCGGCCGAACACGGACCAGTAGTGAACCCATTGCCGTCGGTCCCGCAGCCGTTGGAGTTCAGCAGCTGAACACCTTGGGTGTTGTCATTGAGGGAGTACACCCAGCGGTCGCCGAAATTGTGGAAGAGGGAGTAAAGGCCCCGCGCGTAGATGTTGGAGCCGTCTCCGAGGCGGTAGTCAGCGCTACCGGCCGCCCCATACCGCGAACGGTAGTACGCATATTCGCGAACATCGATCGAATCGAAGAAGCGTTCCGTCTGACCGCCCGGTAAAGTCGCGATGTCGGGCACAGGCTCGACGTCGTCGATGCCGCGACCTTCCCAGTCATAAGAGAAACCTCCCAATAGACCGAATTTCTTTTGGGCACCGAAGCGCTTTCCGACAGTGGCTGTAGCGGTGTAGTTGTTGCGGCCTCCTTCGATCGGAATTAGGCCGCCCATGCCGAGAACGGAAATCGTGGGGCGCTCGGTAGCGGTCTTGGTAACGAGATTCACGGAGCCGCCGATGCCGTCGGCGTCCATGTTGGCTTGCAGCGTTTTGTTGATCTCCACGGACTCGACGATGTCTGCAGGAATGGCGTCGAACTTGATTTGGCGAACGCCGGATTCGGGAGAAGGAATGTTGATGCCATCGATGGTGGCGTTGGTGAGCCGCGGCTCGGTTCCGCGGACCTGGACGTACTTGCCTTCGCCTTCATCCCGCTCGAGAGTGACGCTGGGCAAGCGCCCCACGGCATCGGCGATGTTGGCGTTCGGAAGGCTGGTGATTACATCGCTGGTGAGCACCTGAACCACGTTGTCTGCGGTGCGCTCGCGATTTACCGCTTCGGCTTCGCCAGCGGGACGCTCGGCAGTGACCAAGACCTGGAGGTCAGCCGAGGATACGGCGAGTTTGATGCCCACAGCGGCGGTTTGACCGGCGACAACGTCGACGGTCTTGGAAGCCGTCGTGAACCCGACGTAACTGAAGTAGACGGTGTAGGAGCCAGGGTTCAGGTCGTTCACAAGAAAGTGGCCGGTCGGATCCGATGCCGCGACCACACCGATGGACTGAATGCTGATCTGGGCTCCCTGGAGCACAGCGCCGGAGGTATCGGTGACGGTGCCAGTGATGGAGCCCTTGCCAGACTGGGCGCGTGTTGTCGTAGTCTGAGCAAGAACCGACGAAGCCAAAAGGATGGCAAAAAGAAAGGTCAAGACGAGCCGAAACTTGCTTCGCGGAAAATTTTGATGCATGCCCACCCCCAAAACGGAATTCGCGTCGACGAAGAACACTTCGAGCCACTGACTCGTCGCTGGACTGGTCTGGGATTCTGGGACGGCGTCAAAAACGGGACGTGAATGAAGGTTAATGGGAAGTTAAATTGAAGCTGAAGATTTTTCAGCAAGATTAACGCGCGACGGATCTCTCTGAAAGGCAAAGACTTGCTTAGGCTCTGGGCGCGGCAGGCAAGCGGACGTGGAACACCGAGCCGAGGCCTAGATGGCTTTCGGCGGCAATGGTGCCACCGTGAATTTCGGTGATCCAGCGGGCGATGGCGAGGCCGAGACCAGCGCCAGGAGTTTCGCGGGAGCGAGAAGCATCCGCGCGAGTGAAGCGCTCAAAGATGCGGTTGAGGTCGTTGGGAGAGATGCCGATGCCGGTGTCACGGATAGCGATGTGGGCCTGGCCGGGGTCGTGCGAGAGTTCGATGGCGCAGCGCCCACCGGCAGGAGTGTATTTGACAGCGTTGTCGATGAGGATGAGGAGAAGGCGGTCGATGGCGATGGAATTAGCGTTGACCCAAACCGGAGCGGGAGGGAGTTGCGCGGTGAATTGCAGGGGCTTTTCGGCGGAAAGAGCCAGAGCGCGGTCCTGGGCGCGGCGGACGCTGGCTGCCAGATCGAGAGTTTGCATGTCGAGGGCGACGACGCCGGCATCGGCGCGCGCGAGCGTAAGCAAGTTTTCGAGAAGTTCGGATGTTTCGATGGAGGTTTTGAGAATGCGGGAGAGCGATTCGCGATATTCGGAGTCGGCGCGGGGACGGCGCAGGGCGATTTCGGAAGTGGTGCGGATGATCGCGATGGGCGTGCGAAAGTCGTGGGAAGCGTCGGCGGTGAACTGCGTGATTCTGCGGAAAGAGTGCTCAATGCGGTCGAGCATGACGTTGAGAGTTTCGGTGAGTTGACGAAGCTCGTCGTGAGCTTTGGGAAGTTCGAGGCGACGGCTGAGATTTTGCGCGCTAATGGATTGGGCGGTGGCCATGATGTGGGTAACGGGAGCGAGGGCGCGGGCGCTGAGCCAGTAACCGAGCAGCGAAGCGAGCAAAACTAGTAGAGGGAGAGCCTGTTTCTCGAGGAGACGGAAACGGTCGAGAGCCTGGTCGAAAGGCTCGGTGGGAACGGCCGCATGAATTTCGAAGGTTTGGCCGCCGAGAGTGATGCGCCGGAGGGCGATGCGGTATTGCAGGCGGTCGAGGTTGGTCGTGAAGAAAAGCGTTTCATCGCCGCGCACCGGGGGGAGACCGGGCATCGCGTGAGCAAAACGCGGTGGACGAAACAGCCACGCGCGATTGCCGCCCGAAACTTCAAAGAGCGCGCCATTGGGCCAGACGTCGGCCAGCTGCGCGAGTTGCTCGCGAAGTTGCGGTTCACTTTGCGCGGAAAAGTTGGCGAGCAAGCGGGCAAGGGTTTGCAAATCCGAGCGCGATGCATCGTTGACGGTGGTTTCGATGCTGCGCTGAAAACCCAGGTCGCAAATCCAGAAGAACGCAGCGAAGGACAACGCCAGAACCAGCGAGTATAAAGCAGTGAGGCGGAGACGAATTGGGAGGTTGAGGCTCAGTGGAGCGCCTCGATGGAATAGCCGAAACCGCGATGCGTGCGGATGAGCGGTGTTTGGGTGGAGTCATCCACTTTTCGGCGCAGGAGGCGGATGAAGGCGTCAATGGTGTTTTCTTCGATGTCGCGGCGGCCGCCCCAGAGGGAGTTAAAGATGCATTGGCGGGAGACGATGCGGCCGGCATTGCGCATGAGTAGCTCAAGGAGGCGAAATTCGGTGAGGGAAAGATGGATTTCGTCGCCGGCGCGGAAGACGCGATAAGAGCTGGTGTCCAGAACGAGATCCTGCACATGCAGGACGGTCTTGGGACGTGAAACATTGCGGCGGCCGAGGGCGCGGATACGCGCGAGAAGCTCGACAAAGGAGAAGGGCTTGGTCATGTAGTCGTCGGCGCCTGCGTCGAGGCCGGTGACCACGTCGGAGAGGGCATCGCGGGCAGTCAGCATGAGAACCGGTGTTTGCTCGCCGCGCGAGCGCAAGCGCTTCGCTATTTCGAGGCCGTTGGCGCCGGGCAGCATGACGTCGAGAAGAATCAAGTCGAAAGAATTTTGGCTGGAGAGGCGCATGGCGGCACCGCCGTCGCGGGCGAGGTCGACTTCGTAGGACTCTTCGCGCAATCCGCGGACCAGTAGATCGGCCATTTCGGCGTCGTCTTCGACGATCAGAATGTGCATGGGAGGAACCAGCGGAATTTTAGGCCGGTGATTGTGACGTTTGTGTGAATCTCGGATAAACGGGAGGTTGGAGTCGGGAGCCGGGAGCGACGGCAGGTCGTTGCCGATCGTCGCTGAGAAGTATCCGGCGGGCCCAGTTCACGTATGATGCGGGTATGCGGATCTTGCTGGTGGAAGATGATGCGGGAGTGCGGCGGTTTGTGGGGAAGGGGCTGCGGGAGCAGGCGTACGCGGTGGATATGGCGACGACCGGTGAGGAGGCGCTGTACCAGGCGGAGATTAATACGTACGACCTGATTATTCTGGACGTGATGATTCCCGCGCCGAATGGGTTTGAGGTGTGCCGGCGGATTCGCGAAGCGGGCGGGCGGATGCCGATTCTGATGTTGACGGCGCGGGACGCCGTGGAAGATCGCGTAAGCGGGCTGGACCGCGGCGCAGATGATTACCTGACCAAGCCGTTTGAATTTCGCGAGTTGCTGGCGCGGTTGCGAGCGCTGCTGCGAAGGTCGGCGGAATTGCGGCCGCCGCAATTGACGGTGGGCGACCTCGTGCTGGACACGGCGGAGCAAAGCGCAATGCGCGCGGGGCGGCCCATTGCGTTGACACACAAAGAGTATGCTCTGCTGGAATACCTGGTGCGGAACGCAGGGCGCGTGGTGAACCGTGCGGATATTGCAGAACATGTATGGGACGAAACGTTCGATCCGTTTTCAAACTTGATCGAGGTGTACATCAACCGGCTCCGGCGGAAGATTGATCCGGATGGAAAAGCGGGGCTGCTGGAGACGCGGCGCGGCGCGGGATATTTGTTGAAGGCGGAGACGGCGACGGCGCGTGCAGGAAAAACTCGGGGGCCTGCGGGATCGGACGCGAAGAACGGCCTGGAACGGAAGAAGCATGTTTGATTCGGTGCGCGTACGGCTGACGGCGTGGTATTCCGCGGTGCTGGCGGTGGTGCTGGCAATTGTGTGTGTGACGACGTATTTCATCGTACGGCAAACGTCGATGCAACGGACGGATGCAGACGTGGCGGGGCTGGCGGATTCGTTTCTGGTGACTTTTCAGGCCGAGTTGGCGGATGAGGGGAACGGACCGGGACGCGCGCTGCTTTCGCCGGCACACCAGGCGATGATCGAACACCGGTCGGAAAATGATGCGTTTGTCGTCCTGGGGCCTGGCGGGACAAGGATTGCGGCGTCGGATGATGCGGCGCTTTCCAGTGCTAGCGAGACAACGAATCGCCAATTGGTGCGAGCACTGGAATCACAGGATTTTCGGCAGTTCGAAACGAGTGCGGCAGGCGGCGCGGCGGGGCTGGAGACGATTCGAGCCGGAAGAGCGCGGGTGCGCGTTTATGCGCGGCAGTTTAAGGCGGACGGAAGGAATTTGGTGCTGCTGGTGGCGCAATCGCTGCACGGACAATACGAAACGCTGGAAACACTGCGGGAGACGTTTGCGTGGATGATTTTTCTGGGATTGCTGCTGGCGGGAACCGGCGGATATTTTCTGGCAAAGAAAAGTCTGGAGCCCGTGGTGGCAATGGGGGCGCACGCGCGACGAATCGGCGCGACGAATTTGCATGAACGGCTGCCGGTCGTTAATGCGAACGACGAGCTGGGACAACTTGCTACAACGTTCAATGATTTGTTGAACCGGCTGGATGAATCGTTCGAACGGCAGCGGCGGTTTGTTGCGGACGCGTCGCACGAATTGCGCACGCCGCTGGCGATTTTGCGCGGCGAAGCAGAAGTGGCGATGTCACAGAAAGGCCGACGGGCGGAAGAGTATCTGGAGTCGCTGAAGATTCTGCATGAGGAGACGACGAGGCTGATCAAGATTGTGGAGGATTTGTTTACGCTGACGCGCGCGGATGCGGGGCAATATCGCTTGGCGCCGCAGGATGTTTACTTGGAAGAAGTCGTGGCGGATTGCGCACATTCGGTGCGGACGCTGGCGAGCGAAAAGAACATTGAACTGAAAGTGGATGCGGGTGCGGAATGCCTGGTGCGCGGCGATCAGGATTTGCTGCGACGGATGATTTTGAATTTGCTGGACAACGCCATCAAGTACACACCAGCGGGCGGGCGTGTGGATATGGCCTGCCGTGTTAGCGATGGTGAATGCGAAGTGCATGTAACAGACACGGGCACTGGGATACCGGCGGAAATGCAAGGGCGCGTGTTTGAGAGATTCTTTCGTGCCGATGAAGCACGGTCTCGGCAAGGAGACACCGGTGGCGCGGGACTGGGACTTTCGATTGCACAGTGGATCGCCCAAGCGCACCACGGACGACTGGAATTGGTGCGATCCAGCAGCGCGGGAAGTCATTTTGCGGTGTACCTGCCTGCGCACAGAGCAGTTCCGGTGGCCGCCAGTTAATCGCCTGTTTATCTCGCCACAGCTAGCTTAGAGGATAGAGCCGCAAGGACTTGCGGCTGCATGTGAGAACTGCGTGAAAGCTTGGGACGCTCTGAAAAGACTGCTGTTTTCGGCATGGTTGGCAGGCACGATGGCGGGCCTTCCCGCATATGGCCAGCAGCCGGATAGCCCTGCACCTAAGGTGCCAGCGACAACTTCCACGACACAAGATCCTAACAATCCTAACAATACACAAGGAACGAACGGCGCGGCTGCGGCGAGCGCACGGCTGCGGATTACTTTGCAGGATGCGCTGGAACGGGCACGAGCAAACAGCACGCAATTTCAGGCGGCAAAGACGGACGCGGCGATCGCGAAGCAGGACCGTTATCAGGCGGGAGCGGCGCTACTGCCCAGCGTGACGTACAACAACGACGTGCTGTACACGCAGGGTGCGCCAGCTCTTCTGGCGGCACAGACCGGCGTTCCGGTGCTATTCATTGCCAACAACGCCGTACATGAATACGTGAGTCAGGCGAATGTGCACGAAACCATCGACGCGGCGGCGATTGCGGGTTTTCGGCGGGCGTCAGCGAATGCAGCGTTGGCGCGGGCAAAGCAGGAAATTGCTTCGCGCGGGTTGGTGGTGACGGTGGTGCAGAATTATTACGCCTTGGCAGCCGCGGAAGCAAAAGTAGCGACGGCAAAGAAAGCCGGGGAGGACGGCGACAATTTTCTGAAGTTGACGCAGGAATTGGAGAAGGGTGGCGAGGTGGCGCATTCGGACGTGATTAAGGCGGACTTGCAGGCGCGAGAGAGGAACCGGCAACTGCAGGAAACGCAACTCGCGTTGCTAAATGCGAGGCTGGATCTGGCCGTGCTCCTTTTTCCGAATTTCGACGACAACTTCGAACTGGCGGATGATCTCCATGCGGCGGTGCCCCTACCAACGCCGGAAGAAGTGCAACAGCGAGCGGCGCAAGAAAATCCCGATGTGCGGGCGGCGCTGGAAGCGACGAAGGCAGCAGGGCACGATGTGTTCGCGGCGCGTGCGGGTTATTTGCCGGCGCTAGGACTGGATTATTGGTATGGGATCGATGCCCCGAATTTTGGGGTGAATTTTCCGCAGCGGTTCAACGGACAAAATTTTTCCAATTTAGGTTCTTCGATTAGCGCAACGCTGGATATTCCGATCTGGAATTGGGGAACTACGCAAAGCAAGGTGAAACAGGCGGAGTTGAAGCACGACCAGGCCAAGCGAGAGCTTTCGTTTACGCAGCGCAAATTGCTGGCGGAGATAAAGTCGCTGTATGCGGAAGCGGAAACGGCCTTGAACGAACTCTCAGGGCTGCAACGTTCCGCGGAGTTGGCTACGGAGAGTTTGCGGCTGGTGACGCTAAGGTATAAGAACGGCGAGTCCACGGTGCTGGACGTGGTAGATGCGCAAAGCACGGCAGCTTTGGCAAATAACGCGTACGAGGATGGTGCGGTGCGCTACCGCGTGGCGCTCGCGAATTTGCAGACTTTGACAGGAGTGCTGACGACTCCATGAGCACGAAGCGGAGTTGGAGTGTGATTCAGAAGATGCACCGGACGCGCGGCAAAGGTGTCCCGAAGGCCGACAGGCAGATCTGCACGGCAGTGTTGGCGTTTCTTGCGACGGGCGTGGGCCTGCTCGTTGGCTGCGGCAAGCAGGAAGCCGAGAAGGAGCCGGTGGTCTCCGTGCAGACGGCAGCGGCGGAGCGCGGGCCGGTTTCCCAGGTTATTTCGGCGGAAGCCGTGGTGTTCCCGTTGGAGCAAGCGAATATTGCGCCGAAGATTACGGCGGCGGTGAAAAAGTTTTATGTGCAGCGCGGCACGCCGGTGAAGAAGGGGCAACAACTGGCGGAGTTAGAGAACGCCGACCTGTCAGCGGCGGCGGAATCGAGCAAGGGCGATTTCGAACAGGCGGATGCCACGTACAACACGACGATTGGCGCGAGTCTGCCGCAGCAGGTGCAGAAAGCGGAGTTAGACGCGCAGACGGCGAAGTCGGCGTTTGATGCGCAGCAGAAGGTTTACGACAGCCGGAAAGAACTCTTCAGCCAGGGCGCGATTCCGCGGCGGGATCTGGATGCGGCGGAAGTGGCGCTGGTACAGGCGCGTTCGCAATACGAGCAAGTGCAGAAACAGCTGGCCGACTTGCAACGGCTGGGAAAAGAACAGGCGGTGAAATCGGCGCAAGGCTCGCGCCTTTCGGCAGAAGGCAAATATCGCAGCGCGGAGGCGCAGCTCGGTTACTCGCGAATTCTAAGCCCGATTGATGGCGTAGTGACGGACCGACCGCTCTACGAAGGAGATTTAGCCACAGCAAATCAATCGATGCTGACGGTAATGAACCTTTCACGGCTGATCGCAAAAGCGCACATCGCACAGACAGAAGCGGCGACTTTGAAAGTGAACGATCCTGCGGAACTCAAGGTGCCGGGTGTCGACGATCCGATCAAAGGGAAAGTGACGTTGGTAAGTCCAGCGCTGGATCCGGGCAGCACGACGATTGAGGTGTGGGTCGAGGCGATCAAACACGAAGCGGCGCTAAAGCCCGGAGCAACCGTTGAAGTTTCGATGACGGCAAAGACCGTTAAGGACGCGATTGCAGTGCCTACGGCAGCCGTGTTCAAGAATACGGACGGAACGGACTATGTGTTGACGGCAGGCTCGGACAACTTGGCGCACCAGGTTCCGGTGAAGATAGGGATTCGCGGCAACACAAGCACGCAAATCCTAAGTGGCATTAAAGCTGGCGACGCCGTGATTGTTTCCGGGGGATATGCACTGCCGGACAAAACGAAGATCACAATCGCAGCGCCAGCCGGCGCCGAAGGCGACAGCGCCGATAAGTCGGAGAAGACAGACAAAGCCAGCGCGTCCAAGAAAGCGGACGACTCCAAAAAGCCTGAAGACAAGGACCCGGAGTAGCGCTTGATGGCCTCCCGGTCGGAATCACTCATGGGTGCGAGGACAGCTTCGCCAAGTCTGCCATGGTTTGAGCGCCTGTCTCGGCCGATTCTGTTCCTGATCATAAGCCTGGCCCTGGTCGGCGGCTATCTGGCGTTTTCCATTCCGGTTTCCGTTTTTCCCAACACGGATTTTCCGCGCATTGTGATCGGCGTGGACAACGGCGTAATGCCGATCGACCAGATGCTCGTCACCATCACTCGCCCCATCGAGGAGGCCGTCAACAGCGTTCCCGGTTTGCAGAGAGTTCAATCCATCACCAGCCGCGGCGACGCCGAAGTCGATCTGTTTTTCGACTGGAAGAGCGACATGATCTTGACGCTGCAGCGCGTGGATGCGGTGGTGGCGAAGCTGCAAGCTGAGCTTCCCGTGACGGCAAAGATCCAGACGCATCGGCTGACCTTCGCGGGTTTCCCGATTATCGGCTACAGCATGACCTCAGACAGCGTTGCGCCGGAGCGCTTGTGGGAGATCGCCACCTACGATTTCAAGCCGCGCATCAATCGACTGGATGGCGTCGCTACGGTGGTTGTGCAAGGTGGCCGCGTTCCGGAGTTTCAAGTTTCGCCTGATCCCGCGCGGTTGTTGACCTCCGGCGTTACCGTGACCGACATACTCGAGTCCATTCGCCGCACCAATCTAATTGATTCGCCCGGCCTTATCGAGCATGAGCACTCTCTGACGCTGGGCCTAGTCAGCGGCCAGGTGCGCACCCCCGAGCAGATCGGGCAGATCGTCGTGAAAACAACAACGGCGGGCGTACCTATTCGCTTGGGTGACATCGCCGCTGTGGCACCATCTGTCGCGCCCGTCTACACCATCGTCACCGCTAACGGGAAGCCCGCGGTACTCCTGAACGTAAATCGCCAGCCTGACAGCAATACACTGCAAGTCGCGAACGAGGTCCACGACGCCATCGACCAACTCTCGCATTCCCTGCCTCCCGGAGTTCGTCTGGAGCCGTTCTACGACCAGTCCACGATCGTTCATGATTCCATCGCCAGCGTCCGTGATGCCGTACTGCTGGGACTGATTCTTTCTTCGGTCGTGCTGGTGCTATTTCTGCGCGACTGGGGATCTTCCCTGGTGGCCGGACTGGTGATTCCAGCGACGCTGCTGATCACCTTCATCGCGCTGTATGTGACGGGACAGAGCTTCAACTTAATGACTCTGGGTGGTCTGGCGGCTGCGGTTGGTCTAGTGATTGACGATGCGATCGTCGTGCTGGAGAACATCGTGCTGCATCGCGACGCTGGGCAGTCGCGAACCGCGGCAATTCGTAGCGCGCTGCGTGAATTGACGGCGCCCCTGATCGGATCGACGGTCACGCCGATTGTGGTTTTCCTACCGCTGATCTCTACCACGGGAGTGATTGGCAGTTTTTTCCGCGCGCTGGCCATCACTATGGCAGTGGCCTTGTTCACTTCCCTGCTCCTGGCGCTCACCTGGACTCCTACGTTGAGCTTGTATTTTGTGCGACGCGACAAGAAGCCGAAAGCGGTGGGCGGCCCCGAATTCGTGGAGAAAGAGGCTACACCGCGTGAGAATGAGTCGCCTGATGCAGCAGCGTTACTCGCCGCAGAAGAAGCACACGTTTCCGGATTCTTCGCCCGTATCATCGATTTCTACGCCCGTGTGATGCGCGCCGTGCTGAAGCAGCCCTGGACACTGGCCATCACTTCCGCGGTTTTGGTGGGCCTGTCGATCTTTATAGGTGTGGGCCTGCTCGAAAACGATTTGCTGCCCAAGATGGATGAAGGCGGCTTTATTCTGGACTACCATACGCCACCCGGTAGTTCTCTCGAGGAATCGAATCGCATCCTTTTGCATATCGAAAAAATTCTGCACGCCACCTCCGAAGTGGAAAACACTTCACGTCGCACCGGCTTGGAACTCGGACTGGCTGCCGTGACCGAAGCCAACCGTGGCGACTTCACGGTGCGCCTGAAAAGAGAGCGTGACCGCGACATGGAAGAAATCATGGATGACGTGCGGAAGCGGATCGAACAGAGCGAA
>Ga0335079_10002363_pt1 | contig 21814 bp, 22 predicted proteins | sample Lox_Sample_33_FD_206719 | JGI IMG/M metagenome (GOLD analysis project Ga0335079, IMG submission 206719) | Soil microbial communities from Loxahatchee National Wildlife Refuge, Florida, United States - Lox_Sample_3.3 | ecosystem: Environmental > Terrestrial > Soil > Wetlands | place: USA... | reverse complement strand
TGGCCCCGGCTTGCGCCGAGGCCGGAACGACGCGATTGCCGCTCGCAGCCCCGCAGCCTGGGCTACGCTGCATGAGCAAGGAGCCTGCTGATGAGCCCCAAGCACCTCTTGGTCCACGTGGATTCCTCGAACGAGGTCGAGGAGCGCCTCAACCTGGCCGTCGCCATCGCGCGCCGGTTCGGTGCCCGGCTGACGGGCCTCTTCGCCGAGGCCGACACCGTCGGAGCGAGCCTGGTCGGCCGGAGGTCTCCCGAGCGGATCGAGGAGGCGGCGGCCGCGGCGCGGGAGACGTTCTCCTCCAAGGTGGCGGCCGCCGGCGTCGACAGCGAATGGTGGCCGCTCGCGGGAGCGGGGTACGCCGATCTCGTCAACCTGACCGCGGCCTGCTGCCGCTACGTCGACCTGGCGATCTTCGGCCAGCACGACCCGGAGCGCAGCCGGCTCCCGGCGGACCTTGTCGAACAGGTGCTGCTCGAGTGCGGGCGCCCGCTCCTGGTCGTGCCCTCGGTCGGTCACCATCCGGACGTGGGAAAGCGGGTGGCCGTGGGCTGGAACTCCAGCCGCGAGTCGGCGCGAGCCGTGGGCGACGGTCTTCCGCTCCTGGCCGGTGCCGAGTTCGTGGGGGTCCTGGCCTTCCAGCAACCGTCGGCCAGCGAGGCTCCGCTCGCCATGCCGCCGGCGAACATCGTCGCCCACCTGGCGCTCCACGGGATTGCCGCGAGCTACCAGCGGGTCGAGCAAGACGACTCGGGGATCGGTGTCGTCGACTCCCTCCTCAACTACGCCTTCTCGTCCCAGGCCGACCTCATCATCGTCGGGGCGCGAGCCGAGGGCTTCCCGGTCCGGCACCTCTCCGCGACCACCCGTGAGTTCCTGCGGGTGATGGTGAGCCCGCTGCTCCTCTCGGCCTAGAGGTGGCCTAGAGGGAGCCGCGAGGCCTCGCCCCCGGCTGGCCGCGGCCGAGGCACCGCCGCCTCGCCGCCTCCTCCCTCGAGCGCATCCCTCGAAGCTCCTTGAAAAGAGCGGCCGTCCCTGCTAGAAAAAACCGGCCAGCCGGTTTGTTTGGGCCCCGGCACGGCCCAGGTCGCGGAGAGGCCATGGCGGACGCGAACGCGGCAGAGCTCGGCGACAAGGAGTCCGTGCGGAAGCAGGCCATCGGCCGAGCGGCCGCGAAGCTCTTCGACCGCAAGGGCTATCTCGAGACGAGCTTGAAGGACATCTCCGACGAGGCCGCCGCCAGCAAGGGAGCCATCTACTACTACTTCTCGAGCAAGCACGAGATCCTGTTCTTCATTCTCGACACCTACATGGACTCGCTCCTCCACGGCCTGGAGGACGAGCTTCGCGGGGTTCCTCCCGGCGAGAAGAGGATCGAGTTCATCATCCGCCGCCACCTGTCGCTCTACAACAACAGGGTCCCGGAGGCGAAGGCGCTTCTCCTCGACGCTCCCAATCTCCCCAGCAAGGAGTTCAAGGTCATCGCCGCGAAGCAGAAGCGCTATGCGCGGGTCCTCGTCGACGCCTTGTCGGAGTACCTCGGCAGGAAGGCGCCGAGGGTCAACCTCAAGGCGATCGCCTTCATCCTCTTCGGAATGTGCAACTCGATCATGCACTGGCACGACCCCGAGGGCCCCATCAAGCTCGAGGAGCTCACCGACATGTGCCTGAACATCTTCCTGAGAGGCACCATCCACTACATCGGCGCCACGGACGGCCGCCGAACGGAGAGCGCTTGACCGACGCCCGCGAGCAGCAGCTGGCCATCCTCCACTCGATGGTGCGGATCCGCAGGGTGGAGGAGCGCCTGAGCGAGCTCTTCTCCCAGGGAAAGGTTCCCGGGTTCATCCACGTCAGCATCGGGCAGGAGGCGATCGCGGCGGGGGTCTGCTCCTGCCTCGGCCCCGAGGATTCCGTTCTCACCACCCACCGGGGTCACGGCCACGCGCTCGCCAAGGGCATCGGGCTCAAGCGCTTCATGGCCGAGATCTACGGGCGGCGAGACGGCTTCTGCAAGGGCAAGTCCGGCTCGATGCACATCGCCGACAAGGGGGTGGGCGTGGTGGGGGCGAACGGGATCGTCGGGGGCGGACTACCCATCTCGCTCGGGACGGCGCTCGCCTCGCAGTACCGGGGGGAGAAGACGGTCACGGTCTGCTTCTTCGGGGACGGTGCCTCGAACCAGGGGACATTCCACGAGTCCCTCAACATCGCCGCCCTGTGGAGCCTCCCCCTCGTCTTCTGCTGCGAGAACAACGGGTGGGCGCAGTTCACGCCGCAGGCCCGGTACATGAAGGTGGAGAGCGTCGCCGAGCGAGCGGAAGGCTACGGAATCCCGGGGGTGACGGTCGACGGCAACGACGTCGTGCGGGTGCGCGAGGCGGCCCTGGAGGCGGTGGCGCGGGCCCGCCGCGGCGACGGCCCGACGCTCCTCGAGTGCAAGGTGCGGCGCTGGCTCGGCCACTACGTGGGGGACGCGCAGAAGTATCGCCCCCCCGAGGACGTGAAGGGCGCGAAGGCGCTCGACCCCATCCGCGCCTACGCCGACCAGCTCTCCGCCGCCGGCGCGATCGGCCCCGACGGCTTGGCGGACATCGAACTCCGCGTGAAGGCGGAGATCGACGAGGCCGTGCGCTTCGCCGGCGAGAGCCCCCCGGCGGGCCCGGAGGAGCTGTTCACCGACGTGTACGCGTGAGCGCCGCCCCAAGACTCCACTCGAGAACCGCCGGGAGAACCCGCACATGGAGACCCGCTACATCAAGGCGATCAACGAGGCCCTAGCCGAGGAGATGGCGAGGGACGAGAGTGTCTTCGTCGTGGGAGAGGACGTGGGCGGTGCCGGTGGGGCCTTCAGCGCCACCCGGGACCTGCTCGCCCGGTTCGGGGCGCGGCGCGTCCGGGACACTCCCATCAGCGAGGCGGCGATCGTGGGCATCGCCACCGGCGCCGCCATCCGGGGCCTCCGACCCGTGGCCGAGATCATGTTCGCGGACTTCCTCGCCCTCTCCATGGACCAGATCGTGAACCAGCTCGCCAAGGTCCGGTACATGTTCGGCGGCATGTACGCGATGCCCGTCGTCATCCGCGCCCCTTGCGGCGGCGGGCTCAACGCAGGTCCGCAGCACTCCCAGTGCGTCGAGGCATGGTTCGCGGGCGTGCCCGGCCTCAAGGTCGTGATGCCCGCCACGCCCCACGACGTGAAGGGACTGCTCAAGTCGGCCATCCGCGACGACAACCCAGTCCTCTTCCTCGAGAACAAGGCGCTCTACGCGCTCAAGGGCGACGTCCCCGAGGGCGAGTACCTCGTTCCCATCGGGAAGGCGGAGGTGAAGCGGGCCGGGAAGGACGTCACGGTGGTGGCGACTTCGCGCATGGTCCACCAGTCGCTGGAGGCGGCGCAAGGGCTCGCTGGCGAGGGCATCGACGTGGAAATTCTCGACCTGCGCACCATCACGCCGCTCGACAAGGAATCGATCTTCCGCTCGGTCGAGAAGACCTCGCGCTTGGTGGTCGCGCACGAGGCGGTGAAGGCCTTCGGCATCGGCGCCGAGATCGTGGCCGCGGTGTGCGAGGAACTGCCGGGCCGGCTGCGCGCGCCCCCCTGCCGCGTGGGAGCCCCGTTCGTTCCGGTGCCGTTCGCCCAGGAGAGGCAGTACCTCCCGGACGCCGCCGGCGTCGTGCGAGCGGTCAAGAGCGTGATGGCCGCCTGAGGAGACACCGTGGCGATCGAGCTGCAGATGCCGAAGATCGGCCTCACCATGACCGAGGGAAAGGTCATCGAGTGGGCAAAGAAGGTCGGCGACCGGGTCGAGGCTGGCGAGGTGGTGTTCGTCTTCGAGACCGAAAAGACCACCTTCGACGTGGAGGCTCCGCAGTCCGGTTTCCTGGCGGTCATCGTCGCCGGCGTCGACGAGACGGTGCCGGTCGGTGCCGTGGTGGGCCTGCTGGCGGAGCAGGAGGGGGAGAAGGTCGAGTGGAAGGGCGGCCCCTCTCCGCCGCCCGAGCGATCGCAAGCCGCCCCCGAGTCGGCCGCCCGGCCCGAGGGGAAGTTGGTGAAGCCGTCGGCGATGCGCCGGACCATCGCGGAGCGGATGCTCGCCTCGAAGCGCGAGACCGCCCAGACGCACATGACGGTGTCGGTCGACGCCAGCCGGCTCCTCGCCACACGGGAGGCGCTCGGCGCCGACGTCGAGAGGGCCACCGGGGCCCGCCTCACCCTCACCGACCTGCTCCTCAAGGTCGCCGGCGTCGCGGTCGGGTCGCACCCGGAGATGAACACCCGCTGGACGCCGGAAGGGATCCTCTTCCTGGGCGCGGTGCACATGGGGATGGCGCTGGCGCTCGACGACGGTCTGGTGGTGCCGGTCATCCGCGACATCGGGCACAAGGCCCTGGCGGAGGTGGCGCGCGCACGCGCCGAACTCTCCGAGAAGGGGCGGGCCGGGAAGCTCTCGCCCGACGAGATGACGGGGAGCACCATCACCCTCTCGTCGCTGGGGATGTTCGGCGTGGAGGAGTTCGCGGCCATCCTGAACCCGCCGGAGAGCGCCATCCTGGCCGTGGGCGCCATCGTGGATACCCCAGTCGTCGTCGAGAACCTGATCGTGGCGCGGCCGATGATGAAGGTGACCTTGACCTACGATCACCGAGTCATCGACGGCGCTGCGGCTGCCAGGTTCCTGAAGACCTTCCGCGCGGCGGCGGAGAACCCCGCCTCGATCGTGACCTAGGGTGAGCATGACCGCGGGATCGACGGCTTCGGGTGTTGGGGCGCACGCGGCGCCCATCCTGGCCTGTCGCGGGATCGGCCTCTCCTTCGGGAGCGTGCGCGCCCTCACCGACATGACCTTCGACGTGGCGCGCGGAGAGATCGTCAGCATCATCGGGCCGAACGGGGCGGGGAAGACGAGCGTCATCAACACCATCACCGGCTTCTACCGGCCCACCGAGGGGAACATCCGCTTCAAGGGGGAGGACATCACCGGGCTTCCGCCTCACCGGGTCGCTCGCAAGGGGATCGCCCGGACGTTCCAGAACACCGAGCTCTTCGCCGGGTTGACGGTGCTCGACAACCTGCTGGCGGCGCGCCACGTCTTCCTGAAGAGCAACATCCTCTCCTGCGCCGTCTACCTGGGCTTCGCCCAGCGCGAGGACATCCAGGCGAGGCAGGTCGTCGAGGACATCATCGACCTCCTGGAGATGGAGGCAATCCGGAAGCAGGAGGTGGGCACGCTCCCCTACGGGCAACGCAAGCGGGTGGAGCTGGGCCGCGCCCTTGCGCTCGAACCCGAGATCCTGCTCCTCGACGAGCCCACCGTGGGAATGAACCTCGAGGAGAAGGAGGACATGGTCCGGTTCATCCTCGACGTGAGCGAGGAGAGGGGCACGACCATCGTCCTCGTCGAGCACGACATGGACATCGTCATGGACATCTCCGACAGGATCATCGTGTTCGACTTCGGTGCCAAGATCGCCGAGGGCGAGCCTGCCGAGATCAAGAGGAACGCCCGGGTGATCCAGGCGTACCTGGGAGACGGGTGACTCGCCGAGAGCGCCGCGCATGCCCGACCTCGACACCTACCCGAAGTACCTGCTGCACAACCACCGGCTCTTCGGGGAGCACGTCGCCCTGCGCCGCAAGGACCGGGGGATCTGGACGAGCTACACCTGGAGCGACTGCTACCACCAGGTGCGCCTCCTCTGCCTCGGGCTGGTGGAACTCGGCCTGCGCCCCGGAGACAAGGTCTGCATCGTCGGCGACGACGAGCCCGAGGGCTTCTGGGCCGAAGCCGCCATCCAGTCGGGGGGCGGGACGGTGGTGGCGATGTGGAGCGACTCGGTCCCTTCGGAGATCGCCTACGTCATCCAGCACTCCGACGCCCGCTTCGTCATCGCCGAGGACCAGGAGCAGGTCGACAAGATCCTGGAGATCCGGGACTCCGCCCCCGGCATCCAGAGGGTCGTCTACTGGGACTCGAAGGGTTTGCGGCGCTACCAGGACCCCGTCCTCCTCGGCTTCGAGGGCCTGCGCCAGCTCGGGGCCGAGCGCGCCGCCCGGGACCCGCAGGCCTTCGAGGAGCTCGTGGCGCGGACCGAGGGCGTCGGCGCGGCGCAGATCTCCTACACCTCGGGTACGACCAGCCTCCCCAAAGGTGCGGTCATCACGCACCAGGCCATCCTCGCCTCGGCGAGGAGGATGCAGGAGGTCTGCCCGCTGGGAGCGGGAGAGGACGTCATCACCACGCTCGCCACCGCCTCGGTCTTCCACTCCTGGTTCGCCGGCTACAACTACATGAGCCGGGTGGTCATCAACTTCCCCGAGGAGCCCGAGACCCTGATGCAGGACTTTCGCGAGATCTCGCCTCGCTTCCTGCTCATCACGCCGCGCCAGTGGGAGAGCCTCTCCTCGATGACGCAGACGCGCATCGCGGACGCCGGATTCCTGAAGCGCTCCGCCTATCGGCTCCTCCTCCCCGTCGGCTACCGGGTGGCCGACCTCCGCGCCCAGGGGCGGCCCGTTCCCCTCGGATGGAGGCTCCTGCACGCGCTCGCCGACCTGGTGCTGTTCGCTCCGCTCCGGGACAAGCTCGGCCTCACCCGGACCCGCTACCCGTTCACCGGGAGCGCCTTCCTCAGCCCCGACTTCTTCCGCTTCTTCCAGGCCATCGGCGTTCATCTCCGCCAGATCTACGGCAGCACCGAGGCGGGGGTGGTGAGCATGCACCCGGAGGACGACGTCGACAACGACAGCGTCGGGGTCCCGTGCCACGGCGCCGAGGTGAGAATCTCCGAGACCCAGGAGATCCTCGTCCGCGGCCCGAGCGTCTTCTGCGAGTACTACAAGAACCCGGAGAAGACCGGCCAGGTCATCCGGGACGGCTGGTTCCACACCGGCGACTCGGGTCACGTCGGCGAGGGGGGACACCTCTTCTACCTCGACCGAATCGACAACCTGGACGAGCTCCGCAACGGGCACCGCTACGCCCCGGCCTACATCGAGGGGAAGCTCAAGTTCAGCCGCTACATCCAGGACGCGATGGCCGTCGGCGGCAAGAGCCGCGACTTCCTCTCGGTCCTCATCAACATCGACTTCGAGAGCATCGGGAAGTGGGCCGAGGGAAGCGGCGTCCCTTACACCACCTTCGCCGACCTCTCGCAGAAGGAGGAGGTGGGCGCCCTCATCCGCGGCGACCTGGAGAGGGTGAACCACACCCTTCCCCCGGAGGCGAGGGTGAGGCGGTTCGTCCTCCTCCCCAAGGAGTTCGACGCCGACGAGGGGGAGCTCACCCGGACGAGGAAGCTGAAGCGGCAGTTCCTGCAGACCCGTTACGGGGACCTCATCGACAGCATCTACGACGGGAAGACCGAGGTCCCGATGGTCACCGAGGTCAAATACCGCGACGGGAGGCGGGGGAAGGTCTCGACGAACCTGAAGGTGCGCTCGGTCTACGAGACGAAGGGCGAGACGTGTTGACGCTCACCAACGTGGAGGTCAAGTACGCCGATGTCATCCTCGTCCTGCGGGGAGTGTCGCTCCAGATCCCCGAGGGAGGAATCGTGTCGCTGCTGGGCAGCAACGGGGCGGGAAAGACGACCACCCTGAAGGCGATCTCCGGGCTTCTGCGCACCGAGCTGGGGGAGGTCACCGCGGGGGCCATCGAGTACCGGGGCGAGCGGATCGACGGCCTCGATCCCGAGCGCGTCGCGCAGATGGGGATCATCCAGGTCATGGAGGGCCGCAAGGTGCTGAAGCACCTGACCATCGAGGAGAACCTGCGGCTGGGCGGCTACATCCGCCGCGACGCCTCGCGCGCGGACCTCGACCGCGTCTACGACTACTTTCCCCGCCTGCGGGCCCGCAAGGGCGCGGTGAGCGGCTACCTGTCGGGAGGCGAGCAGCAGATGGTACTCATCGGCCGAGCGATGATGGCCCGTCCGAAACTCATGCTCCTCGACGAGCCCTCCATGGGACTGGCACCCCTCATCGCCGCCGAGATCTTCGAGATCATCCGGCGGCTCGCCGCGGAGGAGGGGACCACCATCCTGCTCGTGGAGCAGAACGCCAAGGCGGCGCTGCGCACGAGCGCGTTCGCCTACGTCCTGGAGAACGGCCGGGTGGTCCTGGAGGGGCCCTCGGCGAGCCTCGCGGAGAACGAGGACATCCGGGAGTTCTACCTCGGCATGAGCAAGCTCGGGGAGAAGAGGAGCTACCGGGAGGTGAAGACGTACAAGAGGCGGAAGAGGTGGCTGTGAAGAGGGGCCGCCTTCGCGGGTCGGCGAGGGGCTCCCCCGCACCGGCCCGGGGCGGCGGGGCAGAGACGGCGAGGTGAGCGTGGAACTCTTCGGGATGCTCGTCATTTCCGGGGTGATGAACGGGGCCATCTACGGCCTCGTCGCCCTGGGGTTCGTGCTCGTCTACAAGTCCTCCGGGGTGCTGAACTTCGCCCAGGGATACATGCTCCTGCTAGGGGCTTACCTGTTCTGGTTCTTCAAGGTCACCCTGGGCGCACCCATCGGGGTGGCGATGGCGGCGGCGGTCGCGGCCGGGTTCGCCGTCGGAGCGCTCATCGAGCGCCTGGCGCTTCGTCGGCTCATCGGCCAGCCCCTCATCTCGATGATCACCGTGACCATCTTCCTGGCCCTGGTCCTGGAGGGGCTCGTCTCGATGACCTGGGGGACCTACCCGCTCCAGCACGTGGAAGTGTTTCGGGAGAGCACCCTCCGGCTCGGCCGCATCGTCCTGACCTCTCAGAACCTGGTGGCCTGCGGGCTGGCGCTCGCAGCGGCTGGGGCGCTCATCGTCTTCTTCCGCTACACGCGCATCGGGCTCGCCATGCGAGGGGTGGCGGAAGGGCACCAGATCATGCAGAGCATGGGCATCAACGTCCGCCACATCCTCAACGTCTCCTGGGGGCTCGCCGGGGTGGCGGCGACGGTCGCCGGCATCCTCCTCGGAAGCACCTTCGGGTTCCAGCTGGGCCTGAGCCAGATCGGCCTCCTGGCGATTCCGGCCGCCTTCATCGGCGGGCTCGACTCTCCGGAAGGGGCACTGCTGGGCGGCCTGCTCATCGGGGTCGTGGAGAGCGTCGTCTCCGGCTACGTCGGGAACGCCGCCGGGGTCCCGGCCGCATTCGCCATCCTCATCGCCACCATGCTCGTCCGGCCCTACGGATTCTTCGGGCTCGAGCGGATCGAGAGGGTCTAGCGATGTTCCGGGTCCCGTTCTATCCGCCGAGCGGCGTCTACGCCGACAGCTACGAGAAGGACATGCGGATCGTCAAGACCGGCACGCAGCGGGTGCTCGCCGCGCTCGCGCTCGCGGTGCTCGTCCTCCTCCCGCTCGTGGCAAGCAGCTACCACCTCCGCCTCCTCATCGGCATCGGCATCGCCGTCATCGTCGGCCTGGGGCTCAACATCCTGACCGGCTACTGCGGCCAGCTCAACGTCGGCCAGTCAGCCTTCATGATGGTGGGGGGCTTCACCTCCGGCCTGCTCAATGCCTACTGGGGGTGGCCCTTCTGGGCGGCGGTCCTTCCCGCCGGGCTGGCCGCGGCCGCCGTCGGCGTCGTCTTCGGCATCCCCTCGGTGCGCCTGAAGGGCCTGTACCTGGCCCTGGCCACGCTCGGAGCCCAGATCATCCTGACCTGGATCGCCCTCTACGGCATCACCGTGACCGCCGCCGGGTTCAGCGTCGAGCCGGTCAAGCTGGGGAGCCTGGCGTTCAACACCCCGCAGAAGTTCTACTACCTGGCCCTGGTCTTCACCCTGGGAATGACCCTCGCCGCCAAGAACTTGATGCGGTCGAGGCTCGGACGCGCCTTCATCGCCATCCGCGACAACGACCGGGCGGCGGAGGGCATGGGCATCGACATCTTCCGCTACAAGCTGCTCGCCTTCGCCATCTGCACCTTCTACGCCGGGGTGGGCGGCTCCCTCCTCGTCCACTACATGATGTGGGCCCAGCTCGAATCGTTCACGCTGCAGGATTCCATCTGGTACGTGGCGATGATCATCGTCGGCGGGCTGGGGAGCATCGAGGGCACCATCTTCGGGGTCGTCTTCATCACCCTGCTGAAGGAGCTCGTCCTGGTCGTCGGCCCCATGGCGCAGGAAAGGTTCACCTTCCTGCCCATCGGGGCGGCGAGCGGGCTCCTGCTCGTCTTCATCGGGAGCGTCGCCATCCTCTTCGGCATCCTGGAGCCGCGGGGCATGGCGCACCGCTGGAGCCTCGTCAAGGCCTTCTACCGGCTGTGGCCGTTCGGCTACTAGGAGCGTTCGCGAAGTGGCAGCGGAGCCATCATTCACCGATAGTAGATGGACGAAATCGGCGCACAGGAGAGAGCGACCATGAGACAGGGCAGATCTCGATCGGTAGCGTTCACGCTGGCGGCAGGGTTGTTCTTCCCGGCCGCCGCGGCGGCCCAGACCCGGGAGGTGGTGGTCGGCAACATCAGCGCCATGACCGGACCCACGAGTGGCACACACCTGATGTGCCAGTCCGGCTCCCGGGACTATCTGAACTACCTCAACGAGACCCAGGGAGGGATCACCGGCAAGAAGGGAACGGTGAAGACGAGGTACCTCGCCTATGACTCGCAGTACGTGGCCACCAAGGCCAAGGACGGCTTCGCCCGCCTGCTCGAGCAGAACATGGTGATCTGGACCCAGTGCGCCTCGGCCCATTCCGACGCCCTCATCGTGGACTACGAGACCGCCAAGGTGCCCCTGGTGACGGGTTCCCAGGGCATCGCCAGCCTCTTCTCCGACTGGGCCTACGGGAACTACCACTCCGGAATCGCGAACATGATCCGGACTTGGATGCTGTGGCGGAAGGGGGAGTGGGAGAAGGCGGGAAGGCCGGGCGGGACGCTGGTGCTCGGGGCCATCACCACCGACGAGCCCTTCGTGCCACTCGCGCTGTGGGACGTCGACGCCTTCGCGAAGGAGCAGGGGATCAAGGTCGTGAAGGAGACATTCCCCAAGGGAGCCACCGACGCCGGGCCGCAGCTGCTTCGGCTCCGGGACGCCGGCGCCACCCAGATCTACGTGGTCGCCTCCGCCTCCGGGGCCGTGGTGGCGCTCAAGTCGGCGAAGTCCCTGAACCTGGGCATTCCCATGACGCAGTGCGCGGCGGCCACGCTGGGGGACGTCATCGCCCTGGGCGGGCCGGAGCTCGTCGAAGGCTACCAGGGCGAGTTCTTCTTCGAGCCCATGTCGAAGGACCCGGCCCAGGGCGGCTCCGCCGGGCTCAAGCTCGCGCGGGAGCTCTGGAGCAGGAACCACCCCAAGGAGGCGCCCAACGACATGTACATCAACGGAGTGCTCTCCGGGATGGTCATCGCCGAGGGCATCCGGCTGGCACTCGACACCGTTCCGCCGGACAAGCTGACGGGGGAGGCCATCAAGCGCGGCCTGGACCAGGTCCACGGGTTCGACGGGATGGGCCTGACGAGGCCCATCACCTATGTCAAGGACGACCACATCGGGCCGAAGCAGGTCCGGTACTGGGTAGTGAGAAAAGGCTACGTCGAGCCCATCAGCGACTGGATGCCGACCACGACGTACCGGATCCCGAAGAAGTAGCGGGGTGGGCGGACGCGGAAGGCGCAGGTTATGCCCGGGCTGCGCCGCAGCGGGACCGCGGGTTCCCGAGCTGGAGACGGACGATGGTAGAGATCAGATTCCGTGCCCAGGTAGACCTGGAGAAGTGCGTGAGCTGTCCCATGTGCGAGAACGTCTGCCCCACCGGGGCGATCACGTTGCCGCGCAAGGGGGCGAAGGCCGAGGTCGTCGACGAGAAGTGCGTCGGCTGCCCCAACTGCTCGGGGGTGTGCCCGGTGGACGCGATCGCGCTCGTGGCGCGCGAGGCGCCGCTCCTCCTCGGTGTGGACCTGGCCGGGGTGGACGAGGCGGCGATCGCAGCGCTGTGCCGCAAGGCCCACCTCCACCCCCAGCAGTGGCTTTGCCTGTGCACCGCCACCCGGGTGCAGGAGGGAGCGGCGGCGATCCTGAAGGGCGCGAGGACGCTGGAGGAGGTCGCGCTGGCCACCGGGACGCGGTCGGGGTGCACCATCTACTGCCTCCAGCCCACGCTCCGCCTCCTCAAGGCGCACGGCGTGGAGGTCGTCCAGCCGGAAGGATACCGCTGGTACAACACCTCGCAGACCTGCTGGGACGTGCCGCAAGAGGTGGTCGAGAGGTACCCGGGACACTTCCTCGAAGAGGACAAGGACGTGTTCCGGAAGATCTAGCGGAACGCGGAACAGGAGAGAGGACCATGCTGACCCAGCCCACCCCATCGTTCGTGCGCAGATCGGTCTATGGACCCGAGCCCAAGCGGCGCGCGGCGGCGCTCGCCGGAATGGTGGGACTCGACATCAAGAGCCTCTTCCCCGACATCCCCGAGGCCATCTACCTCGAGGGCGGAGACCTGGGCGCGGTCCGGCGAGCCACGCGCGACGCGCTCCGGGACGCGCGGATGGACATGATCCGCCCCGGCGACCGCGTCAACGTCCTCGCCTCTCAGTACGGCTTCACCATCATGGGCGGAGAGGCCTACTGCGAGATGCTGAAGACGATCAAGGACACGGTGGAGGAGCGCACCGGGTGCAAGAACATCCGCCTGCGGGTGTGCACCGGCTTTCGCATCCGCGAGCCCGACGAGATCATCGAGCACCACCGCCTCAAGGATCACTTCCCCGCAGGGGCGCTCGGGGTGCGACCCATCGACAAGGGCATCCCCATCGAGACCGAGATCGGGACGCTCTACGGCGTGGCCCGCGTCTACGACGCCGACTGGATCATCCATGCCCATCACGGCGAGCTCCGCGAGCTGGACATGCACCGGATGATCAACCGCGCGTACAAGCCGTTCTCGATGTCCTACGCGCGGATGGAGACCCGGGCCATCGCCCACATGAACTTCGGCCCGCGGAGCAGCAACTTCGTCTCCAAGGTGATCTTCAACTCCAAGCTGGTCCAGAGCAAGTTCACCTTTGGCTGCTTCCTGCTCACCTCGCCGCAGGGGATCACCGGGGTGGCCGCCGGCGGCGACCTCGAACGCCTCGACCGCCAGCTCATGATCCTCGGCTTCCGATCCTACGGGAAGATCCGGGAGCTCTACGCGGAGATCAAGGAGTGCGTGGTGGTGCTCGATGGCACCGGCGAGCCCCGCTACATGGCCGGGGGCGGCATCAGCTTCGGGAACGTGACCGAGGCTGAGCTCGACCTGTTCGACCTCGACGTCGTGCCGGTGAGCCTGGGCTTCGGGCTCTACGAGCGTCCCGCCGGGCAGCCCAAGGCCAAGTCGGTCAACCCGGCGATCAAGGCCCTCGTCATCAACCACATGTGGCTCGGCGTCCCGCAGCTCGAGTTGGCGACGCACATTCCCACCTTCGCGGTCGGCGAGGACATGGCCAAGCTGCTCCGGGAAGACCCCATGAACCACGACTTCATGCCCCGCTGCGTCACGGCCGACAACCTCGAGACCGCGATGAAGTTCGCGAAGGCCATCGCGCGGACGGAGCACGTGGTGGTGTTCGACGGGAGCTTCGGGTCCATGACGGTGAGCCCGTCGCTCGCGGCGTACCTGACGGAGAGGGCGCCGCACGCGAGCAGGAGGGTGGACGAGCAGCTCATGCCGAAGTGGCTCCGACAGAGAGGCATCGACCCCGCCACCGTCCTCGAGAGGTCCGCGTGATCCGCGCCGCCGCGGCCGCCCGGGAGGAGCCCGGGCTCGACGTGCGCGAGGAGATCCTGCGGAGCGTCGCAGCCGGGCGCGTCACCGCGGCGATCGTGGCCGAGGAGGCGGGAGTCTTCTCCGGGGCGGCGCTGGCCCGCGCGGAAGCCTCGCGGCTCGGGGTCCAGGTGGCCAGCATGGCCGGGGAGGGCGCCCGGTTGCGGGAGGGGGACGAGGTCGCGAGGCTCGCCGGGACTCCCCGGCAGGTCGTGATGGCCGAAGAGATCCTCATCGGGCTCCTGGCGAAGCCCTCGGGGATCGCCACGCGCGCCCGCGAATTCGTGGAGAGGGCGGGCGGCCGTCCCCGGGTGGTCTCCGGCGGTTGGAAGAAGATGCCGGCAGCGCTGAAGGGCATGATCCGCGCGGCGGTCTCGGCGGGCGGGGCAGACCCGCGCATCCTCCCCGGGCCCTTCGCCTACTTGGACAAGAATTACGTGGCGCTGCTCGGGGGCATCGAGAAGAGCCTCGCCGCCGTGGCCCACCTCCAGGCAGTGGCGAAGGTGATCCAGGTGAAGGGAAGGTACGCCGACGTCTCGGCGGAGGCGGTCTTGGCGGCGGAGCTCGGCGCCGATGTCGTCTTCGTCGACACCGGGCGGCCCGAGGACGTGGAGCGCGCGGCTGAGTCCCTCGCCCGTCACGGGCTGCGGGAACGTGTGGACCTGGCGTTCGGCGGGGGGGTGGCGGTGGGAGACCTGGAGCGCCTGCGGGCGCTCGACCTCGACATCCTCGACATCGGCCGCCAAATCGTCGACGCGCCTCTTATCGACATGCGGCTCGAGATCGTCGACCTGCGCCGGACCAGCTGAGCCGACCGTGCCCGACTACGACCTCATGGACAAGACGGAGCTGACGATCCGCGGCATCGCCCTGCGGGACGCAGACCTGTCCCGCCTCGCCGACGCTGTCGCGCAGGTGCTGGGGATCGAGCGCTCCGATCTGCTCGTCACCGACGTGCTCGGCGACCAGGTGGTGATCGACGTCCTGCGCCGCGGACTGGACCCTCACGCGCTCGTGGGGAAGAAGGAGGAGCTGAGGCGGAGGCTCGCCGAGGTCCCCGGTGTCGATTGCACCGACGAGACCGAGTTCTTCTCGAAGGGGATGCTGAGCTGGATCGCCCTCGAGCCCGCGGAAGGCGAGCTGATCCTGCGGCGCTCCGAGGCGATGGCGAGGGAGATCCGCGAGAGGCTCCGGACGACGGCGACGGTGTTCTCCACCGGGGCGGAGGTGGTGGGCGGGCTGGTGAAGGACACGAACGCCCCCTTCCTCCGCACCCGGCTGGAGGCGGCTGGCTTCCGGGTGAAGCTCGGCGGGGCCCTGAAGGACGACGAGGTGCTCATCGCCGAGCGCCTTCGGCAGGCGGCGGACGAGGGCTGTGGCCTCATCCTCACCACCGGAGGCGTCGGCGCCGAGGACAAGGACCGGACCATCGAGGCCGTGCTCGGCGCCGACCCGAGCGCCGCCACCCCCCACATCGTGAAGTACCAGCTCGGCGTGGGCCGGCACCGGCACAAGGACCAGGTTCGGGTCGCGGTCGGGAACGTGGGCCGTACCCTCGTCGTCGCTCTGCCGGGCCCGAACGACGAGGTCCAGGTGGGTGTCGAGGCCTTGGTGGAGGGGCTCGCCGCCGGTGCCGGGAAGGCCGCCCTGGCGGAGCGGATCGCCGTGGCGCTGCGGGAGCGGCTGCGGGAGAAGGCCGCCGCCGCGGGGCGGCCGGGGGGGGAGGGGTAGCCGGATGGAGCGCACCTTTTACGAGGACGCGGAGGGAATGACCCGGGCGGAACGGCAGGCCTACCTCGACGCCCAGGTCCGCTGGGTGGTCGAGCACGCCTATCGCCACGCTCCCGGGGTGCGGGCGAAGATGGACGCAGCCAAGGTGGTGCCCGCCGATGTCCGCTGCGTGAAGGACCTGGAACGCATCCCCATCACCTCCAAGGAGGACCTCGTCCGGTTGCAGAAGGAGAGCCCCCCGTTCGGCGGGTTCGCGACGGTGCCGCCGAACCGGCTGGGAGCCTTGTGCATGTCTCCCGGGCCCACCTACAACTCTCCCGGCAACGACGAGAGCTACCGGAAGCGAGTGAGGAAGGCATTCTTCGGCTGCGGGCTCCGTCCCGGCGACGTCCTCGTCAACACCTTCTCCTACCACGTGTCCCCGATGGGCCTCCTCCTCGACACCCCGCTCAAGGAGCTCGGGACGGCGGTCGTCCCCATGGGCGGGGGAAACAAGCAGCTCCAGGTACAGGTGATGAGGGACCTCAAGGCGACGGCCTTCACCGGGACCGCCACCTTCCTGCTCGAGGTCCTGCAGACCGCCGAGGAGATGGGGATCGATCCCAGGAAGGACCTATCTCTCCGCCTGGCCGTGACGCCGCTCGACCACGGGGTGATGAGGATCGTCGAGAGGGACTACGGGATCCGGGTGACCGAGTTCTACGGCACCGCCGACCTGGGGATCGTGGCGTACAACTGCGACGCCCGATCGGGGATGCACCTCTGCGAGGAGGCCATCCTCGAGATCGTCGACCTGAACAGCGGTCGCCAGCTCGGTGCGGAGGAGGTGGGCCGGGTGGTCGTCACCCCCCTCGACCCGACCTTCCCCCTCCTGCGGTTCGCCCCCGGTGACTTGTCCTCGGTGAGCGATGAGGACTGCCCCTGCGGACGGACGTCCGCTCGCCTCAACCCCCTGGCCGGATGGATCGGGCACGCCGTCAAGGTGCGGGGGATGTTTGTCCACCCCTCCCAGCTCGCGAGCGTGGTGGCGAGGCACCCCGGGGTGGAGCGCTACCGCCTCGCCTGCCGGTTCATCGAGCACAAGGATCACCTGACGCTCAGCTACGAGGCGCGCGACGAGGTCCGGCGAGACGAGGTGGAGCCGTCCCTCGCCCATTGGTTCCGAGAGCTGTGCCGCCTCAAGCTCGATGTCGTCGAGCGGGTGGCGACGGGGACTCTCGCTCCCGACGGGAAGCCGATCGTGGACGAGCGCCCGCAGGGCGAGAAGTGACCCGATGGCAGGAGAGCCGCAGCGAACGGAAGGCAAAGACCAGGGAGGCACCTTGAAGGGATCGCTTCTGGAGGAGCTCGGTTGGACGAAGTACGTCGGGCAGGACACCGGCACCTGGACGGGAGAGCCCGTCCTGGCCCGCGACGTCCGGCGCTACGCGCTGGCGATCGACGACCCCAACCCCATCTACCGCGACCCGGGCGCGGCCCGAAAGGTCGGGGGCCTGGTGGCACCCCTCTTCTACGTGACCTGGGCGGTGGGAGTACCCGGCTCGGAGAGGGGGACGAAGGAACTCGGGGAGGATGGGCTCGCCACCTTCGTGGGGATCCCCGACATCCCCAACGTCTGGGACCTCGGCTGGGTCCGCGGGGGCGAAGAGATCGAGTTCTTCGAACGAGTGCACGTGGGGGATCGGGTCACCGTGAACGGTAAGATCGTGGACATGAAGGAGAAGGAGGGAAAGAGCGGAAAGCTCCTCCTGGTGACGTCCGAGTTCGTCTACACCAACCAGGCCGGGGAGAAGCTGGCGACGCACCGCCTGACGATGATCGGCACGCCGCGGAAGGAGGCGGGCCATGGCTAGCCAGACCTTCTTCGAGGACGTGCGCGAGGGCCAGGAGATCCCGTCCCTGCGCAAGGACGTGTCCCCGGTCAGCATCCTCATGTACGTGGCGTCGGTCTGGCTCATGGATCGGATCCACTTTGATCAGCCGTTTGCCACCCAGCGCCGGGGGCTGCCCGGCGTCGTCGCCCCCGGCAACATGGGCGGGGACTACTACGCCCAGCTCCTCAGCGAGTTCGCGGGGGACGACGGGCAGGTGCGGAAGATGTCCTTCCAGTTCCGGAACTTCATGCTCGCCGACGACGTCCTCGAGGTGGGCGGGAGGATCGTGAAGAAGTACATGAGCGAGGGGAAGGGAATCGTCGACCTGGAGCTGTGGATCAAGAACCAGGGCCAGGTGAACTGCGTCCCCGGCAAGGGGCTCGTGGCGCTGCCCTTCCGGAAGGGCTGACGCTGGCCCCTGCCGGGCCTTGCCCTCCGTCGCCGGGGCGGTCGCCGAAGGAGCCGGGCGCTCCCGAGCGGGCGACCTCCCGCGCCCCGCGCGGCTCCCCGAGGAGACGGCGCGGGGCCCCAGCCGCCGCTACCCGATGCGCTGGAACTTGGCGGCGGGGGCGCCGCAGATCGGGCACTTCTCGGGCGGGACGCCGAACTCGACGTCGCCGCAGAACGGGCACAGGAAGACGTCCATCTGCGAGAGGTCCTTCCCGCTCTTCAGGGCCTCGAGCCCCTGTGCGAAGAGGCGCGCGTGGACGCGCTCGGCGGCATTGGCGAAGCCGAGCATCGTCCGGGCCCGGTGTCCCTCCGCGTTCGCCTGCTCCACCATGGGCGGGTACATCTTCTCGAACTCGTAGGTCTCGCCGTCGAGCGCCGCCTCCAGGTTCGCTAGCGTGGTCCCGACGCCGCCCATGTTGGCGAAGTGCGCCTGGGCGTGGATGGTCTCGGCCTCGGCAGCGGCGCGGAAGAGCTTCGCGATCTGCGGTAGCCCCTCCTTGTCCGCCTGGCGCGCGAAGGCGAGGTACTTGCGGTTGGCCTGGCTCTCCCCGGCGAACGCGGTCGCCAGGTTCTCGTTGGTCGTCGGCATCGTCCCCTCCAGGACTCGGTGAGGTGAGGCGCGAGCATCATTTCGCAGAAGGCGAGGGCAGGCCACAGGGAACTCTCGGGGGCGACTCTGCCCGGATGCCGCCCGGCTTGACCACCGTCAAAGACGGCCCGCCACATCCTGATATTGAATTTCATTAGCGCGAGCGAGTTGCAACGAAAGCGAGGTCCCGGGGTGAAGAAGGTGCAGAGGAAAGCGAGACGAGGAGGCGTCGCCGCCGGGGCCCGAGCCCGCCCGCAGGAGATCCTGCGCGCCCATCTCGAGAAGCACGGCCTCCGCCGCTCGCGCGTGCGCGACGCAGTCGCGGACACGTTTTTCGCCACGCCCGGGCACGTCTCGGTGGAAGAGCTCACCGGGCGGGTGCGGAGGCGGGATCCGGGAATCGGCCACACCACCGTCTACCGGACGCTGCGGCTCCTCGCCGAGTGCGGGCTGGCGGAGCCCCACGACTTCGGCGACGGGATGACGCGCTACGATCCCGTCCGGGAGGCCGGTCACCACGACCATCTCGTCTGCACCGCCTGCGGCACCATCGTGGAGTTCGAGAACCCCGAGATCGAGGAGCTTCAGGGGGAGGTGGCGCGCCGCCACCGCTTCGTCACCGAGAACCACAAGCTCGAGCTGTACGGGCGCTGCGCCCGCTGCCGGGGCGGTCGCCCGGGAGGATCCACATGATCGCCTGCGTTTGCCGCGCTGTCTCCGATCGGGCCATCCGCGCGGCGGCGGCCGCCGGGGCCGCCGCCGAGGACATCGCGCGGGCCACCGGCGCGGGCTCGGCCTGCGGCTGCTGCGCGGACTTCGTCCGGCTGGTCATCGAGGAGGAGGCCAGTTGCCATTCTTCGGGTGCTCCCTGCCAAGGCTGCCCGCGCCGGAGCGCGAGCGCCGGATGACTCCCCCTCCGAGGTCGAGATGACGGGCGACGTCCACGACAAGAGGGGGTCGAGCTGCTCGAGCCCGTCACCCGGCCTGCCCTCCTGCGGGGAGTCCGACCTCCGCTGAGGGTGCGGCGGCCTCCTCGCGAGGCTCGTCTCTGGCGCGGTGGAGTTGAAGACCGCCAGTCAGACCGAGGAGTCAGGGCGCGAGGGGGCCCGCGGGCTGCTCGCGGGGCGGCGACCGCCCTCGGAATGCCGGCAGGGGACGTTCGCCCCGCCGCTCCGCCGGCTCGAGGTTCGCGGTCGGAGCCGCTGCCCAGACCGAGGACTCGAAGAACACGTCGCTGCTCGGGGCGGAGCCGTCGTTCGTCATCACGAAGAAGGCTCCGACCGGTCCCGCGACGGCGGCAAGGCCCTCGTAGTCGCCGAGGAAGTAGCCGTCGGAGTTCGCGGCCGCCCTCAGGTTGAACGGCGCTCCGAGCTCTGTCTCTCGCCAGGTGAGGCCCCCGTCGGCGGAGGTCGCGAGCCAGGCGGCCGCGAGAAGACGGGACGCGTCGCCCAGGGAGTCGAGGCGCAGGTCGTAGTAGGTCAAGGAAATCGTTCCCGCCGCGGCCAGGATGGGGGTGAAGGCTTGCGCGAGGGGAGCGCCGTTCACTTGCCTGGGGGCGGACCAGCTTGCGCCTCCATCGCTGGATTCGGCAAGGGCGATGCCGTCGCGGGCGCCGCCGCTGAAGACGCTATCCTCCCAGGCGACGTACACGGTACCGGTCCCCGGATCGACTGCCGCGGAGACGAGGGAGTCGCCGGTCCGCACCGGCTCTTGGTTCTTCGGATCCACCACTCCCCGGGGATCGGCCTTGGCCACCTCGATGGGGGTGGACCAACTGTCCCCGCCATCCGCGGACCGGAGGACCGCCACCGTGTACTCCGGGGTCTCCGCAAGGCGGGTGACCTTCGTGAAGACGTCGAGTAGGGTCCCGTCCGTGAGGACGACCACCAGATTGCCGATGGTTTGTGCGTCGGACCCCGGATCGTAGATCGGACGGGCTGCCTCCCAGCTGGCCCCGTCGTCCGGGCTGCGAGCGAACCAGGCCGGACCGGTTGCCACAGACTGGCTCGGGGCGGTCACGCCTGTGAGGCGGTCCCAGACCGCGTACACGCGCGGCGGTCGCACCGGGTCTGCCGTGATGGAGGGCTTGTCGAGGGCGACTTCCGGGTCGGTGTCGACCTGGAGGCCCACCGGCTCGCTCCAGGTGGCGCCGCCGTCGAGCGACCGGCTAGCCAGGATGGCTCGTCGCCCGACCCCGGCGTCGAAGGCCAGTCCAAGCTGGTGTACGATCCCAGCAGCCGAGATCGCTACCCAAGGGTCGGAGCCGCGCTGGTAGTCCCCGCCGGTGCATCGGGTGAATCGGGCATAAGACCCGCTCCACGTGCGTCCCCCGTCGCGCGAGACTGCGGCGAGCAGACCGTTCGCGCCCGCGTCGGACCACCGGTCCTGTTGCCAGACGCCCACGAGGTGGAGGGGGTCGCTCGGGTCGGCCGCCAAGGCTGGCTCGACCGCGGTCCCGACGTAGTCGGTCGCGCCTTGGCCGGCGCCGGAGCAGCCGGGCGCAAAGGGAGACGCGCCGGAGACGCGCACGGCCCCGCCCACGATCGCCGGAGGCGGCGAGGCAGGCCCACCCCCGGGTCCGCAGCCGGCTAGGAGAAACGCCGCGGTCGAGATCTCGGCTACGAGGGGGCGCACCCGGCGAAGCATAACCGTGCGTCGAGGCGCCGGGAAAGCGGCCCGCCGCGGTGACGACGCTGCCCGGGCGACGCAGTCGGTCGCCCCGCCACGAGAATCGGCGTCGACTGTGTCGGCGGCCAGGGCCCGGCGACGTTCGCGCGAGCCCCGACCGTGACGAAAGGTCGGGAAAGGCAACAAAGCCCGGGCGTTCCACCCACCGACTGGCAGTTGTCGATACCGCCAGGCGTTTTTCGGAGATCTCTTCGCTTCGCGATTGGTACGAGCCCGGTTGGGTTGCGCCCCTCCGTGTCCGTGCCAGGCCTTAGGTTGGCAGTGGCGGGCACGGGCCGCCGAAGGCCTTTGCGGGGGGAATATTGGCCCCAGGTAGGCTCGTGCCCGCCGTTTCCACGCATATCACAGCGTCCGCAGTGTCACACAAGGGCAATAACGTATAGTGAATACCACATGGGGCGGTCGCGGTCGTGGGACCTCAGGGGATCCCCTCGCGGGTGACCCGGGGCCACATCCGTGAGGCCGAGATCGCTGCATCGATCTTACTCGAAGGCGGCCTTTGGCCGGAGGGATGCTCCCCGGTCCCCCTCGTGACACCGGCGACGGTCCACCCGGCCGAGGTCCTGCGCCGGGCCGTGGCGGCGAACTACCGCGTGTTCGAGCGCGGCAACCGGCGGTCCGCCCACCTTCACATCTGGGCCTGGACCAGTCAGGAAATCCAGCAGGCTGTGCAAGAGGGCATCTCGCGCGCCAACGCCGCCGACGTCGACGGCACGTTCTTGACCTGCGCGACGGGTGGGGTGGAGCCTG
>Ga0335079_10002362_pt1 | contig 21816 bp, 22 predicted proteins | sample Lox_Sample_33_FD_206719 | JGI IMG/M metagenome (GOLD analysis project Ga0335079, IMG submission 206719) | Soil microbial communities from Loxahatchee National Wildlife Refuge, Florida, United States - Lox_Sample_3.3 | ecosystem: Environmental > Terrestrial > Soil > Wetlands | place: USA... | reverse complement strand
GCGCCTCCATCTTCGCCAAGGCAGAGTTCGCGTAGTTGGCGGTGCACTTCGCCTGCACGGGCATCGAACGAGAATCAATCCTCGTCCAGCTCGAGACCATGGCCCTCACACCCTTGCTTGCCGAATCTGCGCCTAGATAGGCACCCCATTCCCAGGACGCGATTCCAACCGACACCTTGCTTGTGAGCGGGTTGATCCCCATCTCCCCGTAACCCGTGTACGCAATGGGGCGGATATAGCACTCCTTCGCTGGGTTGGCCCTGACAAGGTCAGCACACGCCTTCGCCAGCTCCTTTGCCGAGTAGCCCATGTCCAGCCTGTAAATCTTGGCGCTGTTGAGGAAGCGCTCGACGTGCTCGTCGAGCCTGAATATTGCTGTGCCATCGGGGGTGGAGAAGGCTCTGATCCCTTCAAACACGGCCATCCCGTAGTGAAAGCCGTGGGTAAGGATGTGGATTTTCGCATCTTTCCAGGGTACCAACCTTCCGTCCATCCAGATCTTTTCTTGGGCCTTCATCTTGGCAGGGTCCGTCGATGCACGGTATTTAGGGACAGCGTTTAACGCAGGTCAGTCTCGTTTAATATCGCGGATTGACGAACCAGGCTATCATGGACACGCCGGTGATAATATCCGCCTGCAGGACCCCAATAGGGAAGTTCGGCAAGAGTCTCGTCGGGGTCTCCGCACCCTCGCTTGGAGCCCTGGTGATAGAGGAGGCGCTGAAGAGGGCAGGGATGCCATCCGACGAAGTGGATGAAGTCATCATGGGGAACGTTGTTTCGGCGGGCCTTGGTCAGAACCCCACCAGGCAGGCTGCCATCCACGGAGGAATACCGTTCAGCGCTGGCTCCATAACTGTGAACAAGGTCTGTGGCTCGGGGCTCAAGGCAGTCATGCTGGCGGCCTCTGCAATCAAAGCGGGGGACAACGACGTCGTCGTAGCCGGGGGGATGGAGAGCATGAGCAACACGCCATACCTTGCACGGGGTGTCCGGTGGGGGACGAAGTTCGGCGATGCTCGGCTGCAGGACTCCATGATCCTCGACGGACTCTGGGACGCCTACCACAACTATCACATGGGGCTGACGGGCGAGCGCATCGCCCAGAAGTTCCACATAACCCGCCGAGAGGCGGACGAGTTCTCCTACGAGAGCCACATGAAAGCATCGAAAGCGGTGAAATCTGGGTTGTTCGACGCCGAGAAGGTGAAAGTGAAGATAGAGCACGAAGGAGGGGTCGTGACCGAATTCTCCGAGGACGAGTGCGTACGCCCCGACACCACCGTCGAGAAGCTCGGGAAGCTGAAACCTGCGTTCAAGCCCGACGGTGTCCTGACTGCAGGCAACTCGTCTCAGCTGAGCGACGGAGCATCTGCAATGGTCGTCACATCGGAACGTGTCGCTGACGAGCTCGGGGCGAAACCTATAGCCAGGATCGTTGCCTACGGTACAGGCGGCCTGGAGCCTGCACGAGTCATGGAGGCTCCCATCCCCACCGTCGGAGCGCTCCTCAAGAAGGCGAAGATGAAGGTCGACGACATAGACCTCTTCGAACACAACGAAGCATACTCCACGGCTTCAATAGCAGTCAGGAGGTCGCTGGGAGTGGACGAGTCGAGGTTCAACGTGAGCGGGGGCGCGGTCGCACTGGGCCATCCGATCGGTTGCAGCGGCGCCAGAGTCCTGACGACCCTGATCTACGGCCTGAGGAGGACGGGCAAGAGGACGGGGCTCGCGACTCTCTGCCTCGGCGGGGGGAACGCCGTGGCTATGATTGTTGAGGCGTGAGATCTCGTAGCTTCCGGCGCAGTACCTTACCTATCAGGGTCTTCGGAAGCTCTTCAACGAACTCCACCTTCTTCGGCACCTTGTACTTGGCCAAGCGACTCCGGCAGAACTCAATGACGTCTTGCTCCGTTACGTTCTTCGAGGTATCCTTCCGCACGACGAAAGCTTTCACGACCTCCCCGCTGAATGCGTCGGGCATCCCCACGACGCCGGCCTCCTTTATGTCGGGGTGCTCAAATAGCACGTCCTCGACCTCTCGGGGGTACACCTTGAACCCGGCCACGTTGATCATGTCTTTCTTCCTGTCGACGATGTAGAAGTAACCGTCCTCGTCCATCTTGGCAATGTCTCCCGTCAGGAACCACCCGTCTTCAAGGACAGCCTCGGTCTCTGCCTTCTGGTTCCAGTACCCCTTCATGACCTGAGGACCCCTGACTGCCAGCTCCCCCACTTCGCCCACATCCAATGTCCTGTACCTGTTCTCGGTGTCCACGATCTTCGCGTCCGTCCCGCAGAACGGAGGACCTATGGAGCCGTCCTTGACGGCGCCTCCGGCCAGAGGGTTGACGTGGGTGACGGGACTGGTTTCGGAAAGTCCGTACCCTTCGACGAGATTCCCTCCGGTCAGCTCCATGAACTTCTTCCGCACTGCAGGCGGGAGGGCCGATCCGCCAGACATGCACGCCCTTACAGAGTGGAGATGGAATTCCTTCGCGTTGGGCTTGCTGTTGATTGCGATGTACATCGCCGGAGCACCGGAGAAGGTCGTCACCTTCTCCTTCTCTATCGCCTTGGCGACTTCGTCGACGTGGAAGCTGGGGAGGAGGACGAGGGTCCCCCCCACCGATATGGGCATGTTCATCGTGACAGTCAGACCGTAGATGTGGAACAGTGGGAGGACGCAAAGGGAAACGTCATTCTCGGACAGTGGAAACAGCCGGGCACCGTACCCCGCGTTGGACACCAGGTTGTAGTGGGTCAGCATCGCGCCCTTCGCTACTCCCGTCGTCCCGCCAGTGTACTGCAGGACTGCGATGTCCTCGGTGGGATTTACAGACACCGGGTTCGCAAAGGGAGCGTTGGTCTCGACCAGCTTCAGAAAGTCGAGCGTGTTCTTGCGTGGAACGTCTTTTATTCCCGCCAGACCCGCAAGCCGCTTCTTTACGGGGGGGAGGTAGTCCGTGAGGCTTGTGGCTATGACGTGCCTCAGAGGAAGTCTATCCCTGCACGCCTCCAGACTGTGGAAAAGGTCCATCCCCTTGGCGACGGTCCGACAGGCCACGACGATCTCCGAGCCCGAGTCGCCGAGCTGATGCTCCAGCTCTCTCTCCTTGTAGATGGGGTTGCACATTACAACCACTCCTCCGGCCCTAAGGATAGCGAAGAAGGACATCACGAGCTGTGGGATGTTCGGCATGAAGACCGCCACTCTGTCTCCCTTCTTCAGGCCGAGGGAAACAAGGGCGGAGGCGAAGCGGGATGAGATCTCGTCGACCTCGGAGTAGGAGATGTTCCTCCCCTCGTAGTGGATGCAGGTCTTGTCCGGGTGGAGCTTCGCCGAATCAACAAGGAGCGAGTATAGAGGCTTCTTGTCCGGTGGGGGGATGGCGTATCTGCCATCCAGCTTGATTTTCAGCCAGGGGCGTTCCGCCAGCTGCTGCAAGCTCCATCGCCAAGGGACCCAGTTCCCTTAAGGGTATCCCTCGATCTTGGGCACGTTTGAGAGTGGGGCGTAAGTATAAACGGGAACTCTTTAGAATCGACGCGAGATGTCCCAGGCGCCAGAAAGGTATCTTGTCCTCTGTGTGGACAGGGACGACGACCTGGGAACGAAGGCCAAGGTAGACACGCCTGTTGTCGGCAGGGACTCGGCTCTCGCCGCCGCGACCAAGCTGGCGCTCTCAGACCCGGAAGAAGCAGACGCGAACGCAATTTTCGCGGCCATAAAGAAGTGCGATGAGCTGACGAGGGGGGAGACACTCTGCGAGGTGGCGGTGGTGTGCGGCGAGGCGAACCGGGGGTTCGAGGCTGACAGGCGCCTGGGGAAGCAGGTGGCAAGCGTGCTCGCGGGTTCGAACTACACCGGAGTGGTCCTCGTTTCAGACGGAGGGGAGGACGAGCTCGTCGTCCCGATCATACAGAGCCTCAAACCGATAGTGTCCGTGGAGAGGGTCGCGGTCAAGCACAGCCAGTCGGTCGAGGAGACCTACCAAGTGCTCGGACGATACTTGAGGATGCTCATCTTCGACCCTCACTATTCGAGGTACGCTCTCGGGGTGCCAGGGCTCATACTAGTACTGGCAGGGATACTTGCCGTCTCAGGGCACGGGTTCGAGGCAGCCCTCGCCACGGTGCTTATCATAGGGGGCGCAGCCCTGGTCCGGGGTTTCGACTTCGACAGGACAGTAGCGGGTCTCCTCCACAGGGGGCCAACGGGGTACATCCGGCTATTCTCAATCATTAGCGCTGCCATTGTCGTCATATCGGGCATAGACGCGGGCTACGTGACGATGACGGTGGACCCTTTCTATGGCCAAGTTGTCTCCGACCCCACCAAGTTCTTCGTCTACGGAGGGACCCTGATCGGGAGCTTCCTAGGGGGGAGCCTGAACCTGGTGTGGGCGGGCCTTGCAATCTACTCCATGGGCGCGCTGCTCTCCCACATCGCCAGGGACAGCATAAGGTGGCGCAGGGACGGCTATGTGCTCGTAATGCTGGCGATGCTCTACTTCCCAGTGCGCACCTTCTCCAACTTCCTGGTCAATGGCACGGCAGAGGCCACCTTCTTCCTCATCTCCTACATACTCCTCGGGCTTGTGGCGGTCTTCGTCCTGACCATCACAATATATCCAAGGGTCAGGGCAAGGCCCGCAACAGAAACAGAGTGACAATGCTAGAGTCCGCGCTGAGGTATCTGGGAGTATACAGGTTCTACGAGGGGAGGCTGAAGGCCCAGGTCAAGAACGACGAGATCCCCGGCCACATAGGGATAATCCTGGACGGGAACAGGCGGTGGGCCCAGACGCAGGGCGTGTTCAGGGGGCTCGGCCACGAGGAAGGGGCCAACAGGGCGGAGGAGCTCCTGGACTGGTGCCACGAGCTGAACATAAAGACGGTAACACTTTACGTGCTCTCCACGGAGAACCTCGACAGGTCGCCCGATGAGCTCAAGGAACTCTTCGGGCTTATCGAGGCAAGGCTTGGTAGGCTGCTCAACGACGAGAGGATCTTGAGATACAAGGTCAATGTCAGGGCGATCGGCCACATGGACCTGCTCCCGGATTCGATCATCGACCTGCTGAAGGCCATCGAGCAGAAGACCGCCGGCTACAGTGACCACTACCTGAACATCGCGGTAGCTTACGGGGGGAGGGCCGAGATAACGGACGTGGTCAAATCGGTCGCCCAGGATGCCAAGACGGGCAGGCTGAACCCCGACACCATAACCGAAGAGACCGTGTCCAACAGGCTGTACACGTCATACCTGCCGAATCAGGAGCCGGACCTGATCATCAGGACCTCCGGGGAGGAGAGAATGAGCGGCTTCCTGCTCTGGCAAGGCGCCTATTCCGAACTCGTCTTCGTGGACGTCTTCTGGCCCGCGTTCAGGCTCATCGACCTGCTCAGGGCGGTGAGGACCTATCAGAAACGCCGTCGGAGGCACGGCAGATAGGAGAACAGATATAACTGAACATGAAGACGGGGAGTCCGAGTTGAAGGTATCCCTAGGCACCCTGAAGGACAAGGGGGACGACCTGGTCGCGTTCCTCGAGCCAAGGGTCGGGACCAAGCCATCTCTCTCCGGCGGGGAGATCGAGATTGAGGACGAGAAGGTGAAAGAAGGAGTTAAGCCGCGGCAGGTGAAGACGTACGTCAAGCGTTTCCTCTACATGAACGGGGTCAGGAAGAAGTACAGGGTCTTCGTGGCGGGAAAGGAGCTGACGATTCAGGAGATAGAGGTAGGCGAGAAGGAGGAAGAGGAAGAGAAGAAGAAGGCGCCCGAGAAGCCCGAGGAAGCGAAGGCGGAACAGGCCGAGCCTGAGGAGCAGGAGGCCCCGGCGGAGGAGCCTGCCAAGGAGGAGGCGACGGAGGAGCAGAAGCCTGAGAAGACGAAGAAGGCGGCTTCGAGGAAACCGCGTGCAAAGAAGAAGAAGTCAGAGAGCGAATCCTAGCCAGAACGAGCCTTCCTGGCTCGCCTGAGTCGCTTCTCACGCAGCAGCGCCCTGAGGTAGTTCCTTGCTTCGCGCAGCCCCTTCAGCGACTGGCGGAAGTCCCCTAGGGCGAAGTCGTCGGAGCCCTTCATGAGGTTCTTGAGCGCGAACTGAAGCGCCTGTCTTTCGTCCGGGACCGCGTAGCTCCTTAGTTTGATGAACCTCCCGGGATTCTCCTCATCCAGGTCGAACCTTATGAACGCGATGCTCTTCTCGACGTCGGAATAGGCCGACCACACCGACCTCACCTGCTCGTCGGATGGCTCTCCCGAGAGCGAGCCCAGGACGGACTGGATTCTCCTCGCAGCGTCCGAAAGATCGAGCGCCGTTTCTTCTCTCCAGTTCCTCAACCCCGAATCGCCGCGGGATGCGGATTTGGACAAATGCGTCCTGTTCCGATTCGCAAACTTATAACCAGCATAGCCACGGCCGCCGACAGTTGCCGAAGAGAGACGAGCAGAAAATCGGAGGCGCCTGCTACGTCGGCCTCGACTCGATTCTTGAACTTGGCAGGCTCTCCTGTGCGCTGGAGCGGGCCCCCTTCCCCCTTTTCGCCTTCAAACACGGGAAAGCGACCAGGATAGCTGCCCAGGCCGACCTTTTCATGGGGACCCCTATCTTCTACTATTTTGACAACGGCCAGGTAGACGAGTTCCTCGCCTACAGGATAACTGGGGAAGGAGAAGAGGTCCAGCTGGTCAGCTCAGCGAGCAATGCCTCATACCTCTACGCCCCCGTGATAAGAGTGCAGAAGATGCCTTCGGTGCTGGGGGAGAAGGAAGGGTTCCAGGACAAGTTCATGGCCATTGAAGTGGAGAACATCCCAAGCCTTGTGAAGGTGGGCGCCTACAAGACCCTCTTCGAGGAGCCGCCGCTTCCGCTCTTCGCCTTCAGAGACGGAAAGTGGTGGGTTGTGGGAACCTTCGCGAGGATTGACGACTATGAGGAGGCGTCGATATTCTTCTACACGCGGGCCGAAGAGGAGCCGTCGGGGTTCCTCCGGTATTCCTACGACAAGATAACCGAGACGACATACGTCAAGAGGACGGACGAACCGGGCTTTCACTACATCAAGGTCATCAAGCTGACCGAGCCACACCCGCTGGTGGACTTCTAGACCGGCCCGACGAGGAACTGCTCGGCCTCCTTCAGGGTGACCTTCGAGTTGTCGTACGACGCCCTGTCAAGGGCTTCTAGGAAGGGGAACCAGCCGAACCCCTGGTGCTCGAAGGATATCCGCACCCTCTCCTCCTTCGTCTCCCCCAGGAGGTATGTCACCTGCTTGTGGACGTTCTTCCCGTCTCTCCTGTAGAAGTATTCGATCATCTTCCTGAACCCTGGGACGATCTTCAGGTCTTTCAGGCCCGTCTCCTCCTCCACCTCCCGCAGAACGGTCTGCACCTCCGTCTCTCCCTTCTCCACCCCTCCTTTCGGGAAATCCCATCTGCCTGCGTTTTGCAGTAGCAGAAAGATGCGCCCTTCAGGTGTTCTCCTGTAGACCACGGCCCCCGCGGACCGCTCTTCCATGCCTGCGACGGCTCCAGCGCCGATTATTAGGATTCTCTCGTTCTCACTTCCAAACCGTTAAAACTCCTGTCCTGCTGTTCAGGCGGCGCCTGTCACTTGAGCAGGAGAAAGCTGGTGTAGTCCTGGTGCGCTTCGTCGGCAGGCTGAAGGCGAAGGTGCAGAAGGAGAACCTATGGTTCTTCATCCTGGTGCTGCTTTCGTCCCAAGAGCGGTATGGCTTTGAGCTCAGGCGCCTGATAAACGAGGAGTTCGGGTTCTGGAGCGGGAACGTCACCGCGTACCGCGTTCTCTACGACCTCGAGAGGTCCAGGCTCGTCAGGGCGGAGTTGAGGGACAGGAGGAAGTATTACAGGATAACCGAGCTGGGCAGGGCCGAGCTCGAGGAAGCGAGGGGTTTCTTCAGGAGCATTCTGACGGAATCGCAGCCCGACGGGGCAGGGAGGGACTGAACGCGTGGCCGTATTTTACAATAGTAAAATAGGGGTCTGCGCCCCCTTCTGGGGAGGGACGGAAGACTGGCAAAGATTAGGGTAGCCATAGCCGGTGTGGGGAATTGCGCCTCAGCCCTCGTTCAAGGGCTCCACTATTATTCGAAGAAAGGACCTGACGATGGTCTCACGTACTGGGAAGTAGGGGGGTACACTCCAAAGGACATCGAGTTCGTAGCGGCGTTCGACGTGAACTCGAAGAAGGTAGGAAAAGACCTCTCCCAGGCCATCTATCAGGCGCCCAACAACACGGTGAAGATCGACGACGTCCCGACTGCCGGGGTCAAGGTGAAGAAAGGACCCCTCCTTGACGGGATTGGCAAGTATCTGAAGGGCGTCGTTTCAGTCTCCCCCCTACCAGAGGTGGACGTGGCAAAGGAGCTGAAGGAGACAGGCGCGGAGGTCCTGATCAACTACCTGCCTGTCGGGAGCACTGCCGCTTCGCAGGCCTATGCGGGGGCCGCTCTGAAGGCGGGGTCTGCTTTCGTGAACGCAATCCCGGTTTTCATCGCGTCGGACAAGGTGTGGTCCGGGCGCTTCGCAGATGCGGGACTCCCGGTGGCAGGGGACGACGTGATGAGCCAGGTGGGTGCCACGGTTCTCCACAAGACTCTGGTGAAGCTGGCGGTGGACAGGGGGGTCAAGGTCGACGAGACATATCAGCTGAACATCGGTGGGGATACGGACTTCCTCAACATGCTCGAGGAGAGCAGGCTGAAGGACAAAAGGGAGAGCAAGACCAGCGCCGTGAGGGCGATGTCCCCCTATGAGGTGCCGACAAGGATCGGGCCGAGCGACTACGTACGCTTCCTCGACAACGACAAGATATGCTACATCTGGCTAAAGGGGCGCTATTTCGGAGGGACGACTGTCAAGATGGATGTGAAGCTGCACGTCGTGGACGCGTACGACAGCGGAGGTGTGATGGTGGACGCCATCAGGGGGACGAGGCTGGCGCTGGACCGCGGGACCTCGGGACAGCTGGAAAGCCTGTCTGCCTTCTGCTTCAAGCATCCGCCCGTGCAGATGCCCTACCCGGCTGCGAAGGTAGCGTTCGAGGAATTCACTTCGGGGAAGCGGGAACGGTAGGCACAGCCCTCCGCCTCACGTATAAGGCTGTGAAGAGGAGGACCGCGAAGATAAAGGCCATGGGGATCAGATACCTGGTCGTGACGTTCTCGCCGATGGCGATGCCGGAGGCAGTAGGTGCAGTCCCGTTGATCGACGTCCCCAGATAGCTGAACGTGAGCTTCGCGTCCTTGAACGGGATGGTTATCCCCGAGCTGGCCACCACGCTGACCGTGGCGTTGGCCGACGTGTGAGCGGCGAGGCTGCCTGCCATCACGGTCAGGATGCCAGACGAGAAGGTCGCGCCGTTGAGGTGGGATAGGCCCACCCCGGACGGAACCGGAAGGGTGAATTCTACGTTGGATACGCCCACGCCCGAGGGGTTTGAGATCTGGATGTTGGCTGTGAAGTTCTTCCCTTCTTCGGGAGCCGTGGGCGTTGTGGTTATTGTCACGGTCAGAGGCTGATACACCTCCACGTACGTCTTTTGCCCGCTAATCGTGAACAGGGTCCCTCCAAAGTAGAACTTCGCGGTCGCAGGCGTGGTCGTAAGGTTCCCATAAGTGAGAGATGCGGTCACGCTGTAGGAAAGCGTGCTGTTTGCGCCGGCCCCCAGAGACTGAGTGCTTTTACTGAGCGCAGCCTTGCTGGATAGGGTGTCAAACGAGTCGGCGGTGGACGAGACCGTAGCGTTGTACAGCAGCTGGGGGCCTACGTTTGTCGCCGAGACCGTGACTGTGGAGCCCATGCCGCCGAAGAGCTTGGCAGGAGAGAACTGCTTGGAGAGCACCAGCCCGGCGGGGATGGACACAGGGTTCGAAAATCCCGTTTCGTTGAATCCGGAACTCATACCCTTGAACTCGAGAGGGGCAATGATGAAGTTGGCAGGTGAGGTGAGGTTGTACTTCATGGTGGTCGTGATTGTGGCGGACTTGTTTAGGAGAGGATAGCTGAGAGTCACCTCTCCCCCGGAGCAGGATATTCCCGTCCCGTTCGCCTTTCCGCATCCGAGGCCCGCGGGGAGAGAGCCGAGCGCCTGGAAGGAGGTGATGCTGGCGGGGCCGGAGTTTGAGGTCGTGAATATGAGAGTCACGTTGGTCTTGAGGTCAGGCAGGGTGGACAGCAGGGCGGCCACGCTGACGCCAGGAGAGCCCATTCTCATTGACAAGTGAGAGAACGTGTCAGAGACGATGTTGCTGGTGGAGTTCAGCGTGTTGCCGCTGGGGTTCTGGTAGGTCGCGACGTAGGAGTGCGTGGAGTTCACCCCCAGCAGACCTACGGCCGACTGGCTGACTGTCACGGTGGCAGACCGCCCGGCGGCGAGCCCTGCGACTGACTGCCCGCCTACGACCACGGACGATGCCGGGAGGGTGCCAACGTTCGTGGCTGTGATGTTGAACTTCTGGGCGTTCCCCACTGAGGGGCCAAAGGTCCCCACGGGAGTGACCGCGGTTTCGAACACCGCGTCATCCGTCCCGAGGGAAAGCCGGATGGGGTTGAGGGTCGCGGTCCCGTTGAAGACCCTGCCCCCGAACGAGTAGACGTAGTGGAGCACCGAAGCCGGAATCAGCATCGTTCCGGTTGCTGTCCCCGTGTACTGGAGGCGGTATACTGGGGTTACGCTCGCTTGGGCGGAGACGATCGAAGTCGGGACAGTGTAGTTTCCTCCCAGGAGCTTGAAGTCGCCAGTGCTGTTCCACCAGGTGTCTGAGAATGTGACCTTGTTGATGGCGACGGATGGGGAAAGGTTGCTCAGGTTGAGCGTGACGGTGAGGTTGTCATTCGTATGAAGCACTCCGCGATTGACGGACCTATAGGCGAGAAGCTCGACAGGCTGCTGGAGGACTGTTGCGTTGATTGACCTGACCTCGTCTCCTGCGGCCAGGTTGAGAGTGTAGGTGCCCGAAAATGGGGACGTGTTTCTCGTCAACGTGGCACCCTTGTCCTGAGACACTGCGATTCCGTCAAGGAACCTCAGCTGAATCACGGAAGATGAGCTGTGGTTCGAGGCATCGATGGAGGAGACCCCGTTGGAGAAGTAGCCCAGAAGGTTAGGCTGGTAGAGCCCGTTGAGCGCCGATGTCGCGATGGAGCCGACCACCAGTTCGTGGCTGAAACCGGAAGAGCCCTTCGTCCCCTCGAGAACTAGGAAGGGGGAGTCCGAGCCTGTGAAGAAGCTGCTGCTGACCGCGCTAACGAATCCTCCCTCCGTGGTGGGCATGAAGTGGAACAGGGTCGCCGGGATGAGGTCGTTGAAAGATATCGAGCTGTAGAAGGTGTAGGTCCCTGAGCCGTTGGAGTAGGACTTGAACGAAGTCACCAGGTAGGAGTTCAGGGTGCTGGCAGCGGCCGAGGCGTCACTGAACGAGTCTGAGCCGACGGTTAGGAATAGCCCCTGGGGCGGGAGAAAGGGCACTGGGAGCAGGTTGTAGCCCCTGGGTCCGAAGATCTGCATGTCAGACGTCCATGAAGCAGTGCTGATGGCACTGATGTTGTACCAGCTTAGGCCAGGCGCCGACTCCAGGGCAGAAAGATGGCTGGACCCGTTAACCCCTGTGAAGGACATTTCCCACATGGCCAGCGAGCCCGAGACGAAGACCGTGAGCTTCTCCGAGTAAGCCCCTTGAGCCGATGCCATCTGCATCGGAACTGAGGCAAACAGCATAAGGGCAACCGCGGTGACAGCTAGCAACTGAGAACGTTTCAAGCGAGACGCGGGAGGGCGCTCGGTTCTCACTATAAATTGCTTCTGCAGGTTGTGCGAGTGATATGAAGAATGGGAGGCGCAGTTGGGGAGTCTGGATACGCGCTCCTGGGTTGCCGCGAAAGTTCTAGCGGGCTGCTCACTTCTTTCTGGTGGACTCTTCCGACGGGTCGTCTATCCCTCTCTCGTTCAGTACGAAGACCGTGTCCCTCTCCGGATGGTACGGGCTGTCCACCATCCTCGCGATGCGGTTCTTGGCGGCCTTCCTGAGGTAGATCCTGTAGGTGCTGGTGTGGGCGACGACGTGGCCTCCTGTCGGCCTGGTGGGGTCTCCGAAGAACGAGTCTGGGGCTGCCTGGACCTGGTTCGTCACGACCACCGCGATGTTGTAGATCTCCGCCGTCCGGAGGAGCTGGTGCATGAACCTGTTGAGCCTCTGCTGCCGCTCTGCGAGCGTCCCCCTCCCCAGGAACTCCGCCCTGTAATGGGCGACCGCGCTGTCGAGTATGACGAGCTTGATCTTGTTCGGTTCAATCACCCTGCCGAGGTCCTTGACTATGAGCTCCTGGTGGGCGCTGTTGTAGGCTCTGGCTACGGTGATGCGCGAAAGCACCCTGTCGGCATCTATCCCCCTGGATTCTGCTATCTCCTGAATCCTCTCGGGCCTGAAGGTTCCCTCCGTGTCGATGTAGACCGCGCCGGAATCGAGTCCTCCCTCCCCTTTGGGCTGCTGCACCATCACGCATAGCGTATGGCAGATCTGGGACTTGCCTGATCCGAATTCCCCATAGAACTCCGTCATGGCCCAGGTCTCGATCCCCCCGCCCAGGAGCTCATCTAGGTTCTTGGAACCTGTGGAAATCCGGTCGATCGCCTTCCGCTTCACCAGCAGGTCCGCGGCGTTGATGAAATCAGGCTCGAGCTTGTTCAGCTCGACGAGCCTCTTCCTTGCCTTGTTGTTCAGGTCGACCGCCTTGCTTACGTCTATGTCAACAGCCTCCGCGATGTCCATTGGACCGGCGGTAGCCAGGTCGAAGACGGTCTCGATGCCAGCGTCCTTCAGCTTTTGCTTCGTCGCCGGCCCGACGCCTGGCAGAGTATCCACTTCAAGGTCCTCTTCGCTCTCGGTCAAACAATTCTCGCGAACGTCTTCCACTAGATAAGTGTGCCTCAGGGAGAGATACGCGAAACTGTTCTGGGGAAGAGGCTCGCGGAGCGGATGTGCTTCAGTCCCGCAATCCACCTGGTGCACCTCTCCACCCCGATACCGAACCCCGTGTGAGGCGGCATCCCGAACTTTCTCAACTCGAGGTACCACGTGAAGGATTCTGTCGGGAGGTTCTGGCTTGTGATTCTCGACATCAGCTCGTTGTAGTCGTGTATTCTCTGTCCTCCAGTGGCCAACTCCCCGCCCCCCTCAGGGGCGATCAGGTCGGCCGACATGGTGACGTTGGGCCTGTCTGGATACGTCATGTGATAGAATGACCTGGCGCTCAGCGGATAGTCCGTAATGAAGAAGGGAGAATCCTGGCCTAGGCTTATCGCTCTTTCAGCCTCGGTCGGAAGGTCGTCCCCCCACTCGAAGCCGAAACCCTTCTTCTCGGCGATGGACCTCGCCTCGTCGTAGCTCATCGTCATGAATGGCGTCTCGGGCTGCCTGAGCGTCCTCCCAAGTATCTTCAGTTCTGCCTGCCTTCTTTCGAGGACGCGCTCCACCATCTTGGAGAGGAGCCCCTCCTGGACCCTCATGTTCTCGGGCTGTGTGCTGAAAGCCTGCTCGGACTCGATCATCCAGAACTCGGTCAGGTGCTTAGCTGTCTTCGACTTTTCTGCCCTGAACGCGGGCTGGAAAATCCACACCTTCTGGAGCGCCGGGAGTGCCGCCTCTTCGTAGAACTGGGCGCTTTGGCTCAGGCTGGCCTTCCTGCCAAAGTAGTCGACGGAGAAGAGAGTCGAACCCCCTTCGACAGCCGCCTGCACGAAGGTGGGAGCGCTGATCAGCTGGAAGCCGTTCTCTCTGAAGTAGTCGAAGGACGCGCCTATCACCTCTGCCCTGATTCTCATGGCGGCAATTGCCTTCGGGCCTCTTATGCTGAGGTGCCTCTTGTCGAAAAGGAAACCGGGGGACCGCGCCGCGGTGCGCGTAATAGGCCAGCTCTCCGCGAGAGATATCACCTCGAACTCCTCCGCCGCTATCTCCTTTCCACCCGGAGCGCGCCTGTCGTCCCTGACGCTCCCCCTGACAATGACCGCTGACTCCTTTGTCGCCCCCTTGGCCGCGTCGTAGGCACGGTCTGACGTCCCCCTGCGGGCGGAGACCTGGACGTAGCCGGTGCCATCTCTGACAAGCGCGAACAACAGTCCCCCCACCGTGTGCTTGCGGGCGACCCACCCCCGCACCTCGACCATGGGAGGCGCCTTGCCAGCGAGCACTTCCGCGGCGGTCGAGATGACGTGCCTTTCTTTCACGGTGAGAGGCCCGGCCAAGTCGTGCTAAAAGTGTGATGCGCCCCAACGGTTAAAGGAGCCGTGAGGAGGTCGCTCCCAGAGTCCCCGCATGCCCATTTCCAGAGCGACGATTCTTCGTTGGACCGGAAGGGGGGCTTTCGATGACCTGCATTCTTCCGTCGAGTTCATCCTCGGTAATGAAGGTGTGAATGCACGCGTATCCAAGATCGGACATTCGCTAGCCCTCGATGGACCCGAGCCTCTAGGCCTTGCGGCCCTCCTGGGGCATCTGCCCGGGGTGTCGTGGGTGGCAGCGGGGCTTACCGTACGTTCGTATGGAGAGCTGTCGGCGGCAGCAAAGCAGCTTGCAGGAAGGTATCTGAAGAAGGGAGGAAGTTTCGCAGTCGACGCAGAAGGATCGTCAGGGACGGTCTCATCGGACATCTCTGGAATTGTGACGTCGGCCGTATTGGACGGGGCGAAGGGGTCAAGGGTTTCGGCCGAGTCACCTGGGGTCCGTTTCAGGGCAGCCTTCGACGGCGGGAAGGGGGTGGTGGGGGTATTGGTGAGGATGGGGCCAGGTGGCACCCCCACGGGGAAGGAAGAGGTGACTTGTCTTGTATCAGGGGGGATCCACAGCTCCGTGGTGGCCTGGGAGGCGGTGCTGCAGGGGTTCAGGGTCAGGCTCGTGCATGCGACCTACTCGGAAGAGAGCTTGCGGGCGGTGGCGAGGTTGTATTCTGAACTCTCGCACCGCGCGGACCCCCGTGGCTTGACCCTCGAGGTGTTGGATGGGGAGTCCGTAGCGGAAGCACTGTCGGGATACGCAGGATTGTCGAAGAAGCAGGTGTTCGCAGGTTTCGCCGCTGGCGCGGCGGGAGGGCGGCGCCTGCCGGGGGTCCTCGCCCCGCTTTACCTCGTTCCCGAGGAGACGTTCGTGAAAGAATTCGAAGCGCTGGGGATAAGGGGTTTCGACGCCCCTGAAGCCTGGGACAGGGAGGCGGAAGGTCGAAGCGTGACACGGAGATTCGGGGGCAGGCGAGCGGACGTCAGCGGGGTCCTCGACGGCCTGAGGTAGCCAAACAGCCCCTCTGGCCGAGGCTCTCGGGTCGAAGAACGCCGCTCAGGCCACGGAGGTGTCCACACGCGAGACGGAGCCTCTAGGCGACTGCTCAGCGAACACCTCTGCCTGGAAGGTCTCCACCTTGGTGTCCGGCTTCAGCCAGGAGTCGAAGGGGAGGCCCGCCTTGCCGCACGCCTCCGAAATGAAGGTCTCCTGGTCCCAGCCCTGCTCGGTGGCGACCTGAGGGAGGAAGAGGCCTGACGTGAAGGGGGTTGAGACTATCAGACCGTCTACGCCTAGCCTGATCTTTGACGGTATTTCCCGCTTGCTGGGTGCATGGACCTCCTCAGGGAGAGTTAGGACGCTTACCTCGACCACGATCCGGTCAAGCTCGTCGGCTCCTACGGGGGAGGGGAATCGGGGATCCTCTGACGCGTAGACCGTAACGTCCCGGATCGCCTGCCAGAGGGGCTTGATCGGCTCGGGGTATCCAATGCAACCTCTGAGTTCCTTCGCGCCTTGCTCAAGTACGCTCAGGGTAACGAAGACTCCTCGATTCTCCGCCAGCACCCCCGATGGACGAAGCTCTTGCCTGCGATGCGTCCCTCTGACGTGAGACTCGAGCGTCTCTCTCGCGAGCTCTACCGCGCTCCGTCCTTCCTCCAAGGAGAGTGGCATTCTAGCCCTGGCCGAGCCGCCTTGCAACCGACATTAATTTCTTCCAGTGGCTCCCTCGCCAGTACACCTGTCCGCAGGAGGTGCATCTGAAGAAGAGCCTGTGCCTGCGACTGACAGCGGGAGGGACTTCGCCGGAGACATCGCCCTTCCCCACGGGCCGCAGTTCACCCCCGCAGAGTGAACACAGGGGAGCTCCCCTCGCCAACCTGATCCCGCTGAGGGCTGCGCCCCTCGCGATAGACCCCACCCTCTCCCTGTCAGAGTCGCCGACGACGAGGATCGTCCCGATTCCCCTCGCTCTTGCCCTGGCCGCAAGGGGCCGATCCGCCGTCAAGACAATGCGGTTCTCCAGAACCGAGCGTTCAAGCAACCCCTTGTCCTCGCCGGACCTGTAGTACGCCGAGTCGAAGCCGAGCGCTCTCAGCTTTCTCGCGAGCGAGCCCAGCATCGCGTCGACAATGAATCTCGTCCTGGCGTGCGTGCCGACGGTGGAACCCGGCCGCCGGGCTCCGCTATCTCGTGGTCTCTGCCGTTCTGACCGTTTCGTAGAGCTTCCTGGCATGCGGGTCCTTCACGAAGTGCTCCCGAATTGGCGCGATTATACCTTCCAAAGCTTCGCCTACCCCCTTCTTCAGGTCGGCGGGGTGAAGGGTCCCCTCGGCGTACGCCATCTCGAGCTCGGCAGCCGAGAAGAACTCCACGCTTCCGCCATACTTCTCAGGCCGGTCAAACTTCAGTGACCTCTGCTTGCGGAAGATGATGTATCTGGAGTACTCTATGGGGGCATTCCCCTCCAGCACCTTCGCCGGGCAGTAGGCCGAGTTGATCTTCCGCATTATCTCTTCGGCGCTGTCGTGGACGAAGATAGAAGTCTCGGGCCGGCTCTTGCTCATCTTGCTGGAGATCTCGGCGTCCACGGCCCCGTTCTCATCGAAGCCTTCGGGCTCCTTCTTCCCCTGGAGCCCTACGAGCATGTGATGGTGGACCGCCACAGGCTTCTTCCACTTCAGCTTGTCCGCGATCTCTCTCGCCAATATGTTGGCTCTGCGCTGGTCGACGCCCAGCTGACAGATATCTACGTCCAGCCAGAATATGTCGGCGACTTGCATCATCGGGTAGAAAAGCTGGGCAGTCTGGATCGTCTCCTTCGTGGTCCTGCCCGCGATGGTAAGTGCCCTCTGCGCTCTCGCCAGCGTGGAGTTCTGGGCAACGGTAATGACCTTCTTCCAATAATCCTCCTGCCTTGCGGCGTCGCTCGTCCACAAGACGTCCACCTTGCTCATGTCCACGCCTGCCGCCTTCCAGACCTCCACGAAGTACTTCCCGACCTCCTGGATCCTCTGCAGGTCGCCGCCCATCTTGTTGTTGACCCAAGCGAACCAATCGGCGACCCAGAGCTTCATCCTTACGCCAGCCTTGATCATGTCGTCCACCAGGATGGGCCTGAGGACCCCGAATGGGAGGTGCGCGAGCCCGCTTGGCTCGAATCCGTCGTAGGCCGTGGGGTGCTCGTTTGTCTCAAGGAGCGTGCGGAGCTCCTTCTCCGTGATGATCTCCTCTCCGACCTCCCGGACGTGCGCGAGTCGCGTCTCGATGTCCAACTCGTCCTGTGGCCTGCCCTAGTGTTGTTAAATCCTCTCAGGGGGGTCTCTTGGCCCGGGCGAAGGCAGCAACGGCGGCCCCGAAGGTCAATATGGCCAGGCCTTGGTGAGCCGCAACCAGGAGCGCCTCTTCCTCCTGGGCGATTACAACCCCGCCGAGCAGCACCTGGGCGAGCAGCAGGAGCATTGCGACGTATACGGTCCTCTTGACAATCTTTTCGGCGTCCGCAGACCTCCAGAAAGCGACGGTGGTCAGCAACAGAAAAAGAGTCGAGAGCGCAGCGAAGAGCCTGTGAGTGTACTCCATCACTGGAGCGATCTGGAGGGGCGGGAAGAGCCCTCCGAGGCAAGTGGGCCAGTCCTGGGGGACGCTCGAACCGCAGGCATCCCCATAGTTGGCCACAGTGACGTAGGCGCCGACGACTATCGTCGTGAACAGCGAAGCGGCCGCAAGCAGCAGTAGGATGTACTTTGCCTGCATCTGCGCCGCGCCCACCCGGAAGCGTCTCTTATTGTCCTATGCGTTCTTGGCCAAGGCGTCGACCTTGGACTTCAGGACGGCAGACGGCACCGCTCCTATGACGATGTCCTCCACCTTGCCCTTCGAGAAGAACATCACCGTCGGGATGCTCATGATGCCGAACTGCATCGCGAGCTCCTGGTTGGCGTCAGTGTCCACCTTGACGAACTTCACTCTGCCTTGATACTCTTCGGAGAGCTTGTGGATCACGGGCTCGATTATCTTGCAAGGGCCACACCAGTCTGCGTAGAAATCGACAACCACCGGCTGGCTCGACTTCACAACCTCGTCCTGAAACTTGCTCCCCTGAATCGCCGTAACTGTATCCGCCAATATTGGCACCTGAGATGGGCGCAGCTGTACTGGTTTATAATTTTGACTAAGCAAGCTCGGACTACTATGTGCTCGCTTCTACCGTACTCGTCCCAGGCATAGCCTCCGAGAGCGGAGCTGCCCTGGTCGAGTCCCCCGCGGGTTTGTAGGTTACCAGAGTCGCGGCATCGATGGTCTGCAGGACAAGCCTCTGGAGCCTGAGCCGATCCACATATTCCGCAATGAGAGACCCCTTCACCCTGGTCCTTGGATGCCTGGTGATGATGGCGCAGCAGTCCTTGTACTCCTCAAGGGAAAGATCGTATGTCCCAATGCGCCTGGCCAGGGTGATGATCTCGTCCTTGTCGTAGGTGAGGAGGGGGCGCAGAACGGGGAGGGTCGAACCTTCGTCGAACGAAGCGATGTTCCAGAGCGTCTGAGAGGCAGCCTGCGAAAGCGAGTCCCCTGTCGAGACCGCCCGCGCTTCGAACCTGGGCGCGAGCGCCTCGGCCGTCATTCTCATGAACCTCCGGAAGAGAGATGGCTCGAGCTCCCCAGGCGCATCGGCAGTGGCGAGTTGGTATTCTGCGAACGGCACGAGCACCAGGGTGCTCTTTCCCCCGTAGGCGGAGAGAAGCTTGACGAGTCTTGTGATCTTGCTGTCGACCGCCGCCCTGGGGGTAGGGGCTAGATAGAAGTGCAGATACACGGGGCGCGTCCCGCGCTTCATCAGGAGCCATGCCGCCACCGGTGAATCGATGCCTCCCGAGAAGAGATGCATCACCCGGCCGGCCGTCCCCAGAGGGAGCCCTCCGGGGCCCCTTGACTTGTCAGAGTAGATGAGCGCGCCGGCTCTGACGACGTCCACGTGAACTGAAAGGTCGGGGCGAGAGAGGTCGACCGACTTTCCAGTTGCGTTGACCACTTCTGCCCCAAGCTTGACGGCGAGCTCCTGGGAGCTCATCGGGAAACTCTTGTCTGAGCGCCTCGCGACGATTCTGAACGACCGGCCGTCCGCGGCCGAAAATCTGAGGACGTCTTCAAGGATCCTGGAGTAGTCGGGTGGGACCAACTTCACCGGGGCGAACCAGGATATGCCGAAGACCTTGGATAGCCTTGCCGCGACCTCCGAATCATCTGCCTCGGCATCGATGAGGAACCTCCCTTCTGAGTATGTAACCGTGTGTGCCACGCCCGTCATGACCCTATTGATTCCCCTTCGAAGAGCCCTGACGAACTCCGGTCTGTTGTTCCCCTTGAGGGCGACCTCGGAGTAGTGCGCGACGAACCGAGCGGTCATGGGTCGTCTCCGGCTGTAGCAGGATGAAAAAGCATTGCGGGGCGGCTCAGGCAGGCAGCACTGCAGCGACCATGGCCGCCACAAGCACAACTGCCAGATAGGGGCTCGAGAACTTGAACGCCAGCCAGGCGTTGTCCTTGCTTGGTTTCCGCAGGAGTTTGATGTTCGTCCAGAGGAGCAGACTTCCGAAAACGGCTGCAACCGCCAAGTAAACCAATAGGCCGAGGCCTGTGAGGTAGAAGGCGAGAAGGAGGCTCACGGGAATGAGCAGAATAGTGTTCGCGACGATGTACTTAGACGCCGCCTCAGGACCCACCACGGACGGCAGCATTGGGATTCCGATGGCCGAATAGTCTTCCTCTGTGAGGACCGCGAGGGACCAGAAGTGGCTTGGGGTCCACACGAAAATCATGGCCCCGAGCACCCAGCCCACCGCTGCACCGCTCCAAGTGACCGCGTACCATCCTGCAAGTGCTGCGCAACTTCCCGCGAAGCCGCCGAGGACGATGTTCCAGCTTGTCCGGGGTTTGAGAAAGATGGTGTAGATGGGCACGTAGACGACCGCGCCGAGGGCGATGAAGAGCGTTCCCAGGACGTTCACGGTTGCAGCCGCGATCGCCACGCCTGCCATTACCAGCCCCAGCCCCAGGACGAATGCATTCCTTTGAGGGACGATCCGCCCTGACGGGAGGGGCCTGCCCATGGTCCTCTTCATCTTGGCGTCCATTCCCATTTCGATGTAGCTGTTCAGTGCGAGGGCGCCCGCTGAGGCAGCGGCACCCCCAATCATGACCCCAACGAGGACCGCCACCGGCGGGATACCCCTAGAAGCGACCACGGAGGACCCCAGAGCTGCCATGAGGAGCAGGGGGACTATCTTCGGCTTGGTCAGGGCTACGTAATCAGAGAACGTCAAACGCGTGCTCCGGCTTTGACCCGCCTTCTTGGTCGTGTATTTTGGTCTTGCCTGAGCGGGCCGACCGGTGAGGGCAACTGCTCCGGAAGCGGGGAATCAATTTAAGGTGGCCGGCGAGGCTCCGAACGTAGTGAGAGGGAAGGAGTTCGGCGGGCTTCGGCTAGCCCTCGGCGCCGCGATGTTCGTCGCTGGATGCGGCTGGGTGGCGGCAGGGTCTGCGCAGTGGTACTCGTTGCAACAGATCTATGCGCTAAATGACCAGAGCGACATACTGTCTCTGGTTCAACAGTATTTCGCAGCGGAGCTGCTGGCGCTGGGGGTCATCGTCGTGGGAGCCTGGTTCACATTCGCAGGCTTCACGAAGTCAAGAGAGAAGCGCGACATCGACTCGATTAGGCACCTGCTGGGAGACGCCCTGTCGTCGCGCAGGGACCTGGCGATAGGGGTAGCTGCCGCAGTCGCCTATGGCATCGCCTACCTTTTCATATCTGGAATCGTGGTGTTCCAGCCAGGCACGAACTCCGGAGCCTGGGAAGGAATTGCGGGACCCGGATGGGCCGCAGCGGCCTGCTGCGGCTCGATGGGCACTGTTCCCGAGTTGATTGTCTACTTGGCGCCTCAACAGCACCTGGCGCTCCAGATACTCCCACTTGACTTGCTCTTCGCTGTCGCGGTCCCTCTGCTGGTCGGGTTCAATGTGACTGTTACCGCTCACGCGCTGAGGGAGAGGACGCTGAGGGCGAATGCTGGCTGGGTGAGCTCCATCGGTGTTCTCGTCGGCCTTTTCACAGGCTGTCCAACGTGCGCAGGTCTCTTCCTCGCGGGCGCGGTTGGAGGTCTCGGCGCAACCTCCCTGGCGATAGCCCTGGCACCCTATCAGGTGATGTTCGTGGTTGTGAGCATTCCACTCCTCGCAGTGAGCCCGTTCTTCATTGCATTGAACACCAGGAGGGCGCTTCGAGCCGCCTGCCCAATCCCGATGCCTCGAGCTAGCCCGCTTCAACCGTAGAGTGGCCGCAACCGGAGAACAGGACTTCTCCCTGAAACGCTTAAGAAATCTTGAGAAGCCGCCCGGCTGTCCCGCAGTAGCTCAGCCTGGTAGACCCGAAGGGGCCAATAGCTTCCGGCTGTAGAGGTCGGCCATCGGCTGACCCGTTCAGCCTACTCAGGCCACAGTCACCGGAGTGTCGTC
>Ga0335079_10002360_pt1 | contig 21822 bp, 14 predicted proteins | sample Lox_Sample_33_FD_206719 | JGI IMG/M metagenome (GOLD analysis project Ga0335079, IMG submission 206719) | Soil microbial communities from Loxahatchee National Wildlife Refuge, Florida, United States - Lox_Sample_3.3 | ecosystem: Environmental > Terrestrial > Soil > Wetlands | place: USA... | reverse complement strand
CCCATTCCGGGTTTATTTATGTAGGCTCCCAGAATCAAAGTCAGGCTGGGTGCCGGATCCGGTGAAGTTGAGCTGGATTAGCGGTCCGGGTCCAAAAAGGAAACGATCATGCGTTATATACGATATTTGGCATTGCTTGCGATTTGCGCGCTGCCAGCCGCTCTTCCTTCTCATGCACAAGTTCGCTTTGGGGTAGGGGTTGGTCCGGATTATTACGATTACGGACCGGCTCCCGTCTGCACATACGGCTATTATGATTATTATCCATATGCCTGCGCGCCTTATGGCTACTACGGCCCTGATTGGTTTGTAGGCGGCGTTTTTATCGGCGCTGGTCCATGGTTCCATGGCTGGGGCCACGGTTACTGGGGCGGCCGCGGTTATTGGGGCGGTAGAGGTTGGGGCGGCAGAGGTTGGAGTGGTGGTGGCTGGAACGGTCGCGGACGAGGCTGGGAAGGCGGTCGCGGATTCGGTGATCGCGGTGGCCGTCCGGGCTTCGGCGGTCGCGGATTCGCAGCACCGCGCGGTGGAGGCCATTTTAGCGGCGGATTCCGTGGCGGTGGCGGGTTTCATGGCGGCTCTGGATCCCACGGCGGAGGCGGCTTCCACGGTGGGGGTGGTGGATTTCACGGTGGCGGCGGATCTCACGGCGGCGGCCACGGTGGTGGGCACCGCTAAGCGCGATTAGGCAAACTGATCTATCAAGCGGCCGGCAACAGAGAGTTGCCGGCCGTTTCTGTTTTCGTAGTGAGCTATTTGGCTTTTGACGTGGAGGTTTTTCTATTTTAGTGGCGGCACGTTTTTCTGCCGAAGATGCTTCGCCTTTTTTCAGCGGCTACCGGAATCTATCCCGTGCAAGGCAAGTCTGCGCCAGCAAAGTCGCTCGCCCAAACGCGCGTTCGATGCTCGAGCTGCCTCTCTTCTTCGCGGTAGCGCAGAGGCAATGATATTGTGAGCAGGTTCTGCTTGAGTCAGGCGCAGTTTCTGAAAGAAGACATCCCAAAGAATGTTTGTTTTTGGGGAGGTTGCGTTGGGGACCCTGGAACTTAAGGAATCGCCGCATGCGCCTGGAATTCATCCGGTTGCTCTTCACTATCGTGAATTCAGCGGCGGCTCGCCGTTGGTGTTCCTGCATGGCGGTTGGGGTTACCGAGTGTATCCGTTCGATGCGCAGATTTCGGCGTTTCAGGACGGCTACCGGATCCTCATTCCGGATCGCACGGGATACGGGCGCTCAACACGTGTGGATAGCGAGATGCCGCTCGACTTTCATCGGCGGGCGGCGCAGGAGACGCTTGCGTTTTTGGACGGTCTGAGAATTGAGCGTGCAGTTTTCTGGGGCCATAGCGACGGAGCAGTCATCTCCGCGATGATTGGTTTGCTGGCGCCGGGAAGATGCGATGCGCTGATTCTGGAAGCGTTCCATTATCTGAAGAACAAGCCGGGATCACGTGGGTTTTTTGAGCGGTTTACGGCGCATCCGGAAGACTTAGGCGAAGAAACGCAGCAACTTTTAAAAGCCGATCACGGCGAGACCTGGGCGAGAGTGCCGCGACGAAACTGCGGGGCGTGGATTCGCATCGCGGATTCGGTACAGAAGTCGGACGAAGATTTGTATGATGGACGTCTCGGCGAATTGAAGGTGAAGACGTTGTTTCTACACGGCAGACTCGATCCGCGAACCGAGCCGGGAGAAATGGAGCGCGTGGCCAGGGCCGTGCCGCAGGCGCACATAAAATTCGTCGAGAATGGAAAGCATAGTCCGCACAGCGAGCCGGCCGTGGCCGAGGAATGCAACCGCATTGTCAGCGAGTTCCTGGCCGCAACTAACGAGCGCGCCGAATCGGCGACTCGCAGGTAGGAAATTCGTAGCTCATACGAGTACGACGGCTCACACGCCTACTAGCTTGAGTTTGGCTCGCTTATTCGTAGCGCAGCGCACGCACAGGATCTAAACGGCTGGCCCGCCAGGCGGGGATGTAGCCAGCTGCCGAGGCCACGACGGCGAGCGCGATGGTCGCGAGAGTCAGTGTGACGGGATCGTGAGGCGTCAGGCCAAAAAGCTGCGATTGCACTAGCTTCGTGAGGCCCAGCGCCGCGGGCACTCCGGCCACAACGCCGATGCCAATCAGGATAAGCACTTCACGCATGACCATCCAGATCACGCTGCCCTGAGCAGCGCCGAGGGCCATGCGAATGCCGACTTCGCGGGTGCGCTGCGCGACGGTGTACGCCATCACGCCGTAAAGGCCAATCACCGCCAGCAGCGTCGCGAGAAAACCGAACACAGCGGAAAGGCTGGCAATCATGCGCTCACTCGAAAGCGAATTGCTGATCTGCACTTCCGTCGTGCGCATATCGTTGACGGGAATATTCGGATCCAAATCACGCATCTTGGCACGAATGGACGACATCAGCAGTGTGGGATCGGCGGTGGTGCGTACGTAGATGTTCATCCCACCGAGAAAGCGGTCGGCCATATAGGGCAGATAGGCTTGCGCAGGGATCTCGTCGCGTAGGTTGGTGTACTTGATGTCTTTGACGACGCCGATGATTTCCATGTCGGTGGGCGTGCCGGGATCCTTCCCGAACCCGACGTGCATGCCAACCGGATTGCGACCCGGAAAGTATTTCTTGGCAAACGTTTCATTGATCATTACCGTTGCCGGAGTCCAGCCTAGATCGCCCTGCTCTTCGGGACGGTGTCTCACTTCGCCCGTGTCGCTAGGACGGAAATCGCGGCCAGCGACGATGGGTACGCCGAGCGTAGCGAAATAGTTGGGGCTGATCGTATTCATAAACGGCTCGGGGTGTGCGTCGGGAGTCGGAGGAGTGAATCCTTCGACGGTCATGCTGCTGTCCCACTCGTTGTCTTCGAGAATGCGGACGGACGCAAGACCCGTGGACTGCACGCCGGGTATGGAAGAGAGCGCCTCGAGCAACTGCGGATAGAAAGCCTTGAGGCGGGCCGTGTTATAGCCGCTGTAGGACGGATCGATTCCGAAGCCGACGAGATTTTGCGGGGAAAAGCCCGGCCCGAGGTTGCGTAAATTGCCGAGACTCTTGGTGAAGAGTCCCGCGCCGATCAAGAGCAGGAGCGAAAGGGTTACTTGGGCGATGACCAGTGATTTGCGCAAGGCGCCATGACCGCCGCCAACTACTGCTGCAGCTTCGTCCTTGAGCGTGGACGCGACGTTCGGTTTGGTAGTCTGCAGCGCGGGCATCAAACCAAAAAGTACGCCGGTGATCACCGTGACGGCCAAAGTGAAGAAGAGGATGCGGAGGTCGGGAGTCGTGGAGATTTTGAGGCCGCCTGAATCGGACGGAAGGTAAACGGCCATTAGCGCTTTGTCGGCCCAATAGGCGAGCGCCAGACCCGCGGCGGCGCCCAAAAACGACAGAGAGAGACTCTCAATGAGCAGCTGGGCAATGATGCGCGGGCGAGTAGCACCCATGGCGAGGCGAATAGCGATCTCTTTCTTCCGCGCGGAACCGCGGACGAGCAGAAGGTTGGCGAGATTGGCGCAGGCGATGAGCAACACAAGTCCGGTCGTAGCCATAAGCACCCACAGCGGAGTAGACAGAGTCTGCCGCGTGTAGGACCGGCCCTGCGATCCGGGAAGAACGTCGATGTAGCATTTGAGGAACTGCTCGCGGTCGTAGGGCGAAGCGTGCGCAAAAGCTTTGTCTTTCACTTCCATTTCGAGCATGGAGTGCATGAACGGCTGCAGAGCAGCCTTCGCCTGTTCACGCGTAATTCCCGGTTTGAGACGGCCGAAGGCGTTGACCCAGCGATTGCGGCGTTCTTTCAGCATATCGTTGGGATTGCCGACCAGGATTTCCTTTTCCATCATGATGGGCACGAAAAGGTGCGGAGAACGGCCGAGTTCGACGCCATCGAAGCCGGGTTGCAAAACGCCGACTACCGTCATTTTGTTGTTGTTTAGTACGAGCGATTTGCCAACGACATCGGGATCTGACGCAAAGCGCGACTTCCAATAGGAATAGTTGAGGACGACATAGGGGTACGCGTCGGGAATCTTGTCATCCTCCGGAGTGAAAATGCGCCCGAGGAGCGGATTAAGACCGAGTGTCGAGAAATAGGTTCCGGACACCATTTCCAGCTGAATGTGCTCCGACTGGCCATTGAAGGAAACGCTGGCGTCAAACGGAAAGCGGCAAAACATGTCGGAGAAGACGGTGTTGTTCGCGGCGAAATCCCGAAACATCGGATGGGAAATGGCGTTGCCGCCCCAGTTGCTCCCATAATGGCGGCCGCGCATCGTGAGGAGCACGAGCTCCTGGGGATTTTTCACCGGCAACAGGCGAAGAAGAACTTGATCGAGGAGCGTGAAGATGGCGGTGTTGGCGCCGATGCCGAGGGCGAGCGTGAGAACGGCAATCGCCGTGAATCCCGGCGTGCGAGCCAGTGTGCGCAAGGAATAGCGGAAATCGCGGATCGCTGTATCGAAAGACTCTAAGAACGAAGAGCGGCGCACATCATGGGGCATAGCTCGACCTCGGAAAATGGTGGTCTGGGCGCTGGAGACAGCATGACCGCGCGTCTCGCTACACGTGGATACGTCAAAAATTAAAAAAGGTTTGGTGAAAGAAAATAAATCGCGGACATGCAGCCGACCGGCGTAGGACTGTTTCGGGCCCGAATTGATCTAACGTGCAGAAAACAAGCGCGTTACGGAGCAGGCTTGGTGACTAGAGTGGACGAAACAGTCCCCATGCCGGCAGCGTAGGCCAAGAGAAACTACCAACTAAACAGCGCTGGTGGTGGCAGCGCGCGGAGCGGCGATTTCGAGCTTTTCCTGGAAATGGGCGGTCACGCGGTCGATGATCTCGTTCAAGCTAGTTTGCGGACGGAAGCCAGTCAGCGCGTGGAGCTTTTCGACGGAAGGAACTCGGCGCATCATGTCCTCAAAACCCGGTTCGTAAGCCTGATCGTACGGAATGAATTCGATCCGCGAAGAGCTGCGGGTGCGTTCTTTGACGCGGTGGGCGAGACCTTCAATGCTGATCTCCTCGGTATTGCCGACGTTCACGACCTCGCCGACAGCGCGATCCGTAGCAATCAGCCGAAGGAGCGCTTCCGCCGTATCTCGAACATCGCAGAAGCAGCGGGACTGCTGGCCGTTGCCGTAAACATGAATCGGCGTATGATCCAGAGCCTGCTTTACGAAATTGGGCAGCACCATGCCGTAGCGGCCGGTTTGCCGCGGGCCGACCGTGTTGAAGAGTCGCACGACGATGACTGGAAGCTTTTTTTCCTTCCAGTACGAGAGCGCGAGAAATTCGTCGAGAGCTTTGGAGGCGGCGTAGCTCCAACGGCCCTTGGTGGTGGGACCGAGGACCAAATCGGCATCCTCGTGAAATGGAACGCAGGTATTTTTCCCATAGACCTCGGAGGTCGACGCGGTGAGCACCAGCTTGCGCTTCTTGCAGGCGGCTTCCAGAACTAACTGGGTGCCGTTGACGTTGGTCTCGATGGTGCGAACCGGGCTTTCGACGATCAGCTTAACACCGACGGCAGCAGCGAGGTGGATGATGACGTCCGCTTCGTCGACCACTTCCGCAAGCAACTGGCGGTTTTCGATGTTGTCGAGGTGATATTGGAGCCTGCCGGACGCTTTGAGATGCCGAACGTTTTCCATGCTGCCGGTCGAGAGATTGTCGAGCAGGATGACCCGATCGCCGCGCGTCAAAAGCCGTTCCGCAAGATGAGAGCCGATAAAGCCGGCGCCGCCGGTGATCAAGTAACGCAAAGAGCCTCCTTAGAGAACTTGGTCGTCCTCGCGATCGTGCCGAGAATGCTCTGAAACCGCTTCGGCAAGATGGTCGCGTTCGCTGGAAAGTTCAGCAGCTTCTTGTGGTCCGTACCCGTAAGAATAAGGGTAGTAGCGGTAAGAATAATAGTAGTCCGGAGCGCTGGAGTCCACTGCATTCAGCACGACGCCGAGCATGTGACATTTGACGCTATTGAGCAAATCGCGGGTACGCGTGAACGCCTCTTTTGGGGTTTCGCCGCTGCGCACGACCAGCAGGACCCCATCGGTTTGCACGGAAAGAATAACGGCATCGGTGGCGGCCATGATGGGCGGTGAGTCGATCACTACAAATTTGAACTTGGTGCGCAGCTCGGCGATCGCTTCGGTGAGCTTAGTTGAGGAAAGCAAGTCCGCCGGATTGGGAGGAAGCGGGCCAGTGGGAATGGCGGCGAGATTCGGAATGGCTGGATGCGGTATGGTAACCAAGTCGAGGCTAGAGACGCCGGCAAGATAGGAACTGAGGCCAGCATATTTGCTACTGTTCAAATTCAGTAAACGCCCGACACCAGGTTTGCGCAGGTCGGCGTCCACCAGGACGGTGTGATCGCCAAGTTGGGCGAGCGTCACGGCCAGGTTGGCGGCGGCGGTGGTTTTGCCTTCGCGAGGCAACGCGCTGGTGACGAGAATCACTTGTGGTGGGCGTCCCGGCTGAGAGAGCAATAGCGACGTGCGGAGTGCACGGAAAGCCTCGGACATCTGTGACTTAGGAAGGTGCTGCGCCACCAACTCGATGCGCTTGTCGTGGCCGTTCGTCGCAATGCCTTTGAGGAGATGTTTGCGCGTGCCGTTGCCATTGGAACTGCTGAATTGTGGAACCACGGCGAGCGATGGGAGTCGGGCTAGAGTCTCAATGTCGTCCGGTGTCTTGACCGTGTTGTCGAGGTATTCGCGAAGCAGAGCAAGGCCAATGCCACCCACCAAGCCGACCAGAAAAGCCAGCGCAATGTTGCGAGCTTTGGCCGGACGGGATGGATATGCGGGGATCATCGCCGGGTCGACCACGCGAATATTGGAAGAACGCAGCGCAGAAGAAATGTCCACTTCCTTCAATTTGGTCATGAGGCCGTCGTAGAGCGTTTTGTTGGCCTCGGCTTCCCGCTTAAGGATGTTGTATTCGACGAGACGCTCGGCCAGTTGATTGGCTTCCACTTTTTGCTCATCGAGCGCTTGCATCATCATGTTTTCGCGCTGGCGAGCTTCCCGGTACTCGCTCTCGATGCGGCGCAAGGTGTTGACGTTTTCTTTCTGGATCAGCTGGTCGACGTCTTTCAGCTGCGCCTGCAATCGCAGAACCTTGGGGAAATTGGGCCCGTACTGGTTCAGAGCATCCACGTAATCTTCTGAGACGCCTTGCCGTTTCTGGTTGAGCGCCTGCAGGGTGACGTTATCACGGAGAGCCGGCACATCGGCGATGTCGCCAGCCTTCGCGAATTCGTAGAGCGCTTCCTTACGCATGCGATCGTCCTGCGCATCAGTCAGAGCTTTGTTGACGTCAGCGAGACGCTGCGTGGTGATGTTGGATTTGTCGTCGAGCGTCCAGATCTGGTTCTTGCGCTCGTAGGCGATGCGTTTGTCTTCCGATTCCTGAACTTTGATTTTTAGTTCTTCGAGCTGATCACGCAGCCAAGCCGTGGCGCGGGCCGTTTCATCGTAACGGCTCTTGATATTCTGGTTCTGGAAATTGCGGATGTGCTCGTTGACGACGCGAGCAGCAAACTGCGGATCGGTGGACTCGAAACTGACGTCAAGCAGCCGGCTGTTCGGAACACGTCGGATGCCTAGGCTACCGAGAAAGGCACCGAGTTCAGCGGGCCTTTTTTGATTTTCCAGGCTGCCGATAGCAATCGCTTCCGAAGGACCATTCGAAGAAGCAAATTCCGGACGCGCGCCCAACCCGCTGCTGCGGATCGTCTGCAGCGCGAGCGTTTCACTGGTCAGAATCTTGGACTGCGTCTCGATGTAGTTGTCGTCCATCATGTAGTCGTATGAATCGACGCCCTGAAACGGCAGGATGCTGCCGTTTTCCCGATCGATCTCGATGCGAGCACTCGCTACATAAACGGATTGCATGCGGAACGTGGCGATGGAGACGATGGTCACGACGGCAAGCAAAAACGACAGAATCAGCCACTGGTGCTTGCGAAGAATTAAAAGATAGTCGTAGAGATGCGGTTCGCGTGGCGAGAGGTCCCAGTTCGGTAGCCGCGAAGAAGGTGGAATGAGCTCGACGACGCCGCTGGAACCATTTTCCCGAGGAACGAGTTTGTTGTCTTCCGCCATAGTCTAGCGATACGCGAGCCGGTACAACGCAACGCCCGAACCCAAAGCGATGCCAAACTCCAAAGAACGCAGCAACGCCTGCCTGGCGCCGCTTTCCGGAACGTACAAGATGTCGCTGGGTTGCAGCTGCAAGTCTTCCTGCTGGCGATTGCGAATTTTTTTCAGGTCAATGTCCACTTCTTGCTGCTTTCCGCTGGCATCCTTGCGGATGACTACAGCGTGGGACGATTTTGCGGTGGTAGTAAAGCCGCCGGCCAGAGCAAGTATCTTCAACGTGGTGAGCTGCTCGCGGTCATTCGTGAGGACAAATCCCCCGGGCCGCTGCACAGCGCCAAGAACGTACACGACACCGGAGTGCGGCACTGTGACGACGTCTCCCGCCTGCAAGACCATATTGTTTTTGAGGTTGCCGTTTTCCATCAATTCGTTGAGGCTCACCGTGAATGTGTCTGTAGGAGTGCCGGCTGCGGCTGCGCCTAGCGAAGCTTTCTGAGAACTGGCGTCGGAATTCGGCAGGGGTGGAGGCTCGGCCGATGCAGCCGCAGTGGTCGCTCTGGCGTTTGGATTAGCCGGCTCGGCGTTTAGCGGTTTCGCTTCCACTTTCGCGCGCTGCTGGGGTTTCACGGACCCATCCTCGTCACCAATCGGTGGCGGCTGAGTTTCATCAAAGGTCATCTCGGGAACGGGTCGCGTGACAATGACTTGGTCACCGGCGTCCGCCGACAAGCCACCCGCTTCGGCGAGCACTTCCAGGAGCGTTACCTGACGATCCGCCTCGTATACCAGGGGATGGTTCACTGCGCCGACTACCGTGATCGGCTTGCTTTTCCGCTCTTTTACCGAAACGCTTACGTCCGGATGGGTGACTAAGCCGTTGGCTTCCAGCACTTCCGCAATTTTTTGCTCGGCTTGCGCCTCGGTAAGCCCGGCAACATGCAAGCGCACCGGCACGAGCGGAATACCTATAGTTCCGGTCTGGCTGACGCGCACGTCGCGGCTTAGTTCCTTTACGTCGAAGACGTCGATGCTGATGACGTCGCCTGTGCCGATGACATAGTCGTGCGGTCCGCTGCGTGCCGCAGCGGCAGATAACTCGCGGATACGGTCGTTCGTTTGTTGTGGCGTTTCGAGAACGGCCTGCGCGCGGCTGGACGGCGCCAAAGCCAGTAATCCAAACAAACCAGACAAGGCGAAACACGACAGCCCGCCCAGTCTCGCTGGCTGCATACGAATAGATGACCCCCGTGCCTTGATTATACAGATAGAAACAAAAAGTCTACGAATGTTTTCGATGCCTGTGGCGATGGCGGGTTGGGCCGGAAACCTGCGGCACGGGCAAATGAATGTCGGCGGTGGCCACGTAGGCTATAAGAAAGAAAAGAAGCGCGTTGCCCGGAATGTGCAGATTGAAATCCACCAGGCTATGCGTGAGGAAACCCACGCAGCCAACCAGGGCGGAAAGCTGGACCGTTGAGGCAAAGGCTCCTGCGTCTCGGGAAAGCCGGCGCAGCGATTCAAAAAACAAGACACCGAGGAACCACGCGCAAAAGACGCCGCCGACGATACCGGTTTCCGCCAGCGCTTCGAGGTAATCGTTGTGGGTGTGGTTGACGACTTTTCCGTCGTAGAGCGTCTCGTAAGGGGGGAAGACGTCTTGCAGCGTGCCGAGGCCCGTGCCCAGAAAGGGATGGTCCAGAAAAATGTGCCAGGTGTCCGCGGCCATGGAGGTGCGCTTGCCCCTAGTTACTTCGAGCGATTGCATGGTTGAAAACCGCTCCAGCGCCTGGCGCACGCCGAGCCAGGAGACCATGAGAAACGCCAAGAGCAAAACGGCTGCCGCCGAAAGCAGTTGGCGCCCGGCGATGCGTCGCAGCACCAGCCAAACAGCGATCACGCCGAGTTCGACAGCGAAACTCACGATACCGCCGCGCGAAGCAGAAAAGAAAAGTGCCCCGATGGGTACTACCGCAAAAAGTCCGACGATGAACCAGCGTTCGCGCCGTACCTTGCCCAGGACCAGCGGCACCAGGGATATGGGAATGACCAACTCAGCGAAACCCGCGAAATGGTTGCGGTTTACGTAGGGGCCGAAAGGGATGCCGCCGAAGTGCATCACGCGGAACCAATAGAGCTTACCGTTGAAGGTCAAATGCTGAAGAATGCCGAAAATGGAGACGAGGAATCCAAAGGCCATGATGAACCAAACGAAACCGCGAAAGTCCGCAAGCGTGCGAAAGGATTGCCCGGCTAAAAATAGAATGAGGATGTCGGCGACGAGAAGCCGAAGGTCCACCGAGGTGTCGTGTGCGGAAGCCGTACGATGCAGGGCCCATTGCAGCCCAACCACCAGGAGCAAGCCGGTCAAAGGTAACAGCAAAGGCGGGACGACGAGTTGGTTCTCCTGATTGAAGCAGGCGCGGATCACCCACAGGACAAACAGCAGGGCGGCACCAATCTCAAGGACTGCATGCGTCCATTCTTCTACGCCACCATGCGCTAGGATGCCAAAGACAACGAGCGCGCAAATGCCAATGGAGAGCCATCTCATCGCGGCGCGCTCTCTGGAGCTTCCGGAAGCAGTGCCACGTCATCGATCCAGGCATAGCCGCCAATCTTGCTGTCGAACTTGGCGCTCGGCCTGCGACTGATACACAAGTGAAGATGGCGAATATTTGGCCCCGACCGCCAGGGGAGCCGGATTGGCGTCCACGGCTCGGTACCGCGAACGTCGTCACTCCAGGCGGTAGAGCTGCCGGAATTCCCGATGGACTGCAAGCCAAAACGCACGCCTTCATCGGTAGAAATTTCGCGGGTCTGCACCCAGGCGGAAAAGAAGTACGAAGTATCCGGCTGCACAGCGATGTCCTGGCAGACATCCCGAAAATCGACATTGCGAAGGCCATTGAAAGTGAGCCGCAGCGAGAAATTCCCGGAATGCTTCTCGCGGGAATCCCGAGCGATCTGTACGTCATTGCTGAACGAGAGATAGCGCCAGCTAAGTGCAGCATTGTTGACATTCGATTCAAATCCACCATCCCACACTAGCGATCCCGGAGGATCGGGCGGCCGAACCAGTCCAGCAGCGGCTATTGTTTGCTCCCATACTTGCTCGGCTTCACCCATCTGGTTCTTCTGCAACAGGCCCTGAATGAGAGCAGTGGAGTCGCGCAGGTCGATATGTGGATGAAGCTTGATCAAAAAATTCCAAACCTGCAGCGCTTGGCCTGTTCGCTGCTGTTCGGTGAGCGCCGTGATGACGCTTAGATACGCCAGTTGCGAAGGAGGCAGAACACGGTCCAGGACTTGGTCCATATCCGGATTCACACGCATACACAGGGCAAAAGCGGCCGCTCCGCGCTGCGGGTCCAGTTCCACCGCGTGCCGCATTTCTGCGAAAGCCGCATCCAGCTCGCCGTGTCGCAGGAGGAAATTGCCAAAGCGCCAGGCTACTTCGGGCGAAAGAGGATACGCCCGCTTGGCTTGCATAAAGGCGTCCCGCGCGGCAGCGGGATTGTCCTGAGATTCATACGCCATCGCCAGATCGGACCAGGTGTCTGCCGAATGCGCATCGAGAGCGAGAGCCTTTCTATAAGCCGTTATAGCTTTTTCGCTGTTGGGATCCTCCAGGTTGTATTGCCAATACCGGCCCAGCAGGTACCAGTTGTTAGCATCGGATGGCTCCAGACGAGTCGCTCGTTCGAAACCTTCCAGCGTGTTGACGCCAGCGTAATGCGCGGCCAACGCGTTGCGGATGCTCGAATAGGCGAGGAGAGCGGCGAGCGCGACTGCGATCGGCAACAGGAGAATGCGTGCCGTAGCCGTAGAAAGCCGAAAAATCATCCCGCGATACTGTGCATAGACGAAGTATTCGATGCAAGGCAAAAGTCAGGTAAGCATGGGGGCGTCGCGAAGTCGGTGAGGCTGCGGATACGGAGCGGTGGATTATTTGCCGCTGGAGGCGGAGAAAGACTCGTCCCCGCGGCCGCGGCGACGCACGTCAATTCCCAGCCGCTTGATTTTCTGGTTCAGCGTAGATAGCGGAATCATGAACCGCTCGGCCGCCTCAGTCTGATTCCAGGCCGTACGTTCGAGCATGTCCACGATGATGCGGCGCTCGATTTCGTCCATGATTTGAAACAGCGATGGCTGCGGATGATCGGCGGCCGACCGCGATCCTGGCTCTCCTGGTAGGGGCGGCAAAAACTCGGAAAGCTGGAGGCGCACGCCGCGAACAATTTCCTTACTGCGGATGCTTTCGGGCAGCAAATCGACGTCCACGCGCTCGCTAGTGGAGAGGACGACGGCGCGTTCGACGACGTTTTCCAGTTCGCGGACGTTACCGGGCCAATCGTAGTCCATCAACAGTTTCATAGCGCCGGGCGTGAACTGGCGCAGCGGCTTGCTGTTTTCCTGGCAGTAGCGCTGGATGAAATGCGCCAGCAGAGCCGGTACATCCTCGCGACGATCGCGGAGTGGCGGCAACTGGAGGTGAATCACGTTCAGGCGGTGATACAGGTCTTCGCGGAAACGGCCTTCGCGAACCAGCGTGAGCAGGTCCACGTTGGACGCCGCGACGATGCGGACATCCACCTTAATCTGCTCGGTGCCGCCCAAGCGCATGAATTCGCGCTCCTGGATAACACGCAGCAGCTTGGCCTGGGTTTCATGACTGATCGTCGCGATTTCGTCGAAGAAGATAGTGCCCTGATCGGCTACTTCAAAGAGTCCTTTTTTCGAAGCGATGGCGCTAGTGAAGGCGCCCTTTACGTGTCCGAATAGCTGCGACTCGAGCAAATCCACCGGAATCGATCCCGTGTTGACCGGCACGAACGCCTTATCGGCCCGCGTCGAGGCGGAGTGAATCGCTTTGGCAATCAACTCCTTGCCGGTACCGCTTTCGCCGCTGATCAGTACGGTGGAGCGCGACGGCGCGACTTGCGTCACCAAGTCGAGGAGCGCCAGCATCTTTTCGCTCTTGCCAATGATATTGGGAAAGTTGAAGCGCTGCTTCAGCGCACGCTTCAACTGAACATTTTCTTCACGTAGATGCCGCGCTTCCACAGCTTGCGCGACCTGCGCGAGCAATTCGTCGTTGGACCATGGCTTGGTGATGTAGTCGAGAGCGCCGCCCTTGAATGCTGCACGGGCCATATCGATGGAGCCGTAAGCGGTAATTAAGACCACCGAGAGTTGCGGATCGCGGCGGCGAATCTCGCGCAGCAACTCGAGACCGTTCTTGTCGGGCAAACTCACATCGAGCAACAACAGGTCGTAGGGATGTTCTTCGAGTTTGGCCAGGCCGGACGCACCGGTCTCCGCACTGGCCACACCATAGCCTTCGCTAGTAAGCAACAGCTCCAGGCCTTCGCGAATTTCGGATTCGTCATCTACAACCAGAATCGAACCTTTAGGCATGAACCGATTTCCTGACCGCGGGGAATTCTACGTGGAATGAGGTACCTTTGCCGGGCGTCGAGCGGACATCGATCTTTCCGGAGTGCTCTTTAATAATACCGTAGCTCACCGAGAGCCCCAAACCGGTGCCGCGGCCGTTCGGTTTGGTGGTGAAAAACGGATCGAAGATGCGGTGAATGTGTTCGCGGGGGATGCCCGCGCCCGTATCCACCACTTCGACTTCGACGCTGCCGTTGTGAGCGCCGGTACGAATTTCCAGCAAGCCGCCGCCAGGCATTGCATCGCGCGCATTCAGGAACAAATTCAGGAAGACCTGTTGCAGTTTATTAGCCGAGCCACGCACGGGCGGCAGTGTTTCTCCAAGATGCTTCACGATTTGAATCTGCGAAGTCTTCAACGGATGCGAGACCAGCGAAAGGGTTTCTTCCACGACGCGGTTGACGTCAATATCCGCCGCTTCGGCGGCGCCGGTGCGCGAGAAATTCAGGAGATTGTTTACGATTTCGCTGGCGCGGAAAGTCTGTTTTACGATTTTCTCGATGATGGACTGCCGCGGATCGCCGTCCGGCATCTGCTTCGCCAGCATTTGAATGTAGTTCGAAATCACCGCCAGAGGTGTATTTACTTCATGGGCCACGCCTGCGGCGAGCAAACCCAATGACGTCAGCTTTTCCGTCTGCGTCATTTGCTCTTCCATGCGCTCGCGCTGTGTCACATCATCGAACAACAGCAGCCGCCCAATGCGTTCGGCGGATTTGCTAACCAGCGGCGTAATGGAAACGTTCAGCGTCAATGATTTGCCCCGGTGCTGCACGCGCTGCTTGTAAATGCCGGTGATCTGCTCCTGGTCGCCGCGTGCCGCAATTTCTTCCGCAAGCTCCAGCGGAAGCAGGGAACGAAGTTGGCGGCCCACGGCATCCTGCCGGGCCACTCCAAAAAGCTGTTCCATGCGCGTGTTCCAGGACTCGACAATTCCTTCCAGGTCTACGGCTAGCACGCCGACATTCAGCGACTCGACGATGTTCTCGCTGAAGTCCTTGAGGCGAGCGATTTCCAACGCCTTCTGTTCAAGAGAGGAGTACAACTGGGCGTTATCGAGCGCCACGGCGACGTAACCGGCGATCGTCTCGACCAACTCGACGTCGTCGCTGGAGAGGTAGTCGCCATCCACGGTTTTGCCGAGCCCCAATACAGCAACCGTATGCTCACGGATCCGGCACGGAACAAAATAATTCAAATCCAGCTGTTCAAGCGTCTGCCGGACGGAATCACTTACATCGCGAGCCGCGCGCGGGGACTCGAAGAACAGTGCTTGGCGCGTCCATTCGGGACGCGCAGAATCCAAGAAACTAAGATCCCAAGGCTCCGCCAGGCGTACACCCATCGATCGGGCTATCTGCATGTGACCCGCTGCTTGTGGATCCTCGACAAAAATGGCCACACGATCCACGAGCAAAGTCTGCGAAATGCGATCAATCACCGAATCCAGCATGGGATCAAGGCGCACTTCGTTGGTGAGCGTTCTACCAAATTCGATTAGCGTGCGACGGTAATCGAGGCGGTCGCGGTAAAAGAAGCGGTCCAAGCGGGACTGAATCCAGACCCGAAACGGCTCGAACAGCGAAGCCGCAATACCGACCGCGATGAGGCCTCCAACGAGACCAGTGGCATGGAAAATGTTGGCAATGAGATAGACCAGCGCAAAATAAATGGAAGCCACTACGGCAGTGGCTGCCGTGTAAGCCAAGCCGCGCTTGAAAATGATGTCCACGTCCATCAAGCGGTAGCGAATGATCGCGTAACCGAAACACAACGGAAGGAAGATGAGGGTCAGCGTGGACACCTTCATCCACGACCTTAGCGGCGCATCCAGCGTGAACGGAAGGACATACAAAAAAACGAAAGGTAAGGTGCCAACAAAAGTGCCGACGGTCAGCCATTTCAACTGCTGGCGCAAAACGCCGGCCGGCGCCCCGCGGAAGTTACGGTAAAAGACAACTCCAGCGAGCAGAAAACACGCGCCGAGATAGCCATAGGCAATCTTGTCCAGCAAAATGCGCGAGCCCAACCACGGTACAAATCCCAAAGCGCCCAGCGCCGTGCTGATATGCACCAACAAAATCGCAAGAGGCGGAAAATAGACGAGGCCCAGTTTAGAAATCGATCGGCCAGTGGCTTGCGCTCGTTCCGGAAAAACCAGCGCAAAGTGTAGCAGCAGGGCAGGTGTCAGCAGTTGAGCCAGAATCTTTGCCCAATAAACCTCATAGTCAAACGTGTCGAGCTTTCCGCTGTAATGGAACGAGTAAAGTACGAAGGACACGAGGCAAAAAACGTAAAAATGAACGGCGCGCGGAGCATTCCACCGGCGGGCAAAAATAAACAGGCCGATGAACAGGTAAATGAGCCCAACGAATCGTTCGTAGTTTTCAATGGAGGTGGGCTTCGTCGCCGGCGCGGTAACGATGTAGGTATCAAAGGTCTGCCCGTTGCGAGCCAGCCGGTAGCTCACCTTGTTCCATAAACCCGCGCGCCACAGCTTCTTGGTGACCTGCACTTGGCGCTCGATCGGCGCCTCGTTAACGGCCAGCAGGTAGTCGCCAGCATGAACACCAGCCCTGGCCGCTGGGGAATCCGGAGCTACCTGGCGAGCCTGCACACCTTGATCGGTATCCAACCAGACTACGCCGTCGTCCGGCGACTCAAATTCGGTCCTCTGCACAAAGTTCAGCCAGGCAAAGATCATCGTTGCAAGCGTAGCTAACGCGAGAACGACGGCTCCCAGGCTGACGCGCAGAGTCTGTTTCATACTCGATCTAAGCGGGCGGACACTTTCCCGCCATCTTTAGGTGCAACCCGGTTTCCATTCTTTAGTATGCTCGCTCGTAAATAAGTCCAATAAAATCAGCAGATTAGCAAGATGATTACACAAGGAACTCCGCAGGATACACTTTTTGGGAGCAGGTATCCAGGATTCAAAAGTCCTGTTTTTCGCCTAAAATTGTAGGCTGAGCCCGCCGCGAAAGGTTCGGAAGGCAGGCATCAACATCATTCGGCCATCTTGCGTGTTAATCGTAAGATAGCCTTGAGCCAAGAGGTTGTCGCACTCCGCGTTCGCCTCCCAGCGGCCTGGGCCAAACTTGGGCAGACGCTGGTGCACGCCAACATGAAGGAATGGCTCAATGTCGAAGAGCGATTCACCAAAAGCATCCACGCGGGTGAGGGCGGATCCGCTTGTCCAATCGTAGCCGACTGTCAAACGCGTGCCAGCGCGTGCTACCTTTCGCGAGACCCGAACTCCGGCTGACTGCTGGCCAGTGGTTCGCAGCAGTTCTCGCAGCGGCGCATTAGCGCCACTCATCGGGGTCAAGGCGCCGCCAAACGCGTAGACCGCCGTAAGCTCAACGTTATCGGATAGCTTTTCCTGATAGGCTGCGCGGCCACCCCAACTCGAGGAAGAGCCGCCGTCATACGCAAATCCGTTCGAATACACATCCTGGAAGAAGTCGCTTACCGGAAGATCACTGCCGCGACCAAACAAGGCGGTGTGGCTGTTATCGTCATGAAAGACCGCCACTTGCAGCTTTCCTTGCGCGCCCAGTCTACGCCCAATGGCCACTTCTTCGTGGAAGCCGCTCTCCAAGACCGGCCGGCCTTCGCGCCACATCAGCACCGGAAACGCGTCCAGTTCGTTCAGGGCCCCAGCCAACGCACTGGCGGATTCGCCGTCAACCGATTCCAGAGGCACCGGCCCGACCGGCATAGAAGCGAAGATCAGGGACGCTTCCCAGTCATCCGAAAGCTGGACATCCATTTCCATTCGCGGCCGGAGCGAGGACGCCGGCTTGCCGAGTCCAACCAAAACGTATTCACCGCCGTACTTCAGAACCGCCCGGTCCCCTATCGCAAGCGAACCACCCTGATCCACGCGCACGCCGCGAAATGTGGGCCCCATATCGCCGAGCCGCGATTCGCGCAATACCAGTGCCGTGTGCGGTCCCGCGCCAAGAGAACCGGTGGGCAGCCAGACGGTAGCTACGCCTCCAGCCGGCGAATCGGTGTCGTAACTCATCAGCCCGGCGAGGAGTAACCGGCTGACATCGCCGATCCGTTGATCGTAGGCAAAGGCAGTAGTCGGGCTGGCCGGCAGGCTGGAAACCGAGCCGGGTTTCCGCGCGCCTTCCGTAAAGTCCACCCGTCCCCGCGCGGTCTCGGCGGGCACGGAATCTTCGTCCACAACCACAGCGCTCAGCGGATCCTGCTCAACCCACTCGAGGACTGGACGCGCTGCGGTGGCGGAACGCAGCACCCATTTCCAATCGTCGGCCTCACCGGCGAACGATGTAGGGGCGCGACGCAACTGATCCAGTGAGGCGAACATGGATTCCAGCTGAATGCGCACCAACGTCGTCAGATTCGCACTGACCCGAACGTGTTTCTGGAGGGTGGGCAGGAAGCCGGCAAGTGTAACCCGAATGGTGTAGAGACCAGGCGTCAGCTTGTCGCCGTGAAAGACGCCTTGCGTGTTGGTGAGGAAATCGGACGGCGTAGCGGAAGCAACTGCTTCGGAGAGGACTTCAACGGTAGCGCCGAGTTGCGGAACACCAGCAGTATCGCGAACAACGCCCGAAAGGGTGCCTTGGACAGGCTTCAACTGCGCCAACCCAACGCTCGCTCCCAAGGACGCGAACGCTGCGGTCAGGACGAGTGCCCCCCAGACTCGGACCTGTCCTCGATTCACTTCCGACTACCTCCCTGAACCGGTCTTGGCCGCCGTCCTGGTTGGTTCCGGCGCGCTCTTGACCGTAAACTCCGCGGACTTGGAAATAGATTGATTGGCCACTGCATCGGTTGCGTTCACTTCCAGGGTGTACTTCCCTGGAGTCAGGCCCGCCAGCGGCAGCCAGCGTTCAATCGTCACCTGATCGCCGGTCTGCTTCATTTCTTCCGAGGTCAACTTGAACTGCATGTCGGGAACCGGCTGGTCGCCTTTCTTTACCGTGAACTGAAATGTCGCGCTCGATTTGTGCGTCTTGTCGTCGGGCTTCAGGTTATAGATCTGGAGGTAGATACCGAGGCGGTCCGCGGTGGTGAAATCGCTCTCCAGGCGTGGCCGCACTTTGGTCGAGCCCAGCACAAACTGCCCGGTGCCAATCTGTTTAGCCGGCACGCGCTCGAGTTGGTCCGCCAGAATCAAAGTGCTAGCGTCCAGCTTGTCGTCGGCGTAGCGCGGCACCGCCAAGCGCGTATTCACGACGCCCACATTGCCGCTCTGGACGTCCTTGATCACGATGTCCAGCCGATACAAGCCCGGGCGCAGCGGCACGGCCTTCTGATAGATCGACTGCAACTTCATGGATTGCTGGAATAGCGAATCGGGGAAGTCCTTCGAGACGGGATCTTCAAACGTTTGGACGATGCGGCCCGTCAAGCTGCTGACGCGCCCGAATACGTTCATCGTTGCGGAATGGATGCCATCTTTCGCGGTGAACGAAAGTTGTCCGTTGGGCACCTGAATCGTGATCGGCACCAGTACGGTGTCGTTGGTTACTTTAAGGAAGTCCGTTCGCCAGTTAAATTTCAGCTGATCGCGAACGATGCGCGCCGTTACGATGGCTTCGAGATCCTTGAACTTGACCTCAGGTGGCTTCTGAATCTTGGCGTAGAGTTCGAGCCGGTTAAATTCATCCAAACTGGCTGGGGTACCACCCATCGAGGTGGGCATGTTGGTGCCGTCAGAGCGCGTGAACCGATCCGTCTTGGAAGCCAAACCCATGGACTCCAGCAAGCTCAAGCCAGCACCAGGAACGTGCAGCAACGCATCTTTCTCGGAAGGATCCATCGAGAGGTGATACTCGCCAGACCCGGTGGTGTCCACGAATTCCACTTCGATGTTTTCGCCGATCCCTTCCAGGTAGCGCCAGCGCCAAGTCTCCCAGGGGTACGTCGTTGTCGAGCCACCGCCCATCTCCATCGGGCGGTCCCACGTCCCGCCCATTGGATGTGAATCTACTTCGTCGGCCGGGCCCCACATGATGTACAGGCGGCCGCGGTCTGTCTTCCACCCCGGGATGCCGGAAGCGTAGTGCTCGTTGGCATAGGCGATACGGCGATAGTGCTCATCTTTAAAATCATTGTCCGGAGCGTCGGGATTACTGCTGCGCCGCAGCCAGAACTGCTCGATAAATTGTTCACGCTCTTCGTTTGTATCCAACTGCAGGAAGGCATTTCGCTCTTCCGGCGAAATGATGTAGACCACATCTTCATTCAGCCACTGCTTATACTGGGTGTCCAATTCCTTGAGGGTCTTGCTGGCCTTGCGCTTCTGCTCTTTGCGCTGGTCTTTGGTAAGGTTCTGGCTGGCGGCAGGATTGTTCGGATCCTGGGTGGGATTCTGGGCCTGCTGGGCGGAAATCGCCGGTAGGGAAATGACAAAAGAAAATACGCCAACTATCAGGGTACGGGTCACCCGTGCCATCAGACACCTCAAATTCAGGACGTTGGATTCTACCCCCGGACAAGTTTCCCGTCAATCTTCCAGATGTCCTGCATTTTGTGATACTTGTCCCCGACTGCAGTTAGAACCACGAGGTTAGGAAAAGGGTTGCCTGGGCCGTTTTTACCTGTCCAAAAGTACAGGTTTTTCCGACAATCTTCCCAGCCAAGTACAGCTCCCGGAAGTACGGTCAAGTTCAGGTAGACATGGAATTCGGAGGGCAAACCGGTGGGGAGAAGGTCGCTGGGGAGAAACTACTGCAAACGATTGTGGCTTTGGACGTCCGACCCGACCAGCGTATCGAAAATCGCCAAGACATGGCGCCGGTATTCCACCATACGGGTAAAAATGTCCCGCAACTCGGGCTCGCGTTCCGCTTCGCGATGCCACTTTGCCAGCACCAGCGCCGGAACCTCGATATCCTTGCGGAGCTTCTCCGCAGAATGGCCGCGAAGGAAAAGCCCATAGAAAAATGCCGCTTCCCGCTGCGGGAAGTCGAAGTCATGAACGACTTCTGACGGCGTAATCTGGGGCAAGCTCGCCATAGAGAAAAACGCAGTTTACCCAAAAGATTTGCTGCGTCAAGTAGTACCAGTGAACGGCCTGCCTGCAGCGTTACGTGCCGCAGCACATCCAATTGGATTGGGCACCGAAAGCCGCGGCGAAGTTGCCAGTGGGTTGCGACCGGCCTAGTATAGATGAGGAAAATCATGGCAGGGTTACACAAAACTTCGGCGCGCGGTGTTTTGGGGCGCTTTGCGCGTTTTGGACTTTTGCGTGGTCTACGTTCCATTGAAGTCGATCGCGAACAGTTCCGCCGATATCTCCAGAACAAGCACGGGATCCACGTCAGCGACTTCCGCCACATGCGTTTTGTACCTCTCGAACGTCTGGACAGCATTGCGCGATCGCTCATTCGCGATACCGAGCGACTCGCCATGCTGGAAGGTGCAGGCTTCGGGTTGGGCGGAATGATCACCATCATCCCCGACGCCGGACTGCTCACGGTTTTGACTCTTCGCCTGATCCAAAAGCTTTGCTTGCTGTACGGTTTTGACCAGACCAACGATGGCGATCGCCTCGAGTTGTGGCTGGCCGCCGCAGCGGCTACTGGCTTGGATTACGGGAAGGATCTCGCCGAGAAACAGCTCGTCGAGAAGCTGGGCCCGCGCATTGCGGAGCGGCTGGCGATAAAGATCGGACAAGAGAGCGCGGAAAAGTGGGTCGGACGTTTGATTCCGTTGGCCAGTTCGGTGATTGGTGGAGCGCTGAATTTTGCCTTTGTGCGTGGCTGGGCGCGGCGCGTACACCGGAACCTGCGGGCGCGCCACGTGGAGCTGCGTCCTGTCTCTGCTCCGACTGCCGGGTATCGGCCAGCGCAACCTCTATTGGCCTAAGCTGGCCATCTTTTTTTGCTCTACCGTTGCGGAATCCTCTGCGTCTACCAACATCATGAGACGCCTGTTCTATAGGTGCCAAGTTCCGCTAGCTCGAGTTATTCTTTTCTCCCTCGGCCTGGGACTCTTAGGTTCCAGTCCAACGAACGCGCAGCAAACACAAGAGGAAGTCAAAGGCGCGCCCGCCGAGCCTGCCGACGCCCAGGAAACTCGCCAGGAGATCGCGGCGATTGAAAAACTTCGCGGCAGTCTGCCGGATCGCGGTGCCGCTCTGTATCTTTTGGCGGTGGACAAACAACACCTGCATGAAACTCGCGAAGCACTCAGCGCGCTCAAAGGCTGCCTGGCTCTGCGCGAAGGGTTCGATCCGTCCGGTTCGCCTTCCTTCCTGGAATTCAAG
>Ga0335079_10002359_pt1 | contig 21824 bp, 19 predicted proteins | sample Lox_Sample_33_FD_206719 | JGI IMG/M metagenome (GOLD analysis project Ga0335079, IMG submission 206719) | Soil microbial communities from Loxahatchee National Wildlife Refuge, Florida, United States - Lox_Sample_3.3 | ecosystem: Environmental > Terrestrial > Soil > Wetlands | place: USA... | reverse complement strand
CGCGATACCGCGTCGCGGCTGGGCATTCTGCCGGCGCAAGTTGACAACACGCTCTACGACGCCTTTGGGCAGCGGCAGGTTTCGACGATTTTTACCCAGTTGAACCAGTATCACGTGATTCTGGAAGTGGCTCCGCAATTTCAGCAAAACCCAGGCTCGTTCAAGGATCTCTACGTGAAGTCGTCGACTGGCCCGCAAGTGCCGCTTTCGACATTTACACAGCTCAACACTTCGAATGCGACATTGGCGGTCAATCATCAGGGACAGTTTCCGGTGGTGACGCTGTCGTTCAACCTGGCCCCGGGAAAATCGCTGGGCGATGCGACCAAAGCGATTGATAAGGCGGAACAGGAAATCGGAATGCCGGCGAGCGTGCACACCGCGTTCCAGGGCACGGCCGCGGCCTTCCAAAACTCGCTGTCCACCGAGCCATGGCTGATTGTGGCAGCGATTGTGACGGTATACATCGTGCTGGGAGTTTTGTATGAAAGCTACATTCACCCGGTCACGATTCTTTCGACGTTGCCTTCCGCCGGGGTGGGAGCCATTCTGGCGTTGCTGCTGACGGGGAACGATTTAGGCGTGGTTTCGATTATCGGGATCATCCTGCTGATTGGCATTGTGAAGAAGAACGCCATCATGATGATCGACTTCGCTCTGGAGGCGGAGCGCGTGGAACACAAGCCGCCGGAGGAAGCCATATTCCAGGCCTGTCTGCTGCGCTTCCGGCCGATCATGATGACGACCATGGCGGCGCTGCTGGGCGGGTTGCCTCTGGCGCTGGGCCGAGGCACGGGGTCGGAACTGCGGCATCCGCTGGGCATCACCATTGTGGGCGGTCTGTTGCTGAGCCAGGCCCTCACCCTGTACACGACGCCGGTGGTGTATTTGTGGTTTGACCGGCTGGCCAAGAAATTCGAGCGTTTGGGGATCGGCAATCCGATTGAGGAGCCCGCGGCGGGAGACTAGATCATGAATGTTTCTGCTCCCTTCATCAAACGGCCGATCGGCACGTCGCTGCTGACGCTGGCGCTGTTAATGTCGGGGGCGCTGGCCTTCAGCTTTCTTCCGGTTGCGCCGCTGCCCCAGGTTGAGTTTCCGGTGATCCAGGTGTCGGCGAGTTTGCCCGGCGCAAGCCCGGAGACGATGGCGTCGGCGGTGGCGACGCCGCTGGAGCGGCAATTCGGACGGATTGCCGGCATCAACCAGATGACCTCCGTCAGCCAGTTGGGCGCCACCGGCATCGTGCTGCAATTCGACCTCAACCGTAACATTGATGCGGCGGCGCGCGATGTGCAAGCTGCAATCAACGCGGCGCGCAGCCAGTTGCCTTCGTACCTTCCCGGCAATCCCTGGTACCGGAAAGTGAATCCCGCCGATGCCCCGATTCTGATTGTGTCCATGACTTCGGACAGCGTTACCCGGCCGGATATTTACGATCAGGCCAACTCGATCCTTTCGCAAAAGCTGGCGCAGGTGGATGGTGTGGGCCAGGTGTATGTGGCGGGCGGGGCGAATCCGGCGGTGCGAGCGGAACTGGATCCGAACCTGCTCAACAAGTTCGGCATCGGCCTGGATGCGGTGCGGGTGGCGCTAGGAGCGGCCAATGCAAACCGGCCCAAGGGCGAGGTGGCAAACGCCGAGAAGTCCTGGCCGATCTCCGACAATGACCAGATGCTGCACGCCGACCAGTACCGGCCGCTGGTGGTGGCTTATAACCGGCAAAACGGAGCGGCGGTGCGGCTGGGAGACGTGGGCACGGTTGAGGACTCGGTGGAAGATGCTCACATCTACGGACTTTCGGATGGCAAGCCAGCGGTTCTGCTGATTATTTTTCGCCAGCCCGGCGCCAACATCATCCAGACCGTGGATAACGTGATGGCGTTGCTGCCCCAGTTGGAGGCGGCCATCTCCCCTGCCATCAAACTCACCGTGGTCTCCGATCGAACCACCACGGTGCGGGCGTCGCTGCGCGACATCGAGATCACGCTGGTGATCTCAGTGGTGCTGGTGATTCTGGTGGTATTCGTTTTTCTGCGCACGGTGCGGTCCACGATCATCCCCAGTATCGCCGTGCCGCTCTCGCTGATTGGGACTTTCGGGGTGATGTACCTCCTGCACTTTAGCCTGAATAATCTGTCGCTGATGGCCCTGGCCATCTCCACCGGGTTTGTGGTGGACGATGCCATTGTGGTGCTGGAGAACATTACCCGCTATCTGGAACAGGGGATGAAACCGGTGCAGGCGGCGTTCCGGGGAGCGCGCGAAATTGGCTTTACCGTGCTCTCGATGAGCACCTCGCTGGTGGCGGTATTCATTCCGATTTTGCTGATGGGAGGCATTGTCGGACGGCTGTTCCGGGAATTTGCGGTGACGTTGAGCGCCGCAATTGGAGTGTCGTTGCTGGTCTCGCTGAGCACGACACCCTCCATGTCCGCGCAACTGCTCAAGTCGCTGGGCGAAGAGAAACACGGGCGGGCCTACCGGACGAGCCAGAAAGTATTTGATCGAATTCTGAAAATGTACGGCACGAGCCTGGGTTGGGTGTTGCGCCACCAGTTCACGGTGCTGATGATCACGATTGCAACTGCTTGCCTGAGCATTTACATGTATTTTGAGGTGCCCAAAGGGTTTTTCCCGCAGCAGGACACGGGGAGAATCCAGGGATCGATCCAGGCGGCGCAGGACATTTCCTTCGACGCCATGAGCCAGAAGATGCGTCGCTACGTGCGCATTGCGATGGCCGACCCGAACGTGGAACACATGATCGGCTTCTGTGGCGGGACCACGGCCATGAATCAGGGCCGCATGTATATCACGCTGAAGACGAAGCGAAAACTGACTGCCGACCAGGTGATCAACGAGCTGAGCCGAAAGTTTGCCGAGGTGCCGGGAGCGACGCTGTACATGCAGGTGCAGCAGGACCTAAACATCGGCGGCCGGTTGAGCCAGGCACAGTATCAATACACCTTGCAAGGCGAGGACTTGAGTGAGTTGAATGTGTGGGCGCCGCAGTTGCTCGCGAAAATGCGCGCCATACCGCTGCTCATGCAGGTCAACACCGACCAGCAGGACAAGGGATTGGCAGCGAACTTGATTATTGACCGGGACACTGCGTCGCGGCTGGGCGTATCCGCGGCGGACATTGATGCGATCCTCTATGATGCGTTCGGCCAGCGGCAGGTCTCTACCATGTACGAGCCTCTGAACCAGTATCACGTAGTGATGGAAGTTGCGCCGCAGTTTCAGCAAAGCCCGGACACACTCGAAAACACCTACGTGCATTCCTCGACCGGCGCCACGGTTCCACTATCCGCTTTCACACATTACGGTCCCGCGAACACCTCGCTAGGCGTCAACCATCAGGGGCAATGGCCGGCGGTGACAATTTCGTTCAACCTGGCTCCGGGGGTTTCTCTGGGCCAGGCCACAACAGCAATTGAAAATGCGGAGAAGTCGATCAGTTTTCCGCCGACGATCCACGCTAGTTTCCAGGGAACTGCGGCGGCATTCAAGGATTCGATGGATAGCGAACTTATACTAGTTTTCACCGCGATTGCGACGGTTTACATCGTTCTGGGAATTCTGTACGAAAGCTTAATTCACCCCATCACCATTCTTTCCACGATTCCATCGGCGGGAGTGGGCGCGCTGCTGGCGCTCAAACTGACGCACAACCAACTGGATGTGATTGGTTTTATCGGCATCATTTTGCTGATTGGCCTGGTAAAGAAGAATGCCATCATGATGATTGACTTCGCACTGGAAGCGGAGCGGACCGAAGGCAAATCGCCGCTGGATGCGATTCACGAAGCCTGCCTGCTGCGTTTCCGTCCAATTATGATGACGACCATGGCAGCGCTGCTGGGCGGGCTGCCACTGGCGCTGGGGACGGGGATTGGATCGGAATTACGGCGGCCGCTGGGTATTACAATTGTGGGCGGGTTGATTGTGAGCCAGGCGCTGACTCTGTTTACGACGCCGGTTGTTTATCTGTACATGGACAGGCTGCGACAGTGGTTACGCCGTGTTTTCGGCGTGACAAGACCAACCTCGCCAGCCACAAGCCACGCGGATTAAGGCGGGCACCCACAGTAGAGATGGTCTCCGCGCCGAAGCAAAGCGGAGCTACTTCTTTCGTGAGATCACTCCCAGGACCTTGCTCGCCCATTCATCGGAGAATCCGAAGCGGGCCTTGGCGCGGGAATAGACATCGACGGCCGTTTTATCGAGCCAGATCATGGCGGACTCGGCCATGCTGTCGGTAGGCCGGGCGCGGTAGTTGGTGGAACGCGGCGTGGTTTTTGGATCTTGCTCCACGGTGTAGTAGTAGAAGGCGAGGCTTTTGCGCGACTGGCCCTCGGGGCAAGTCAGTGGCTCGGGGAAACCGTGGAAACAGCGATCATCGGTGTTGAAGATGATGGCGTGATTGAGGCGGGGCGGGTACTTGGAGAAACACTGCTTCATGCCCGAATCCCAGAGCTCAATGGCGCCGCCCCATTGGGGTTGCCAGCCGTCATTCAAGTAAAGGATGATGTTTACCCGCCGGCGCCAATTCTTGTGATAGTGGTGGTGCGAAAAATCAGTGTGAAGATTGAGGAAGCCTCCGCGGCCTGACTGATGTAAGCCTCCACCTTCCATGCTGGGATCGGCGACCAGGCCGGGAATGCCGGTCAATTGGGACAGCCAGGCGACGAAGCGGGGAGAGTTGAGCTCGTCCGCCACGCCACCCAGGCGGGGTGGAAAAAGCTCGCGCTTGGCCATGCCGAGTTTGTTCTCGTTATGGTGTTTGTACTGGATCCAGGCCTCCGTGTGGGCGCAGGGAAACTCCTGCGCAATCGCGCCGGCGACGCCGGCGTCGAGGAAGTCCCCGAGAAAAACGTGCGGCAAGGGACTGTTTTGCGCATACTGCCTGGCAAGATCAGCTAATTTTGAATTCCATCTACAGTAGTCGAACAAGGGGATAATTTCCTCTACTGTTTGCGCGCAAGACATTTAGTACAGATCCTTTTGGGATTGCCGGGTCCATCGAGCGGAGCCCCAAGGTTTTCCATTCGTCTCCTGAGAATTTGGCAATCTTTTCAAGTTTATCAGCTACCGTTGGAGTTGAGACAGCGCGAAACTTAAAATGCCATCCCCGGGGAACCTTCCCGATTAAGATGACGTACAGACCCGCTGGGTTTTTGTATGCGGGGTATTTTACCAAGTAAAACACATTTTGGCGCGATTAGTTGCTCTCGGGAAGCTCGCAAGACAGCGCCGGTTTGCTGATGTGGAACCCGAGTCGCAATGGGGAGAGATGCTATACTTCCACCCCGCCACGGGATTGAAGTTACCGGCTCACGCCGGCCTGTCAATGGAGGGATGGAAAATGCGCGACCTCTTGCGGCGATGGTGGATCTGGGACCGGCGTACCCGCCTGTGGATTCTGGCCGCAGTCCTGATCGTGGTCTCCGCCGCTGTGGGTTTTGCTCCCCGGATCCCGCTGGGCGTGAACTACCACGAGTTTGCCGACCAACGCACGATTCTTGGAATCCCGCACGGCTTTGACGTACTTTCCAATGTTCCCTTTGTGCTGGTAGGGGTGTGGGGGATCATTTTTCTGCTTCGCAGGGTTAACCAAGGGGCGTTCTCTGAGGCTTGGGAGCGAATTCCTTACTTGGTCTTCTTTGCCGGGGTCACGCTGACGGGGCTGGGGTCGGGCTACTACCATCTGGCGCCCGGAAATGCGCGCCTGGTCTGGGATCTCCTACCCATGACGTTTTCGTTCGTAGCGATTGTGGATGCCACCATCGTGGAGCGCATTTCGACCAGGGCAGGGGCACGATTGCTGCTGCCCCTGATGGCATTGGGGGCCGCGAGCGTGGCCTATTGGTACGTGGGTGAACTGCAAGCCCACGGAGACCTGCGGTTTTACCTATTTGTGCAGTTTTGTCCCGTGATCGTAATCGCGGTGCTCATCGGGCTGTTTCCGGCAAGGTATAGCCGCACCCAGGACCTGATGCTGGCGTTTCTGTTTTACGTTTTGGCCAAGCTGTTTGAGCTGTTGGATGGCCCGATCTATTCGCTGGGAAGGGTCGTGAGCGGGCACACGCTGAAGCACATCACCGCCGCCCTGGCCTGTTACTGCATCCTGCGGATGTTGAGATTGCGAGCGGTGGTGGCCGAAGGCGATCCCAGCCGACAGTGGGAAGCGGTCGGGGTTTCGGGGACCAACGGGGGCCGTTTGCCGTCGCGGTCCTAGCGGACTCACTTCTGGGGATTCACAACCGGCAGACCAGTACGGCAGAATTTCGGTAGGGGCAGTCCAATCCCGGCACGCCGGGTGACTGCAAGACTACCCAGGTCACTCCGAAGTCTGCCTGCAGGCGGCGAAAGTCTTGTGCCTGAAAGTTCTTCCAGCCGGTCTGCGCCTGCGTCTGCCGCAACCATTCATCCGCCAGGCCGGGAAACATGGAGACCGCACCAGCATCGCTGGCGCGATCCGCGAGCCGGCTGCGCTGGGCGATGGCACGAAAACCCTGTTCGTCCTCCTGGGGAAAATGTTCGTGTTCAGGATCGAGGGCAAAGATTGCATCGGTGGGAGTGTTATCGCGAGCCCAGAGAAAAGCTTGCGCCCATGGGTTGGTGAGCGCGGCCCCGGGCCACTCGATATGCCGGCTGAAGGGGAAAAGCGCGCGCTGAGCCAGGAACATGCCCGCACACAGCGGCACAAAGAGCGCCAGCCAGCGTGACGCCCGGTTCTTCAAGAGAAATTCGCCGAGGAACCCGCCAATGAAAAGGAACAGCAGGATGTAGAGCAAGAAGAGACATCGCATGGGCTGCAATCGCGCCAGGGCCTCAAAGCGTGCAACCGTGGAGAGCACCACCGCCGGGGGCAGGTAGATCAGTTCGTAGATGATCAAAGCGCGGCACAGCAGATCCAAGTTCGGCATATGTTTTGAGCGCGCCAGCCGACTGAACCACCAGAGGATGACGATCGGCGCCAGGATCCCCAGCCATTCGTACCAATTCCAGCGAGTGACGTAATGAAAAGCATGTGTCAGGGCCGCCTGATGGTAGGCCGCAGAGGGGGGATCGAGTGAGAGACCGAAGGGCAACAGACAGGCGAGCGTAGCCAAGCGTGCGTCCCGATGGTCAAACACGATCAGCAGGAAGCAGTAGGAAAAAGCAAAGACTGCCATCAGAGGATGAATGGCCACAGTCAAGGCCAGAAATAATCCAGCCTGGAGGTACTTCCTATCGATCACTCTGACAACGGCAAATATCGCCGGGAACGCAGCCAGGTTCCGTGGATTGAGATACTGATCGAGAATGTATAAAGCGGTTCCCGCGATCGGCAAGGTCAAAAGGGCGGCGATCAAGGCAACTCCGGCCCAAAGCGCCTTGGGGTCGCGGAAACACCTTCTCAGGAGTTGCCAGCAGGCCAGCAAGAACAAATAAATCGAAGCCACATGCAGAATGAAAAGCACAACACTGAGCGGCAAGTGACTCAACCGAACTGAAGCTGCAACGAGGTTCGGGAAAAGAGTTGAACCGGCGTGGGTTTGGAAAAACTGCGCGTTGAAGGGGAAGAGTTCGGGATGGAGAGTCTTCTCAATTCCCGGGACATAGAGCTCCGAGTCCTCTGCCCACGGGTGGTAGCCATGAATCAAAAGGGATGCAAAAGTGAACAGTAGAAGAATTAACAGCTGCCGGGGCTTCAAACAGGAGGCTCCATAGAGTTTAGGGTGTCGCAAGAACTAGAACACGATTGCGTTGCGGATGTAAAGGCAGGAGGCGGTAGGAGACTACAGCAGCCCCAAGTCTTAAATCCGCAGAGAACGCGGAGCGACGTCCACAAATGAGAAGCGCCCCGAACTCTTTCGAGTTACGGGACGCCCGAACAGCCCTCCCCCAGAACTGCTCATGGACAACTTATGATGTTTCTGGCGTAACGTAAATCCCACCTTCGTGCTACTGAATGGCACCAACTACCTATGGCACGAAAACCGTCGTGGCCAGGACGATTTACGGCAGCCCGAGGCGGAATCCGTGAAAGGGCCGACGAAACATAGATCCGTTCCCGCCTTCCGCATGCAATACACGGAGAAAAACGGTCGATTTCGCCGTTTGGCAACGCTTTCACGCAAAATCTTGCAGGAAGTGGGCAGCCATTGCAGTGGACCTCGCTGATGCGAACTTGCGATCGGAGAGAACAATCAGGTGCTGGACCTGGCGGTCGATCACCATCGCAAGCCGGAATACCAATCGCGACCCGACCACCACCGGATGAGGCGGCTTCGCCGGATCCCCATTCGACTACTCCTGGTTGACACTCGGAGTTGCTCACGATGACATCAAAGCTGGCTAGCAGTGGAGTCCCAGCACTCTGGCACCGGAGTTACGACGGTAATCTTCCCGAGGCCAATTGCAATTGACCATGACCCGCAGCGACCGTAAATTTGCCAGAGGGGGTCGTATGAAGGACATACATGAGGTACTGCGGCGGAAACAGGCCAAGTACGCCCAGTTGGGCAAGCAGATTGAGATGTTGCAGCAAGCGGCCGAGAAGCTGCGCGAGGTGGCCCCTTTGCTCGCCGAGAATGAAGACGACGACAGCGCGGTTCTCTCTGAAGTGGATGAGCAGCCCCAGGCGAAAGCAGCCGCAGCCGGCGCCGGAAACGCGGCCGGCAAGCCTCGCGGCAGTTCGCCGCGCTGGCCCTAAGAACGGGCATTCCATTGGCGCCGTTACGAGCGGCTTATGACGTTTCAAGCACTGCTGATTTCCAAAGACGATGAATCAACCGCCGTCCTGACCGCGGTCCTTTCCGGCTTCGGCGTGGAAGCCGCGTGTTGCGGTTATTCGGATGGAATCTGCCAGCTCACCGAACAGAACTCCGATCTGGTCATCGTCGACTTCGATGACCCCCACAGCGCCGAGCTGGTTCTGCAGAAAGCCTTGCAATCAGCCCCGCGTAGCCACGTGGTTACCGTAGCTTTGCTGAGCGACAAGTCAAAACTCCGCAACGTGTTCGGCAAAGGCGCAAATTTCGTACTCTACAAGCCTTTTTCCAATGAGCAGGCGGAAGCGGGTCTGCGGGCAGCCATCGTGTTCTTGAAGCGCGAGCGCCGGTCCTCGTTCCGAGTTCCAGTGCAGGTTCCGGTGCAGCTTAAGGTTGAGGATGATCCCGAGACCGAAGGCATCCTGCTGGATTTGAGCGAGGACGGACTGGACCTGCTGGCCGCGCAACCGGTGCGCCCCGCGGCGGCTATTCAGGTGAAGTTCAGCCTTCCCGATGGCACGGCGATTGAGGCCCGCGGCGAGATTGCCTGGGCAAATCCCAACGGACAAGCGGGCGTGCATTTTGTGGCTCTTGCCGACGGTTTGCGGACGACCCTGCAGAACTGGGTTGCGGCGAATGCACCCGAACCTCCGCCACCCGACCCGGAGCCGGTAACCCAGTGCAAGCTGACCGATCTGAGTGTGGGCGGGTGCTATGTGGAGACGGAGTCACCGTTCCCGGAGCGCTCCGGCATCACTCTCTCGCTGCAGGCGGAAGGCATGGAAGCACGGGCGGAAGGCACGGTGCGGGTGATGCATCCCGGGTTCGGCATGGGCATTGAGTTCTCCGCGCGAACCGCCGACGAGCGCGCACAAGTCACCAGTTTCATAGAATTTCTCACCAGCCGGCCGGGAACCATTCCTGAGTTGCTGATTACGCCACGGGTACTGGCCTCTGGAGAAAACCATGAGCCGGTGGGTTCCGAGTCTGAGGAACTGGACGATCCCTTGCTCGAATTGTTGCGTGGGCACGAATCGCTGAGCCAGGAAGAATTCCTGGAGGCGCTCCGCCAGCAGCGGAATTCAGAAGAAGTGGCTCCTGCCTAAGATCGCCGTAGATCCCCTTACATTTGAGATTGCGCCGAACGGCGCGGATACGGTTGTGTGGGCCACAAGCGTCAAGGGGCCTGCACGCCGTCTCTCGTGCAGACCCCTGTAGCGCCGGGTTTATTCCACCTCGAATGCTCAAAGTCTAGTGAGTGGGGGCGACAGCCAGGTTTCAGGCAGGTTAATTTCCTGTAAAATCCCGAAGAATTTGTGCACAGCGGGCAAACCCTCAACCATAGAGAGCACCCTTCGACTTCGCTCAGGGCAGGCTCCGGAACACAGGGAGATTCAGACGTGAATCGGGTGCTGATTGCGACTTCCAATCCCGGCAAATTGCGGGACTTTGCCGGGGCGGCGGGGGAGTTGCGAGTGGAAATTGCCCCGGTTCCGGACTTCAGTTCCCTGCCTCCGGTGGTCGAGGACGGGGGTACTTTCGAGGCCAATGCGCGCAAGAAAGCCGAAGCCTACAGCCGATACGTAGCGGCAGAAATTGTGTTGGCGGACGACTCCGGGCTTGAGGTGGATGCCCTCGACGGCGCTCCTGGAGTGCACTCGGCCCGCTACGCCGCTGAGGTGCCGCACCTGGCGGGCGTCAACAGTGATGACGAGGCCAATAATTCGCGGTTACTGCGCGAGCTGAGAGGCGTTCCCGGGGACAAGAGGACGGCACGATTCGTGTGCGTGATTGCCGCGGCGCGGGATGGAGAGACTTTGGAAGTGTTTCGCGGCCAAGCGGAAGGCATGATTCTCGGTGCGCCACGAGGATCGAATGGCTTCGGTTACGATCCGCTTTTCTTTTTTCCGCAGATTCAGAAAACGTTCGCCGAATTGAGCGCCCAAGAGAAGGCCAAATACAGCCATCGCGGGGCGGCGTTCAGGAAATTCCTGGAGTGGGCGGGGCGATGGTAGTGGTCGTATCATGAAGATCTGAGTCGACGCCGCTTACGCCGCCGGCGGCTGAACCTCGCGCAGCCGCCGCTCGAGGAACCGCCGTTCGCTGTCGTTGGTGACCAGCGCCAGCGCGCGTTCGTAGCTTTTCGCGGCTTCCACTTGGGATCCTATGCGGCGTAACAGATCGGCGCGGGCGGCGTGCAGCAGGTGGTAGTTGTCGAGATCGCTGGTGACGGCAACGGCATCCACCAGCGCGAGACCGACCTGCGGGCCGTCCACCATTGCCACGGCCACGGCCCGGTTCAGCGAGACGATGGGCGAAGGTTGCGCCTGTTCGAGAAGATCGTAGAGGCGCACGATCTGGGGCCAGGCGGTATCTTCGGCGCGTGCCGCCTGACAATGCACCGCGGCAATCCCCGCCTGCAAGGCGTATGGACCGGGCCCACCGCGAAAAGCTTCATTTACCAGCGGGAGCGCCTCGGCGATCTGCGCCTTATGCCAAAGGCTGCGGTCCTGTTCTTCAAGCACTATGAGGTCTCCAGCGCCGTTACTACGGGCGTCGCGCCGCGCATCGTGCAGCAGCATGAGCGCGACCAGGGCGGTGAGTTCGGCTGGAGGCTGTGGGCCCAGCAACGACCTCAGCAAGCGGCCCAGGCGAATGGCTTCGGCACAGAGGTCGGTCCTCACCAGCGGCCCGCCGCGAGTGGCCGCATAGCCTTCGTTGAAGACAAGGTAGATCACGGTGAGCACGGCGTCGAGCCGCGCCGCCAGGTCGGTGGTCTCGGGCACAATATAGGGGATTCGGGCGTCGCGGATCTTGCGCTTGGCGCGCACCAGGCGTTGGGCCATGGTCGCCGGAGGAACCAGGAATGCCCGCGCGATCTCGTCGGTCTCTAGGCCGCACAGGGTGCGCAGAGTCAGAGCAACCTGCGCGTCGGGCGCGAGCGCGGGGTGGCAGCAGGTGAAAATGAGACGAAGACGGTCGTCGGGAATTTCGGCCGAGGTGTAGTCCGGCTCTTCGTTGGTCTGGGCCAGCTCGGAAACGCTGTAGGATTCGAGTTTTTCCTCGAACTTCAGCCTGCGCCGGATGCGGTCGATGGCCTTGTGGCGGGCGGTCTGGATGATCCAGGCGCGCGGAAACTCGGGGACGCCGGAGACTCGCCATTGATCCACGGCGGCTGCAAATGCTTCTTGTGCAGACTCTTCGGCGAGATCGAAGTCGCCGACCAGGGTGATGAGGGCGGCGATGATTCGCCCCCAATCGGAGCGGTAGACTGCTTCTACGGCCGCGGCGGCGTCGGCAGACATGATCGATTGTAAGATTTTTTTGGCCGGAGTGTCGATTTGAAGCGCGCCCGTTCGATATACGGATAGAAGCACAGAGGAAAAGGAGAGGACACGATGCGATGCATGGTGATTGTGAAGGGTTGTGAAGACTCGGAAGCGGGCGTTCTTCCCAGCCAGGAATTGGTCATAAAGATGGGAAAGTTCAACGAAGAATTGGTCAAGGCCGGGGTGATGCTTGCGGCCGACGGACTGCATGCGAGTTCAAAGGGCAAGCGGGTGCGATTCTCGGGAGGCACGACTACGGTCATCGACGGGCCATTCGCCGAAACCAAGGAACTCATTGCGGGCTATTGGCTGTGGCAGGTCAAGTCACTAGATGAGGCGGTCGAGTGGCTCAAACGCGCCCCATTCGACGGTGGCGCCGAAGTCGAGATTCGCCCGATATTCGAAATGGAGGAGTTCGCGAGGGCGTACACGCCCGAAATCAGGGAGCAAGAGGAGCGCCTGCAAGCGCAACTGGCTGCCAAAAAATAAAAGGGTGGTTGTCGATTTTCGCATTCGTCGTTCGACTTACTGTACGGAGGCCGGGAATGAAATACATGCTGCTGATCTATGCCGACGAGAACGCCTGGAACGAGGCCGAACGGCAAGCCTGCTATGTAGAGTCGACCCAACTTGCGCACGACCTCAAAGCCAACGGCCAGTTCGTTTCCACCTCCCCGCTGCAGTCTGTGGCGACAGCCACTTGCGTGAAAGTGCGGGACAAAAAACGGCTGGTGACGGACGGACCGTTCGCGGAGACCCGCGAACAGCTCGGCGGCTATTTTATGGTCGAGGCCAGGAATCTCGACGAAGCGATCGACATTGCGGGACGGATTCCGGGCGCACGCAAAGGGACGGTCGAGATTCGGCCGGTGGTGGAAATCCCGGACTTACCTTAAGGAATATGCGGGCGCCATAATGCCAAAAATCACGCCGTGGGGGACAAGGACGCAAAGAAATCGCAAAGGGTCATGCAGGCAATGCTTACAATGGAGAAGATAGACATCTCAAGGTTGAAGCAGGCATACGAGCAAGAGTAAATAACGCAGCTGTCTCGGAATGGCTGCTTCTCATCCGATCTAATAGACCGAACCGTGAAAGGAGACAACCATGGCAACGAAACCTACGCACGAACAAGCACAACTTCATTTGCAGGTTTTTGACCAGCGCCGCGAAGCCCGTCTGCGCCAGGCACGCGACTGGTTCTTCAAGAACTATTTCGCCGACAACTGGAACGATTCGATGCGGATCGCCGCTCCGGGAACCGAAGGCGGCACCAACTTCATGATGGTGGTCAGCTATTGGGAGCAAGCCTGTGCCCTGCTGAACTATGGCCTGCTGCACGATGATCTGTTCTTCGAAACCACTGGAGAATTCTTTGGCGTCTGGGAACGGATTAAGCCGATCATCGCCCAAGGACGGGAACAGTGGGCCAACCCGCAATTCCTGGCTAATCTGGAAAAAGCCGCGCAACGCTTTGAGACCTGGATGGATAAGCGCTCACCGGGCCACCTTGCACGCATGCGTGAGTTCATGAAACAGATGCGCACACAGACTGCGAAAGCAGCGTAGAACTGATGGCGCTTGGCCGGAATCCCGCCCTCCGCAAAAGTCGATGGGTGGGAATTCGGCCAATCAACCTAGCGTAACAATTTTCTGGTTTCGGAGGGTCTCCATGAACCGAGGGAAAGTCAGGACAATCTTGAGCACCTTTGTGCTAGTGGCCGGACTGGGCAGCGCGTGCCAGGGGCAAGCACAGAATCCGAAAGAACCCTATCCGAGCATGGCCCCGCTTGATCAGTATCTTATGGATCGCACGGCGGAGATTGCCTTGGCTCGAACTGCGGCCCCGCCGGCAATTTCGGGTGATGCCGAGGTCTTGGTGATGGGACCGCATGGTTACGAGACCGCAGTCAAAGGGAAGAATGGGTTCGTGTGCGTGGTGCAACGATCATGGACCGCCGAAATCGACAATCCTAACTTCTGGAATCCGAAGCTGCGAGCGCCGATCTGCTTCAACCCGCCGGCCGCACGATCCTATCTTCCATTCACCATTAAGAAGACCGAGTGGATATTAGGTGGACAATCCAAAGCGCAAATGTTCGAAAGCATAAAGACCGCACTCGATAAGAAGGAATTGCCGATGCCGGAACCTGGCGCGATGTGCTACATGCTCTCAAAGCAAGGCTATTTAGGCGACCCCTATGGGCACTGGCATCCGCACGTCATGTTTTTCGTTCCGCCAACCGACGCGGCGGCCTGGGGCGCAGATCTGCCAGGCTCCCCGGTTCTGTCCGACGACGACCCTCAGGACCGGCTGACCATATTCATGGTTCCAGTCGCCAAGTGGTCGGACGGTACGGCTGACGCCACGGATGCGCACTGAGTTGCGACCCCGCCTCCGGTTGAGAAATCCGGGGTAGACCATGCACGGTTGTCCAACGACAAGTTGGATCGTCTAAAAGGTACCTTTGGAATGTATGCCCAGACTTCGCGTCAGCCTTGCAATCTCGCTCGACGGCTACGGCGCCGGCCCCAATCAGGATTTCGACAATCCAATTGGCGTCGGCGGAAAAGCGCTGCACGAATGGGTCTTCGGCACCCGCACGTTTCGCAAGATCCATGGCCAAAAGGGCGGCTCCACGGGAGTGGATGATGACTTCGTGGCACGCGGCTTTGAAAATGTGGGCGCGTGGATCGTTGGCCGGAACATGTTTGGTCCCGTGCGCGGACCTTGGCCAGACAACGATTGGAGGGGATGGTGGGGTGACAATCCGCCGTTCCATACTCCGGTTTTCGTGCTCAATCACCATGCTCGCGCAACGATCGAGATGAGTGGAGGGACGACCTTTCACTTTGTCACCGAGGGCATTCACGCCGCTCTGGAACAGGCCGTTCGCGCCGCGAACGGTCAGGACGTGAGGCTGGGCGGAGGGGTTGCTACAATCCGGCAATATCTTCGCGCGGGACTGATCGATGAGATGCATTTGGGCATGTCACCAGTTCTGCTCGGTTCAGGCGAATGCCTTCTGGAAGGTCTTGATGCGCCGAAGCTCGGTTATCAATGCACAGAACACGTTGGCAGCCCGCACGCGACGCATTTCGTCGTGACAAAACGCGAGTAGACACATGAACGGCTTGAGACTTATAGGAGTGAAGCGATGAGCAAAGTACGAGTTCTGGTGGGAACACGGAAAGGCGCGTTCGTGTTGACGGCAGACGGGAAGCGCGAGAAATGGGAAGTCAGCGGGCCACATTTTGCGGGCTGGGAGATTTATCACCTTAAGGGATCGCCGGCCGATCCGAATCGCATCTATGCTTCGCAGTCGAGCGGCTGGTTTGGGCAGATTATTCAGCGCTCGGACGACGGGGGAAAGACGTGGCATCAGCCAGGAACACCGGCCGGTGAGGCGGCAGCAGGCCCACCCAAAAGCGAGAGCAACAAGTTCGCTTACGACGTGTCTGCTGCCAGCGGCAAGCCGCTTACCACGCATCAGTGGTATGACGGTACGCAGCATCCGTGGGAGTTCAAACGAGCATGGCATCTGGAGCCATCGTTAACTGACCCGGATACGGTTTATGCGGGCGTAGAAGACGCTGCCCTCTTCCGCTCGACTGACGGCGGACAGAACTGGAAAGAACTCCCCGGACTGCGCGGACATGGCACCGGGCCCAAGTGGCAACCGGGCGCGGGCGGAATGTGTTTGCATACTATCGTTCTTGATCCCAGCAATCCTGAGCGGATCTATATTGCGATTTCAGCAGCGGGCGCGTTTCGTACCGACGACGGCGGCAAGACGTGGAAGCCGATCAACCGAGGGTTGAGGTCGCAATACATCCCAGACCAGGATGCCGAGGTCGGGCACTGCGTTCACCATATCGCGATGAACCCGAAGCGCCCGGGGGTGTTGTTCATGCAGAAGCATTGGGATGTAATGCGTTCGGACAATGCCGGCGACAACTGGACGGAAGTCAGCGGTAACCTGCCGACCGATTTCGGGTTTGCGATTGACGTACACGCACACGAGCCAGAGACGATTTACGTGGTACCGATCAAGAGTGACAGCGAACATTTTCCGCTTGAGGGCAAGCTGCGAGTCTTTCGCAGCCGCACCGGAGGAAACGAGTGGGAGCCGCTGACCAAAGGCCTGCCGCAAAAAGATTGCTACGTGAACGTGCTGCGCGATGCCATGGCGGTGGACTCGCTCGACAAGTGTGGCATATATTTCGGCACCAGCGGCGGGCAGGTGTATGTATCGGCTGACGCGGGGGATAGTTGGAATCCCATTGTGCGGGATTTGCCGGCAGTGCTGTCGGTGGAGGTGCAGACGCTGGGATGATTCGCCTCATTCTCCCGCCCCATCTACGGACGCTGGCTCACGTCAGTGGCGACGTGGAGCTCGAAGTCACGGTGCCGGTCACGCAGCGCTCGGTGCTCGATGCGCTCGAGGCCCGCTATCCCATGCTGCGCGGGACCATCCGCGACCATGTGACGCTACAGCGACGGCCGTTCCTGCGCTTCTTTGCGTGCGAGGAGGACTTGTCCCACGAACTGCCGGATGCGCCTTTGCCCGAGGCTGTGGCTTCGGGGAAAGAGCCGTTTATCGTCATTGGGGCAATTGCCGGGGGATAGGCGAAAAACTTAACCACAGAGGGCACAGGGGATCACAGGGAACGCAACCTCACTACTTCTTTCCCTGACTCTGCCTTGACTTCCCTTCTCGCCCACCAAGATAATAAAACGTTATCCTAATCTCATTGCACTCATAGGAGCGTACGTGGCATCGATGGCTCGGCCCGCATCTGCACCGGAAGTTCGGGCAGGTGTGGTGCCATTGCGGGCAGGCCAGGGTTATTCCTTCCTGTTGCGGCGTCTGCATTCGCTCAGCGGCATTGTTCCGATCGGCGCCTTCCTGATCGAGCATTTTGTTTCTAATGCCTTTGCGACTCGTGGTCCCGCCGCCTATGCCAAACAAGTCGAGTTGCTGAGCAGTTTCCCGTTTGTGGTAGGACTGGAGCTGTTCGGGATCTGGTTGCCGATTCTGTATCACGCCCTCTACGGGTTTTTTATCTGGTATCGCGGCGACAGCAACGTTGCAGAGTACCCGTGGGCGGGCAACTGGATGTACAACGCGCAGCGCTGGACCGGTGCTATCGCATTCTTCTACATGGTCTGGCATACCTGGCACCTGCGCTTTACCGGCATTCATTTGCTGAGCCATCCCGATGCGGCGTTTGGAAAAGTGCAGGTGGAGTTTCAGAGTCCCTGGGCAGTTGCGTTTTACGCGGTGGGCATTGTGTGCGCTTCGTGGCACTTCGCTTACGGCCTGTGGCTGTTCGCAGCCAAGTGGGGCATCACCACCGGCGATAAGGCACGGCGCCGCTTCGGTTACGTTTGCCTGGCAATAGGATTGTTATTCATAGGGGTGGGTGCGGCGACCATGTATTCGTTCCTGAGCACACCGATCGAGCCTTTCGGTGCGACACAGGTCACCATGTCCGCGCCCATGCACTGAACGGAAGCAAGTAGAGATGGCAGCTCCTAAAATCACGGTGATCGGCGGCGGCCTGGCGGGACTGGCTGCGGTGATCAAGATTGCGGAAATGGGCGGACAGGTGGACCTGTTCTCCATTGTTCCGGTGAAGCGGTCGCATTCGGTCTGCGCCCAGGGTGGGATCAACGCCGCCAAAAACCTGAAGGGCGAAGGCGACTCTACCTGGAAACACTTTGACGATACGATCTATGGCGGCGATTTTCTCGCCAACCAGCCGCCGGTCAAGGCCATGTGCGAGGCCGCGCCCGGCATCATCGATCTGCTGGACCGCATGGGCGTGCCGTTTAATCGCACGCCTGAGGGATTGCTCGACTTCCGCCGCTTCGGCGGGACTTTGTATAACCGGACGGCCTTCGCAGGCGCCACGACCGGGCAGCAACTGCTCTATGCGCTGGATGAGCAGGTGCGTCGGTATGAATCCGAGGGCAAGGTCAAGAAGTACGAACATTGGGAGTTCTTGTCAGCGGTGCTCGATGGGAACCGCACTTGCCGTGGCATCTGCGCCATGGATTTGCGGTCGATGGAAGTGCGAACCTTCCCTTCCGATGCAATCATTATCTGTACCGGCGGCAATGGCGCGATCTTTGGGAAATCCACGAACTCGGTGGTGTGCACGGGGTCTGCTCAATCGGCTTTGTATCAGCAGGGATGCTTCTACGCGAACGGCGAGTTCATTCAGGTCCATCCCACATGTATTCCGGGCGAAGACAAGTTGCGGCTGATGTCGGAGTCGGCACGCGGTGAAGGCGGGCGAGTGTGGGTGCCGAAGACGCCAGGCGACAAGCGGGATCCGAAATCCATCCCTCAAGCTGAGCGCTGGTATTTTCTGGAAGAGTGGTATCCAAAATACGGGAACCTGGTGCCGCGCGATGTGGCCACGCGCGCGATTTTCAAGGTTGTGTTTGAACTCAATCTGGGGATCGACGGCAAGCCGATGGTGTATCTCGACCTAACCCACATTGACCGCAAGGTCCTCGACCGCAAGCTGGAAGGGATTCTGGAGATTTACGAGAAGTTTGTCGGCGACGACCCGCGCGATACCCCGATGAAGATCTTTCCCGGCATGCACTACACCATGGGCGGGCTGTGGGTGGACTTCAATCAAGCAACCAATCTTCCCGGCATTTACGCGGCCGGGGAATGCGAATATCAGTATCACGGCGCCAACCGGCTGGGAGCGAATTCGCTGGTGTCGTGCATCTATGGAGGATTCGTCGCCGGGCCTGCGGCCATGCAATATGCGTGCAATCTGAAAGCCGCAGCGAGCAATGGGCATTTCGACACCGAGCGCAAACAGCAGGAAGAAAATAACGCGATGCTGATGAAGTCCTCGGGCAAAGAGAACCCGTTTCTCTTATGGCGCGAGTTGGGCGAGCTCATGACCAAGGACTGCACGGTGATCCGTTACAACAAGAATTTGAAAGCGACCGATGCCAAGCTGGTCGAGTACCTGGAACGGTTTCGGCGAATCAATCTCAGTGACCGGACGCAGTGGGCCAACACCAGCGTGATGTTTGCGCGGCAGCTTTACAACATGCTTCAACTGGCGCGGGTGATTGCGCAGGGAGCGGCCATGCGTGACGAATCGCGCGGGGCGCACTACAAGCCTGATTTTCCGGATCGCGATGACAAGAATTGGCTGAAAACGACGAAAGCATATTTTGCGCCAGATGCGGATGAGCCGAGATTTGAGTTTGAGCCGGTGGATATTTCACTGATTCCGCCACGGGCGAGGAAGTACTGAAAAGCTTAACCACAGAGGGCACAGGGATGCATAAGGCTTTCGAGCTAGAGGCTAAGAGCTAATGGCGAAAAGCGTGATCCTCAAAATCAAGCGGCAATCGACTCCCGCAGACAAGCCGCACTGGGAGGAGTTCGAACTGCCGCACAGGCCGGGGATGAACGTGATCTCCTGCCTGATGGACATTGCCGTCAACCCGGTCACGCGCGATGGCAAGGCGACCACGCCTATCACCTACGACTCGAATTGTCTCGAAGAAGTTTGCGGCTCGTGCGCCATGCTGATTAACGGGCGCGCCCGCATGGCGTGTTCAGCGCTGATCGATCATCTGGAGCAGCCGATCCGCCTGGAACCGTTTTCGAAGTTTCCTGTGGTGCGCGATTTAGCAGTCGATCGGCAAGTGCTGTTCGAGAACCTCAAAGCGGTGAAGGCGTGGGTCCCGATCGATGGCACCTATGACTTGGGCGCCGGGCCGCGCATGACCGCCGAAGAGCAGGAAGCGGCGTATCCCTTGTCGCGGTGTATTTCCTGCTGCTGCTGCATGGAAGTGTGTCCGCAGTTCAACGAGGAAACCGGATTTGTCGGTGCGGCGACCATTGCGCAGGTGCGTCTATTCAACACTCACCCCACGGGTGCAGCCCTGAAGCGAGAGCGGCTGACGGCGTTGATGGGCGACGGCGGCATCCAGGAGTGCGGCTACGCGCAGAACTGCGTGGAAGCTTGCCCTAAGGACCTACCGCTGACGCGGTCGATTTCCGAAGTTGGCGGCGCAATGATGAAACAGGCGGTGGGTGACTTTTTCCGCAAGTAACTGCGCCAATTTTTGTGCCACTGGCGCTGCGCCATCCGGTTGTGAGACACTCCTACCCTTGCAATCCAGCCACTTGGCGCGGATGGCGAGGCGCTTGAAACGGCAATCCATCTGCTGCACATAGACAACGAGTGTTTGTACGAGGCTGCGGGGTAACCAACAGTAACCTGTGGTCGAGGCAACTCTTTGGTAACAAGGCTGCACAATTTTCGGGCAGTCGGGTTATCCAGTGCGCTAGAATGACGGCCAACCCAGCCATACAGCAGGTTTGAGGAATTGAGCCACTTCGTGAGAGCGAGATTACAAAAGGTCGTTCTGGCCGGACTGCTGATGCTGTCGTTGTGTGTCCAGGCCTTCGGATTGCATCAGTATATACCGACGCAATCATCACATCGGGCGAGCAAACGCAAGGGGCATCTGCGTCGGGCACGCTGGAACCCGGTGTTTCGCCCTTCCCGCGATTCGCTGCTGCGACAGAACGCCGAGATCGACCGGCTGGACTTGCCTCGCATTCAGAACCAGGCGCAACTGGATCAGTTGATCGCCAGCGGGGACCTGGTCCCGATTATTCCTGGAGAAACGCTGCGCATTGATCCACGCCTCGATCCTGACCGCCGCTATTGCCGGCCGTGGACGCGCGATTTTCTCGAAGACCTGAGCGCAGCCTACTATAACCAGTTTCACGAGCAGATTCAGGTGAATTCTGCGGTGCGCACGGTGCAGGTGCAGAAGAAACTGCGCCGCCACAACCGCAACGCAGCGCCGGAGAAGGGCGAGACTGCCTCCTCTCACCTGGCCGGTATCACCGTGGACATTCAACGCCGTGGTATGACCCGTGAGCAAATCGCGTGGATGCAAGCCTACATGATGCCGCTCAAAGCGCAGGGCTTGATTGAACCAGAAGAAGAACGGCGGCAGTGGGTGTTCCACGTGGCCGTCTCAGGCAGCTACGCGGATTGGCGCGAGGCGCGCACGATAGCCAACGATAGAACGGTTAATCAGCCTGCAGATGGCCCGCAACCGGAAGCTCTGGCCGCGAACAGTACCGAGCAGTAACATAAACCTTCCGCAGCAGGTTCCCGTTTTCCTTCCCAGCGTATAGAATCCTCTGCGATCCCTATGCGCACAATCACAGCCCCCGCGGTACGTCTGAGCTTTTTCGGCTTCTCGACGATCCTGCTTTCCTGTTATACCTTTGCCCAGAATCCATCCGCAATCAGCGCGAAGGCGCGCGCGATCCACGAGTCGGCCATCGTCGTCGATACTCATGCCGACACGCCGCAGCGCTTTCTGGACGACAACTTCGACATCGGCAACAGCGATCCGAAAGACGTAGGTCATCTCAGCCTGGATAAAGCCCGTGTCGGCAACCTGGGCGCGGAATTCTTCTCCATTTGGGTCGATCCCGAGACCAACCAGGGGCACTACGCCAAACATACGCTGGAATTGATTGACACCGTGTACGAGCAGGCGGCACGCCATCCCGACCGAATGATGATGGCCTTTTCCGTGGCCGACATTGAACGCGCCCACAAACAAAAAAAACTGGCGGGGTTGATGGGGATTGAAGGCGGACATTCGATTGAAAACAGCATTCGCGTGCTGCGCGACTACTATCGCCTGGGG
>Ga0335079_10002355_pt1 | contig 21838 bp, 18 predicted proteins | sample Lox_Sample_33_FD_206719 | JGI IMG/M metagenome (GOLD analysis project Ga0335079, IMG submission 206719) | Soil microbial communities from Loxahatchee National Wildlife Refuge, Florida, United States - Lox_Sample_3.3 | ecosystem: Environmental > Terrestrial > Soil > Wetlands | place: USA... | reverse complement strand
CCCTGCGTGAACAGCCGCCGCGCCGGCTCGCTGTTGCGCACCAGACCGATATCGCGCATCACCTTGGTGAAAAACCGCGAGTAGATCAGGTGCAGAATCGCGTGCTCCACCCCGCCGATGTACTGATCGATCTCGAACCAGTAGGCGATCTTCGCCGGATCGAACGGCGCCGCCGAATTGTGCGCGTCGCAGTAGCGGTAGAAGTACCACGAGCTGTCGATGAACGTGTCCATCGTGTCCGTCTCGCGCCGCGCACTGACGCCGCACTTGGGGCACTTCACGTTGACGAACTCGGGCACCGCCTCGAGCGGCGAGCGTCCCGTCCCCGTGATCTCGACGTTCTCCGGCAGCACCACCGGCAGTTGATCCTCCGGTACCGGCACCACACCGCACGCCTGGCAGTGGATCACCGGGATCGGCGTGCCCCAGTAGCGCTGCCGCGAGATGCCCCAATCCTTGATGCGGTACGTGATCGCGGCCTTGCCGAATCCGTGCTGCTCCGCGTGCGCGGCCATCCGGCGGCGCGCCTCTTCGCTGGCCAGCCCGCTCCACTCGCCCGAATTCTCCACGATCCCGTAGTCGCAGAACGCCTCTTGCAAACCGGGCTCGACAGCCAGCGCGCCATCCGCCGGCCGGATCACCGGCCGCACCGCGATCCCGTACTTGCGGCAGAACTCGAAGTCGCGCTCGTCGTGCGCCGGGACCGCCATGATCGCGCCCGTGCCGTACCCCATCAGAACGAAGTTTCCGATCCAGATGGGGACCTTTTCGCCGCTGTAAGGATTGATGGCGTAGTGGCCGGTGAAAAAACCCTCTTTCTCGATATCGCCCGGATCGCGGCCCGCCCGCGCGTCGACCATGGCCTTGGCGCGCGCCTTGGCTTCGGTATCCAGCAGGGTTTCGTTCAGCGGATGTTCGGGAGCCATGATGACGCACGTGGCGCCGTAGATGGTATCGACTCGCGTGGTGAACACACGGATGCGCCGTTCGGCATCCTGCGCCACGCCGAAATCGATCTCCGCACCTTCGCTGCGGCCGATCCAGTTGCGCTGCATCGTCAGGACGCGCTCCGGCCAGCCGCCTTCCAACTGCGCCATGTCGTCCAGCAGTTGATCCGCGTAATCGGTAATCTTGAGGAACCACTGCTCCAGCGCGCGCTGTTCGACGGGCGTGTCTTCGTGCCGCCAACAGCAGCCGTCCACCACCTGCTCGTTGGCCAGCACGGTGGCGCACTTCGGACACCAGTTCAGCAGCGCTTTCTTGCGATAGGCCAGCCCGCGCTCCAGCATCTGCAGGAAGAACCACTGGTTCCAGCGGTAGTATTCCGGCTCGCAAGTGGAGACCTCCCGGTCCCAGTCGTAGCTGAAGCCGAAGCGGCGGTGCGTCTTCTTCATGGCCCTGATATTCTGCAGCGTCCATTCGCGCGGCGGCCGCTTGTTGGCGATCGCGGCATTTTCGGCCGGCAGGCCGAACGCATCCCAGCCCATCGGATGAAGCACGTTGAAACCGCGCATCCACTTGTAGCGCGCCAGCGCGTCGCCGATCGAGTAGTTGCGGATGTGCCCGATGTGCAGCGTCCCGCTCGGATAGGGCAGCATTTCGAGCACATAGTACTTGGGCTTCGAGGAGTTCTCCTCGGCCTTGTAGAAGTCGGCGTTCTGCCAGCGCTCGTGCCACTTCAGTTCGATCTGGATATGGTCGTACGGCTTCTCGGGCATAGACTGTTCTTTGCGGGGGGTAAAATCCCATCGTAGCCGTTTAAGGCTGGTGTTATCCACTCCGCCGTGCCAGCAGCTTGAGCGTGTCGAGGTTCCGCCGGTCGTCTCCTTCGTCATCCACCGGAGTCTCCAGGATGAACGGCTTGCGGCGCAGCTTCGGATGACACAGGATGCGATGGAACCCCGCGCGCCCGATGTGCCCCTCGCCGATATTGGCGTGCCGGTCCACGTTCGAGCCCAGCGGAGCTTTCGAGTCGTTGGCGTGGATGACCCGCACATGCTCCAGCCCCAGCACGCTCTCCGCCTGCTTCAGCATCGCGCCCAGGCCGCGCGATCGCGCGATATCGAATCCCGCGGCCAGCAGATGGCACGTATCCAGGCAGAAGCCGACGTCCAGACCCGCGCGCTCCGCCGCCATCCCGCGGATCGATTGCAGCTCATCGAACCGGCTGCCCAGGTGGCACCCTGCGCCGGCGGTGTTCTCGATCAGCACCTGCAGCCCGTCGAATCGCAGCCCTCTGGCAGCGTCCGCCAGGCCCTCCACCAGCGCCTCGATCCCCTGCTCCGGTGTGCCGCCGCGGTAGCTGCCGGGATGCACCACCAGGTACTCGGCACCGATGGCCAGCGCCCGGTCCAGCTCGCCTCGAAACGCCGCGATCGATCGCGGCCGAATCACCGGGTCGGGCGAGGCCATGTTCACCAGGTAATTGACGTGGATAACCAGCGGATAGAGGTCGAAGCGCTCACGCGCCTCGCGAAGGCGGCGTACCTGTTCCGCATCCGGCAGACGGGCGCGCCACATCCGCGGGCTCGCCGAAAAAATCTGAAATGTGTTGGCGCCAAGTTCCGCGGCCTTCAACGCCGCGCCCTCCAGCGACCCCGCCGTCGACGTGTGGATCCCTAGGCGCAAACGTCCATGCTAACAGGAGCGCTGGCGACCGCCCTCGAAGGCCTCTCGGCCGCGGCCGCTTTGCGCTCCCACGCCACGGCATGCTCGCGCAGGCACTTCCGGCAGATGTACTTGCCGTGCATCGGCCACATCGCGCCATCGTGCATGTTGCGGCACCAGGCCGCCAGAATTCTCTCGATCATGTTCTCCCCCATGTCCCGTCACGCGTAGAAAGCCGGCGTAACGGCTCGCTGAAATGTCTACGTTTCAAAGACTGGTGTCGGATTCTCGTGCGCCGTTGCACGGTCTTGGTCTTGACTCTCACATAATTAGTCGTATAATTCAATCATACGTTTGAATGACTGAAACGAAAGAAAAGATCCTCGAAGCTGCCGAGCGGCTCTTCGCCGAACAGGGGTACGCCGCCACGTCTCTGAGGCAAATAATTGCTGGAGCAGGAGTTAACCTCGCCGCCGTGCATTACCACTTCGGCTCAAAGGAGCGCCTGCTCGATGACCTGGTCGCCCGCAAGGCCGATCCCGTCAACCAAGCCAGAATAGCAATGCTCAATTGCCTTGAGACCAAGGCTGCCGGAGCGCCCGTCCCCGTCGAAGAAATTCTGCGCGCCTTCTTCGTCCCCGCAGCGGACGCCGCCTCCGTCGATCCGATGTTTGTCCGAATCATGGGGCGAATCCACGCCGAAGGCCTCCTGCCGTCCATCGTGCAGAAGCACTTCCAGCCCACCGGCCAGCGGTTCTTTGACGCCCTGCGCCGCACCCTGCCCGGCTTGCCCGAGCCCGAGTTCCGATGGAGAGTCCATTTCATGATCGGCGCCATGTCCCACACCATGTGCGGCACTCCCGTCTTTCCTTCTGCTCCCGAGGACTTCCACAGCCGCATGGAGCGCCTCGTCAGGTTCTTGAGCGCGGGTTTCCGCGCGCCGGCGCCGAACGGAGAGGAGATGTCAGAATGAGAACCGCACTCGCGCTGATGCTGTCTGCCGCTGTCTGGGCCGCCGAGAAACCAGCCATCAACGGCCCCCTCGAACTTAGCTTGAAACGCGCCGTAGCGATCGCCATCGCGCCCGAAGGCAGTGCCAAGGTGCAACTTTCGACGGAAGCCGAAAAGCAGGCGGAGTCCCGGTCGGCCGAAGCGCGCGCTGCCCTGCTACCCGACCTCTCCGCCGCGTTTTCCGAACAGAACATGACGCGGAATCTCGCCGCGGTGGGCATCCAGCTCCAGCTACCTGTTCTCGGCATTCAGTTCCCCACGTTCGTCGGACCCTTCACCGTCATGGACGCGCGGGTCTCGGGCGCGCAGTCCGTCTTCGACTTCTCGTCCATCCGCCGCTTCCAGGCCGCCAAGGTCGGAATCACCGCGGCCAAGGCAGACCTAAACGGCACCGAAGAACAGGTCGCATCCCAGGTCGCGCGCGCCTACCTCGCCGCGGTCAAGGCCGATGCCGACGTCGAGACTGCGAAAGCCAACATGGTCCTCTCCGAGGCTCTCCAGAAGCAGGCCGAAAACCTCAAAGCTGCCGGCACCGGCACCGGCATCGAGATCACCCGCGCCCGCGTGCAGCTCGCCAACGACCGCCAGCGCCTGCTCGTCGCCCAGAACGCCCAGCGCGCCGCGCGGCTCCAGCTTCTGCGCGCCATGGGCACGCGGCTCGATACCGACCTGCTGCTCACCGACAAACTCGCCTACACCCCGGTCGATGCCGTGACGCTGGAAGCCGCGCGGGCCCAGGCCATTCAGGAGCGCCCCGACTACAAGGCCCAGCAGGAGCGCGAAAGTAACGCGCGCCTGTCCTACAGCGCCACCAAAATGGAGCGCCTGCCCAGCGTCTCCGCGTTCGGCGACTACGGTGCCAGCGGCACCGGCTTCGATAGCTCGCTGCCCACGCGCACCGTGGGCGTCTCCGTGCGCATCCCGATCTTCGACGGCGGACGCCGCGACGCCCGGCGCGCCGAATCCGCCTCGCAGTACCGCGCGGAAAAAGTCAAGACCGGCGACCTCAAGGAACAGATCGAGCTCGACGTCCGGCTCGCCCTGGACAGCCTGCGATCGGCGGAAGACGAAGTGAAGGTGGCCAAAGAGGGCCTCGAGCTAGCTCAAAACGAGCTGACCCAGGCGCGCCGCCGCAACGACGCCGGCGTGGCCATCGCGCTCGAGGTCACCGACGCGCAGACCCGCCTGGAACGCGCGCAGGACAACCAGACCGCGGCCCTGTACAACTACAACCTGGCGCGCATCGACCTAGCACAGGCGATGGGCGCGGTGCGGAGGATGGTGCAATAGCCATGAAAAAAATTCTCATTCCGATCGTGTTGCTGGCCGCCGCCGGCGCGGCAGTGTACGCCCTGCGCGGCGGCGGAAAGGCTCCGGAAGACCGCCTGGTCGTCTCCGGCAACATCGAGCTCACCGAGGTGGATATCGCCTTCAAGACCGCCGGCAGGCTCATCGAACGCACCGTCAACGAAGGCGACAGCGTCCAAAAAGGCCAGGTCATCGCCCGTCTCGATCGCGATCAACTGGTAGCTCAGCGCGAGCGCGAGAGTGCGTCCGTGCTCTCCAACGAAACCCAGCTTGCACAGGCCCAAACCGCCGTGGAATTGCAGCGCGCCACGCTCGCCGCCGATATCGAGACCCGGCGCGGCGACCTGGCCGCCGCCGAAGCGCGCCTCGCCGAGCTCAAAAACGGCTCCCGCCCGCAGGAAAAAGCCGACGCCCATGCCGCCGTCGAAGCCGCCGCCGCCGAGCTCGACCGCTCGAAAAAAGACTGGGACCGCGCCCAGACCCTCTACAAGAACGACGACATCTCCACCGCGCAGCGCGACCAGTACCGCCGCAATTGGGAGAACGCCGAAGCCATGTCCAAGTCCGCCAAGGAGCGCGAAGATCTCGTCCTCGCCGGACCCCGCCAGGAGCAGATCCAGGCCCAGCAGGCGCAGGTCGAACGCTCCCGCGGCGCGCTCAAGATGGCCGAAGCTTCCGCCATCGAGCTCAGGCGCCGCGAGCAGGAACTGGCTACCCGCCGCGCCGAAATCGTTCGCACGAGGGCCAACGTCACTCTGATCGATTCGCAGTTAAGCGATACCATCGCCGCTTCGCCCTGCGATGGCGTGGTCCTCGTCAAGTCCGCCGACGTCGGCGAGGTGCTCGCGCCGGGCACAAGCGTCGTCACCGTCGGCGACATCGACCACCCCTGGGTCCGCGCCTATGTCAACGAGACCGACCTCGGCAAAGTGAAGATCGGCGCCAAGGTCAAGGTCACCACCGACTCCTTCAAGGACAAAGCCTTCAACGGCCGTATCAGCTTCATCTCCTCGCAGGCGGAATTCACCCCCAAGCAGATCCAGACCCAGCAGGAGCGCGTGAAGCTGGTCTACCGCATCAAAATCGACGTCGAAAACCCAGGCCGCGAGCTCAAACTCAACATGCCGGTAGACGCGGAGATCCCACTGGGGCAGTGATGCCATCCATCATCGAAACCCGCGACCTGACCAAAACCTTCGGCGCCATCACCGCCGTCGATCGCCTGAACCTCTCCGTCTCTCAGGGCGAGATCTTCGGCCTGGTCGGTCCCGATGGCGCGGGCAAAACTACCACCCTCCGCATGCTTTGCGGCCTCATGAACCCCACCTCCGGCACCGCCCGCGTCGCCGGCCACGACGCCGCGCGCGAATCGCAGGCCGTGAAAGACCAAATCGGCTACATGGCCCAGCGCTTCGGCCTCTACCAGGACCTCACCGTAGAAGAGAACATGGTCTTCTACGCCGACCTCTTCGGCATCGTCGGCAGCGAGCGCGACCAGCTCACCGCGCGTCTTCTCCAGATGACCCGCATGGAGCCCTTCCGCGACCGGCAGGGCGGAAAACTCTCCGGCGGCATGAAACAGAAACTGGCCCTCATGTGCACCCTGCTGCACAAGCCCGAAATTCTCTTCCTGGACGAGCCCACCAACGGCGTCGATCCCGTCTCCCGCCGCGACTTCTGGGCCATCCTCTACGAGCTGCTCAAAGACGGCATCACCATCTTCATGACCACCGCCTATCTCGACGAAGCCGAACGCTGCAACCGCGTCGGGCTGCTCCACAAGGGCCGCCTGATCCGCTGCTCCCCACCCGGCAGGATGAAGCAGGAGATGGACGCGGCCAACCTGGAAGGCGCGTTCATCAAAGCCATCCACGCCGAAGAAGGAGTAGCGCGCTCGTGAATCACAACGGCACCGCGGTCGAGATCCACGAACTGGTCAAAGCCTTCGGCTCCTTCGTGGCTGTGGACCACGTTTCCCTCGAAGTCTCCAAGGGAGAGATCTTCGGTTTCCTCGGCCCCAACGGCGCCGGCAAGTCCACCACCATCCGCATGCTCTGCGGCCTGCTGACTCCCACCTCCGGACGCGCCAGCGTCAGCGGCCTCGACGTCGCCGGCCAGCCCGAAGAGATCCGCAAGAACATCGGCTACATGTCGCAGAAGTTCTCGCTCTACGACGACCTCACTGTGGAAGAGAACATCGACTTCTTCTCCGGCATGTACTCCGTGCCCAAAGCCCTCCGCCCCGAGCGAAAGGACTACGTCCTCCAGATGGCCAACCTCACCGAGCGCCGTGGCGCCATGACCCGTACCCTGAGCGGCGGGTGGAAACAGCGTCTCGCCCTCGGCTGCGCAATCCTACACGATCCGCCGGTGCTCTTCCTCGATGAGCCCACCTCGGGCGTCGATCCCCTCGCCCGCGGCGCCTTCTGGCATCTCATCCACGACCTCGCCGAGACCGGCCACACCATTTTCGTCAGCACCCACTACATGGACGAAGCCGAGTACTGCCACCGCCTGGCCTTGATGTACCGCGGCAAGGTGATCGCCCTCGGCACCCCGGAGGACCTGAAAAACGGCCTCTCCAGCCACATCCTCCTGAATCTCGAAACCGGCGATCCGCTGGAGACCATGCGCGCTCTCGAAGGAGTCGAAGGCGTCAGCGACGTCGCCGTCTTCGGCGCGGGACTCCACGTGACCGTGTACGATCCGGCCTCCGGCCCCGCGCGCGTCAGGGAACGCCTGGGGGCCAGGCAAATCGCGGTTAACAGGCTGGAGCGCATCCAGCCCTCGATGGAAGACGTCTTCGTGGCCATGATCGAAGCCGAAGAGAAGAGGGCTGCATGAGCAGACGCCGTCTGCGCGCCGTCGCCGTCAAGGAACTGCACCACATCACGCGCGATGCCCGCAGCCTGGGAATGGCGCTCGCCGTTCCCCTCATGATGCTGCTGCTGTTCGGGTTTGCGCTCAGCCTCGATGTCGACCGCATCCCCACCTATGTCTACGACCAGGATCAGACCTCGCAAAGCCGCGAGCTCATCCGCCAGTTCCGCGGCTCGCGCTTTTTCGATATCCAGGCCGAAGTCGACGATTACGCCGCCCTGGAGCGTGCCATCGACCGTAGCCAAATCCTCATGGGCCTCGTAGTCCCGCGCGATTACTCGAGAAGCCTCGGCGCCGGCCGCCAGGCCCAGGTGCAGATCCTGCTCGATGGCAGCGATTCCAATACCGCCTCCATCGCGCTCGGCTACGCGGAATCGCTGGTGCGCAACTACTCGCTCTCCATCCGCACCGACGCCATGAACCGCCGCGGCGGCGAGCGCCTGACTCAGCCCATCGACGCCCGTCTGCGCGTCTGGTACAACAGCTCGCTGGAATCCCGCAATTACGTGGTGCCCGGCCTGGTCGCCGTGATTCTCCAGATCATCGCCGCGCTCTTGACGTCGCTCACCATCGCACGCGAATGGGAAATGGGCACCATGGAGCAGCTCCTCTCCACGCCGTTGCGCCCCGCCGAGCTGGTGCTCGGCAAGATGCTGGCATATTTCGTGGTCGGGCTGGCCGATGCCGCCATCGCGTTTCTCGTCGGCGTCTTCGTCTTTTCGGTTCCCTTCCGCGGCAGCCTGGTGTTGCTGACGGTCTCCACGTGCGTGTTCCTCTTCGGCTCGCTGTTCTGGGGCATCTTCGTATCGGCGGCGGCGAAGACTCAGTTGCAGGCGTACCAGATGGGCATTCTGAGTTCGTTCCTGCCGGCGTTCCTGCTCTCCGGTTTCGTCTACACCATCGGGAACATGCCGGTCGTCATCCAAGCCATCACCTACATTATCCCGGCGCGCTACGTGGTGACGATCCTCAAAGGCATCTTCCTGAAAGGCGTCGGGCTGACCGTGCTCTGGGCTCAACTGGCCTTTCTGGTGCTCTACGCGCTGGTGGTCTTCCGCCTGGCCACGCGCAAACTCAATCAAAAGCTGGCGTGAATCCTATGTGGGAACGAGTCCTCGTCATCATTCGCAAGGAATTCAACCAGGTGCTGCGCGAGCCGCGCATGCGCACCCTGCTCTTCATCCCTCCCGTGGTGCAGTTGATCATCTTCGGGTTCGCCGTGAACCTCGACGTCGATCGCGCGCGCATCGCCTGGATGGACATGGACGGCACGCCCGTCAGCCGCGATCTGCACGACCGCTTCGCCGGTTCCGGCCGCTTCGAGGTGGTCGCCACGCCGCGCAGCGAAGAAGACGTGCAGCGCCTGCTTGATCGCGGCGATGTGCAGGCCGTGGTCCGCGTGCTGCCCGGCTTCGCCCGCGATCTCGACCGCCGCCGCCCCACGGAGGTCCAGGTACTGGTCGATGGCACCGACTCCAACACCGCGTCGCTGGTCTCCAGCTATGCCGGCACCGTCATCGCCCAGTTCTCCGCCGACGTGATGGAGAAACAGCAGCGCATCCGGCTCATGGCCCGCAGCCCCGGATCTCCCGCGCGTGTGGCCGCCCCAGACGTCGTGGCCGGCACCCGCGTCTGGTTCAACCCCGATCTCTACAGCCGCAACTTCTTCGTCCCCGGCGTGATCTCCAACATCGTCATGCTGGTGACGCTCATGCTTACCGCGCTCGCCATCGTGCGCGAAAAAGAGATCGGCACCATGGAGCAGTTGATGGTCACCCCCATGCGCCCCATCGAACTGATGCTCGGCAAGACCCTGCCCTTCGCGCTCATCGGCCTGGTGGACGTGGTCCTGATCACCACGGTGGCGCTGCTGGTCTTCCACGTACCGCTGCGAGGAAGCTTTCTCCTGCTGCTGTTCTGTTCCACGCTTTTTCTGATGACGAACCTGGGAGCGGGCCTGTTCCTTTCGACCATCTCCCACACCCAGCAGCAGGCCATGATGATGAACTTCTTCTTCTCCACCCCGGCCTTCATGCTCAGCGGGTTTACCTTCCCCATCCGCAACATGCCGGTGGTAGTGCAGTGGCTGACCTACCTGAACCCCCTGCGCTACTTCATGGAGGTCGTCCGTGGAATCTTTCTGAAGGGCGTGGGCGTGTCGGTGCTATGGCCGCAGATGGTCTGCCTGGCCGTGTATGGCGTGACCGTCCTGGTCTTCAGCGCGCTTCGTTTCCACAAGAAGCTGGATTAGCCTGGCGCCAGGAACCAACAGGATCTTGTACCGTTCGGCCCTCGTCAGGCCGGACGTTCAGTAATTCTTCAGAATCCGGTTGTATCCTCCAACATTGAGGGTTTCTCGGCGTGGTATTGCCGCCTCATCGCCCCGCGGACACTCTACTTCGTTAAGCAATGCGAAAGATGCCTCGGAAATTGTTCCTCTGCTTCCTGCTGGTTTCGCCAGGCCTGTTTGCCCAGACCGCGATCTTGCGCGGCCAGGTGGCAGACGAAAGTGGCGCACTCATTCCGGAAGCCAGCGTCACGTTGAGCGGATCATCGGGGCCGGTGCGGACCACCGTCGCGGACAAGACCGGCTCGTACACTTTTTCAGGCCTGCCGCCAGGAAGCTATCTGGTCGAGGCATCGGCCCCGCAGTTGAGGCAGACCCAGCCGGCCAAGGTCGCACTGCGGCCCGGAACGCAGGTACTGAACCTCACCTTGAAGGTGGCCTCCCTGTCGGAGAATGTGACAGTGGCGGAGAACTCCGCACCGGCCTTGAGCACGGACTCGACGAGCAACGCCAGCGCGGTTGTGCTGAAAGGCGCCGATCTCGACGCCCTCTCCGACGATCCGGACGATCTCGCGGCGGACTTGCAGGCTCTCGCCGGACCTTCCGCCGGTCCCAACGGCGGCTCCATCTTTATCGACGGCTTCAGCGGCGGCCAGTTGCCGCCTAAGGAATCGATCCGCGAGATTCGTATCAATCAGAATCCCTTTTCGCCGGAATACGACAAACTGGGATATGGCAAGATCGAGATCTTCACCAAACCGGGGTCGGACAAGTACCGGGGCACGGCCCAGTGGAATTTCGCCAACGATTTCTGGAACACGCGCAATCCCTATTCGCCGGAAAAGGCGTATTTTCTGCTCAACGAGTTCGAAGGCAACGCCGGAGGTCCGCTCACCCGTAGATCCTCGTTTACAGTGGACGCCCAGCACAACAGGGTGGACAACGGGTCGATCTTCAACGCAGTTGTGGTGAACCCGGAGACGTTCGCCATCGCGCCGTCTGCCGGGGCACTGGTCACTCCGGGACGGTATACCAACGTCAGCCCGCGCGTCGACTACCAGGTCAGTGAGAACAACACTCTCATGCTCCGCTATGGCATTTCGCACTCCGATGTTCAGGACAACGGGATCGGCGGCTTCGACCTGGTTTCGCGCGGCTACCACTCGCAGTTCACCAACCAGACGGTACAGGCGGCGGAGACAGTTCTGATCGGAAAGGCGGTGAATGAAACGCGCTTTCAGTACTATCGAAGCGCCAGCCAGTCGATTGCCAATACCGCCGGCCCCTTGGTCCAGGTGCTGCAATCGTTCAACGATGGCGGGGCGACCCTCGGCCGCACGTTCGACACGCAGAACAGCTACGAGCTGCAAAACTACACGTCCATGATGAAAGGGAGGCATTCGTGGCGCTTCGGCGTCCGCCTGCGCGGCCAGGCGGATGAAAACGTTTCACCGCAGAATTTCAACGGCACTTTCACCTTCGCCGGCGGCGGGTTGGCGCCAGTGCTGGACGCACAGAACCGGCCGGTGCTGGATCCTCAGGGCGAGATGGTCCTGGCGCCGATCACGTCCATCGAGCGCTACCGCCGAACGCTGTTGTTCATGAGTCTCAACTACACTCCGACGCAGATTCGCAATCTGGGAGGCGGCGCCACGCAGTTCAGCGTCGGCACTGGAATTAAAGGTTTGAGTGTCCACCAGGTGGACGCCGGTATCTTCGCCGGTGACGAGTGGCGTCTCCGGCCGAATTTCACCTTGAGCCTCGGACTGCGCTACGAGACCCAGAGCAATATTCACGACTACCGCGATATCGCGCCGCGCGTGGCTTTCGCCTGGGCGCCCGGAGGTGGAGCGGGCAAGCGCGCGAAAACAGTGCTGCGCGCGGGATTCGGCATCTTTTACGATCGCTTCCCGCTCTCCAACACGCTAGCCGCGGAACGCTACAACGGCGTCGTCCAGCAGCAGTACGTCGTCGCCAATCCCGATTTCTATCCGAATCTCCCGCCTCTGGCCGCGCTGGCCGGCTCGCAATCGATGCCCGTGATCCAAAGAATCAGCTCGAGCATGCGGGCGCCCTACATCATGCAGTCGGCGGCTACCCTGGAGCGCCAGTTGCCGCACAACACCACGCTGGCGGTCACATACACGAATTCGCACGGCCTGCATCTCTTCCGTTCGCAAGACATCAACGCTCCGCTGCCGGGCACTTACGACCCGGCAGTGCGCAACAGCGGTATCTATCCCCTGGGGCGCCCCGGCGCCGTCAACCTGATGGAATCGTCGGGGCTTTACAACCAGAACCAGGTGATTTCGAACGTGAACGCCAAGCTGAATCCGGGCCTGTCGTTGTTCGGCTTCTACGTGTTCAACCGTGCGCACAGCAACACCGATGGCATAGGCACCTTTCCCGCAAATCCTTATAACTTCGACGGCGAGTACGGCCCCGCGGCTACCGACGTACATCATCGCGCCACCGTCGGCGGGTCGATCAACCTGCGATGGGCCGTGCGCATCAGTCCTTTTGTGGTGATGCAGTCGGGCACGCCGTTCGATATCACCGCCGGCAACGATCTTTTCGGCACGACGCAGTTCAATGCCCGCCCCGGAATGGCCACCGATCCCAATAAGACCGGCGTGATCCCAACGTCGTACGGCCTGCTCGACCCGAATCCCACCGCCACCGAGCCACTCCTGCCGCGGAATTACGGACGGGGACCCGGCCAGTACAACGTGAACCTGCGCGTTGCGAAGGTCTTCGGATTTGGCAGGGAGCGCGGATCGATCGGAGGCGATCCGCGCTCCGGGGGCGGAGGCGGCAACCCATTGCAGGCGGCGACGGGCCGGGGCCTGGGCGGCCTTATCGGGACCCCAACCACGCCTCACCGGTTCAACCTGAGCATCGGCATGTCCATCCGCAACCTGCTGAATCATACGAACCCCGGCCCGATCATCGGAAATATCACGTCACCGTATTTCGGGTCCGCCAACCAGATTGCGGGCGGGCAAAACGGCGAAGGCTTCTATGAAACGGCCAATAACCGCCGCCTGGAATCGCAAGTCAAATTCACCTTCTGAGGCCCGGCGTGTGGATTCTGATAGTGGAAGATGAAATCTCGATGCGCGAAGCGCTGCGCCAGGGCTTGGAAGAGGAGAACCACACTGTTGTTCTGGCGAGCGACGGCGTCGAGGGACTCCATGCCGCTGAAACGTGTGATTTCGACGCGATTCTTCTGGATGTCATGATGCCGCGCATGGATGGCATCGAGCTTGTCCGCCGGCTGCGTGCCGGCGGCAGGCAGACACCCGTATTGATGCTCACCGCCCGGGACGCGGCCAGCGACGTGGTCCGCGGCCTCGACGCCGGCGCGGACGATTACCTTACCAAACCGTTCTCCTTCCGGGTCCTGCTCGCCCGCTTGCGCGCGATCTCGAGGCGCTCGGGACAACCCCAGAAACCAACCTTGCAGATTCACGACCTGGTGCTTGACCCGGCATCTCACGAGGTGTCGCGCGCTGGCAAGCTTCTGAGCCTTACGGCCACCGAGTACCGCGTGCTCGAGTTCCTGATGCGCCGCGCCAATCGCGTGGTTGCGAGATCGGCCATTATCGAGGGAGTCTGGGGATTCGAGGAGGATATCGAGGCCAACACCGTGGACGCGTTCATCAGGCACCTGCGGGAAAAGATCGAACTGAAGCATGCGCGCAAGCTGATCCATACCGTGCGCGGATATGGCTACATTCTGCGGGAGGAACCGTGAACCGCCGTACGATCCGATTTCGCCTGACCGCCTGGTACGGCGCGATCCTGGCGGCGACCTTTGCCGCCGTGGGCATCGGGGTCTGGTTCGCAATTCGGGACAGCATCAATGACACCGTCGACAAGGATCTGCGCTTCCGGCTGCGGGAGATGAGAGGTTTTGTCCGGCTGCAAGCCTCCGGCGGCGATCGGTCGTTGGAAGAACTGATCCAACATGCCTCTCTGGCGCCCGCGGGCAGCCGGTTCCGCATCGCCGACAGCGCCGGCCGGTGGCTTTATCAGTCTCCGGGAACGCAAGGATGGGGCGCTGCTCCGCCCGATCCCTCGCGCCTGCCGAATCGCGGCAGAGTGGAAACCTCAACGCTGAACGGAAAGCCTGTACGCGTGCTATCGGCCGCTGTGGCGGCAGGTTCGATCCAAATCGGAATGCCGACCGACGAGTTCGCCGAGATGCTCGACGCATTTACCTGGACGGCGGTGCTCGCGAGCCCGCTCCTGCTGCTGCTCGCTTCCGCCGGCGGCTATTGGATGAGCCGCCGCGCCCTGGCGCCCGTCGAGCAAATCGCTCGCACCGCGGGCGATATCGAAGCGCACAATCTTTCCGAGCGATTGCCGCTTCGCGGCACGGGCGACGAACTTGACCAGCTTTCGGCGACATTGAACGCCATGCTGGCGCGCCTGCAGGACTCGTTTCGCCGCGTCACTCAATTCACTGCCGATGCATCTCACGAGTTGCGGACTCCGGTGGCGATCATCCGCACGACCGCGGAGGTGATTCGCAAGAAACCGCGCAGCGAGAAGGAATACTCCGAGGCGCTGGACCGCATTCTCGCGGAAAGCGAGCGGACTACCGACCTGATTGAAGACCTGATGCTGCTGGCCCGCGCCGACGCCAATATCGAAGAGACGGTCCTGGAGCCGCTTGCGCTCGCCGACCTGGTCCGCGCCGCCTGCGCCGATGCCCGGGTTCTGGCGGAAGCCGCTGGAATCAAGCTGGCGGCCGATGATTTCAACGGATGCACCGTCTCGGGCGATTTCCGCGCGCTGCGCCGCGCCGTGCTCATTCTGCTCGACAATGCGATCAAGTACTCGAAGCCCGGCGGAGAGGTACAAGTGCACCTCGGTCTTTGCCGCAAAGGAGAACGGCCGATGGCAACATTAGAGGTCCGTGACAATGGGATCGGGATTGCCGCCGACGAGTTGCCGCACATTTTTGAGCGCTTTTACAGGGCGGCCAAAGACCGCTCCAGGAAGATCGGCGGAGTGGGGCTGGGGCTCTCGATCGCGCAATCGATCGCCAGGCGGCACGGTGGCGAGATCCAGGTCGAAAGCGCGCCCGGCAGGGGATCGACCGCCCGCCTGCTCCTGCCGGCGGTTTAATATGCGCACTATTCACGGATTCTTCAGAATCGTCTCCCATACTGGCCAAGGAGTCTGATTTCTAATGCGAACACTCACCATCATTTCTGCTTTGGCTGCCCTGTTGCCGACCTCGGCGGTCGCCGAGAAGAAGCTTGCCCTCAAAGACCTACCGCCGGCAGTCCAGACGACCATTCAGGGAGAGTTGAAGGGCGCCGAGATTAAAAACATCGGCAAAGAAACTGAGCACGGCGTTGCCCAGTACGAGGTGGAGACCATGCTCGGTGGCAAACACCGCGATTTCAATGTAGACACAAAGGGAAAACTCCTGGTGGTCGAAGAAGAGACGACCATCGATTCCATTCCAGCCGCTGCCAGGGCTGCCATTCTGAAGAAGGTCGCCGACGGAAAACTCGGAATGGTGGAGTTGTTCATGAGGGACGGCGAGACCATGTATGAAGCTGCCTACACCGGCAGGAACGGCAAGAAGCATGAAGTATTGGTGAAAGCCGACGGCACCGAGACCAGGGACTGAGTCCTGGGCAAGAAACGAATGGAGGCAATATGAGCAGAAGCTTACCAGCCGCAGCCGCGGTTCTTTTCGCAGGCATGCTGGCCGCAAACGGCATCGGGCGTGCGCAGACATTCACGGTCGAGAAGTTCGATATCAAGGGCGACGGCGGCACTGACTACGTCGCTGTCGAATCCGCCACGGGGCGAGTGTTTGTGTCGCGCGGCACCCACATGATGGTGGTCGAGGGCGCCACCGGCAAAGTGCTCGGCGATATTCCGAACACACCCGGAGTGCACGGCGCCGGCATAGCCACTAAGGCAGGTCACGGCTTTACCACCAACGGCGGCGACAAGACGGTCTTGATGTTCGATCTGAAGACGCTGGCCGAGATCAAGCGGATCAGCGTGAGCCAGGGCGGCCTCGACGGCATCATGTACGATGAGCCGGACGACAAGATCATTCTGACGAACCATAGCCGTCCCATCGGCACGCTCACCGCGCTCGATCCGAAGACAGGCGATATCGTTGCCACGGTGGAGCTCGAGGACACCGCGCCGGAAGGCGCCGCGGCCGACGGCAAGGGGCACATATTCGTCAACAACGAAAGTAAGAACACGATCCAGGTGATCGACGTCAAGACATGGAAGGCGACCGCGTCCTGGCCGCTCGCGTCCTGCGAAGGCCCGACCGGGATCGCGTATGACAAAGCGTCCGACCGCATTTTCTCGGGATGCAACAACACGTCAGTTGTGGTTGATCCGAATACCGGCAAGGTCGTGGCCACCATTAAGAACGGCACGCGGGTGGATGCCTTGGGATGGGATGCGTCGAAAAAGCTGATCTTCATTCCGAACGGCGGCCAGGGCAACGTTACGGTCGTTCACCAGGATTCGCCCGACAAGTACACCGTGGTGGACACCGTCGCCACGTTTGCCGGTGCGAAGACGATCGCCGTCGATCCCAAGACGCACAACGTCTACCTCTTCCAACCCGAACGTGGCCCGGCCCCGGCGCCGCCTGCCGACGCTCCGCCGCCAACGCCCGGCAGAGGTGGCCGCGGCCCACAGGGTCCGATCATTGCCGCTTGGTTTATCGTGATCAAGCAATAGCTATGGGCCGATGCCGAACCATTGTGGAGCAGGGCTTTCACTGGTGGCGTCAGGCTTCCGGAAAGCAAAACGGCTGCGTGCGCCAGACGCAAGGGCGCGGACGATCCTGCGGAGTCGGAGACCCAGGCATGTACAGAAGACTGAGATCCGGATTCCCATGCAGGAAATCTGACGCTTGTCACCATCCGGGACAGACGATACTTACGGCGTTTCGCGTTGGCCTAAGCGTGACGGCTCTGACGCTCCACCCCGGCCCGATGAGGTAAACTGATGCGTCGCAGGTTACAGAGACGATATTTTGAATCAGGCCGCCACCAAAGGAGCAGACGACGCCGGCGCAGGCACGGTGCCGATTTCTGTCGTCCACAGCGCAAACTACCGAGCTGCCCGGTATGCAGCCGGCGCCGCCATCGGCATCCTTTATTTCTGGATCATCGGTATCGGGGCCGTGAGCGACCGATTCGCTTGGGACAGCGGGTTAGAAGCGTTTTACGGCCTGCCGGCTCATCCGATCAAAGGAAGCGATGCCGTCAACGGATACTACGACCTGCTTGGCCGATCATTCGCGAGCGGCCAAGTCCGCCTGCCGATTGAACCATCGCCGGAATTGCTTGCCCTTCCCGACCCATGGAGCGACCAAACCAACAGGCCTTTCCGGCTCCTGGATACCGTGCTCGACAAGCGGCATTACTATCTCTACCACGGAGCAGCACCCGCCCTGCTGCTGTTTACTCCCTGGTATTTGCTCACCAGACACGATCTGCCGGAGAACTTCGCAGCCTTTCTGTTGACCCTTGGGGCCTATTTGCTGTTATCGGCGTTGTTCGCGGAAATGCTCTCGCGGCTTGGCATTTGCCTCCCGGTCAGCCTCTATGCGCTTCTGCTGATCGCTCTCGGTGTGGCGCAATCGGTGCCGTTTCTGCTCCACAGGGTCAAAGTGTACGAAGTTGCAATTGCGGGCGGCTACCTCTGTTCGAGCGCAGGTTTCTATTTCGTTTTCAGGCTACTGACCGCTACCCGCCGCTCAGCGTTGTGCGCGGCACTCTCGGGGATTTGCTTCGGACTGGCGATCGGGTGCCGCCCACACCTGGGACTAGCCTCCGCGGCAGCATTCGTGCTGCTCATTTGGCTTCCAGATCGCGCCATGAGCGGACCAAGGCGTTTGGTCCGAAGCGACGTTGTCGCCTTCGCGGTCCCTGTGGTCCTCTGCGGGTTGGCAATCGCCGCCTACAATTACGTCAGGTTCGGCAATTTTCTGGAATTCGGCACGCGCTACCTGCTGGGCGGCGATCTGTACCGGAATTTCCGTGGGTCGATCGGCAATCTTCCCCGCGGCCTGTATTATCTGCTGGCTTGCCCGCCGGACCTTGTCGCCGAATTCCCGTTTTTTCGACTCGCCCTGCGCGGTCCTTTCAATTCCGCGGCCCCCCCGGCGGACTATTTTCTGGAACCGATAGCCGGTGTGCTGAGCCTCTGCCCGCTGATTTTTCTGGCGCCCGCGATGCTGATCTGGCGGAGACCATGGACAGGCCAGCGCATGGTTCGCGGCTTTCTTGCCGCCATGTTGGTTTGCGCGACAGGCATAGTCCTGGTTCTCGCCTCACTGCCATTTACCTCCCAACGATACGAAGTCGATTTCGCGCCTTACCTTCTGTTCATTGCGTGCGTGGCCACGGGGGTGCTGCTGCAAACTCTACAGCGGGCTGGAATCCGCGCGGTTGCAATGATCGGGCTGGCCGGCCTCCTTCTTTACTGCATCGCCGCAAATCTCGCATTGGGGGTGCAGGGGCCATATGACCAGTTCGTGCAAGCGGACCCCGGCGCGTACGTCCAGCTTGCGCGATGGTTCAGTCTGGTGGAGCGATTTCGGCCTCTGCTGAATCCGAGTCTCCACGTTCGAGCGGTTTTCGAGTTTCGCGCGCCGTGCCCGCCGCAAAAGGAGCCACTGGTATCCGCCGGCGAATTCGGCTCGCGATATCTGCTCTCGGCGGAGTGCGCCGGAGCCGGCCGAATCCGCTTACGTTCGGAGACCTCGGTCATGCATCCCGACGTGCGTAGCGTCGATCTGCCGCTGCCGGGGCCGGGCCGGTACACGGTCGGACTGGATTTCATTCCCGACCAGCGGATCATGTCGGTAAGCTGGAATGAACAGACTGTGTTGCAGCATCCTTTGCGGTTCCTTGTGACCGCTCCGTCGCAAGTCCGGTTCGGGTGGGATCCCACTTTGGGAAACCAGGATGTCTTCGACGGGCGAATCTTCTTTCCGCAGATCCGAATTCTCGCGAACAGGGGCGTGACTCGGCCCTGATCGAGAGACGTGTCGCGACGTTTGGGGGACAATTGGCGCGGGGCGGTCCGCGCCAACCCTTACATCTTGACTTCGCTGTCCTTGAGATCGTGGAGAGTTTTCGGTACCTTGTCCTTCGGTGTGTCGGGCAGGACCTCACTGGGAGGCGTGCCTTCCTTGCGCACCGAGATCCAGCCGCGCTGGGAAGTGATCTTGATGGACGGACCGTCGCCCACCTTGCCGCGCAGCGTCGCGCTGTGCTGGCTGGATTCCTTGGTGATCGGCGCGCCGTAATCGTTGACGGCATCGCCGCGCTGGGCCACGGCTTCGAGCTGGAAGGCCGCCTTGTCCGGCAGGACCAGCTCAACCTTGCCCGTGCCGCTGCGCACCTCGATCGACGCCAGAGGCGTCTTACCGGGATTGAGCTCGATATCGCCGCGCTCGGTCTCGAGCTCCACCGAGTTCGTGAACTGGTCCATCTTGATGTCGCGGGAGCGCGTGACCAACCGCACCGGTCCGACGACGTCTTTGGCCTCGAATTGGCTGAGGTCCATGTTGACGCGGCCGGGCACCGCCTGCACGCTGAGCTCGGTATTGCGCGCACCTTCGAATTGCAGCGGCTTGGCGAGGTTTTTGAAATCCTGAGTGCCGGTGAAGGCGCCGTTGATGGTCACCTGCCCGGAGATATTCTCGAGCTCCACATCGGAGCCGCGGCCCTGAAGATCGAACCGGCCCTTGACGTCGAGGGCGCGGATCAGGTCGCTGCGGCTGACATCGAGGCGCACATTACCGCCGATGCGGCTGAGGCGGACGTCGCCGTGGCTGGAGTTGATCTCCACGTCGCCATCGACGTCGTTGATCTCATGGTCGCCCGACGAGCCGCGCGACTCGACCGCGACGCCCTTGGGCACGGTGACTTCGAGATCGTCGCTCAGGCGCTGGTTGTTCGGCACCCGATCCTGGTTGGTGCGGACGAGCAGGCGATCGCCCTGGGGAACGATCTCGACCGGCGTATTGCCGTTGGTGCGCTCGGCGTCGTCTTTGTTGTAGGCGCGAATCAGCTTGTGACCGTTGACGACGACGTCAGTGGTATCGCTGCCGGTAACCTTGATGCTGCCGCGCGGGTTTTCGAATACGATGCGTTTCATGCCGGCGGCCGGCGCGGTGGCGGACACCGGGTAATCGTACTGCTGCCCCCAGAACCCGACATCGTTGAACCACCAACCCATGCGGTGCTCGTGGGCGGTCCAGATACCGGAGCCCACGATGCAGATCAGGATAACCAGCAGGACTTCGCCGCCGGAGAAACTGCCGCGGACCCCGCCTTCCCGGTGCCAGATGAGCACCTCGACCAGGCGAATCAGGCCCCAGCCGATAAGCAGGAACGGCCAGTACTGCGCGGCAAGATCGAAAATAGGCGTTTCCGGATGCAGATTGCGCCACAGAAAGACACCGCCGATGATGAGCAGCAACAGGGGTCCGGTAAACGAGCGCCTCATACGGAGTCTCCCTTCGCGGTGGTGTCGGGCGCGGGCTCGGGCTTTGACGGCGCGCTGGCGCCGAATCCGCCCTTCGCGGGCCCCGACTGCGCGTAGGTGCTATGCGCATAGCTGCCCTGCGGCGGAACCGTAGGGGGCGGAAAATTAGGCGGCGGAAATCCGGGGGCCGGCTGCGAAGGCGCCGGCTCCAGTCCGCGGCGCGCCAGGCTCAACAAGCCGAAGACGATCAGCAATACCGGCCAAGTCTTATCGAACCCGTACGGCGTGAAATTGTTCAGGGCGAACAGCACACCCAGCGTGATCAGTGTGACGGGGCCGCGGAGGGCGCATACCAGGGAACGGTTATCTCTCATGGCGGACCTCCGGGTCGCCAGTCCTACCGCTCAGGCGGCCGAAGAGCAGGTACACTCCGGCGGCGATCAACAGCACGGGCCAATAGCGTACCACGTACTCGAAATCGAGCAGGTTCAGCGTGTGCAGCAGGAAGAGTACGCCCATCACGATCAGGCCGATGGCCACGATCGGGATGTTGTGCGACCCGCGCAGGTTCAGAATGCTGGAGTACTCGTCGACCGGCTCGCCAAGGCGGCGCTTGCGGGCGGTGTGATAAGCCTCGAACGCCATGTAAGCCATCCACGCCGCGATCAACATGCCGAAGATCGGTTCCATGCCGTGTGCCGCATTCGAGTTGACGATGCTCACCAGGACGCCCCAGATGATGGCGTGCAGCAGGCCTTTGGCATACTGGCCGTTATAGATGGCGCCGACGCCCGGGATCATGCCCAGGAACAAGGCCAAGCCGGGGGAGACGTCGGAGTAGACGTAGCCGCTCGGGGGCGCCGCGGCTGGGCCGGCGACATACGGCGAAGGCGGGACCTGAGCGCCCGTGGGCGCGCCGGCGGGTTCGGCGGCTGGCGGCACGGGCGCCGGCGCGGGTGCGTGTTCGGCACAATAGACGGTTCCCCAGGCGTCGCGGCGGCACTGGTCGCAGACCGGTTTGCCGCAGGCGCGGCAATAAGCAGTGGCCGCTACTTCCGGATGATTTTGACAGTTCATGGTATCCCTCACTCGATCGCTTATTGCGATCCCCCCTGCGGTTTTGATGTAGGTTCTCCCGCGGGAGGCAAAGCTTTCACGGGCAGCTTCCGGTCGTCGGTCTTGCGTTGATCGGCGGGGGCCGGCTTCTGCTCGTCCACCTGCTGCTGGTAATCGCGCAGCAGG